>JACCEC011430937.1_pt1 | contig 44460 bp, 40 predicted proteins | sample 7450121 | NCBI WGS metagenome assembly JACCEC01 (sample SAMN15323455, study PRJNA562643) | freshwater metagenome | isolation source: river surface water | place: USA:Blue River Watershed | collected 2017-08-18 | reverse complement strand
AGATTGCCCGTTTCACCCGAACTCAATCGGCTCGTCTCTGTTGCTCTGATCCTCACCTCACGGTGGAGAGGTGTTACCTCCTACGCCGCCCTGCGCAGTCCGGACGTTCCTCCAGTGCGGCCTTTCGACCCTTGCACCAGCGACGGTCTGGCGAACTTCACGCTTCGATTATCGGGCTTTTGGCCGCAATTCCTTAAAATACACCGTCATGGGGAATAAACATCCCCCGAAAGCGTCATGATCCGCATCACCGAACTCAAGCTGCCATTGGCAGAAGTCCCTTTTGAACAACGGCGCGCCGCCGATGCCCCGGCCGAGACCGAGGCCGACCGGCAACTGCCCCCTCACCCCATAGAAGCCTTGCGCCGCCTGGCAGGGCAAGCCTTGGGCATCACGCCCGCCGAGATCGCCAGCCTGTCGGTGTTCAAGCGCAGCTTCGATGCCCGCAAGGCCCAGTTGCAAGTGGTCTATATCGTCGATCTGGCTCTGGCCCGCCCCGAGCAAGAACAGGCGCTGCTGGCGCGCCACGCCCCGCACCCGCACATCGGCTCCAGCCCTGACATGACCTGGCAGCCGCCGGTGCAAGTGCCTGGCGACGCCACCGTGCGCCATGCCCGCCCGGTGGTGGTCGGCCTGGGACCCTGCGGGCTGTTCGCCGCCCTGGTGCTGGCGCAGATGGGCCTCAAGCCGCTGGTGATAGAGCGGGGTAAAAACGTGCGTCAGCGCACCAAGGACACCTGGGGGTTGTGGCGCCGCCAAGACTTGCATGCCGAGAGCAACGTGCAATTCGGCGAAGGTGGCGCAGGCACGTTTTCGGACGGCAAGCTCTACAGCCAAATCAAGGACCCGCGCCACCTGGGCCGAAAAGTCATGCAAGAGTTCGTCCGGTTTGGCGCCCCGGAAGACATTTTGTTTGCCGCCCATCCGCACATCGGCACCTTCAAATTGGTCAAAGTGGTGGAAGGCCTGCGGGAAGAAATCATTCGACTGGGAGGCGAAGTCTGGTTCGAGCACCGGGTGGTCGACATGACGCTGGATGAGCATCACGGTTTGCAATCCCTGGTGGTGCAAAACCTCGTGACCGCCGAACGCCTTGAGGTCGCCACCCGGCATGCCATTTTGGCCCTCGGCCACAGCTCCCGCGACACCTTCACCATGCTGCATCGGCACGGGGTGGCGATGCAGGCCAAGCCGTTTTCCATCGGGGTGCGGATCGAGCACCCGCAAAGCCTGATCGACCGGGCGCGCTGGGGCCAGCACGCCGGCCATCCCTTGCTGGGGGCGGCCGACTACAAACTGGTGCACCACGCCGCCAATGGCCGCGCCGCCTACAGCTTTTGCATGTGCCCGGGGGGGACGGTGGTGGCGGCCACGTCCGAGCCGGATCGGGTGGTGACCAACGGCATGAGCCAATACTCGCGCGCAGAGCGCAATGCCAACGCCGGTCTGGTGGTTGGCATCGACCCGACCGACTACCCTCAGGATCCGGCCTTGATCGATGCCTTGGTGGGCGAAGGCCGACAAGCCGTGCGTCTGGATGTCTCCGACGCCCCTGACGGCATCCACCCGTTGTCGGGGATCGTGTTGCAGCGCCAACTGGAAAGCGCCGCCTACACCGCTGGGGGCGGGGGTTACCTGGCACCGGCGCAAAGGGTGGGTGACTTTTTAGCCTGCCGCGCGTCGACCCAACTGGGCGACGTGGAACCCTCTTACCGGCCCGGTGTCACACCCACCGACCTGGCCACGGTGCTGCCTGACTTTGCCGTGGCGGCCATGCGCGAAGCCCTGCCGGTGTTTGGCCGAAAAATCAAAGGGTACGACTTGCCCGACGCCGTCTTGACGGGTGTGGAAACGCGCACCTCATCGCCACTGCGCATCGACCGCGATGACCACAGCTTGCAAAGCCCCAATTGTCCGGGCTTGTACCCGGCGGGCGAAGGGGCGGGTTATGCCGGCGGCATTTTGTCGGCTGCGGTGGACGGCATCAAAGTGGGTGAAGCCCTCGCCCGCGCCTGGGTGCAAGCAGCATGAATCACACGCCCGACATGGCGACAGGATTTCGGGTGCTGAGCCTGATCCCGCCCATGACGCAGCTCAACACGCCCTATCCGGCCAGTGCCTACCTGACGGGGTTTTTGCGCTCACGCGGGATCGAAGCCCATCAAGACGACCTGGCCTTGAAACTGGTGCTCGAACTGTTCAGCCCCGAGGGCCTGCAATCACTGCACCGCTGTGCGATGGCGCAACCCGTTGCCGAGCGCAGTGCCGCCGTCAACCAGTTTCTGGATCACTTCGAACGCTATGTCCAGACCCTCGAAGCGACCCTGGGCTTCTTGCAGGGCCACAACCCGACGCTGTGTCACCGCATCGCCTCGCGGGGCTATTTGCCCGAGGGTCCCCGCTTCATGGCGCTGGACACCTTGGAAGATGAAGGCGACCCCCTGGGCTGGGCGTTTGGCGCCCTGGGACAACAAGACCGGGCGCGACACCTGGCCACGCTCTATCTGAACGATCTGGCCGACGTGATCCGCGATGCGGTCGATGCTCGCTTTGCCTTTGTGCGTTATGCCGAACAACTCGCCAGCAGCCAGGCCGACTACGACCCCATGGCGCAAGCCTTGGCCGCACCACGCAACCTGATCGACCAGACGCTGCATCGACTGACCCTGGACACCTTGTCCAGGCACCACCCGGACCTGCTGCTGCTCTCGGTGCCGTTTCCAGGCGCCCTGTACGGCGCCTTGCGCATCGCCCAAAGCGCGCGCGAGTGGAACCCGGCCCTCAAAATCTGCATGGGTGGGGGGTATGTCAACACCGAACTGCGTGAACTGGCCGAGCCCCGCCTGTTTGACCTGGTCGACTTTGTCACCCTCGATGCCGGCGAACGGCCCTTGCTCAGCCTGATCGAACACCTGCGCGGGCAACGCAGCGCCGCGCGTTTGCAGCGCTGCTTCATGCGGGTGGACGGTCAAGTGAAATACATGCACCTGGCCGAGCCTGACTTGGCGTTTGACGACGTCGGCACACCCACTTGGGCCGGATTGCCGATGGACCGTTACCTGTCGCTGCTGGATTTGCTCAACCCCATGCACCGCCTGTGGAGCGACGGGCGCTGGAACAAATTGACCGTGGCGCATGGCTGCTACTGGAAAAAATGCAGCTTTTGCGACGTCAGCCTCGACTACATTTCGCGCTACGACGCCGCTTCCGCCAGCGTGTTGGTCGACCGCATGGAACAACTGATCGCCGAAAGCGGCCAGAGCGGCTTTCACCTGGTCGACGAAGCCGCCCCGCCCAAAGCACTCAAGGCCATGGCGGAAGAAATCTTGCGGCGCGGCTTGCAAGTGACCTGGTGGGGCAACATCCGCTTTGAAAAAACCTTCACCCCCGAACTGGTGAATCTGCTGGCCGACAGCGGTTGCATCGCGTTCTCGGGCGGGCTCGAAGTCGCCTCGGACCGCTTGCTGCAATTGATGAAAAAAGGCGTGTCGGTGCAACAAGTGGCCCGCGTCACCCGCAGCATGGCCGACGCCGGGATTTTGGTGCACGCCTACCTGATGTACGGGTTTCCGACCCAAACCGTGCAAGACACCGTGGACGCGCTGGAGTACGTGCGGCAATTGTTTGAGGCCGGTTGTCTGCACAGCGGGTTCTTTCACCGCTTTGCCTGCACCGTGCACTCGCCGGTCGGGCTCGACCCCAAGGCCTATGGCATCGAGTTGTTGCCGCTTCCTGAGGGCAAGTTTGCGCGCAACGATGTGGGCTTTGTCGACCCCACGGGCACCGACCACGACTTGCTGGGGCGGGGCCTGAAGGCCGCGATCTACAACTACATGCACGGCATCGGGCTCGAGCGCGATGTGCGCGAATGGTTTGAAATGCCGCGCAAACACTGCCCCAGGCCGACCGTCAAGCCCGGGACAGTGGCCCGCTGGTTATGACGCCTGCAAGGCAGCGATGCGCTCTTCCAGTGGCGGGTGGGTGGCAAACAACTTGCCCAGACCGCCTGTGATGCCCATGGCGGCCACGCTGCTGGGCAACGCGCCGGCTTGCATGTGACCCAGGCGCGCCAGGGCGTTGATCATCGGCTGCTTGCGCCCCATGAGCTGAGACGCCCCGCTGTCAGCGCGGAACTCGCGATGACGGCTGAACCAGGCCACGATCATGGCCGCCACAAAACCCAGCACGATGTCGAGCACGATGGTGGTGATGTAGTAGCCCATGCCCGGACCGCTGTTTTGCTCGTCGTTTTTGCGCAAAGCGCTGTCAACCACGTAACCCACGACCCGGCTGAGGAACACCACAAACGTGTTGAGCACGCCCTGAATCAGCGTCATGGTCACCATGTCACCGTTGGCAATGTGAGCCACCTCGTGCGCCAGCACGGCCTCGACCTCTTCCCGGGTCATGCCCTGCAACAACCCGGTGGACACCGCCACCAAAGCCGAATCGCGAAAGGCCCCCGTGGCAAACGCATTGGGCTCACCTTCGTAAATGGCCACCTCGGGCATGCCAATGCCGGCCTTTTCGGACAGGCGACGCACCGTGTCCACGATCCAGGCCTCGTCTGCCGACTGCGGTTGCGTGATCACCTGAGCGCCCGTGCTCCACTTGGCGATGGGCTTGCTCATCAACAGCGAAATGATCGCTCCACCAAAACCCATGATGAGCGAAAAGCCCAACAAAGCCCCCAGATCGAGGCCATTGGCCGTGAGAAATCGGTTGACACCCAACAAACTGGCCACCACGCCCAGCACCAACATCACCGCCAGGTTGGTCAGCACAAACAGGACAATGCGTTTCATCGAAGTTTCCATGTACAGCCCCACCCTTGGAGCCGATGCCCTGCATGGTAAGGGCGGAGGGGCAGAAATCAAGGGTTCAGCCCTGATCCCCCAAAGAGAGTGGGTGATTAGGTCCAGTGGGCAGCGCTTCTACCCGTGCTGAAAGTTTCGGCGCAGATACTCATCAAAAAGAGGAACCGTGAATGCGATATCCCCATGTGACGGGCTATAAATCATCCCTTTTCTGATGATGGTGGAGCGACGTGGTCCCAGGCTTTGGTGGGTGAGCCCCAAACGTTCGGCCACATCCGACGATCTGTAAGGTCCGGGCCCAAGTGCTGCCATGGCGATGACGTATTCGCGCTCTTTGGGCGTCAATCGATCAAATCGAACTTTGAAGAAACCTTCATCGAGCCGCCGAGTGGCTTCCACAGAAGCCGTTCGGGCATCTGCCCATTCCACGCGAGCCCCCTTTGCGATGTTCCAGCATTGGTAGCCCCACTCTTGCAGAAAATATGGATAGCCATGGGTTTCTTTCAAAACCTCATCCAAAGCATCTTCACTGATGCTTTGGCGCTCGTCTTCAATCGGCTGTTTGATGGCGACCCTAGCGTCTTTGCGGTGCAACGGTCCTATAGCCGGAAAATGAAACAAGCGCTCTGCGTACGATTTTGCGTTTCCTGACAAAGCAGCGACCTGCGGTAAACCAGCACCAAAAAACACGATCGGCAACCCCCTTTGGCTGACTTTGTGCAAGGCAACGATCAGCGCAGCCAAATCTCTGGACCTCAGGTATTGAACCTCATCAATCAGCAGCGTCCAAGCTTTGTCGGCCTCTTGAGCTGCCTCACCCAACCTGACCATCAACTCGGGCAAATCGTTTTCGATGTCACCAGAATCCGCCACGCCTGGCTCCGGGTCGACAGACAGGGTCATCTCACCGTAGGTCACCTTGAATGTGGCGGCAAAAGATCTCAGCGCACGAGTGGCCCGATGTACCCTGGCCTTGGCCTGCTCGCTGAAAGACAGCTTATGCAGCGTCTGATTGATTTTAGGCAACAGCAACTCGGCCAATTCGCGATCTTCTGGGGCCTCGATGAAAGAGGTCAAATGCCCGGATTTTTCTGCCAACTCTTCGATTTGATTCAGCAACACCGTCTTGCCTACACCACGCAATCCCAACAGCATTTGCGATCGACAGTCCCGTCCCATGAGCGCCCGCTCAATGGCTGTTTTTGCTTCATCCAGTATGGCCCCACGCCCAGCCAACTCCGGGGGACGGCTACCTGCACCGGGTGCAAAAGGATTGCGAACCGGGTCCATGACCAAACTCCTGAAAGTCTAATGAAATCGAAGTGAGTATAAGATGATTTCGCTATATTTATTTATACTTTGGTATATTTATTTCATGATTAATGAGTATTTTTAAATCATCTTTATCAATCTCTGGCCTGAACACCCCCCACATCGTCATAAAACTCGGGCTGCGCGTTGTCGGCCCACCAACCCGGTAAGCCGAGCACTGGCAGGGTGAGAAAGGGGGGGGTGGCGATCCAGGGGGCGGTCAGTTGCCCCAGCAACGCCTGCTGGAAATTGGGGTCAGACCCCAATTAAAGGGGTGTGGCCAAAAAACAACCATTAATTGGGGTCTGACCCCAATTAATTTTTGGGTCTGAACACGGTGACGTCGTCATAAAAGCCGGGGTGCTGGTTGTCGGCCCACCAGCCCGGTAAGCCGAGTACCGGCAGGGGGAGAAAGGGTTTGGTGGCGAGCCAGGGGGCGGTGAGTTGCGCCACCAATGCCTGCTGAAAAGCGGTATCGAGCGCCGCCGGGTTGGCCCCTTCGCCCGAAGCAGGCAGGTCGACCCACAGCACATGGGCGGTGATCGATTTGTAGGGTTGCAGGAGTTTTTCGAGCAAGGCATGGCCAAAGGCGATGACATGGGTTTGCGCCCACAAGCCACGCTCGCGGACGAACATCGTTGGCCAGTCGTGCCACAGATGCGCCTCGCGCAAGGCTGGGGGCCCACTCAAGAGCAGCGCATTTTCGTCCAAGAGCGTAAGCGCATCGCGCACCGGGCCCCGCGTGGCGCCGACGCCACTGACCGCAATCTGCCCGGCCTGCAGCGCGTTGAGGCGACGCTTGATGGCAGGAAATCGCAACCAGCAGGCCCCGTTGAGCAGGTCGTGCAGGTTGTCGCGGGTCGGCACGCAGCCGGTGCGAAAAATGAAGGCCTCGTAGGCCTCGCCCCCGGGCAAGCTCGATTGGGGCACAAAGCGCATGCCCTGCGCGCCATGCCCGGCTTCGAAACCGCCCAAGGTCTGGTTGAGCGCGTCGGCCACGCCGGCACCGCTTCGCAAGGCCTGCACGATGGGCTGCAGCCACGGCGCCCAGGGCATCAGCCAGGGCAGGCGCAGGTCGATCGCTTCGGCCAAGGCCATGGAGCCGGGCGTGGCCGCAGCGCTGCCGAGCGTTACGGCATCAAGCGCCAAGGCAACACCTCGCCGCCGCGCAGGGGCTTGAGCTCGGCCTCGCCAAAAGGCACCGTGACGGGCGAGCGCCAGTCTTGGCGCTGCAAGGTGATGCGCCCCGTGTTGCGGGGCAGGCCGTAAAAATCGGGGCCATGAAAGCTGGCGAAGCCTTCCAGCCGGTCCAGGGCACCGGCCGCGTCAAAGGCTTCGGCATACATCTCGATGGCGGCGTGGGCGGTGTAGCAACCGGCGCAACCGCTGGCGTGCTCTTTGAGCGCCGCCGGATGCGGCGCGCTGTCGGTGCCCAAAAAGAATTTGGGGCTGCCGCTGGTGGCGGCCTGTACCAGGGCTTGCCGGTGCTCTTCGCGCTTGAGCACGGGCAGGCAGTAGTAGTGCGGGCGCACGCCGCCGACAAAGATCGCATTGCGGTTAAAGAGCAGGTGATGGGCGGTGATGGTGGCAGCGACATGCTGATCAGCCCCGGCCACATACTGGGTCGCTTCGCGGGTGGTGATGTGCTCAAACACGATTTTGAGCTCGGGGAAGTCGCGCCGCAACGGGATCAGGTGGCGGTCGATGAACACCGCTTCACGATCAAACAAATCGATGTCGCTGCTGGTCACTTCGCCATGGATCAACAGCTTCAAGCCGTGCTTTTGCATGGCTTCGAGGGTGGCGTAGGTCTTGCGGATGTCGGTCACGCCAGCGTCGCTGTTGGTGGTGGCGCCAGCCGGGTAGAGCTTGAGGGCGACCACGCCGGCCTCGTGCGCACGCACGATTTCGGACGGCGGCAGGTTGTCGGTGAGGTAGAGCGTCATCAGGGGCTCAAACGACACCCCCTCGGGCACCGCCTGCAAGATGCGATCGCGGTAGGCCATGGCCTGCTCGGCGGTGGTCACCGGCGGCTTGAGGTTGGGCATGATGATGGCGCGGGCAAACTGCGCTGCGGTGTGCGGCACGACGTCGCGCATGGCCGCTCCGTCGCGCACATGCAAGTGCCAGTCGTCGGGCCGGGTCAGGGTGATGCTTTGGATTTGGGGGCTCATGCCCCGATTATCGCAAGGCCGCAGGGCTCAGTGCGACAGGATTTTGGCCAAAAATTCTTTGGTGCGCGGCTGGCGGTTTTCGGGGTGATTGAAAAACTCGTCGCTGCTGCAATCTTCCAAAATCCGCCCGCCCACGTCCATGAAAATGACGCGGTCGCTCACTTTGCGTGCAAATCCCATTTCGTGGGTGACCACCATCATGGTCATGCCCTCTTGCGCCAGGCTCATCATGACTTCGAGCACTTCACCGACCATTTCCGGGTCGAGTGCCGAGGTGGGCTCGTCAAACAACATGACGATCGGGTCCATGCTGAGCGCCCGGGCGATGGCCACACGCTGTTGCTGGCCGCCCGAGAGTTGGCCGGGAAACTTGTCTTTGTGCGCCATGAGGCCGACCCGTTCGAGGTATTTCAGCCCGCGCTCCAGCGCTTGCTCGGGCGTGCGCCCCAACACTTTGACCTGGGCCAAGGTGAGGTTTTCGGTGACCGAGAGGTGCGGAAAGAGCTCAAAGTGCTGAAACACCATGCCGACCCGGCTGCGCAACTGCGGCAAAGGGGTGGCGGGGTCGTGCACCGGCGTGCCGTCGACCCAGATTTCACCTTTCTGGATGGGCTCCAGGGCGTTGATGGTCTTGATCAGGGTCGATTTGCCCGAGCCCGAGGGGCCGCACACCACGACGACTTCACCTTTGGACACTTGCGTGCTGCAGTCGTTGAGCACCTGCACAGGGCCGTACCATTTGGAGACGTTTTTGAGTTCAATCATGAAGGTGTTCCCAAGTTTCAGCGCACGATGGCCACACGGGCCTGCAATCGCCGCACCAGGCTGGACAGGGCGTAACAAATGACAAAGTAGACCACCGCCGCCAGCAAGTAGGCTTCTTCGGGTCGGCCATAGATCTTGCCGGCGGTCACAAAGCCTTTGAGCAAGTCGTAGGCTCCGATGGCATACACCAGTGAGGTGTCCTGAAACAAGATGATGGTTTGGGTCAGCAAGACCGGCAGCATGTTGCGAAAGGCCTGCGGCAAGACGATGTGCCGCATGTTTTGCCCATAGGTCAGGCCCACCGCCTGACCGGCCATGACTTGACCTCGCGGGATCGACTGGATGCCCGCCCGCATGATTTCAGAAAAATAGGCGGCCTCAAACGCGATGAAGGTGATCACCGCCGAAATCTCGGCGCCGATGGGCCTGCCGATCAGAAAGGGGATGAGCAAGTAAAACCACAGGATCACCATGACCAGCGGAACCGAGCGCATGCCATTGACATAGGCGGTCGCCGGCAAGGCCAACCACGCACGCCCTGACAGACGCATGAGGGCCAGCAAGGTGCCCACCACCAAACCGCCCAGCGTGGCCACCACGGTGAGCTGGATGCTGAAAATCAGTCCCTTGAGCAAGAACTTGAAAAACAGGTCGGCACTGACAAAGTCGATGTCAAAACCCATGGCTCAGTGCCCCGCCCCGGTTTGACCGGCGGCAATGAAGCCGGGCACGCGGACACGCCGCTCGATCCAGGCAAACACGCGGTTGACCGCAAACGCCGAGACGGCATACAGCGCCGTGACGGCCAGATAAATTTCAATGCCGCGCGAGGTTTCTTCCTGCGCTTGCATGGCAAACATGGTGAGTTCGGCGATCGAGACTGCAAACGCCACCGAGGAGTTTTTGAGCAGGTTCATCGACTCGGAGGTCAGTGGCGGCAGGATGATGCGCAATGCCATCGGCATCAGCACATGGCGGTAAGACTGCCAGGTGGTCAGCCCCATCGCCATGGCCGCATGACGCTGTCCGCGCGGCAAAGCGCCAATCCCGGCTCGCACCTGCTCGGCGATGCGCGCCGAAGTGAAGAAGCCCAAGGCCAGAACAACCAGCAAAAAGCCGGGAAATTGCTGCATGGGCGGGATCAGTCTGGGCAAGACGAAGTACCACAGAAAGATTTGCACCAGCAGCGGGATGTTGCGGAACAACTCGACCCAGGCGTTGGCCAACCGGCTCAGCCAGGGGCTGTCGGGCAGGGTGCGCAAGATGCCCACCCCGAGGCCGAAAACCATGGCCACGATCCAGGCGGCCCCGGCGACCGACAGCGTCCAGCCCCAAGCCTCGAACATCCATTCGAGGTAGGTGCGGCCGCCCCCGTCGTCTTGTAAAAAAACCGCCCAGTCCCAGGTCATGTGAAGTGAGGCCGATTACTTCTTGGCGTAGTCTTCCATGGGCTTGTCGTTCAGGTTCGCCCAGGCGGCCTTGGTGTTGTCGCTGGCGGGCAAAGCCACCCGGGTGTTTTTGGGCGGGATGGGCTGAACAAACCACTTGTCGTAGATTTTGGCCAGTTCACCACTTTGGGCCAGGCCGCGGATGGTGTCGTCAGCCACCTTTTTGAAGGCCGGGTCGTCTTTGCGCATCATGATGGCGATCGGCTCGACCGACAACACTTCACCGACGATGCGGAAGTCGGCGGGATTTTTGGACAGGGCAATGTTGCCCGCCAAAATCTGGCCGTCCATCACGAATGCATCGGCACGGCCCGATTCGAGCAGCAGGAAGCTCTCGGCGTGGTCTTTGCCATACACCTCTTTGAAATCGACACCGGCCCCACGCTCGTGACGGCGCAAGTGCTGCACCGAGGTGGTCCCGGTGGTGGTGGCGACGTTTTTGCCGTTGAGCTGATTGATGGAGGTGATGCCCGAGTTGGCCTTGACGGCGATGCGGACTTCTTCGACGTAGGTGGTGACGGCAAAGGCGACATCACGCTGACGGGCGGCGTTGTTGGTGGTCGAGCCGCACTCGATGTCCACGGTGCCGTTTTGCGTCAGGGGAATGCGGTTTTGCGAGGTGACAGCGACATAGTTGGTTTGCAGTTTGCGGCCCACGGCCTTTTCGACCTGCTCGATGATGCGCTGGCAAATCTCGACGTGATAGCCTGCGTATTTGCCATCACCCAGGGTGTAGGACAAAGCGCCGGAAGAATCGCGCACACCCATGGTGATGGTGCCCGAAGCCTTGACCTTGTCCAAGGTGTTGGCGGTTACGGCCAAGGGAGCGACCAAAACGGCGGCACAGGCCAGGGACAACAATTGCTGTTTCATCTTGAGACCTCTTGAAAAGTGAGCAAAATGGCATCTTAAGCCAAAAAGCAACCCCACCGGTTTTGGGTTTTCCAACGAATTTTGCAGAGCATCGCCCACGACTCAGGGTTTTCCCATCCGCACCGACGGCCTTGAGTTAGGATGCCACCTCATGAAAGTCGTCCACACCCTTGCCGCACTCAACGAGTCATTGGCCTCGCCTCACCGACGGGTGTTGGTGCCCACCATGGGCAATCTGCATGAAGGTCATTTGCGCCTGATCGACACGGCCCGCAAGCACGGTGAGCAGGTGATTGCAAGCATTTTTGTCAACCGCTTGCAATTTGCCCCCCACGAGGACTTTGACCGTTACCCCCGGACCCTGGAGCGTGACTGCGAGATGCTCGCCGCGCGCGGTTGCGATCTGGTGTTTGCCCCCGATGAACAAGCGCTTTATCCGCAACCCCAAACCTACAAGGTGATGCCAGACCCGGCTTTGGCCGATATTCTGGAAGGGCACTTCCGCCCGGGGTTTTTCATGGGCGTGTGCACCGTGGTGATGAAATTGCTCTCCTGCGTGCGGCCTGATGTGGCGGTGTTTGGCCAAAAAGACTACCAGCAATGGCGCATTGTCGAGCGCATGGTGCACCAATTTGCGCTGCCCACCCAGATCGTTGGCGAGCCAACCTGCCGCGCCAGCGACGGCCTGGCACTGAGCTCGCGCAACGGGTATCTGAATGAGCACGAGCGTGCCCAGGCGGTGCAACTGTCGACGCAACTGCGCCAAATCGCCCAAGCGGTACAAGCCGGCGTCACCGACCTGGCCATGCTGGAAGAACAGGCCCACCGGACCTTGAGCCAAGGGGGCTGGCAGGTGGACTACATCACCGTGCGGCGGCGTCTCGACCTGTTGCCCCCGGCGCAAGGCGAAACGATCGTTGGCCGGTGTGTGGCTTTGGCGGCAGCCCGCCTGGGCCAGACCCGCCTGATTGACAACCTGGAAGTCTGAAGCCTTACATGTTGCGGCGGTACTGACCGCCCACTTCAAACAGGGCGTGGGTGATCTGCCCCAGCGAGCAGCAGCGCACCGCATCCATCAGCACCTCAAACACATTGCTGTTTTCGATCACGGCCTGCTTCAGACGCGCCAACTGCACCGGCGCCTGATCGGCGTGGCGGGCGTGGAAGTCGCGCAGCCGCTTGAGCTGGCTTTGTTTTTCTTCCTCGGTGCTGCGCGCCAGCTCGAGCGCTTCGAGCACCGGGTCGCCATGCGGGTTGCGGAAGGTGTTGACACCGATGATGGGGTACTCGCCGGTGTGCTTGAGCATCTCGTAGTGCATGCTCTCGTCCTGGATGCGTCCGCGCTGATAACCGGTTTCCATGGCCCCCAGCACACCGCCGCGCTCGGCGATGCGGTCGAACTCGGCCAGCACCGCTTCTTCGACCAATTCGGTGAGTTCGTCGATGATGAAAGCCCCCTGATTCGGGTTTTCATTTTTCGCCAGGCCCCACTCGCGGTTGATGATGAGCTGAATCGCCATGGCGCGGCGCACCGAATCCTCGGTCGGGGTGGTGATGGCCTCGTCGAAGGCGTTGGTGTGCAGGCTGTTGCAGTTGTCGTAGATGGCGATGAGGGCCTGCAAGGTGGTGCGGATGTCGTTGAACTGGATCTCTTGGGCGTGCAGGCTGCGGCCGCTGGTCTGGATGTGGTACTTGAGCTTTTGGCTGCGCTCGTTGGCACCGTATTTTTCTTTCATGGCCACGGCCCAAATGCGGCGCGCCACCCGGCCGAGCACGGTGTACTCGGGGTCCATGCCGTTGCTGAAGAAGAACGACAAATTGGGCGCAAAGTCATCGATGTGCATGCCACGCGCCAGATAGGCTTCGACGAATGTGAAGCCGTTGGAGAGCGTGAACGCCAGTTGGCTGATGGGGTTGGCGCCGGCTTCGGCGATGTGATAGCCGCTGATCGACACGCTGTAGAAGTTGCGCACCTGGTGATGGACAAAATACTCGGCGATGTCGCCCATGACCTTCAGGCTGAACTCGGTGCTGAACAGACAGGTGTTTTGACCCTGGTCTTCTTTGAGGATGTCGGCCTGCACCGTGCCGCGCACGTTTTGCAGCACCCAGGCGCGGATCTTGGCGGTTTCGGTGTCGGTCGGGTCGCGGCCGTTGTCGGCTTTGAACTTGTCGACCTGCTGGTCGATGGCGGCGTTCATGAACATGGCCAAAATGCTGGGGGCCGGGCCATTGATGGTCATGGAGACGCTGGTGGCGGGGTCACACAGGTCAAAGCCGCTGTAGAGCACCTTGAGGTCATCGAGGGTGGCGATGCTCACACCTGAGTTGCCGACCTTGCCGTAAATGTCAGGGCGCTCGTCGGGTTCGTGGCCATACAGCGTCACCGAATCAAAGGCGGTGGACAGGCGCTTGGCGGGCATGCCTTCGGACAGCAACTTGAAGCGGCGGTTGGTGCGGAAGGCGTCGCCCTCACCGGCGAACATGCGGGTGGGGTCTTCGTTTTCGCGTTTGAAGGCAAAGGTGCCTGCGGTGTATGGATAACTGCCGGGCACGTTTTCGAGCATCAGCCATTTCAGGCGCTCGCCGTCGTCTTCGTAGCGTGGCAAGGCCACCTTGCGGATTTTGTTGCCACTGAGGGTGGTGTGGGTGAGTGCGGTGCGGATTTCCTTGTCGCGGATTTTGACCACGTACTCGTCACCGGCATAGGCCTTTTGCATGTCGTCCCATTGCGCCAGCAGTTTGCGCTCGGCCGCTCCCAGGTATTGCTCGCGGCTTTGCGCCAGGTCGATGGCGGCCTCGGAGGCTTTGGGTTTGTCGGGCTTGCTTTCGGCCAGCATGCGGGCGGCGGCCCGCAACTGCTGGATTTCGCGCGCCAGCGCGGCCTGCTTGGCCACCCGCTGCTTGTAACCGCGCACGGTGTCAGAGATTTCGGCCAGGTAGCGGCTGCGGCTGGCGGGCACGATGACGGTTTGCTGGGTGCTGTGGCGGGTGTTGACGCGCGGCAGGCGGCCCTCTTGAAGGGGCAAGCCCAACTCGCCCAAACGGGGAGCGAGCGCCTGGTAAAGCGCCGTCACACCGTCGTCGCTGAAACGCGCCGCCATGGTGCCGAACACGGGCATTTGCTCGGTGGGCACGGTCCAGGCCTCTTTGTTGCGCTGGAACTGCTTGGCGACGTCGCGCAGGGCATCGGCCGCCCCCTTGCGGTCAAATTTGTTGATGGCGACGAACTCGGCAAAGTCGAGCATGTCGATTTTTTCCAGCTGGCTGGCGGCACCGAATTCGGGCGTCATGACATACATGGGCACATCGACGTGCGGCACGATGGCGGCATCGCCCTGACCAATGCCCGAAGTTTCGACCACCACCAGATCAAAGCCGGCACACTTGGCAGCAGCGATCACATCGGGCAAAGCGGCACTGATTTCGCTGCCGAAGTCGCGGGTCGCCAAACTGCGCATGAAGACCCGCTGGCCTTGGCTCCAGGGGCCAATGGCGTTCATGCGGATCCGATCCCCCAGCAAGGCCCCGCCGCTTTTGCGGCGCGAAGGATCGATCGAAATCACCGCCATGCGCAAACGGTCTTCCTGGTCCAGGCGCAAGCGACGCACCAATTCGTCGGTCAGGGACGACTTGCCCGCCCCGCCGGTTCCGGTGATGCCCAGCACTGGCACATGGGTTTGGGCCGCTTGCTCGCGAATGGTTTGGAGCAACGCAGCATCGGCCTGACCGTTTTCAAGCGCGGTCATCAGCTGGGCCAGGCGACGCCAGGCCATTTCATCGTGGCCTTGAATCTCTTTGATTTTTTGCGGCGCGTGGCCGGACAGGTCGCGATCGCAGCGCATGATCATTTCGCCGATCATGCCTTGCAAGCCCATGCGCTGACCGTCTTCGGGGCTGTAGATGCGGGTCACGCCATAGGCCTGCAACTCGCGGATTTCGGCGGGAACGATCACACCACCGCCGCCGCCAAAGACCTGAATGTGCTCGCCGCCGCGCTGCTTGAGCAGATCGACCATGTACTTGAAATACTCGACATGGCCGCCCTGGTAAGAGCTGACCGCAATGCCCTGCACATCTTCTTGCAACGCCGCCGTCACCACTTCGTCGACCGATCGGTTGTGCCCCAGGTGGATGACCTCGGCGCCCATGCTCTGCAAAATCCGGCGCATGATGTTGATGGCCGCGTCGTGGCCGTCGAACAGGCTGGCAGCGGTGACAAAACGCACTTTGTGGGTCGGGCGGTAATGGGCCAGTGCTTGATACTCGGCGGACAAGTCGGTCATGCTGAATGCTCCGTGGGATCAGCCGCCCATTTTGCGTCAGGGGCCGACCGAATCCAAGTTGACGTTTACGTAAACGTCAATCATACGTCAAGCACAGCCGTTTGCAAAGCGCCCGCAAAGGCCAAAAAAAGCCCCGTCCGGGGACGGGGCTGGGGTCGGGGCTTGCCCAACCGGGCCACTTATTTGTACAGCACCTGAGGCAGCCAGAGGCCGATCTCGGGGAACATGTACAGCAACACGATGGCCAGCACCTGGATGCCCATGAAGGGCAACATGCCGGCAAAGATCTGATTCAGGGTCACGTGCGGCGGGCTGACGCCTTTGAGGTAGAACGCTGCCATGGCCACCGGGGGACTCAGGAAGGCGGTTTGCAAGTTCAAAGCGACCAACAAACCGAAGAACAAGGGGTCGACCCCGAAGTTATCGAGCAGCGGGATGAAAATGGGCATGAAGATCACGATGATCTCGGTCCACTCCAGCGGCCACCCGAGCAAAAAGATGATGACCTGAGACAGAATCAGGAACTCGATCTTGGTCAGGTTCATGGACATGACCCAGCGTTCGACCAATTCTTGTCCGCCCAACAGGGCAAAGGCGGCCGAAAAGATGGCAGAGCCGACAAACAGCCAGCACACCATGGCCGAGGTCTTGGCGGTCAAAAAGACCGACTCCTTGATGACTTCGGCGTTGAGCCGGCCATAGGCGGCCGCCAGCAAGGCACCGCCAAAGGCGCCCACGGCCGCCGCTTCGGTGGGTGTGGCCAGGCCAAACACGATCGAGCCCAAGACCGCCAGGATCAGCACCAGGAGCGGAAAGAAGGAACTGAGCAGCATCTTGAACACTTCAAGGCGCGCCAGACTGAACAGGGCGTAAAACGCGAACATGGCCAAGGCCCCTACCCCCAAACCGACCCAATAGGTGGTGGAAGCAGGTTGGCGTTCGAGGCTGGCCGGATCAACCGCTGCACCCGCACCGGGAGGCTCAGCGACCCCCGAAGCAACGGCGGGAGACCCGGACGCTTCGCTTTGGCCCGCCGCAGCAGGCTGTGCGCCAGGCGGCTCGGCCAATCCCGAGGCAGCCACCGGCTCGGCCCCCGGGGGCTCGGCCAGACCGCTGGCTGACGGGGCATCCTCGCTGCCCGGCGGCGCAGCCAAGCCGCCTTCGGACGAAGACTCGGCACTGGCCTCGCCCATGACTTGCATGCCTTCTGGAACCGGATTGTCGTCGACGATGGGCGCCGTTGAGACGCGATATGAGAACACCGAAACCACGACAAACAACAGCAAGGGCAGCAGCGTGATGGCCAATTGGCCCAGCAGATAGCCCGTGGGCACATCGGTGTTGCGACGGCCCTTGAGCGCATTCAGGAGCGTGAACAAAGCCGATTTGGCTCCGTCGGTGGCGATCTGCGCCGTCTGTGCGGGCAGAGGAATCACACGCATCTCAGGCGGCAAAGGCGGTGCCCACTCGGGCTTGAGTTTGGCCATCACAATCACATAGATGACGTACAGGCCCGCCAGCATCAAGCCCGGGAAGAAGGCCCCCGCATAAAGCTGCACCACCGACACGCCGGCGGTGGCACCGTACACAATCAGCATCACGCTGGGCGGGATCAGGATGCCCAGACAACCGCCCGCCGTGATGGCGCCGGCCGACATGCGCACGTCGTAGCCGCCGCGCAACATTTGGGGCAGCGCCAAGAGGCCCATGAGCGTGACCACCGCCCCGACGATGCCGGTGGCCGTGGCAAACACTGCGCAGGTGAACAACGTGGCCACCGCCAAAGAGCCCGGCACCCGCGCCAGGGCCAAATGCAGCGACTTGAAGAGGCGCTCAATCAGGTTGGCCCGCTCGACCAGATAACCCATGAACACAAACAGGGGGATCGAAATGAGCACGTCGTTGCCCATCACCTTGAACGCCGACTGCACCATGAGGGTCAGGGTTTTGTCGGTGTTTTCCTCGTAGGCCAACCAGGTGAAGATCATGCCCATGCCCATCAGGGTGAAGGCGGTCGGAAAGCCCAACATGATGGCGACGACCACCAACGCCAACATGAGCAAGCCCAGGTGTCCGTTGGTGATCGTGTCGGACAGCACCAGCATGGCCAAGGCACCGGCCACGATCAGGCCCATGATGCCAAAGCCGAAATAGAGTTCTTTGCGGATTTTCATCGGGCCGCTCCAGATTGCGGCTGGTCGTCCACATGGACCATGGCCTTGAGTTTATCGACATCGACCTCTTCCACGTCCGCCTCGCGCGAGGGCCACTCACCGGTTTGGATGCAACGGATGCAGCGCACGATTTCAACCACCCCCTGCAGCAGCAGCAAGAAGCCGGACAAAGGGATGATGGCCTTGAAGGGGTACAAAGGCAAGGGCTCGGCCGAGAAGGTTTGCTCGCGAATCGCGATCGACTCCAGGGCGAAGGTCCAACCGGCCCAGGTCAGCGCGATGATGCCGGGCAGGAAGAAGATGAAATACAAAATGAGGTCCAGCCAGGCTTGCGTGCGAGGTTGGAAAAAACCGTACAACACGTCGCCGCGCACATGACCGTTTTGGGCCAGGGTGTAGGCACCGGCCACCATGAACAGGGTGCCGTACATCATGATCTGGAAGTCAAACATCCAGGCATGCGGTTTGTTGAGCACGTAACGGGAAAAAACTTCAGCCGTGATGGAAACCGTCAGGAGGATGATCGTCCAGGCGAACGCCCGGCCGAGGAAGATGGACAGTTTATCGACGGCCAGCAACAGGTTTTGCATGATGAGGCCTCTTTTCGGAATGAACACGGGATTTTCCCACGAAAAAAAAGACTCCCCTCAGCGAGGGGAGTCTTCTTTACAAAGTGGAAATCAACCTTTTTTCTTGGGCGCGAAGTAGTGGTTGTAAGCCATCTTGAAATCGACCGTGTAGTCGTTTTGCCACTGACCGGCACGGGCGGCGTAAGCACGCTGCGAATCCAGCACTTTCTTGAAAAGTGCGTTCTCGCCGGCTTTCTTGGCAATCACCTTGTCCCAGGCGGCCAACTGGGCGCGCAACACCGAGTCGGGGGTCTTGTAGAACTTGATGCCCTGCTTCTTGAGGTCTTCGTAGTCCTTCGAGTTGCGGTCGATCGCTTTCCAGGACATGTCGGCGGAAGACGCCTGAACCGCGACATCGATGATGGTGCGCAGCTCGGCCGGCAGGGCGTTGAGCTTGGTCTTGTTGAACAGGATTTCGAACTGTTCGCCCGACTGGTGGAAGCTTTGCAGCATGCAGTTCTTGACCACATCGGGGAAGCCCAAAATGCGGTCTGAGGTGGCGTTGTTGAACTCGGCCGCGTCGATCAGGCCACGGTCCAGGGCCGGGACGATTTCGCCACCCGGCAACGGGTTGACCGCAGTGCCCAGTTCGGTGAACACGTCGACGGCCAGGCCCACGGTACGGAACTTCAGGCCTTTCATGTCCTCGACCTTGGAGACCGGCTTCTTGAACCAGCCCAGCGGCTGGGTGGGCATGGGGCCGTAGAGGTAAGACACCACGTCGATGTTGAGCGACTTGTAGATCTCTTCCAGCAGGGCCTTGCCGCCGCCGTAGTTGTGCCAGGCCAGCACCATGTTGGGGTCCATGCCGAACGCGGGGCCAGAACCCCACAAAGCCAGGGCCGAGTTCTTGCCGTAGTGGTAAGCCACCACACCATGACCACCGTCGAGCGTGCCTTTGTTGACGGCGTCGAGCAACTGGAAGGCGGGCACCACGGAACCGGCGGGCAAGACTTCGATCTTGAGGCGGTTGCCGGCCATGTCATTGACACGCTTGGCGAAGTCGTTGGCGTATTCGTGGAAGATGTCCTTGGCCGGCCAGGTGCTCTGGAAGCGCAGCGAAACGGTGTCGGCGCGGGAGATCATGGGGGCGCTCATGGCGCCGGCGGCAACGGCAGCGCCTTTGAGCATGCTGCGGCGGGCGGTTTTCTTTTGTTCGGACATTTCAGCTCCTGATGAAAGTAAATGGAGGGTCGTGAACCCTGACTGGAACCCTGAATTCTTGTCGAACCCGGCCAAGTCGTTAGAGGGTAAACCCGCACCGTGGGGTTATTCGGTTCCCGGCCTTGGATCCGGCTCTGGCGCCCTTGGCCTGTAGCACTTTGTAAAGAAACGGTGCCCGTCCTTCAATCAAATGGTTTTATGATGTGCATATCCTTGAAGGCATGAGGTGATGCGCATGAATACATTGCGTGACGAAGAAAAAAAACGTGCATTGATGTCCCGTCTGGCCAGGGTCGAGGGCCAGTTGCGGGGCGTGCAAAAACTCATCGAAGACGATGCCGATTGCGAAAAAATCGCCCAGCAACTGACGGCGGCCCGCAAGGCGCTGGACAAGTCTTTTTATTCGATGGTGGCTTGCATGATCGAGGAAGGGCGCACGCCCGTCGACCAGGTCACCAACATGCTGGTGAAGTTCTCCTGAAAACATGAACACCGACGATCAGACGCAAGTCCAGCCCGCTCAAGGGTACGCGGGTGACATCAGCCCTGAAGTGGCATGGCAATGGGTGCAGAGCGGTCGTGCCGTGCTGGTCGATGTGCGCACCGACGCCGAACGCGAATGGGTGGGTTTTGTGCCGGGCGCTCTGGCTCTGGCCTGGAAACAATGGCCAGGCATGAGCCTGAATCCTGAATTTGAGGCGGGCGTTCGACAAGCGGCCACGTCGGGCAAGCCCCTGCTGATGCTGTGCCGCAGTGGCGTGCGTTCGATTGCCGCCGCCCAACGTGCCACCGAGTGGGGACTGCAGGCCTACAACATCCTGGAAGGCTTTGAGGGTGACCCCGATCCGCATGGCCACCGGGGCCGGTTGGGCGGATGGAAGCAGCGTGGCCTGCCCTGGCGACAGAACTGATCCGAAATGCACCCACCCGTCGACGTCGCCCCCTTGCTGGCCGAGATTGCAGCACGGCAAAGCGACCTGGTCGCACTGACTCAGCACTTGGTGCGCATTCCCACCATCAATCCGCCGGGGGATGCCTATGAGGCCTGTGCCCGGTTGTTGGGCGAGCGCTTGCACAAGAGTGGCTTTGTGGTCAGTTATGTCCGCGCCCAAGGTGCGCCCGGAGACAGTGAACAGCACCCCAGGATCAATGTGATCGCGCGGCGGGCAGAGACCCGGGCAGGTCCTTGCGTGCACTTCAACAGCCACATGGATGTGGTCGAGCCTGGCCCCGGCTGGACTATGCCCCCTTTCGGGGCTGAACTGCGCGACGGTCGCATTTATGGCCGGGGCACTTGCGACATGAAAGGGGGGCTGGCTGCCAGCGTGGTGGCCTGCGAAGCCTTGCTGGCACACCTGGGGGACGATTGGCCAGGGGCCCTGGAGATCAGTGGCACGGTGGACGAGGAGTCAGGCGGTTTTTCGGGCGTGGGGTACCTGGCCAAGCAAGGGTACTTTTCGAAGCCCCGCGTGGACCATGTGATCATCCCCGAGCCATTGGGAGTGGACCGGATCTGTCTGGGGCATCGGGGTGTCTGGTGGGCTGAAGTCGAAACGCGGGGTCGGATCGCCCACGGATCGATGCCCTTTTTGGGCGACAGTGCCATTTTGCACATGGGGGCCTTTTTGCAACGCATCGAGCAGACGCTGATCCCGCAACTGGCCCGGCGCCGCACGCAGGAGCCGGTGGAGCCGCCGGGCGCGCGCGTGAGCACGATCAATGTCAACAGCATTCATGGCGGTCAGGTGGAGCAACGGTATGCCAGCAACGCCGATGGTGAACCCGTCGGCGATTTGCCGGCTCCCGTGGTGGCGCATCGCTGCGTTGCGGTGCTGGATCGGCGCTTCATTGCAGAAGAAACACTGGACGATGTGCGCCAGGAAATCATCGACATGCTCGACGAGTTACAACGCACCCGCCCCGGCTTTGACTATGGGGTGCGCGAGATCATGTCGTTTTTACCCACCGCCACACCACGGGATGCGCCGGTGGTGCTGGCCACGGCGCGGGCCATCGCCCGCGTGCTGGGTCGGGAGCCCAGCTTCATTGCCAGCCCGGGCACTTATGACCAGAAACACATCGCCCGCACCGGTGGCCTGCGCGACTGCATCGCATACGGCCCCGGGATCCTTGACCTGGCGCATCAGCCCGATGAGTATGTGGCGGTGGACGACCTGGTGCAGTCGGCCCAGGTGATGGCCGTCGCCGCCTGGCGATTGCTCGACCCCCACCGCTTCGACTGAACGAGGACCGGGTGGCGCAGCTCAGGCTGCGAACTGCAAAGCCGCCAAACTGGCATACAAACCACCCTGTGCCACCAATTCGGCATGGGTGCCCTGCTCCACCCGCTTGCCACGATCCAGCACCCAGATCACATCGGCGCGTTGCACGGTCGCCAAACGGTGGGCAATGACCAACGTCGTGCGACCCTGCATCGCCTGATCCAGGGCCGCTTGCACCATGTGCTCGCTCTGGGCATCGAGCGCGCTGGTGGCCTCATCGAGCAACAGCAAGGGAGCGTTTTTGAGCATGGCGCGGGCAATCGCAATGCGCTGTCTTTGCCCACCCGACAAGCGCACGCCCCGATCACCCAGATCGGTGTCGTACCCATGCGGCAAAGCCATGATGAATTCGTGCGCATGCGCAGCGCGTGCCGCCGCCTGTACGTCGGCCAATGAGGCCTGGGGACGACCATAAAGGATGTTGTCTTGGACGGTGCCGCTGAACACCACCGCACTTTGGGGCACCAGGGCGATGCGATCGCGCAAGTCCTGCAAGGGCCATTGCGACAAAGGGACGCCGTCCAGGGTGATGCCCCCCTGCTGGGGGTCATGAAAGCGCATGATCAAGTCAAACAAGGTGGTCTTGCCGGCCCCGCTGGGTCCAACCACCGCCACCGTCTGTCCACGCCGGATGTGCCCTTGCAGGTCATCGATGGCCCAGGTGTCGGGCCGGGTCGGATAATGAAACCGCACCGCATCCAACACCAACTCCGCTCCTCCCACGGGCCTCGGCGGCGTGATCGGGTGCGCCGGCTCGGTGACTTGCGAGCGGGCGTGCAACAATTCCATCAAACGCTCGGTGGCGCCGGCCGCCCGCAACAAATCGCCGTAGGTTTCACCCAGCACCGCAAAGGCGCTGGCGAGCAAAATCACATAAAAAACCGTCTGTCCCAGCACACCGGGGCTCAGGGTGCCCGCGCGCACCGCCAGCGTTCCCATGTACAAGCCCCACAACAAAACCGCGCTGGACGCCATGATGACAAAGCCCACCAGCACCGCCCTGGCCCGGATGCGGCGCAAAGCCGTCAGCATGGCCTGGCCAGCGCTGTGATCAAAGCGGTCGGCTTCGCGACTTTCTGCGGCGTAGCTCTGCACCACCGGTATGGCGTTGAGGATCTCGCCCGCCAAGGCACTGGCGTCGGCGACCCGGTCCTGACTGGCTCGAGAAAGGCGGCGCACGCGCCGACCCAGCACCACCGCCGGCAAGACGACCATCACCAGCACCGCCAGCACTTGCAACATCAGCATCGGGTTGGTCCAGACCAGCATCACCATGGCCCCCGCACCCATGACGAGGTTGCGCAAGCCCATGGAAAAAGACGATCCCACCACCGTCTGCACCAGCGTGGTGTCGTTGGTCAATCGCGACAACACTTCACCAGATTGGGTGGTCTCGAAAAAAGAAGGGCTTTGCCGCAAGACATGGCGATAGACCGCATTGCGCACATCGGTGGTGATGCGCTCGCCCAACCCGCTGACCATGTAGTAACGCAAGGAAGAAAACACAGCCAAGGCGACGGCAACGCCAAACAGGCGCAAAAAGCCGGTGGCGACGTCGGCTTCGGTGCCCGCCTCCGTGAGCCCTTGATCGATGAGATGCCGCAAGGCCCAAGGGAATGCCAGAGTGGCCGCTGCCGCCAAGCACAAAAAAACCCCAGCCAAGGCCAAACGCCAGCGGTACGGCTTGAGAAAGGGGATCAGACCCGACAGGGCCAGTGGTGACGACATGGCTCAAGCATACCCGCCCTGACGCATGTGCTGGCGCATCCAGCGGGCATGAAAAAGGCCCTGCGCGAGCAGGGCCTGAATCGGGTCAACCGGCGGCCGCAGCGGGCCGCCGCTGAATCACTTCAGCTTGGTTTCTTTGTATTCGACATGCTTGCGAGCCTTGGGATCAAACTTCATGATCGTCATTTTCTCGGGCATGGTTTTTTTGTTCTTGCTGGTGGTGTAGAAATGACCGGTACCAGCCGTCGATTCGAGCTTGATTTTCTCGCGTCCGCCTTTGGAAGCCATGATGTGTTCCTTTCAGAATTAGGCTTGGCCACGTGCGCGCAGGTCGGCGAGCACGGCGTCAATGCCATTTTTGTCGATCAAACGCAGGGCGGCGCTGGACACGCGCAGGCGCACCCAACGGTTCTCGCTCTCGACCCAGAACCGGCGGTATTGCAGGTTGGGCATGAAGCGGCGCTTGGTTTTGTTGTTGGCGTGGGAAACGTTGTTCCCAACCATCGGGCCTTTGCCCGTGACTTCACATTTGCGTGCCATGAGGACACTCCATTTCAACAGCCACCTGTGCAGCGCATGCGAAGACAGGGGGCCTCACCTCGCCAGAAAAGGGGGCGGTATCCCTCAGACCTGCGGGTCAACAGGTCTTGCCGTTCCCGGAGCCGGAATCGGCGAAAACAATGATTCTAGCACGTTTGGGCCGCCCGGGCCCATCCCCTGACTGGCGAGCACCTCAGGCGCGAGCGGCGCGCAGTCGCATGGAGAAGTCGCGCAGAGCGGCAATGCCGCTGCCTTCGGCGCGACGGCACCAGGCTTGCAAGTCGGCGGCCAACTGCTCGCGGTTGCGGTGGGTGCTGAGCCAAAGCTGGCGCAACTCCTCGCGCATGCGGACCATGGTATCGGCTTGCGGCAAGGTGGCGCGGGCTTGCTCGACCAAGCTTCGGGCGTTGGCAGGAATTTTCTCGGTGTCGCGATGCATCCAGCGGCGAGCGGCGCTGAGCACCGCGTCGGTGGGGCGCTGCTTGAGCGATTGAATGTCTTGGCGACAAGCCGCGCGCAACTGGCGGGCGTAGGTGGCCATGACCTCGTAACGGTTGGCGATCAGGGCTTCAAGGGTTTTTTCATCGGCCACGGGTTGGATGTCGCCATAGGCCAACTTGGGCGGGGTCTTCTTGACTTTGGCAAGCCCCAGGGTCGACAGGATGCGGATGTACATCCAGCCGATGTCAAATTCGTAGGGCTTGACCGACAGCTTGGCCGAGGTCGGGTAGGTGTGGTGGTTGTTGTGCAACTCTTCACCGCCAATCAGGATGCCCCAGGGTGAAATGTTGGTGCTGGCGTCATGGGCTTCGAAGTTGCGATAGCCCCAATAGTGCCCCACCCCGTTGATGATGCCAGCCGCCGTGACCGGGATCCACAGCATCTGCACCGCCCAAACCGTCAGACCGATGGCGCCGAACAAGGCCAGGTTGATGATGAGCATGAGACCCAGACCTTGCCAGGGGAAGCGACTGTAAACATGGCGCTCGACCCAGTCATCGGGGGTGCCATGACCGTACTTGCTGAGGGTTTCGGCATTTTTGGCTTCGCTTCGATACAACTCGGCGCCGCGCCAGAACACCTCTTTGAGGCCACGGGTCTGCGGGCTGTGCGGGTCTTCGGCGGTTTCGCACTTGGCGTGGTGTTTGCGGTGGATGGCCGCCCAAGCCTTGGTTTGCATGCCCGTGCCGACCCACAACCAGAAGCGGAAAAAATGCGCCGGCAAAGCGTGCAACTCGAGCGAGCGATGAGCCTGATGGCGGTGCAAATAAATGGTGACCGCTGCAATGGTGATGTGGGTGGTGATGAGGGTGTACGCCAAAATGGCCCAACCCGTCCAATCGAGCAATCCCTGATCGAGAAACCTCAGGACATGCTCGAGACCCAAAGATGCATATTCAGTCATTGTCTAACCTTTAAGGTGTGTTGCGTCGCTTCACCGTAACTTCACAACATTTTACGACGCTTGCCAGATCGATGCAAAAAATCCGTCGGTGGCATGGCGTTGTGGCCACAGGCGCAAAAACCGCCCGTCCGCGCTGCACAAGGTTTCACTTTGCGGGATTTTGAGGCCTTGAAGGACTTCGATGGCTTGCAAAGGCCTGAACTGTGGGTGTTGGGCCTCGAAAGCCGTCACCACATCCTCGTTTTCAGCCGGCAGCAAACTGCATGTTGCATAGACCAAACGCCCACCGGACTTGAGCATTTTGCTGGCCGCAGACAGGATGGCGATTTGGCGGGCCTGCATCTCGGCCACCGCCTGGGGGCTTTGGCGCCATTTCAGGTCAGGGTTGCGCCGCAAGGTACCCAAACCGGAACAAGGCGCATCGACCAGCACCCGGTCGATCTTGCCTGACAACCGCTTGATGCGCTCATCGCGCTCGTGGGCAATCACGCCGGGGTGAACATTGGACAGCTTGCTGCGCGCCAATCGGGGCTTGAGGGCATCCATGCGGTGTGCCGAGGTGTCAAACGCATACAAACGCCCCGTGCTGCGCATCTGCGCCCCCAAAGCCAGGGTTTTGCCCCCGGCTCCGGCACAAAAATCGACCACCATTTCGCCGCGCTTGGGGTCGAGCAAGGCGGCCAGCAATTGCGAGCCTTCGTCTTGGACCTCGATCGCCCCGCGGGCAAAGGCGTCGGTGCGCGTCAACGCCGGCTTGGCCTGCAGGCGCAACCCCCAGGGTGAATAAGGCGTGGGCTGGCTTTTCAGGCCAAGCAGTTCGAGTTCTTTCTGGACGTCATCCCTGCGATCGGTGTAAGTGTTCACTCTTATATCAAGGGGTGCGGTTTGCAACAGACTTTCGGCCAAGGCCTGAAACTCGGCCGGGTCAGGGCAGCTTTGGCGCAACGCCGTGTCGAGCCACTCGGGCAGGCTGTAACGATGCCGCTCGAGCAAGTCGCTGACCGAGACCGACAAACAGGCATCGAGCCAGCTTTTTTCGGTGTCATTCAGGGCGCTTTTGAGGAAGTCGGTGGCGCCGGGCTGCCCGGGGCGCTGGTCGCACAACTGCATGGCAAAACCCAGAATCGCCAAGCGCCGCTCGCGCGGGCCACTGCCCGAAGGGGCAAAGTGCTCAAAACGCAATTTGTGTCGCAAGACGTTGTAGACCGTCTCGGCCAACACGGCGCGCTCACGCGAGCCGTAAGCGCTTTTGCCGTTTTGGCGAAAAAACCGCGACAACACGGCGTCAGCCGGGTGCTGAAAAGTCAGGGCCTGCTTGACCAGTTCGGTGCAGGCTTCCAGGAGGGCTTTGGGGTGCATGGCCCCGATTGTCCCACCAATGCCCTCATTTCAGTTTGGCGTCGCGGATCACCTGACCCCAGCGGTCCAACTCGGATTTGATGTAGGACGCAAAGTCGTCGGCTTGACCGCCGCCCAACTCATAGCCCAGGTCTTTGGCATCTTGCTGGAAAGCCGGAGTGGCCATGACGGCGGCCACTTCGGCCTGCAACCTCTGAATCACCGGTTTGGGGGTGCCCGCGGGGACAAAGAGGCCATTCCAGCCCATGGCGATGGCACCGGTCAACCCTTGCTCGGTGAGGGTCGGTACATCGGCAATGATCGGAACGCGGCGCGCCCCCGCCACACCCAAGGCCACCAACTTGCCCGACTTGATCAGTTGTGCCACGACGACAGGCGCCAGGTAAGCGGTGCTGACGTGCCCTGCCAGCAAATCGGGCAGTTCGGCACCGATGGCCTTGTAGGGGACCTCCAGCACCTTGAGGCCGGTGATCATGTTGATTTTGGTCCCGATGAGCTGAGTGACCGAGCCGGTGCCACCCGAGGCAAAAGTGGCCTTGTCGGGGTTGGCACGTGCCCAGGCCTGATACTCGGTCAGGGTTTTGACGCCCAGCGAGGGCGGAACCACCATCACCAGGGGCGAGCTGGTCAACATGGTGATGGGGATGAGCGCCTCATTGAGCTTGCAGCAGGGGTCGTTGGCCAACAGATCGTTGAGCGAATTGTTGATGTTGGCATGAAACAAGGTGTGCCCGTCAGCGGGTGATCGAGCCGCCTCACGGGCTCCGATGGCGCTGTTGCCGCCAGGTTTGTTGTCGACCACCACGGCCTGACCCAGACGCTCGGCCAAGGGAGTGGAGAGTTTGCGGGCAAAGACATCGACTGCGCTGCCGGGCCCGGCGGGCTCGATGATGCGCACGGTCTTGGCCGGAAAGGCTTGACCCCAGGCCAGGGTGGCCCCCAGAACACCGGCCACCAGGGCGACGACCGATTGGCTGATCCAGTGTTTCATACCCATCTCCTCCAGATGATTCGCGACTGGGGTGCGGTGCACCACTTACCCCCTCAGGGATGGCGCCGCATGAAGTCGCACAAGGCGTTGGCCAACTCGGCCTCGACGTGCGCCCAAGCCGAGAACGGCAACAGCGGAACATCTTCGTCTTGGATGGGCAACTGATACAACTCCGAGCCGGGGATGCGTTGATGGGCCGCGATGCCGTTGACCGACGCATGGGTGTTGTCGTTGCCGGGCACGACCAGGGTCGGCACCCGGATGCTGGCCATGGCCTCGTCGGTCATGCCCAATACGGGCTTGCGCGGCCCGCGCAAGAAGATGTCGAGCCAGTGGCTCATGACGCGGATGTATTCGGCCGGATCCATGGCCATCAGGCGCGCCTCGTTGGCGGGATTGGCGGCAATGCGCTCCTGGTATTGCTCGGTGGCGCAAACCGCCTTCATGCCGCCCGCTTTGGCGGCGTCGATGAACTGCCCGTAATAGTTTTGCGGCAAGCGCCCGGCGGCAAAGTCTCCGCCTGTGATGCGCATCAGCAGCAACGCCTTGACGCGCTGGGGATGACGCAAATAGAACAACATCGACAAGCGTGCGCCCGATGAAGTGCCGCCGATGTAGGCTTGCCGGGCGCCCACGTGGTCGAGCAACACCGCCAGGTCGTCGGCCCAGATTTCTTCTTCTCCGTCTTCACCCGCGATCAGCACATCGGAAGCCCCGGTGTTGCGCCGATCGTGCAACAGCACCTGAAAACCCTGGGCGGCGATTTTGTGGGCAAACTCAATGAACTCCTGAAAACCTCGCCGCCCACCCGTGACCAAAGCCACCCAAGGGCCGCTTTCGCCATAGACACGGTAATGCAGGTTCACTCCACGGATCAGGGCGTTGGGCATGGCGGGCTCCTTCAAGGGGTAGGCAGGCTCATCATCTGGCCTTTGGCAAACAGCAAAGGGGATCGATCGCTGGACTCGTGGCGCAACACCCGGGCCAGAACAATCAAGTGATCCCCGCCATCGAGCAATTGATGGGTTTCGCAATAAAAGCAGGTGGTGGCGCCGGCCAGAATCGGGGCTTTGAAGTCGGGCGACAACACATGCTCGACGCCGGCAAATTTGTCAGGCTTGGGGGCGGCGAAATGGTAGGCCAGGTCTTTTTGGCCATCGGCCAGCACATGGATGGCGTGCTGGCGTCCAACCCCGAACTGATCCAGGTTGGGGGATTTGCGCGCCAGCGACCACAACACCAGCGGCGGGTCCAGCGACACCGAACTGAAGCTGTTGACCGTGATGCCCGTCAGACGACCATCGGCCGGATCCTGGGTCGTGATGATGGTCACCCCGGTGGGGAATGAACCCAAGGCGTTGCGAAACGCCTTTTGCTGGGCTTGGGCCTGAGCCTGGGCCGGATCGGCCACCGTGGCGGTCATCACTTGCCTCCGGCAGCGCGTTCGAGCACCGCGTAGACCGAAGCGGTGTCGTCGAGCTCGTGACCCTGCGACATCGCCGACAGGTAGATGGGCAAACAGGCCGAGAACAAGGGCGCCGGCACGTTGAGCTCTTGCAAGGCGTTCTGGATGATGGTCATGTCCTTTTGCCAAACTTTGTTTTTCATGGTGGCGTCTGCCCAACCGCGGCTGGCCATCATGGGGCCGCGCACCTGGAACATGCGCGAAGTACCGGCACCGCCGCCGACCACTTGCACCATGCGCTTGGGATCCAGCCCCATTTTGACGCCAAAGAGCAAGGCCTCGGCAGCCGAAACGTTGTGAATAGCGACCATCAGGTTGGCCACCAGCTTCATGCGCATGCCGTTGCCAAAGTCACCCACATCGAACTGCTCGCGCGAAAAGCCTTTGAAGACGGGCATCATGGCCTTGATGGCCGGCTTGTCGCCGCTGGCATAGACCGTCAGATCGCGATTCTTGGCTTGTGCGCCGGTGCCCGACAAGGGGGCGTCGATCATGGTGATGCCCACCTTGGCCAGCAGTTCACGGGCGGCCAATTTGTCGGCGATGGGGAAGGTGCTGACCTCGGCCAGCACGGTTTTGGCGTTTTTGACGCCGGCCTTTTGATGCGCCTCGACCAATTGCTGAGCCACGTGCATCAGGGCAGCGCTGGAGGGCAACGAGGTGATCAGATGGCGGGTGCGGCCGACCCAGGTGCTGGCGTCGGTGAAGACTTCGGCGATGTGCTTTTGCATCCGCTTGCGGGTGGCCGCCGACACTTCGGCGCCCAACACATGAAAACCCGATGCCTGCAGGTTGGCACTGATCGACGAGCCCATGATGCCCAAACCGATCACCCCCACCACCGTTTTGACTTTTTTGCCTGCCATGGAAACTCCTGATTGTTTGTTGATAACAAGATCAACAAAATCATACAATGCATTCGCCCTTTGTGCCCACTCTCCATCACTTTCTATGGGAAAACCATGAGCCATACACACCACATTGACCGCCCAGACGGCACTCGCATCGCCTACAGCGTGGCAGGTGCCGCACAGGCGACACCCCTGATTTTGTCCAACTCACTGGCCACCGACGCCCGCATGTGGGAACGGGTCCTGCCCGAGTTGACGCAACAGTTTCGGGTCATCACCTATGACACTCGCGGCCATGGCGCCAGCGTTTGCGCCAGCGGTGCCCCGAGTTTGTCCGATCTGGCGGCCGATCTGGTGGCGGTGCTGGACGCCGCCGGTGCGCCCAAGGCCTTGCTGGCCGGGGTGTCGCTGGGCGGCATGACCGGCATGACGCTGGCACTGGAGCAACCGCAGCGCCTGCTGGGCCTGATGGCCTGCAACTGCCGGGCGCGCATCAACGCCGAAGGGATCGCTGGTTGGGATCAAAGGGTTGAGTTGTTCAGCACCCAAGGCATCGAAGCCTTGGTGCCTGCCACGCTGGAGCGCTGGTTTGCCCCCGAAGTGCGCGCCACCGATGCCGCGTTGATGCAACGGATGACCGACATCATCCGCACGACCAGCTTGAACGGCTATGTGTCTTGCGTCAACGCCATCAAGGGCATGGCGATGCACGACCGCTTGCACACCCTGAATTTGCCGGTGTTGTACCTGGCCGGGGCTCAGGACGGTGGCGCCCCCGTCAGCGAGATGCAGGCCATGGCGACCGAGGTCAAGGGCAGCCGCTGCGAAGTGCTCGACCCCTGCGGCCACATCAGCCCGATGCAGCGCCCGCAAGACTTTGTGCGGTTGTTGCGGGACTTTGCCGCTCAAATCTGAACGCCGCAAGCGTCTCTCCAAAAAACAACGGGCCCGAGGGCCCGTTGTTTTCGGGTGGCTGGGCCAGAATCACTTCTTGGCGTTTTCGGCCTCGTACTTCTTGCGCGCCTGGGTGTAGTAGTTCACCACTTGGCGAACGTTCTTGGCGCCCTCGCTCTCCAGCTTCTTGAAGTAGCTGTCGTTGGCATCGTTACCGGCCTTCAAAATGGCCTGCTCATCGGCCGGGGTCGAGAAGGTGAACTTGATGCCGTTCTTGTCAGCCCATTGCTTCTTGATGGTTTCTTCCGAAGTCATCAGCTGAGAAGCGTAACGCACACCGTACTCGTTGCGCAGATCGACCAGCATTTTCTGGGTCTCGGGGGGCAAAGAACGGAATTTCTTGCCCGACATGAAGAAAGCCGAGCCGACGACACCGCCGTTGCCCTTCAGGCCGGGCGGGTTCATCATGTGAACGTGCTTGACCACTTCATTGAGCTTGAAGACGTTGGAGAGCAAAATCACCAATTCGCCCAAAGCGTCGAGCGTGCCACGGTCCATGGCGGGGTACATGTCGGGGAAGACCATGAACACGGGGTTCCAGCCCAGGCCCTTGTAGAAGTCGGTGCGGGCGCCGCCGTAGGTGCGCAGGGTCTTGCCCTTGAGCACATCCATGTTGGACAAAGGCACCTTGGTGCCCACGGGGGCCAGGCCGCTGATGTGAGACATCAGGGGCACGATGTCGTTTTTGGCCAGCTCGGCCTTGAGGTCAGGCTGGTTGTCCATGGCGTCCAAAGCGGCCTTGACGGCAGCCACGTAGTCGTCGCCATAGTTGAACATGTGGTCCAGGGCCATGTAGTTGGGCAACTGAGCGGGGTGGTACGAGCTGCTGATCCAGGCGGCGTCAGCGATACCGGCCTGAATGCCTTGCAGGGCGTCGCCCCACTTCACCAGCGAGTCCGACCAGAAAAACTGGATCTTGATCTTGCCGCCGCTGCGCTTTTCGACCTCGGAACCCCACCATTTGTGAAGTTCGCCGAACCACGACTTTTCAGCGGTCGGCACCGCCACTTTCCAGGTCTGCTGCTGCAGGGTTTGAGCCACCGACGTGGTCTGGATCGCAAAGGCAGCCAGAACGGCCGCAGCGGTTTTCAAAATCAATCGTCTCATGCTGACTCCTTGGGTTGAATGAAAAACAAAAAAATCAGCCCAAGCCGGGTTCTTCGGCTTTGGGCATGGCACTGATACCGGCATAGGTTTCCCGGCCGGCTGCGAGATGGAATGCCTTGATCACATTGAAGATCAACTGCAACGCCATGAGGCTGAGGCCAAACGCAAACAGCGTTTTGAAAGGCCACAAAGGAAAGCGCAGCACAGCCAGCCGGTACTCCATGAGCTTGATGGAGTTTTGGGCGACGGTCCAGGCTGCGAAAGCCAAAAATGCGAAGGCCGCAAAAGCCAACAGGCTGCACACGCCATCCAAAAAGTGGCGCATCCGGGGGCTGAGCCGATCGGTGGCAAAGGTGACGTTCACGTGCCCTCCCTCGAGGGCCACCAGGGCAACGCCAAAATAAACCGACACCACCAACAGGGCTTCGACCAACTCAACCGTGACCGGGAAAGGCATGGAGAGCTTGCGACCGAAAACATTGATGAAAACCACCACTGTCATGATCACCAGCGGGATGGCAATCAGGTAGGGGATGAAACGGCGGTAGAAGGCCTCGTAGGCCATGATGATTTTTTCCATGGTCAGGCTTTCTTCATCGCATTTGTTTCATCAGATCCGGCAACCAGGTGACGATCTCAGGAAAGACCGTCATCAGCGCCACCACCCCCACCATCAGGACCACAAAAGGTATCGAACCGGCAAAAATATCACTCAGTTTGACAGAGTCCCCCAAAGCGCCCTTCATGACAAAACAATTGAGGCCGAGCGGCGGGGTGATGGTGCCGACCGCCATCATGACGGCCACCACCACGCCAAACCAGACCAGGCTCATGCCGGCATCGGTGATCAGCGGGGCCAAGATCGGCATGGTCAGCACCATCATCGAAATCGCGTCCAGGAAACAACCCAGAAACAGATAGAGCAAAACAATCCCGATCATCAGCACCCAGAAGCTGAGTTCCATGGACTTGATCCAGCCGGTCATGGTCGAGACCACGCCGGTGGTCGACAAGAAAGTGGCGAAGATGTAGCCGGCACCCAGCAGCATGAAAATCATGGCGGTGACTTTGGCGCTGTCGATGAAAGAAAACCGCAGCCGCTCCCAGGTGAGGTTGCCACGGATCCAGACCAGCAACAAAGAGCCCACCACACCCACGGCAGCGGCCTCGTCGGGCGTGGCCACGCCGGTGTAAATCGAGCCCAAAACCACGGTGAACAAGAGGGCCGCGGCCCACAGGCGCTTGAGGGTACTCAGTTTGGCCGCCCAGGATGTATCGAGCGCGGAAGAGACGGGCGCAGCCTCAGGCTTCCAGCGGGCATACAACGTGACACCGGTGGCCATGAGCACCGCCGTCAGGATGCCGGGCATGATGCCGGCAATCAGCAATTGACCGACCGAAGTCTCGGTGATGATGCCGTAGAACACCATCAGGATGCTGGGCGGGATCAGCACGTCGAGACAACCGGCTGAGGCCACCACCCCCAAAGCCAGTTTGGGGTTGTAATTGGCACGCTGCATCTCGGGCACGGCAATTTTGGAGAACACGGCCACCGCCGACAACGAGGAGCCCGAACAGGCCCCAAAAATGGCCGATGAATACACGGTTGCCACCCCCAAGCCGCCGGGAACACGGCCAAACCAGGCTTTGGCTGCGTCGTAAGCGTCTTTGCCCATGTCGGCGTAAAAGGCCAGCGTGCCCATCAGGATGAACAGCGGCAACGCCGACAAGGTGAAGTTGGAGGTGTAACTGAAGAGGCCGGTTGGAATGAATTTGAATGCGGCGTCCAGCGGGTAGACCATCATCAAACCGCCCAAGCCCACCACCGTCATGCCGTAGGCAATGGGCATGCGGATCAGGGTCAGGAAGATGAAGAGGGCAAAACCCAGCAAACCGATGGTGAGTTGATCCATGGATGTGGGCTCAGTTGGTTTTGGGGGCACCGGGCTGGTGCTGCGGCAAAGAGGTTTCGAAAGCCGGCAGTTTCATCAGTTCGGCAAAAATCGCCATGACCTGAGGGACAGCACTGAAGTCGGTGATGCCAAACAGTTTGGCGCCCACGACCTGTGAGGCCAGACAGCAATCGGCGACCGTGACCTGATCGCCGTGGCTGTACCGACCGGGACGCGGATCCAGCGCCAGCGCACGCTCGTAAGCCAACAGAGCCTGTAGCGTGAAATGTTGCAACCAGGTGTTGCGGGTGGCTTCATCGAGTTTCAGGGTGTTTTGCAAATAATTGCGCACCCGGGGCACCACCAGCGGGTGGCCGTCGCTGGCGCACAGATGGGCCAGGGCCAACACGCGCGCGCGATCGGCCGGATCGGTCGGCATGAGGGACGGGACGGGATGCGCCTGATCGAGATAATCCATGATGGCCATCGACTGGAACAGCGGGCGGCTCAGGCCCTCGACCACCAATGCCGGCACAGCGCCTTGCGGGTTGATTTTGAGATACGCCGGATCGTGCTGCTCACCGGACAACAGGTTGACCGATATTTCTTCGAACGCCAAACCTTTGTGCTTGAGCGCTGCGCGCACGCGGTAGGCCGCCAGAGACCGCCAGAAACCGTAGAGTTTGAGTGCCATTCAAATTGCCCTGCGAATAAGTTGATCAATTGACCATCAAGAAAGCGATGGTAGGGGGTGTGGGGAGCAGATCCAAGCGGATAAACCCGAAGCCTTGGGGGTCGATAGACCCGCAAAACCGGTCGGATTCATCGGCGCTTAGGGATGATGGGCAACATGATGTAGCTGGGCCGCTGGGGTCCGGCATGCACCGTGTTGACGCCGTCGAAGACCCGCGCCGGGCGGTCGGTCGGGTCGGTGTGGGTGAACGGCCCGCAACCCGTCATGGGATACTTCATGTTGGACAAGACGCCGGCGGGTCCGGGATATTCATAATCCTTGCCGCGCACAGTCAGGGCGATGCGATACCCCGCAGGCACCACGATGCTGGTGGGCAAAATCTCGACATCGAGTTCGACCACCTGACCCGGTTTGAGGGGCTCGACCTTGTCATGGGGGTGGTAGGGGCGATAGGGTTTGCTGAGCTTGGCGTCCAACGCCCGGTGCGATGCACGCAACCAGCCCTGACCCACCGGAGTGTGGGGATCCAGGGCACCCTGGAACACCACTTCTTTGAGGTCGGGAGTGAACACGCGCAGGACGGCAAAAATGTCGGCATCCCGGGTGCTGGACGACAAAAACAACTTGAGCGCACTGGGCCCGGTGATCTCGATGTCTTCGGCCTGGGGCGGCAACATGAAGGTCACGCCGTCAGAGAACCCTTTGTAGCTGATCTTGGCGTTGCCCGTCGGCGGCTTTTTGCCCAGACTCATTTGCACCGGATCCAGATAGAACTTGGTCCAACGGGTGCGCTTGAGCGGCCACTCGTTCTCGGCCCGCTGCACGAATTTGTCCACGTGGCGCACTTGCAACTGCACCTTAGGTTGGCGGTTCCAGCCGTTTTTCTTGCCGTGCAGGAAGTGATCGAAAAAGCGCAACTGCAATTCGCGGCCGTAGTCGGTGTAGAAATGCGTCCAATGTTCGATGCCGTGGGCTTCGAGCCACTTGTTTTTGGATGCGGCGCGCACAAAGCCCTCGAAGTTGCCGCGCGGATGCAGGCCCTGCCCGCCCCAGTTGGCGGCCGACAAAATCGGCACTTTGACCTTGGACCAGTCGGGCATGCGCGACTGCCAGTACTCGTCGTTCAGGGCGTGCTTGAGGGCGGCAGCAGCGAAGTCCTCGCGATGGGCCTTGAGTTGAGCGTCACTCAGGTTGACATCGCCGCACACCGGCTTTCCGGTGACCCGACTCTTGGGGCCGCGTTTGCCCAAGCCGTACTGGACGGTCTTGACCTGCATGTCGTACCAATTCTTGATGAAGTCGCACAAGATGCCACCGTGGTGACTGAGGTCGCGGTACATGTCGGCCGCGCCCTCCCAGGTGCAAATGGCGGCCAGGTGGGGCGGCTGCAACGAAGCCACCTGCCACTGGTTCATGGCGTAATACGAAATGCCATTGAGCCCTACCTTGCCGTTGCTCCACGGCTGGACACCGGCCCACTCGATGCAGTCGTAATAGTCGACCATCTCCTGGGGGCTCCACAACTGCATGTAGCCCGGCGACATGCCCGCTCCGCGCGAATCGACGCGGATGCAGATGTAATTGTGGGGCACCCATTTTTCGGGGTCGACCACCTCCCACTGCTGGTATTTGTTGGTCGAACCCGCTGTGACATCGGGATGGTTGTCGGCCATGCGATCCCAGGCCGTTTTGTAGCCATCCTGAAAAGCCAGCCCTTTGCCGTAGGGGCCATAGCTCATGATGATAGGGAACCGTCCTTTTTTGTTGGGCCGAAACACATCTGCTTTGAGAATCAGGCCATCGCGCATGGGAATGTCGACATCCCAATCAATGCGCATGCCATCACGGACCTCGGATTTGGTTTGAACAGCCATCATCTCCCCTTAGTGATCTATCGCTCAACGATGCTAACCACACCGCACCTTGGTGAGTAACGGGAAAACCCGAATCGGGTCCGATGTCTGACGAGTTGGCGACTTTGTCGATCAACTGATCATCAGTAGAATTGCGTATGCAACAGCTCGCCGATGAAACACCCCTTTTGGCTCGCTTCTTGTGTACACTCATCCGCACCCATTCTGGAGACCGTTCATGTTGTTCACCTGCTCACCCACCTGCGTTCATGCCTACCACCAGCACAAGGGCAAACCCAAGTTGTTCACCTCGCTGACCGCCAAGAAGCTTTCGGGCCGGACCGATGGACATCTGAATGTCGACGTGCATTGCCACTATTTCAACCCCGAAGTGGCCAAAAAAGCGGCCTCGCTCAACCCGGGCCAGCAAGAATACCCCTTCATTTACGCCAACCAGCACACCCGCGATGTCAACACCCAGCAAATGGCCGAACGTGGTGCCATGCTGTCCGATGTCGAAGTCCGCATCAAAGACATGGACCGGATGGGCGTCGACGTGCAGGTGGTGTCCCCCGCGCCCTTCCAGTATTACTACTTTGCCCCCGCCAAAATGGGCGCCGAACTGGCCCGCGCCGTCAACGAGGGCATTGCCAAACTGGTGGCCCAATATCCCGACCGACTGGTCGGCATGGGCACGGTGCCCTTGCAAGACGCCACGCTGGCTGTGCGCGAACTGGAGTACGCCGTGCAAAAGCTGGGTCTCAAAGGGATCGAGATCGGCACCAACGTTGCCGGCAAGGAGCTGACTGACCCCTCGCTGAAATTGGAAAAGTTTTTCAAGCGCGTCGCCGAGTTGGGCGTGACCCTGTTCATGCACCCCAACGGCTACACCCAGGCCGAGCGTCTGACCGACCATTACTTCAACAACGTGATCGGCAACCCGCTGGACACCACAGTGGCCGTCAGCCACCTGATCTTTGACGGCGTCTTGGCCCGCAACCCCAAATTGCGCATCATTTTGGCGCACGGGGGGGCTTATTTGTCGCACTATTGGGCCCGCATGGATCACGCCTGGGGCGCACGCCCGGATTGCCGACGGGTCATCAAGAAAAAGCCCTCGACCTATCTGGAAAAGAACTTCTTCTTCGACACCATCACCTTCGACCCGACGATGTTGAAAAACCTGATCGACCGGTACGGGGCCGATCGGGTGGTGCTGGGCACCGATTACCCCTATGACATGGCTGAAGTGGATCCGTTGGGCCTGGTGGCGGCGGTGAAGAAACTGTCCAAAACCGATCGCGACTTGATCACCGGCGGCAACGCGGCCAAACTCTTCAAGATCAAGCGCAAACGCTGAGTCTCATGCCTCTCTCCCCTGCCCCTCTCCCCCAGGGAGAGGGAAGGACATGGGGCGCAAGCACCATGTCCAGGGTGAGGGGGTTTAGCGTCAGCCTTCGACCTGCTCGACCTTGCCGCTGCGGGTGGATTTGACCACCGCCTCCAGGGCGCTGATGTTGGCCAGCATCTGCTCTTGCGGCACCGGGTAAGGCTTGCCCCCCATGGCGGCGTCGGCAAATGCCTCCAGGTTGGACAACACCGCCGGATGCGGTTCGTAAGAGGCGGTTTGCACTTCTTCGCCCCGGATGTGCCAGTTCATGGTCCAGCCGGTTGACGCCTCGGGGTGCGTCTTGTCGCGAACCTCCACCCACCCTTTGCTGCCAAAGACGGCAAAACGACCCACAAAAGGCGTGGCCAGGATGGCGCTGATCAGGGCATGGCCACCCCGCTTGTAGGTGGCCAAAATGGCCAGGGTGTCGCCATTGACGAGCGGACTGCCCAGTTGCTTGACGCTGGCAAACACGGTCTCGGCCGGGCCAAACACGCCGACCGACAGATCAAGCAAGTGAATGCCGGTGGCGGTCATGGGGCCTGCGGGGGCCTCAGCCGAATTCAGGCGCCAGTTGTCCGACGCCATTTGCAAAAATTTGTCCTGGCTGAAGTTGGCTTCCATTTGCAGGGGCGTGCCGATCATGCCGCTGTGGATCATTTCCATGGCGCGCATGACAGGGGGCTCGAAACGGCGCTCGTGCCCCACCGCCAACGTCAGCTTGCGCTCGTTGATGGCCTTCATCGCGCGCAAGACATCGGCGCGGTTCAGGCAAAGAGGTTTCTCGCAAAAAATGTGCTTGCCGGCCGCCGCCACTTGCACCATTTGATCCGCGTGCATCGAGTGCGGTGTGCACAGGACCACGCCTTCGATGCGCGGATCCTGGATGGCCGCTTCGAAGCTGGGCGAAAACTCGACACCCTGCGATTGTGCAAAGGCCTTGCCCGCCTCTTGATTGAGGTCGGTGGCGAGCACGCAATCGATGTTGCGGGCGTTTTTCAAATATCGGACGATGGTCTGCCCCCACCAGCCCAAACCGATGACGGCGACCTTGAATTTGCGCGAATTGGTCATGAATGCCCCTGTACAAAAAGATGGAGCATTCTAGGTTTGGCTGATCTTTCGATCAACAAAACCACGGGAAAACACCCATGCCCGGGTGTCCCGCAGCCGTCACGCCATGGGGCTTCAGGCAAAAACGCCGGCAGTATCCTGCATCCGGGCCGACACCTCGCCCAGGTGGTGCAGGGTATCGCCATGGCTCATTTCGATCTGGGTCAGCCGTTTGAAGTAATGGCTGATGATGTACTCGTCGGTCACCCCGATGCCGCCGTGCAACTGCACCGCTTGCTGGCCTACAAACCGGAGCGACTGACCCAACTGGAATTTGGCCCGCGCCAGAGCGCGGCGGCGCTCTTCGGCGGGGGCGGTCAGCTTGAGGCTGGCGTAGTAGCTCATGGAGCGCCCCAGTTCCAGTTGCATCTTCATGTCGGACACCCGATGCCGCAAGGCCTGGAAGGTGGCGATGTTGACGCCAAACTGCTTGCGCGTGTTCATGTACTCGACGGTGATGGCCAGCGTTTTTTCCATCGCCCCGACGGCTTCGGCGCACAGACAGGCGATGCCGACATCGACAACGTGCTCCAGTGCAGCCAGGCCGTTTTCGGTCAAACGCACAGCCGGGGTCTGATTCAGGGTCAACTCGGCGGCGCGCCCACCGTCCTGGGTCAGGTAACCCCGGGTGCTGACGCCTGAGGCGCCCTTTTCAACCAGATACAAACCCAACTGGCCGCCCGCTTGAGCAGGCACGATCCAGGCATCGGCCTGATCGCCAAACGGCACGACGCTCTTGGCCCCGCTGAGGGTGAAACCCTGCCCGCCGGGCTGGGCGGTGGTCTGGCACACGTCCAGTCGATAGCGGGCTTTGCGCTCCTGGTGCGCCAGCACCACCAGCGCTTCACCACTGGCCAGGCGCGGGCCCCAGGCTTGTTGCACCGCGGGACTGGCGTGGTGGCTCAAGACCACGCCGGCCATGATGGCCTGCGCCAAAGGCTCGATCACGATGCCCCGGCCCAGTTCTTCCATGACCACCATGGCCTCGACCGGGCCCATGCCCAGCCCGCCCATGCTCTCGGGCAAAGACAGTCCGGTGAGGCCCAATTCGGCCAACTCGGTGTAGGCTTGACGAGAAAAACCGCCGCTGGCGACGATCTCGCGCCGACGCTCAAAGGCATAACCCTTTTCGACCCATTTGGCGACTGCATCGCGCAGTTGTTGCTGGTCTTCGCTGAAATTGAAATCCATGGTGTTGTTCCTTTCTCAGCCCAGCACGGTTTGGGCGATGATGTTGCGCTGAACTTCGTTGGAGCCGCCATAGATGGTGGTCTTGCGCATGTTGAAATAGGTTGAAGCCAGCGGGGCGCAGTGCGCAGCCCCCACATGGTCGCCTTGCCACCCCGCCTCCATCGCTTCTTCGATGAAAGGCAGGCTGTAGGGGCCGGCAGCGAGCATCATCAGTTCGCTGTAACGCTGCTGGATTTCGCTGCCGCGGATCTTGAGCAAGCCAGCGATATCCAGCGATTGCTTGCCGGATTTTTCAGCCGACAACACGCGCAGCACCATCATTTCGAGGGCCACGATGTCGACCTCGAGTTTGGCGATCTCGTCGCGGAAGCGCACATCGTCGTAAACCCCCTCGGCCTTGGCGATGCGTTTGAGGCGCTCGAGCTCGCGCTTGGCGCGATTGACATCGGCGATGTTGGTGCGCTCGTGGGCCAACAGGTATTTGGCGTAGTCCCAGCCTTTGTTTTCCTGCCCGATCAGGTTTTCGGCCGGGACTTCGACGTTGTCAAACCAGACTTCATTGACCTCGCACTCGCCGTCGAGCAGCTTGATGGGCCGCACCGTCACGCCCTTGGATTTCATGTCGATCAGCAGGAAAGAAATGCCGGTCTGCGGCTTGCCTTCGGTGCTGGTGCGCACCAGGCAAAAAATCCACTCGCCATACTGGCCCAGCGTGGTCCAGGTCTTTTGCCCGTTGACGATGTACTTGTCGCCCACCCGCTCGGCACGGGTCTTGAGCGAAGCCAGGTCAGAGCCCGAACCGGGCTCGGAGTAGCCCTGGCTCCACCAGACTTCGCCGCTGGCGATGCCCGGCAAAAACCGCTGCTGCTGCTCGGCCGAGCCAAAGGCCATGATCACCGGGGCCACCATCACGGGGCCAAACGGCACGATGCGCGGCGCCCCGGCCAAGGCGCACTCTTCTTCAAACAAATGCTTTTGCACCGCGCTCCAGCCGGGGCCGCCAAACTGCTGGGGCCAGCCATAACCCAGCCAGCCCTTGCGGCCCAGGATCCTGGCCCATTGCTGCATGTCGTCGCGGGTCAGGCGCAGTGCATTGTGGACCTTGTGGGCGGTTTCGGGTGGCAAGTTCGCGCGCACCCAGGCGCGCACCTCGGTGCGAAAGGCTTCTTCTTCGGGGGTGAATGCAAGGTCCATGGGGTTTTTCTCCGGTGACAGCCTGTGTTTTAGCACGATCGTGCTTTTTTAGTGTAAACCATAGTCCAGATCGGGGCATGGGACAATGACCGCATGAACAACATCGTGGTGCTGATTTCGGGCGGAGGCTCCAACATGCGTGCGCTGGTCGAAGCCAGCCAACGCGACGACTGGGCCGGGCGGTATCAGGCTCGCATCACGAAAGTGCTGAGCAACCGGCCCGATGCCGCCGGTCTGGCGTGGGCGCGGGAACAGGGGCTGGCCACCGCCGTGGTCGACCACCGGCATCATGCGCAAGCGCCGCAACCGCGCGAGGCCTTTGAAGCGGAATTGATCCGGCACATCGATGAACAACAACCGGTGCTGGTGTTGCTGGCCGGTTTCATGCGCATCCTCACGCCGGGTTTTGTCGCCCGCTATGCCGGGCGATTGCTCAACATCCACCCCTCGCTGTTGCCGGCCTTCACCGGCTTGCACACGCATCAGCGTGCCATTGATGCGGGCTGCCGCTACGCCGGTGCCACGGTGCACGAAGTGACCGCCGAACTCGATCACGGCCCGATCCTGGCGCAAGCGGTGGTGCCTGTTTTGCCCAACGACGATGCCGACACGCTGGCGGCACGGGTGCTGAGTCAGGAACACCGCATTTATCCGCAGGCGGTGGCGGAGCGGTTGCGCAACCTTCAAGTCAGCGCCGCGACTTGAACCCGTCGGACGGGGTAGGCGCACTCTAGAGAGTTGATGACCCAGCTAGCGGCAGGTCTTGATCAACTCCTTAAAAACTATACTTTAGTTATTGTTAAATAATTAATATAAGCACTTAAGTAATACAATTAAGTTATCATTGGAGTTGTGACGCAGTGCGTCGTCAATTGATCCTCACATGCCTCCGATTCGATGCCCAGCCGCCACTGTTGATCAAAATACCCTTCGATCACACTCTATAACACCAAGAAGACATACACGCGACGACTCAGCAAACCAATGGGTCGATGGGCCCTTGGGCATGTGCGGGATGCGCCCTGGCACAGGGCTACCCCACCAAGACGGTGAACATCGTGGTGCCCATCGGCTTGTTTGCCGGGCCGCAGATGAAAACCCCGTCAGTGATGGTGGTTTTTGATGGGTCTTCAGAGGAAGTCGTAGCGCACTCTTCCATTGGAAAAAGTCACCTTGTCGCTGACCACTTGGCAGTGCCATTGCTCATAGCGCCCTTGAGGCGTGATCATGCTCAGGCTATGGGGGTCAAAAACGGCGGCGCAGACATGTCCTGGCGCTCGAACTGAACCATATCGCATCCAGGACACGCCCCCATGCTCTCGCACCAAGGCACCCAAGCGTTGTGTCTGTGTGTAGTCCTGAGGATGCTGCCAGACCTCCTGCGACAAGTTCCACGGGGGGGACATCAAGTCAACCGCCAAGCCGCTGACTTTGGCCTCGAACATGGACAACTCGGTAGAGACGCTCTGCCGGACCAGCCCGGCGCTGTCCAGTAAAAACCTTTGGCGCCAATAGCCGATTTCGGCACAGGCAGCAAAAGGGTGATCGGCCCCGTACCAAATACCAGACGTCCCTGCGATCCGAAAGCGCGACCCCGTTCGCGGGAAATAACGGAATGGGGCTGTCAACAAATAGTGCTGCCCTTGGGTCGAAGGTGGCAATGGCGGCTTGCTGCCCTCAAGCATCTGCTCCAGCAGGTTTTGCTCGGCGGCACTGTCGACCAATCGCATGGTGGCAGCGATGTGCTGAGTCTCGACCATGCGAAAAGCATGCATCTCGGCTTGGGTCGTGTGTTGATCGACCCAAACAGACTGCCATGCAGACAAGCCTTCCATCATGAAGCCGCGCGCATACCGTCCAGGTAAGAGAGGGTCAGCACCAGCCCCTCGGGGGATTCAATCAGATCAAAAGGCTTGCCATTTAAAGCTTTGTTGTGGCCGTTCATCCAAGCCACACGCTTTTGCGGGTCGGCACCCACCAGCGGGTCCAAGGATCGAAACACCCGAATGAGCAACAAAGCCAGTTGGCCCTCTTTGGATTGCGGGTCTATGCCTTTGGTGCCTTTGGCGATACGACTGATGGTAGGTTCACTCAGCCCAATCACGCGTGCCAATGCGGCATTGGAGATGTTGAGTTCTCGCGCTGCACGTGTGGTGGCTTTGGCCAAGACCATGCCCGGATCCAGTGCTGCTTGAAGATGAGGCCGCATGAAATAACCTTTCTATGGAAAGATTATCACATAAATACAAAATAATTTGATATAGAACGGGGGGTTCAAGCCAGTATTTCATGCGGGCCTGGGATGTCAGCACTTGAAGTGGCGGGATGGTTCGACCATCCCACCCACTTTTGCTTCGAGCCGCAGGGTTGAGATAAAGACCCCGGGCAACGCGTTGCAACAAGCCGTCTTTCACCATGCGCTGCAGTGACTTTTCCAGCGCCTTATCGCCCTCGTGCGGAAAGAGCTTTTCCAAGTCCCGGCGTGGCAAAACATAGGACCCGCCTGCTGCCCTCGCTCAAGCCACCAGCCGCGAATGGCGCGGCAGGTGCGCCATCAAAAACTCCATCTGGTCGGCCAAAATGCGGCGGTTGCGCAAAATGAAGTCTTCCCACAGGCTGGGGACATACGGCGTGTACAGCAAAGGCATTCCCGCTTGCTCAGGGGTTCGGTTCCCCTTGCGATGGTTGCAGGGCTTGCAAGCCGTCACCACATTCATCCAGGCATCGTGACCGTTTTGACCAAAAGGAATGATGTGTTCTCGCGTCAGGTCGGTTTCGTGAAACTGGTTCCCGCAATAAGCGCAGAGGTT
>JACCEC012890989.1_pt1 | contig 44465 bp, 34 predicted proteins | sample 7450121 | NCBI WGS metagenome assembly JACCEC01 (sample SAMN15323455, study PRJNA562643) | freshwater metagenome | isolation source: river surface water | place: USA:Blue River Watershed | collected 2017-08-18 | reverse complement strand
TTTTTAATTCTCAAAATTTTATTTGGACTTTCTTGCCCTCCCTCGTCGTTTGGGAGTGCAAAAGTCCCCCTTTTTCCCACAATTTCCAACTGTTCTGTGAAAAAAAATATAAAATATTTCGCAATTATCTGATAACCAAACTATTATAACTATAAAAAAATACCCGACTCCTCCGCAAAATATCGCAAAACGTGCTTCCGTATGAACGTTTGATTCATTTATTGCCCTTTGAGTATTTCAAAGGTTCTCAAAATTATACTACTTATTCTCAAATAAGGTTTATTTAAGTTGTGGTGAAGTATTGTCCGTCATCAAGTCACAGGATTTTCTAGCAGATAATAAGTTTTATATATTTGATTTATTGACATACGGTTAAACTTTTTATCAATAGTTTAGAACAAGCAAAACCTTTTGATATACGTATGTAGCAGGCAACGTTGTGGATTGAAATATCTTTACTCTAATGGGGTGCAAGTCGAATACGCACCATGTTGCGACCCATATTTAGGGCTATTAGTTAACTTAACTTGGATAAGGGTCTAACTATTAGACTCCTATGAAAGGCAAGACCAAGCGCAAATTTACCAGCGACCGCTCAGGCGGCCCTGCTCAAACTGAAAGTCGTTCTTGAAGTTCTTAAAGAAAAGGACACATTAGCTGTTGTTAGCAAACGGCATGAAGAATAAGCTGGTTAGACTTATTTTTTCTTTAGCCAAGCAGAGTAACAAATATGACGAAAATTATACATATTCTCTGAATCATAGAAATCCCGTGTGGAGTATAGAAAACCAATTACATTGGCATCTGGATGTAAAAACCATATCATAACACACATCTATTTTGAAGCTTAACGCTTAAACTTTGAAAGTCCAGAATCCAGAAATTGCACAAATTCTTCGGTGCTTGCGTAGCCAATAGGCTTGGTGAGTAGCTCACCGTTGGGGCTAATGACGCAGTAAAAAGGTTGGGCGTTGTTGTTAAACTTCGTAATTTGTAAATCCGCGTTTTTGTCACCAATGGTTGTTTTTTCGCGCTTATCGTAAGTCGATACAAACTGTTTTTCTTTAGGAAGTTCAGTTTTGTCATCCACGTAAAGCGAAGCAATCACAAACTCTTTCTTGAGGCGCTCCAACACTTCAGGTTGAGGCCAAACGTTGGCTTCCATTTTGCGGCAGTTGGCGCAGTTGAAACCTGTAAAGTCTACAAAAACGGGCTTTCCAGTGGCTTTTGCTTCTGCCAAGGCTTGTTCGTAATCAAAAAAGCCTTCGAGACCATGTGGTAAGTGAGGTTTGCTGCGGTCAAGTTTGGCCGTACTTCCCGTACTTGTTGCACCAACGGCATTGGTCAAGAAAAAGTCTTGGGTTTGCTCAGGAGGCAACCAACCCGATAACGCCCGAAGAGGGGCTCCAAACATCCCAGGAAGCATATATACTACGAAAGCGAAAGTCGATGACGAAATCAATAAACGTGGAATTGTTACTCCTTTCACAGGAGAGTCTTTGTCCATACGGAGTTTTCCGAGTACATAGAAACCAATAATGGTGAATAGCACAATCCAAATCGCAAGGAAGATTTCACGGTCGAGGATGTTCCAACGGTAGGCTAAGTCGATATTACTCAAAAATTTGAGGGCTAATGCAAATTCCAATAACCCAAACACGACCTTAAATTCGTTGAGCCATCCACCTGATTTAGGAAGGCTTTTTAAGAATTTGGGGAACATGGCCAAACCCGTAAACACCACGGCGAAAGGCATCGAGAAAGCAATCATGCCAAGTACAGGGCGCATCAATTCATTGCCTTTGGAAGCTAAAATAAGAAGCGAACCTGCAATCGGTGCTGTACACGAAAACGAAACCACAACAAGCGTAAGGGCCATGAAGAAAATCCCGATGAGGCCGCCTTTATCGGCTTGCTTGTCCACATTATTCACAAATGAACTTGGCAAAACGATTTCGAACAACCCCAAAAACGACAACCCAAATAAGATAAATACCACAAAGAAAATCGCGTTGGGTGCCCAGTGGGTACTGATAAAGTTGGCCGCTTGTGCGCCTCCAATACGTGATACTAAGAAACCCAGTAAGGTAAAAATAGAAACGATAGAAAGGCCATACAACAAAGCCTTGCTAGTGCCGTGTTCTTGTTTGGTAAAATAACTCACCGTCATGGGCATGATGGGGTAAATACACGGCATAAAAATAGACGCCAAACCGCCTAAGAAACAAGCCAATAAGAAGCTCCACAACGATTCCTCTTCGGCGGGCTCTGGGGTAGTGATGGTTTCTGAAGATTCAACGACCGCCTCCGACGTTGCTTCAGGAGCGGTAGTTGGCGTTGCGGCAACAGTGTTGCTCTCTTTGGTTGGCGTTGCCGTGAGTTGCTCTGTTGGCTGGCTCGCCGTAGGCTGAATCGTCGCAGCTGCGTCGGCAGCTACTTTAATATCGGTAATTTTAAAATCAGCACTTCCCATGGTGCATAGACCATCGTTTTGGCAGGTCTGATAATCAACGGCAACGTTGATTAGGGGATTGGTCTTGAGAATCTTTACTTTTTGGACAAAAGAACCTGTACCTTCTGCTACGCTTGTATTACCTCCCCAAACTTCTTCGTAAAAGTTATGAAAACCAACAGGTTTTATTTTACCTACCAATTGATACGTATCATTGGGCTTGAACTTAAACTCGGTAGGGTTAGGGCCATCTTTTACCTCAAATTCCGTTGAGTATAAATGCCAAGTGGGGTCAATAACCGCAATAAACTTAATCTCGACAACGTCGCCTATTTTGACTTCTTTTTTGGGAGCCTCAAAACTCCATTTGGCGTGATTTTGTACTTGACCAAAGGCCGTTAAGGTCAAGAATACTAAAAGAGTACTGATTACACTTTTCATAAAATACGTTACAGATAACGGTTAGTTTTGCTTAATTTTTGCCAACGACTTTGCGTTGACTTTTCGTATGACTTCGTTTCTTTTAAACTTTACGCGCCAAACCGCCAAATGTGTGGCATCTTCTGCAAAACATTTGTAACAAATGCTACTTTGCAGCGGAATAGGTGCATTATATACCAAAGCAGTATCCCCAAGTTTTTGAATATTAGGAATTTGAGAAATCTTGTTTTCGGCATTGTATACGTAGGCATCAAGAATTTGTTGCTCCTTAACCGACAAGGAAGGATTTGTAACATCTTTTGTACCAAGAAGGTCAATTTCTACGGTATATAATTTCTCTAAGGAGTCAATCGGTGGAAGCTTTTTCAATTGACATAAACTTGCCGTTTCAGTGGAAGGGGTGGCTAATGCCTTTTCGAGGTTTGCCTGAGCTTGCTTTACGATTTTTTGCCCCCAATCATCGACGATAGTCACTACTTGTTGGGTAGTCACGCGTTTTATTTGCATACTTTTTACTTTTTCCACGGCCTCCTTGGACCCACTGACTCGTCCCTCCATATTGCATCCAGTAAAAAATAGGCCAACAAAAAAAATGAGCGTAAGTGACGAAAAGTAGTTCACAAGAAAATAGATTTAGAATACAAAACTATCGTTATTCGGATGTAAAGCAAAAACGTCTCAACTGCGGGTTTGGTTCAGTAAAAAGCGTAGTGTGAAAAGCGTTCGGGTGGGAAAAGCAAAGATGGGGCTAGGTGTTAGGCAGCTATACAAGGGCTTTTACTACGATGAATTGTATATAAAGTACTATTTTGATTACAATGCGAGTATTATGTTATACAAATGAGAGGTAGTAATTTTATAAGTCAGTAAATTTGTGTTGCCAAACATTTATTAAACTGATTATGAGATAATTAGAGCTAATTCAATTTTATTACTACCTCTGTGAGTGCTATGATAATGAACTTTGACTATCTATTTTTACTGCTGTCGCTACGAAAATAAGCATAAAAAAAGCGAAATTTATGACTATGCAAATCGTTACATTAAGCCTTATTTTCCTCAATTGCCTAATTATGCCAATTTTAACACACGCATCAATGCACTGCATTATCTTATGTTAGCTCTACTACCAATTATGCTACAAGATATTGAAGAACAAGAGATTGTGAAAAATATTAGCCAAGAAATCGCCCTTGTCGACATCAGTTTTAAGCCTATCCTACCAAAACTCGCAGGCAAGGCTATATTTGCCGATAAAGCTTACTGTGATACGGAACTCAATAAGTAAATTCTCCATCAGTATGATGCTTATATCTTCACCCCAGTCAAGCTGGTAAAAGGACCAAGTCAAACCCAAAGGCAGTTTAAAAAAGCCGCTGATGACCTGTTTTCAATGGCTGTTTTCAGAGTTAGACAGCTTCGTTATTCAATTGGATAAACGAAAAAACAGGTTTGCAAAATCCTTCCAAAGTCAGAGCAACAAATAGACTTTTTGTGCACATATTTGGCGCATTAGCTACTTCTCTTTTTTACTATATGTTCTAACCCAATATTCGCATTAATAACAAATGTGTTCTTATACACTACTTTTTCTGTAACAGCTGTACTGAGCTGTCGTTAATCTCAAATTGCTTGTTTTTCAGTAAATTAATTACTTCTGATCCCGCCAAAATCACAGGCCCATAGCCGTGAGCTGCAAATGGGCTAATGGGGCGATGATAGTAAAATGCGGGGTCAAAGCCCATACCTGTGCCTACGCAAGTACCTTCGACTTGGCCTTTTTGGTTGACTTTGGTCGAGACGGCGTTCCAGCCTAGTAAGGCCATGGGAGCATACGCAAGGCCATCAATCCAGCCTTTGTTGATGGCGTGCGCGATGGCATAAGTGTAAATGGCCGTCGCTGAGGTTTCTAAGTAAGAATCTTCGCGGTCGAGTAATTGGTGCCAAAACCCAGAACCTGATTGGTACGATGCCAAGCCTTTGACATGGGCTTTTAACAAAGCGATGATTTCAGGGCGGGCAGGATGGTTTTCGGGGAGAACATCGAGTACTTCTACTTTGGTAAGTAGCCCCCAGCCATTTGCCCTTGCCCAGTGGAATTGTGGATGTTCGGTCATGCCTTCTACCCATCCGTGCATGTATACACCTTTCTCTTTGTTGAACATTCGCCTGGCAAACTGTAAAATTTGCTTGGCAGCTTCGTCGTAGTATTTTTTATCGCCTGTGAGTTTTCCCATTTGAGCTAGGGCAGGTACTCCCATAAACATGTCATCGAGCCAAAGGGTGTTGGGTTGAGGGCGGTTCCGAGCGAGTGTACCGTCGCTGAGGCGGTGTTCTTTGGTTAAAATATAGTTGATGTGATTGTCGATGAGGGGGCGTAGGTTAGAGGTATTTCCACCGCGCGTTGCTTTAATCATGGCCGCACACATGGCACCACAGTCGTCGAGGGCATGAGGTGTTAATAAGCCGCGAAGTGGCCCTTTTGTACCCCAGTCAGCGTGTTCTTCGGTCGTTTTTTTGAAGTAGGGAGCGGCGTTGGCGATAAAGTCTAAGCGTTTGTCCACGTATTCTTTGTAACGACCATCGCCTGTGATTTGACTAGCCCAAAGCATAGCGCCGTAGGTAACACCCCATTCGTAGCTGACCAAGCGAAAATCGCCTTTTTGCAAGGCAGTATTTTCATCAATTTTTGACAAATCACTGACGATTTCGCCCGTTTTGGAGTTGACAAACGCAGTAGGGGTGACATTGTTCAAATACCCATGAATACGGTCTAACGTTCCCTTGATGTCATTGGCTTTTGAGATTCCATAAGGAACAGGGTAGTCGGGTTGAAGCAAATGCAAAGGCGTATTGGAGTCGTTGGCGTTGGTTACGTTTCGTTGAGCCGATGAAGTTATCGAAAAACAAGCTGCAACGAGTGTAGAAGCGGCAAGTGAGCAAATGATGGAAGGTTTCATAAGTAATAGGTTTGGTACAAAATTGGTAAGGTTTGGGTTTATAACATTCCCGTACCCACCTGTGAAATAAAAACATATGGGAAGAATATACTCACAGGAAGAACTACTGTAGTAAATTTTACTGGCAAAAATGAACCCTCAACTTGTAAAAGCTGAGGGTTCATGAAATGAGGAAAAAACTTTTTATGCTTCTACCATGCAAGCCCCTACGGTTACGTTAGAGGTTTCGTCAATCAAAATGGCCGCACCGTTGGCGCGGTTGGTTTGATAGGCGTCGTAAGCGATTGGTTTGGCCGTACGAAGAACAATCTTAGCAACATCGTTGAGCTTGAGGCTTTCGATGTCTTCCAATTGGTCGTAATTGCTGATATCCACGCGGTATTCGATGCCTTTTACCGAACAACGAACCCGAGTCGTACCGTGTTGAAGGGTATATTTATTCCCAACTTTTAGTTCTTTGCGGTCATCCATCCAGCAAATCATTGCCTCCACATCTTGGCTCAATACAGGGGCATTGCCCGTACCACTAATCAAGTCTCCACGGCTAATGTCAACGTCGGTTTCGAGTAATATAGTTGCTGATTGAGGCGCCGAAACTTCCTCTACTTCTTGACCATATACTTCAATTTTAGCGATTGTTGACGTTTGTTCGGAGGGGAAAACGGTGATGGTATCCCCTTTGCGAAATACGCCACTCTGTACACGTCCTGCGTAGCCACGGTAATCGTGCAATTCTTCCGTTTGAGGACGAATCACGTATTGTACCGAGAAACGAGCGTCGTTGAGGTTTAAATCATGCTGCACATCTACATTTTCCAAGAAATGAAGCATCGTTTCGCCCGTGTACCAAGGCATCGCATCCGACTTATCCACAATGTTATCCCCTGCCAAGGCGCTTACAGGAATGATTTTGAGGTCTTTAATGGCCAATTTGTCAGCGAGTTTTTGGTATTCTTGCGCAATTTGCAAGAATGTATCTTCCGAATACCCCACCAAGTCCATTTTATTGACAGCCACTACGATGTGCGGAATGCCCAACATCGACGCAATCAACGAGTGGCGGCGAGTTTGTTCGACGACTCCTTGGCGGGCATCAATCAAAATAATGGCCAAATCGGCATTGGAAGCACCCGTCACCATATTGCGGGTGTACTGAATATGCCCTGGGGCATCAATGCTGATAAACTTACGGTTAGGCGTTTGGAAGTACTTGTAGGCAACGTCGATGGTAATGCCTTGTTCGCGTTCCGAGCGCAAGCCGTCAGTCAACAGCGCAAGGTCGATTTCTCCATCGCCCCGTGTTTTGCTAGCTTTTTCGACGGCCTCTAGTTGGTCAGCCAAAATACTTTTTGTATCGTAAAGCAAGCGTCCGATGAGGGTACTTTTCCCGTCATCAACACTACCTGCGGTTATAAATCTTAGAATGTCCATAAGCCCCTAAATCCCCGTAACGGCGAACCGTCAATGGGGAATTTTTTTATTGGTTTTAATATTAATCTGTGCTAATCTGTACTGAGGGTTGCTCACAACCCGAATATTGAGTATAAAGTGTCGAGGTGCGAGTGCAGAATGTCGAATAGTTTCTCTTATTCGTCATTCTGTACTCAAAAATTCGACATTCTAAAAATATCCTCCCTTTTTGCGGTCTTCCATGGCAGCTTCGGTTTGCTGGTCGTCGATACGCGTTTCGCCGCGTTCGCTGATGCGCGTAGCCTTAATTTCGGCCACCACTTGTTCAATGGTACTGGCTTCTGATTCAACGGCAGCCGTACAAGTCATGTCGCCTACGGTACGGAAACGGACGGTTTTGGTAACAATCACGTCGGAGTCGTCTTTATAGATAAAATCGGCGTTGGCGAGCAAGTTCCCGTCGCGCAAAATCATTTCGCGTTGGTGCGAGAAATAGATGCTTGGAAGCGGGATTTTTTCGCGCTCAATGTACGCCCACACATCCAGTTCGGTCCAGTTAGAGATAGGGAAACAACGTACGTTTTCGCCTTTGCTAATTTTTCCGTTGAACAAATTCCAAAGTTCAGGACGCTGACGTTTAGGATCCCACTGTCCAAACTCATCGCGGAAAGAGAAAATACGCTCTTTGGCGCGGGCTTTTTCTTCGTCGCGACGAGCACCACCGATACAAGCATCAAACTCAAACTCTTCGATGGTATCGAGCAACGTAAAGGTTTGAAGCCAGTTTCGGCTGGCGTTTTTACCCGTTGGTTCTTTTAAGCCTTTGGCTTTGATGGTATCTTCTACTTGGCGAACAATCAACTTCGCTCCTACTTCGTTGGCCATCCAATCGCGGTATTGAATTGCTTCGGGGAAGTTGTGGCCTGTATCGATATGAACCAAGGGGAAAGGAATTTTGCCTGGCGCAAATGCCTTTTGAGCAAGGCGAACTAGCGTAATCGAATCTTTACCGCCCGAAAACAACAATGCTGGACGCTCAAATTGACCCGCTACTTCGCGCATGATGTAGATGGCTTCCGATTCGAGTTGGTCTAGGTAATCCTGACGTTGGGCGTCGGAGGATAGACTTTGAATATTTGACATGATGTATCGTGTCTGAATTGAATAATTTACGTTTAAATCGAAGAGCGTTTAGTTATCTGGCGTGTAACCCACACTCTTTTTTACTTTCGTCTTCCCACCACCAACGGCCAGCGCGGAAGTCTTCTCCTTCGAGAATAGCGCGGGTACAAGGGGCACAGCCGATGCTCACAAACCCTTTGTCATGCAGCGGGTTATAGGGAACATTGTGGACTTTTACGTATTGCTTTACTTCGTCAAAACTCCAAGCAAGCAAAGGGTTGTATTTGAACAACTCATGCCCTCCATCCCACTCAATGGCTTGCATTCCTGTACGGTTGTTTGACTGCTCGGCACGAATACCTGTTACCCACACTTTTACGCCTTTGAGCGCGCGATTAAGAGGCTCAACTTTACGAATAAAACAGCACTCTTTGCGGTTTTCGATGGATTCGTAGAAGCTAAGTGGACCTTTTTCGGTCAGTAATTTCTCAACACCTGCGCTCTGAGGGAAATATACCTCCAGCTTCGTGTCGTAGCGATTGTTGGTTTTTTGCAATGTCGTGTAGCTTTCGGGAAACATCCGCCCCGTATCAAGGGTGAAAATGCGAATGTCGATGCCATTGGCCAAAATCATGTCGGTAATGACTTGGTCTTCGTAGCCTAAGCTGCTCGAAAACGCCACTTTTCCAGGAAAAAGCTCCGACAAAAGTCGAAGAGCTTCGACTTCTGTTTTGCCTTCAATTTGATGTAGCAACGATTCGCTACTATGTGTTTCGGTGGGTGTCATGGTAATAACTATATTTTTTCAGCCAGTACTTCTGCACTTACTACTGCTGCTTGTGAAAAGTCTTCAATCAAATCTTCTATCGACTCCAAACCAACTGAAATGCGAATTAACCCTTCGGTAATTCCCAAGGCTGCTTTTTCGTCGGGTTTTAATTTAGAGTGCGTAGTAGTAAATGGATTGGTGATAATAGTACGCGTGTCTCCTAAGTTTGACGACAAGGTCGGAATTTGGAGGGCTTTCATAAATGCGCTTACTCGCTCAAAACCACCTTCAAGTTCTATCGTTACAATAGCTCCACCTGCATTCATTTGCGCTTTGGCCAGTGTATATTGAGGATGGCTCGGTAAAAAAGGATAGTTCACCTTCTTTACTTCGGGCAAGGCCTCCAACGCTTGTGCCAATTTGAGGGCGTTTTGTGAGTGGCGTTCCATTCTCAACTCCAACGTTTCGAGGCTTTTGCTCAATGTCCAAGCGTTAAACGGTGACATCGACGGCCCCGTGTGGCGACAGAAGAAGCGGATAGGAGCGATGAATTCGGCTTTCCCAACCACTACTCCACCCAATACACGTCCTTGTCCGTCCATGAATTTGGTGGCTGAGTGAACCACTAAATCGGCACCAAAGTCAATCGGCGTTTGGATGATAGGAGTCGCAAAACAGTTGTCAACGTTGAATATCAAATTGTGCTTTTTGCACAAACGGCCAATCATCGCTAAATCCACCAATTCCAACCCAGGATTGGAAGGGGTTTCTAAGTAAACCATGCGGCTGTTTGTCTGTACGGCTGCTTCCCACTGTTCTTCGGTGGCATCGGCGTCCAAGTAGGTATAAGTAATCCCCCATTTGGCAAAAATTTGGGTGATGATTTGGTGTGCCGACCCAAACAAGGCCCGACAGGCAATAATATGATCGCCAGACTTCAGAATGCCTGCCATACTTGCGAAAACGGCTGCCATACCTGTAGCGGTGGCAAGCCCCTCTTCCGCTCCTTCGAGCATACACACTTTGTCCACAAATTCTTGAACGCTAGGGTTAGAGAAGCGGCTGTAGATATTGCCTTCTTCTGTTTCGTCAAACAATGCCTTACCTTGTTCTGCCGACTCAAATGAAAAACTTGAGGTAAGAAAAAGGGGCGTTGAATGTTCGCGGTACTGCGTTTTTTTAGTTTGCGTGCGAATCGCTTTCGTCTGACGTTTCATGATTTTCTTCGAAATTAGGGTAGTAAAACGAGTGGGTGTTTGGCTACCAGTAAAAAGACCTTTTTGAATGAGATCGCAAAATTACATATTATACTACAATATCGCTTTTAAAACTACGCGTAAGCCCAAGAAGATAACCAAACAACCTACAATGACCATCAACGGTTTACGGTTGACTTTGTTGACCAAATAAGCCCCAAGAGGTGCAGCTAAAACGCCTCCTAGCACTAAACCTAACACCACTTGCCAGCTGTTGATTCCTTCAAAAAGTAAAAAAGTAATACCACTGGCGAAGGCCACCGCAAACTCGGCGGCATTGACTGAACCAATGGTGTAGCGAGGGTCACGCCCACGACCGATAAGTGTGGAGGTTACGATAGGTCCCCAACCACCGCCCCCAACGGCGTCCATAAATCCGCCAAAAAGAGCTAATCCTCCTAGGCGCTTGGTAGGTTTTTTGACCGTGTTTTTCTTGAGACCTTTGCTGACAATGATGCAACCCAGTACCACCATGTAGGCCGAGATATAGGGTTTTATGATGTTGCCGTCAATGACATCAGATAGTAAGTAAGCTCCTAATATAGAACCAATTATGCCTGGGATAAGTAGCGTATGAAAAAGCTTTTTATTGATGTTTTTAAACTTAAAATGCGAGATGGCAGATGCCCCCGTGGTAAACATTTCTGATAAGTGAACACTCGTACTACTCACGGCGGGGGGCACTCCTAAAGTTAGTAAAAAAGAGGTCGCACTAGCTCCATAACCCATTCCTAATGCTCCGTCGACGAGCTGGGCAAAAATCCCAACCAACAAGAAAAACGCAAAATCAGAGTTAAATCCAGCCTTGAAGTTTTCAAAAGAGAATTCAGAGCCGTGCTTAATAAGGAGATACCCAAAGGTGAGAGTGAGCAGCGTCACAGGAATCCCAATCCACATCCATTTTTCGAGGTCAATTTGGGACTTTTTGGTTGAAATAGGCGCTGTTTTCGTGGCAGTGTTCATTAGTTGTATCTATTAATTCGGTGGTATATCGTTAATCTTGTTATGTTTCGGCTAAAAAACTGATAACCTGTGTTTCTTTGCTGGTACCAGTGTAAATAGCCTAGTTCGATAGCTAATTTTTTCCCTAGGTTTTGCTCAAATCCAATGTAAATCCGGTTCTGGTCAAATTGATTTAATAAGGTGCCTCCGCCTGCATTGACCATCAGTTCGTTGGCTAGCTTCAAAGACGAGTTGTAGAGAGTGTTTTTCCTCGACAGTGATAGGAGAGCTTGCGTCCGAAGCCGCATCCGAAAATTAAAATCATATCCCTCTAATAAGATTTTTCCATTGTTTTTGTGAATAAACCGTTCGTCTATTCTCAATCGTTGGGCTAAAACAAACCATTTCCCAAAGGGAATGTTTAGATTCACTTCTTGAAAAGGACGTAGCTCAGGTATTACCAAATCGACAGTTGCGTCGGGGTTTTGGGGACTTTGCCGTGAATAGGTAAAGCCTCCAGCTAGGTCTACGTTGGGCAAAACTTTGTAATGAAGATGGCTATGTATAATTAAGTGATGCTGTTTGTTGGCCTGCAAAAACCGACGATTGTCGATTTCGTTATGCCAAGTCCACTTTGGATGAAAACTCAATTGGTTGTAATAGCGCGTCCAATACAACGTCTGGTACGTGACTTCTTTTGTTTGTGCTGTCGTTTTATAAACTATCACTTGAAGGGTTATGGTAATAATAATCCTAAAAGTAGATATAGTATATAATTTATATAGACTTATTTGCATAAATTAAATGCCGCCCTTTCGGAACGGCATGACAAAAGTAGGTTCTCTATTTGAATAGTCCAAAAAGAAGCGTAAAAATCTGATTAAATTCTTACAAAAATCCGATTTTTATGCATCCAGTACAAAATTGCCCACTCCACAAAAAGAATAAGCCCCCCGCGTACAAGCGATTCGTAGGTTGTTCCAAAAACTTGGTCGTAGGTTTTAGAGATATGAATTTGAATAGAGTGATGAATAAACTCTACTATCGTGTGGGAGATTATATAGGCTGCAATGGAGTTCATACCAATCACAATCAACCAAAAGAATGCCTTTCGATAACCCTGAATATCGACCAGCCAAAAGAAAGCGGCTAATAGAATAAAGCACCAGCCTCCGCTGAACAATACCCACGTGGGAGTCCAAATGCGTTTTACATTGGGGCAAATGCCCAACCAGTTGAATGTGAGTCCAATAACCAGTAAACTAACGCCCATCGCTACAAATTTCAGGGCTTTTTCTTTGGGGGCGGTATCATCTTTAAGCCATTGTCCTGCCAATAGTCCCAGTGTCATAGTCCCAAGGGTAGGAATAAAACTTAGCGTAGAGTAACCCCCTCCGTTACGAATAAAGGGTTTCTCGCGTGGGAAAAGGTTCATAAACCATTGGTCAAATGCCCAAGCAGCATTGGTGTTTTTGTTCCAATGAGCGGCCAATCCTTTCAAATTGTGTTCCCAATCGGGCGTAACACCCACTGCGGCGTAGTCAAAATTGGCATCGGGGAGCGGATACAGGAAAAAAAAGAGCCAGTAGCCTACTAAAATAGTAGCCAATGCGGTCAGTTGCGTCCGAACTGATTTGAAGCCAAACCAAAACAAAAATGGGTACCCCATTCCGATTTGTGAAAGGGTATCTTCAAACGTGAAGTTGGTTTGCTCTCGGTGCATAGAGCGCAAAAACACCCCCAAGAAAATGAGAATGAGCGACCGCTGAAGCGTGTGGCCAAACAATTCGCGGAAGGTTTGGCCTTTGGCTACCCGACTGGCAACGGAATATGGTAGTGCCACCCCTACCAAAAAAGAAAACGACGGCTGGATAAGGTCGTGAAGCGAACAGCCCACCCACTCGACGTGGTCTTGGTTAAACGCTAAAAAGGCCCAAAATGAGCTTTCGGGAAGAGCTCTGGAAATGTGACCAAATTCGAGGACTTCGGCCATCATCAGAAACATCACAAAGCCACGGTACGCATCTACGGAAGAAATTCGGTTAGGTATAGTTTGTGCCATGAGAGAAAAGGGTTTGATACAAAAAGGGAATACAAAGAGTTTTATAATCTTGCCGAACTATGAACTTATCAAGGGTGTTTCTGATACTACTAATTCTTTGTGCTTTGGTACCTTTTCTTTGGTCAAAAAAAATGGTGATAACCCAGTATGAAAAAGCCACAACGGCGAAGGGAATCTCCTTCGCCGTTGTGGCTTTTTCATACTCACATCTTAGTGGCGGGTCACGGTTAACAAATAACAGTTAACAATTAACTGTGCTCTAGCTAACTCTTGTTTTATGGGCTTTTTTTGCGGCCAAGTCGTGGGCGGTGTCGTAGTACGAACGGAGGTTGTTCCAATCGAATACTTCAGAGATATTTTCTACTTTATTGCGCTGTTGAATACGTTCGCGGAGGTTCATCTTCACAAACTTGAACAAAATGTTGGCAAGCTGATCGGCGGCTTGGTCAAAATCTTGCGTTTTACGGTTGATAACATAAATTCCACGGTTTTCGTAGTCGCGCATGATTTGCATGATAAAGTCCCCAAAACCAGACAAATCACTCGTTACAGTCGGAATCCCGCGCACTACACATTCAAGCGGCGTGTAGCCCCACGGTTCGTAGTAGCTTGGAAAAATGCCTAAATGGCATCCCCGCACAAATTGCCCATAATCTAACCCGAAGAGTGGATTAGTAGAGGCAATAAAGTCGGGGTGATAGACAATCTTCACGCGGTCTTGCTCGTGGTTTTTGAGCCCGGAACGCTCGCAGTATTCGGTAATCGAATCGGGCGTTTTTAAATCGTGCGTTACGTACGGAGGAAGGCGTTTGGTTTTCCACGTCTGAATCGTACGGCGTAATCGTAAGCGCCAGTATTCGTCCACAAACTGGTTCAAATCAGGTAAGTTATGGTCACTAGATGCCGCCGAGGCCATGTACAGTTTTTCGCCAATTTGTTTTTCAATGGCACTGCACGTGTCCTGAATTTCCCCTAAAACGGCTCGCGATTGGAGTACATCGGGATTGATGGAATGATACGGCTGCTTGGTCACGATAAACATCACGACCGTCATATCCATTTTGGCCTGCACCATTTTCCAGTTGAGTCGAGCGAGAGCTTCGAGGGTAATGTCGTAGCCTTTGTTGACAAACTCATAACGCCCTGACGTGAAAAAATAGAGCGTTTTATCAAGATTGAAGGAATAACTTTGGAAGAAATGCCCCATCACGAAATCATGGATATTTTCTTTGTACTTCATGTGGAGGTTTTGGAACTCGTGTACCGCGGCAAAACGCTGAATATTTAAGCCATTGGGAAGTACCAAATCGGGATATTTACCCAAAAATACCTCACATTCTCGCGCGGTCACATCGCTGACTGTCGTTCCAACGTGGGCGCTTAGGTAAGCAAGTCGCTCAATAGTGGCTTGTGCTTCAATACCATAGTGGCGAGCTTCGTGTTTCCAGTCAAAAAAGGGAAGCTTATGGTAAAAATCCCGCTCGTTGGAAGCAATATAACGTCCCAGCATGGTGGCGTGGGTAGTAAACACGGTCGCTACCCGTACATCGTCGCGGCGGAGGTCAGGCAAGCCTGAACTTGCCATCCACTCGTGGAAGTGAGCCGTAATGTCAAACTTGCGAGCATAGTCTTGGGCGTAATAGGTCAAAAACATCCGCACCATTTCCCCAAAGCAGAGGGTTTGGTTGACCAAGTCTTCGATGTTGACGGTAGAGATTTGGTGACGTTCCCACAAACCATATTTGATGGCATCTAGGCGCGGCATCATACTACGAATATCAAACAAAACTACGCGCGGTTTACCTGTGATGAGCCAATATCCGTATTCGACAACCAAACCTTCCTCACGCATTTTTTGAACAACTTGGTAAAGACCCGAGCCGTCGTCCGACGTGATAGGTTCATATTCGGTAAGTGCGCGTTGTGGAAAGTACGGGCCAAGGCACACATATTCGTCGCCCCATTGGTCAACCATGGCAGGTACCTTGCTTCTTATCACGGTATAAATCCCTCCTACTTGGTTACAAACCTCCCAAGCAACTTCAAAGAGGAGACTCTTTTTTTGTTTTTTTTCCACGGTTAAGTGCGGGTTAATGTACAATTCAAGGTAAAAAATGAATTATTTCAAGAATGTATTTTGCAATAATAATGGATATTTAGGCTTCCACCAAAAAATGAAACTCCTAAGTAGCTTTATGAAAATTAAACACGATTTGGTGGAAATACACCTGCCTCAGTGCGTCTACTTATTATCCTACAAATACCGCGACTTTTGAACGCAATGACTTGAAATAAGCCAAAAATAGGTTTTTGGAAAAAGAATATTTAGAGTTTTACTAACAATTGTAGCGAACAATACTAAAGAAAAATTGAATAAAAAACTATGGAGACGTCAAAGGAAAGTAATAATTTATTGACAAAGAGTAGGGTTAAGCTTTAAAAAGATAGCCAACTCCTTTGAGAGTAATGATTTCGAGGGTAGAGTCATCGCGAAAGTAGTCGCGGAGGCGGGTGATGTAGACGTCGAGGTTGCGCGAATTAAAAAAGGAGTCGTCGCCCCAAACGCCCAAAAGAATGTCACGACGTTGTACGGTAAAGTTGAGATTTTTGGCCAAAATGGAAAGTAACTCGGTTTCGCGGTGGGAAAGTTTGCGAACGTTTCCAGCTTGGTGGAGTTCGTATCGGTGAGGCAAAAATTGGTACTGACCGAGTACGATGGCTTGATTGGGCGCAGAAGCTATAGGAGTACTGGTTTTTTGTTGAGTCAGGAAAAGTAAATTTTGGATACGGACAATGAGTTCTTCCATACTGAATGGTTTTCGGATAAAATCATTGCCACCTACTTGAAAGCCCTTCAAAACGTCTTCGGTTTGGGTTTTGGCCGTCAAAAAAATGATGGGCATTTCAGGTTGTAACTGCCGAATATCCTGCGCTAATGCGTATCCGTCGCGATAAGGTAGCATAATGTCGAACACACAAATGGTCGGACGAAAGAACTTAAATTGGGCAATAACCTCTCTTCCATCGGCAACCATACAGACCTCAAACCCGCGACTTTCGAGGCTTTCTTTTACAATTTTTCCTAAAAATAGTTCGTCTTCGACGTAGAGAATTTTGGTTGACATAGCTTACGCTTTGGGTAATGTAATGGTAAATGTACTGCCTTTTCCTGCTTCACTTTCTACAGAAATAGTTCCTTGATGCTGTTGTATCACCGAAGCAACGTAATTGAGCCCCAAACCGTAGCCTTTGACATTGTGGGTGTCGCCCGTCGGCACGCGGAAAAATTTATCGAAAACACGGGTTTGGTATTCAGCAGAGATGCCAATACCTTCATCGCTGACGGTGAGTGTAAACTGGGTTGGTGTTTCGGATAATTGCAGTATGATTTTAGGGGTATTTTCGCTGTATTTCAGGGCGTTGTCTAATAAATTGTAAATGACATTAGTCAAATGAACGCGGTCGGCCATGAGCAAAAAGTCGCTGCCTTGGGTTGTAAACTGCACGTTGGCTCGAAACTTCTCAAATTGAATTTTCATGGATTGAAGCACCTGATTGACCAGTTGAACGGTATCCAACTCCTCTTGGTTTAGCTGCAAACCTTGTTGTTCAAAGGTGGCCATTTTTAGTACTTTATCTACCAAAAGCGTCAGCCTACTAAGCTCATTTTTAGAGATTTTGAGGTATTCTTGGGTTAATTTTGGGTTTTGGGCGGCTCCAAAATTTTGCAATGCTTCGATGGCGACGCTCACCGTGGCAATGGGTGTTTTTAGCTCGTGCGTCATGTTGCTGATAAAATCATTTTTCAGTTCGGTCAATCGGCGTTGCTGCTGCAAGTTTCGGTAAATAGCTCCAAAAGCTAAGCCCGTGATGGCTAACAGAAGGAGCGAGAATAGACTTTGTGGAATGATTTTTTTTAATAAATATCCTTGATAATCAGCAAAAACAGCGCGATAGATACTTCCCATCGGCAGGGCTGTTTTTACGGCCGACGTAGCGAGAGAGGCCAGCGAATCGGAGGTAGCCGTGGTATCGGTTGTGTTTTTACGAATGACTTCAAACGTCAAAGGAAGGTACACTTGCCGAATTTGACGGCCATAGACCTTCTTGATATCGTTGAGTTGGAGAGAATCTTGGTCGAGACGAATGACGAACTGTTTTTCAGAGGTAGTTGTATTTTTAACGGTAGTGCTTCCCAGTTCGTGGGTTTTGTTTTCGGTATTAGTTTTCTGAATTGATATTTTGATGTTTCCGATTTGCTTAAAATTGGAAAGTTGGCGAATACTATCTTTTGGAACATTGAGACGAATAAACGCCCTTGCGACTTTTCTCACCATGTCTTGGAGGGTATCTGTTTTTGGCAAAGAACGCACAAACATAATGTCCGACTTCCCTGCCACAGTAGAGTCTTGAACAGTCATGGTGGTAATCGTAATATTTCCAACTTGATTGACTCGAATAGCGCGTATGTCCTTCGGTTTAGTATTCATCAAAATTTCATGAAACTTATCTTTTGTAAAAACACTACTGTCTTTGAGTTGAGGAGCACTGAGATGGGAGGTATAATGGTAAACAAAAGTGCTGCTGTCTTTAATCGTTTTATTAGATTTAACGACAGGATGGGAGGGTTTTAGAAAAGTAAGGTTTTCTACGGTAGGGGAGTATTTTAGAGTCGTTTTAGAAATAAGCTTTTTGGGGGTAGTCTTTTTTGTAGTAGTTGGAGCTTTGATAGAGTTAATAGGCGCAGAAAGTTTCTGCTGAATGACCGAATCCTCCATACTTTGAATGGTGGTTCGGAAGAGAATGTCGGTTTCTTTTTGGAGAATACTTTTTTGCTCTTGGTATTCTTTACGCAACCAAAATACCAGAAAAGCCGCTAGTAATAGCATACTAGCGACCATAAGCAACCCTTCTGTGGGGGTAGCGTACGACCCCGACGGTAACGTATTTTTCGTGCCTTTACCCATTTTTGCCTACTTGTCTCTTGTTGGATCGGGAGCTTTTCAATTTCGAATAATTCGAATACCTCCTCCCGAAGCGCCCATTTCTTTCATGTATTCATCCCGCTTCTTGTTAAACTCGGCATTGGTAATTTTCTTGCCGCCCGATGGCGTTTTTAAGTCGTTACCTGTGAGGCTTTTGAAGTCAATTTTGGTGGTTTGGTACACCATGTCACCATCGTTGACATCAACTTCCAAAATTAAGCCAGGAAGTCCACCAAAACCAGCGGGGCCACTTGGAACGGGTATCGCTTCCGTAAACCACGCTACAATCGGCTGATTGTTAGCTTTGTTAATCATTGTCGCTTTCATGCAATCGTAGTTCTGGATTTTCTTGGTTTCACCCGTCAATTTCCAGGGCATTCGTTTGAGGGTATCTTCTACCAAAAACTTTTGCCCAGCCAATTCACGAATTTCAACGTTTTTTTGCAAATCATAATTGCGGTAGGTCTCATTTTGAGGAACCCGAATCACCATCCGAACGGTATTGCCATTGCCGTCGCTATTGTCTGATTCTTCGTTGGCTGGTTGTTCGGCGGCTTTGTAAAGGGATTCGCTGCCTCTAAAACTAAGCTGCATTTTGTTGGTACGAAACTCAGGAATCATCGCTTTCATCGACTCGTCTTGGAGGCGTTTGTGCATGTTGATTTTTTGGTCGTACGACACTATTCCTTCATTGTGCTGGGCTATGGCGGTCACAAACGGACTCACCGCCAAAAGAAATAATAAGAGTTGTTTTTTCATTGGGTTTGATGGTTAAAGTTGATTATTCGTTTTAATGTCGAATTGGGAATTGTTGTACACTCGGGTTGTGGGCAACCCTCAGCATGGATTTGACACTCTCTCTATCCTTGCTGAATCACTCGAATACCACCCGAAGGCGCGCCTCCTAACAAGTTTTTGAGGCTGTAAGTGAAACTGACCAAGTAGTAGCGTCCGAGCGAACGAATGCGCTCGTCTTGAACAAAGTTCGCCTGCGCCGTTCGGTTGATGCTCACGTTGCGATTGAGCATATCTACGACCGAAAACTTAAGCTCACCCCGTTTGTTCTTCAAGAAAAACTGCGAGATAGAGGCGTTCCAAATGGGTACTTTTTGGTTGAAGGATGATCCCGCAAAGTTATAAATGCTATAGTCGAGCGACGAGCTTAGGTTGAGCGATTTGGTGAGCTTAAAATTTCCTTCTACGTCGTAGCGCTGGTTGACAAACGACTGGTTTAGAGCGCTATTGAGCGAGTAGGTGGTTTGGTTGTATGTGATACTTCCGCTGCTCGAAATGTCAAAAAACTCTTTAAAGCGGTATTCCAAACGGAGGGTGTTACGACTTTCGAGGCGGCGCGTGCGATTATCGATGTCGTTGACGGGAGTTATGCCACGATTGAGGAGCAAATTGGTGCTAAAATTCACCCGCGTATTGAGCGCTTTAATCCGAAACCCTTTCGATAAGTTAGCGTTGAAGGTGTAGTCGTCTTTGACATTGACGGGGCGGTAAGTTCGGACCAAGTTGACGTCTACTTGCTGGGCATTAGTAATGCGGTTGGCGGTGTAGGTAAAATTGGCAAACGCAAAGAAGTTGCTAAAGTTTAACTGGTTGAAATTGAAAAAGTTGAGATTCACCCGATGGTTGTATTCAGGACGCAAATTAGGGTTTCCTATGACAATGTTAAGCGGGTCGCTGTTATCGACAATTGGTGAAAGTTGCTGAATGCTAGGCTCACGCACGTCGGCATCATAGGTGAGGTTGAGATTACGACTGGTTGAAAAATTATATTGGTAACGGAGGTTTGGTAAAAGGTTCGTAAACGAGCGTTTGATTTGGGCATTTTGTAAAATCAACTCCCCATCCAAGGTCGATTGTTGTACGCTTAGCCCCGTCGAAAAGTTGTATTTTGTGCCGTTGAAACGCAGGTTAAAACCGCCTCGTTGATAGATAAAATCATTACGGAATTGATTACTCAACAGCGTATTAAAACGAGGCGAGCGGCCGTCCCCATTGACGTCAAAAACTTGGCGATTAACGTCGCTTTGGGTCAAATTGAGGGCATAATTTACTTCCAAAAAGCGGCGTTTTCCCAAAGGCTCCGTGTAAGAAGCCGTCAGGCCATAACTTTGGCGTTCGTTGGTTTGCGTATTGGTTTGGCGCAGGGTATCCACGCGGTTTTTAGCTCCCGAAGGTGCATAGAACGAATTGACAGCTTGCAGGTTGCCGTTGCGGTCGCTTTGCTCTAGGCCGATGGTAAGGTTGGTAGAGAGCGTACGACCTTTTTTTGCAAACTTATGCCGCCACAATAGCTCCGAGTTCAGACGGAAGGTATTGCCTTTGGAAAAAGATTGGCGAGTGCCCTCGTTTTCCAATAACCCATTGGCGTTGGTGGTATTGGCACTACTACCTGTGTTGGCACTATTTTGGGCGTAGTTGGCATTGTTTGTCCATTTGAGGGAGTTGAGGGAATCAATTTTATGGTCAATCGTCCAACTGGCACGGTGGGTGTTGTTGGTGGTATTTTGGGCGGTGTTCTGTTTCGATATAAAACTACCCGTAGGGAGGAAAGATTCTCTATTGGTTTCTCTGTCAATGAGTTGGTCGAGCTGGTTGTAGAAATAACTGCTTTGAAGCTCCGTTTTTTTGCTGAGCTGGTCGTTGTAATTGAGTCCTGCTCCACCCGATTTAACAAAACCATTGTTACGGCCATTAAAATTGAGGGGAATGATGGCGTCGTCGTCGGAGTTAAATTGTAGTCGAATTCCTCCACCTGTCATCATTTTTTGGGCAGCCCCCGTGAAATTCATATAATCGTCGATGGAAAAACCTTGCTGATTGATGTTGTTGGCCATTCCCAAAAAGGAAAACTGACGTTTTTTACTAAATCGGTTGAGATTGGCTTTCACCGAATAGCGACTGTCGGGGCCTAAACCCGCCGTAGCCATCCCAAACATTCCTTTTTTCTTCTCTTCCTTTAGTGTCAGGTTGATGGTTTTTTCGCGTTGGCCGTCGTCGATTCCCGTAAACTGCGATTGATCTGACTTGCGGTCATAGACTTGTACTTTGTCCACGGCGTCGGCGGGGAGGTTTTTAGTCGCCATTTTGGGATCACGGCCAAAAAACTCCTTGCCGTCTACGGTCACGCGGCGGACTTGTTGGCCTTGGGCTTTTACTGTTCCGTCGCGTTCGACTTCTACCCCAGGAAGGCGTTTGAGTAAATCTTCCACAACGGCGTTGGGTTGTACCTTAAACGACCCCGCATTGTACTCAATCGTATCTTGTTTGATTTTGACGGGGTCACGTTCTCCTTTCACCACCACCTCGTTGAGGTCTTTGGGAATGGGTAACATTTTAATAAAACCAAGGTCAAGTATTTCGCTTTTCTGGGGGGCAATGTTTTGCTGAACAGGCTGTAAGCCTATGTACGTTATTTTGAGAAAATAGGCTTCGTTTGCAAGGTTTTTAAACTCAAAAACCCCCGTACTTTGAGAGCGAGCAAAGGAAACCAACGACGTGTCTTTTCCGTCGAGGAGCATCACTGTAGCCCCGTCTAATGGTCGGTTGGCTGAGTCGCGCAAGGCGCCTTTGATACTGATTCTTTGGGCAAAAGCAGCACTTGAAATCAGAACAAGTACTAAAGCATTTACATAGTTTTTCATATAAAATAGCTGAGCAACCCTCAGCACGGATTATAAAAAATAGCTGTTGGGTGAATGGTAATTTTTAAAATTCATGGCTGTAAGGATTTTGATGGAACAAAGCTAGGGCAGTATGCGGAAGAAGTAGGTTAAAGGCCGTTGAAAGAATGTTAATTAAGGTTAAAGCCAAATTCCTATCTTTGTGAATCCTCATCTTATCCTCTAAAAACCATGCATTGTTACTTCAACGGCGCTATCATGCCTGCCGAGCAGGCTTCTGTCAAAATCAACGATTTGGGACTGTTACGCGGCTACGGCCTTTTTGATTATTTCCGTACCTACAACGGTGTTCCTTTTCAGTGGGACGGATACTGGGCGCGTTTTGTCAGCTCGGCGGAGGTATTACACTTGGGCGTGCCATTGTCCCAAGCCCAAACGGCCGAAATTTTGACAGAACTCCATCGCTTATCGGGACAACCCGACGTTGCGTTTCGCTTTGTGCTGACGGGCGGTTATTCACCTGATAGCGTGAGTGTTATTGAGCCTAATTGGGTGATTATTGCCGAAAATTTACCCAAAGATAATCCAGAAGGACGGGTACGGGGTATCAAGGTACTTCCCTTTGAATTTGTGCGTGATTTGCCTGAGCTTAAAAGCACCAATTACCTGCATATGATTCGCTTGACGGCCGAGATGAAGTCGCAAGGAGCGGCGGATTTGCTTTACTACAAAGACGGAGAAGTAAGTGAGTTGACGCGCAGTAACTTCTTTATTTTCAAGGGAGATACGTTGGTGACGGCCGATAAAAATATCCTGCACGGCATCACGCGCAAGGTGGTACTTGAGCTTGCCCAAAAAGAGTTTAAGGTAGAGATTCGCCCGTTGTTGGTATCGGAGTTGGAAGAGGCCGATGAGGCCTTCACGACGAGCACGACCAAATGGGTTATGCCTGTGGTACAAATTGGGCGCCAGATAGTGGGCGAGGGCAAACCTGGGTCACGTACGCTCAAACTACTAGCTCAGTTTGAAGCATTGGTCAACGGCTACGGGAAATAATCGATTTCTTCACGCAGAGACGCGGAGTCGCAGATTTTGTATCTTAGCGTTCAATCAAATTTGTATGTAATGAAATTAGCGAGTTATTGGATTGAAAAGTACAACATGTTGTCACATCCCGAAGGCGGTTTTTTTGCCGAAACCTACCGTTCAGCAGAAGTAATTTCACAAGCGGCATTGCCTCCCCGTTTTAGAGGCGACCGCAGCTTCAGTACGGGCATTTATTTTTTGCTCGAAAACCACCATTTTTCGACGTTGCACCGCATTCAGGCCGACGAAATGTGGCATTTTTATGCAGGAGGCCCGCTGGATGTGTACGTCATTTACCCCGACGGACGCTTGGAAATCATTCAATTAGGCGATAACCCCGACGCGGGCGAAGTGTTTCAGGCCGTAGTACCTGCGGGAACGTGGTTTGGTTCCAAACCCAAGGCCCAAAGCGCGTATTCGTTGGTAGGGTGTACGGTGGCACCTGGTTTCGACTTTGCTGATTTTGAGTTGGGAGAACGTTCGCAATTGTTGGCGCTTTTTCCCCAACACCAAGACGTAATTCACTTACTGACACACTAGTGCCGAATGATGCGCCCGTCCGACATTTCGATGATGCGGTCGCTTCCGTTGGCAAAGTCAGGGTCGTGAGTGACGGTGATGATGGTTTGTCCGTTTTCGTGAGAAATTTGGCGAAAAATATCAAAAACCAGCCCCGAATTGGCTTTGTCGAGGTTGCCCGTTGGTTCATCGCCCATGATGATGGTGGGGTCGTTGATGAGCGCCCGTGCAATGGCCACCCGCTGCTGCTGTCCTCCCGAAAGTTTGGAAGACTGCTTGCGGGTGTGTTCGACCATGTTGACAAGCCGTAATTTTTCGTAGGCTCTTTCCTCAATCTCTTTGTTGGAATATTTTCCCAATTTCAGCGCGGGCAACATCACGTTTTGCAAAACCGTAAACTCGGGCAGCAAAAAGTGAAATTGAAAAACAAAGCCTAAATGTTCGTTGCGAAAAGCGGCTAGGGTGTCTTGCGGCAATCCCGTAAGGCGTTGGCCGTTTACTTCGAGCGTTCCTTCGTAGTCAGTATCCATGGTCGAAAGGATGTACAAAAGCGTAGATTTTCCACAACCCGACTTGCCAATGATGGATAAAAATTCGCCTTTCTTTACCTCAAAATTCACGTCTTGCAACACCTGAAATTTTTCAGGTTCAAAGAAGTATTTGTTAATATGAGAAGCACTGAGGACGTTCATAGTGGTAGGGTTTGAAGAACTTTTTAGCCTCTCAATATCGCCACAGGGTCGATTTTGGCGGCTTTGCGTGAAGGGAAATAACCTGCTAAAATAGTGGTAATGACGCCAAACGTCAGTCCCATAAGGTAGTATTCGGTTTTGAAAATAACGGGAAAAGTCTTGAGACTTAGCATGTCGCCAGCATCAAAAGGAGTAATAGAAAGAGCATAACTGATACCAAAGCCTATGAGTAATCCTAAAACGCCACCCAAAACCCCAATGATAATGGCTTGGAGCAAAAACACGGACACAACGTCGCTACTGCCAAAACCCGTTGCTTTCAGAATCGCAATGTCTTTGAGTTTGTTGATGACGTTCATGTTCATAATGTTATAAATCCCAAATCCTGCCACTACGAGCAAAGTTATCGAAATTACGAAGGTCATCACGTTCCGAATTTTCTTGCCTGCCAAAATCGCTTGGTTGGCCGTGCCCCAGTCTTCGGTATGGATACCAAACTGCTTTTGGAGTGTTTGCCCAAAATCCAATGCCAGGAGCGGGTCGGTCATTTTGATGTGAATGTCGGTGAGGTAACTGGCATCTTTTCCCAAAATTTCCTGTACTGTACTGATGCTGGTGTAGCAGCGGATGTTATCAATGGTACCAATCCCGAACCCAAAAATACCTACTACCCGAAGGGTAAGATTGCCGCCCATTGGGGTCGTAACACTGACCTTGTCACCGACGTTGACGTTGAGTTTTTTAGCTAAATTGGCACCTACCACAATGCCCTTGGGGTTGGTTAATAGCGCCTGAAAACTTCCCGATTTGATGCGGCTATCTAGGTTATACAGGCGGTTTTCGCGCGGGTAGTCGATTCCTGCCATACTTCCCGAAATCTGAATGGGGCCGTTGTTGAAAAAAGCTTGTGAGCTTACTTCAGGCGAGACGCCCAGAACACCCTTCATTTTTTCGATGAGTCGCACCATTTGTAGCCCATTTTTGATGCGGGGAAGTTGCTGCTTGGGTTTTTGATGATAAACGACATTGACGCTGCTATCGGACGAACGATTTTGGTCTAAAATACTGGGTCGCTGGGTATTGACTTCATTATAAATCCGAACGTGCGGGCTGGCGTCAAGCGCCGAATCTTCCAAAAACTGGTTGACGCCCTGCATGAAACTAATCATGACGATAAACATCGCAATCCCAAACGTAACGCCGAGCATGGCCACGAGGGTTTGGCGTTTTTTTGCCAAAAGGTGGGTTTGGGCTATCTGGAAAGAGAGTTTGAGGTTCATGGCTTTACAAGGATGCTTTTTTCGGTGAGGCCATTTTTGATTTCTACGATTTCAAAATTTTCCGCGCCTTTGGTTATTTTGATTTTTTGCTTGTCTTTGTCGGTACTTACCCACACGCTGTCTTGCCCCACTAAATAGGCTTTGGGAATCGTCAAGGCTTGGGGATTGTGAGAAATAACAATGTTGGCTTCGACCGTCAGGCCATAATAGGCTTGCGGAACTTCGCCAACAAAATCGGCATCGACCCGAAACGATTGATCCACCTTGTTAAGCTTGGGGTAAATCTTTGTTATTTGGGCGTTGAACACTTTGTCGCCGTAGGCGTCCATTTTTACTACAATGGCTTGCCCAACGCGGAGTTTTGAAAAATCGGTTTCGTCCACCGCCAATTGAAGATAAACGTCTTGAGGGTTTCCCAACAAAGCCACTGCTTCTCCTCGGCGCACCAGTTCTCCCACTTTTTTATATACTTCATATACCCGAGCCGCTTCGATGCTTTTGATGCGGTAGTTGTCGCCTTCGCGGGCGTTGACTCGAAAGTTAGAGCGGGAATTTTGGAGGTCAACGTATAATTGATTTTTGGTACGTTGCCACGTTTTTTGGCGGGCCGCTACGTCATTTTTGGACGTGCGATAGGCCAATTCGGCTCGTTCTACCTCGACTTTAGCCGTGGCGTTTTGGTCGTAGAGGACTTTGTACCGAAAATAATTGACCGAGTCGTTTTCTAGTTTGGTACGGGCATTGCGAAGCGCAGCTTCTAACTCAGCCAACACGGGCGAACTGTCCGAGAAATTTACTTCGGATTGGCGGTAAATATTGGCAGCGGCTTCGGCACGGGCATCTTGCGACAGACTTTCCAGCGAAAACAACAGTTGGCCACCTTTTACCACATCGCCTTCCGTGACCAGTTGTTTTTGGAGGTAGGCATCGGCATTGGCCACAACCTTGTATTCATTTTTGGGAAAAACGTTGCCTGAGGCATACACGGCTTCGGTGAGGTCTTTGTAGGTAGGTGAGGTAGTTTCGGATTTGGAAGAACAGGCCGCAATAAACAGCAAAAGGCTCAAAGCGACTGAAGAAAGGATATAGCGTTTCATGGTAAATTCAGTGTTAATGGGGTATTGGTTAGTTTCTCAACTCTAGCAATTTTCCGTTAATCATCACATCGGCCAACGTGCGCAGGTACTTATTTTGGGCGTTTAAGGCTTCATTAAATACGTTGAGGTACTGGTCGTAGCTCAAAATTCCGCCTTGGTACTTAATAAGCACCAATTGCAAATTCTGTTGGCTCAGTTGATAAGCTTCTTCGTTGGTTTTCAGCGAACTAACGGCTTGACGGTAGTTGAGTAAAAGCTCATCGGTTTCAGATTGAAACTTCCGTTTTTCGTTGTCAAGTTGAAGTTTGGCGATGTCTGCATTGACTTGCGCGCGTCCGATGGCGCTTTCGCGGAGGCGGGCGGTGTAGATGGGCACTTCAAAGCGAAGACCCGCAACGCCGATACCGTACCATTTTTCGTTGAAATTTAGAAAGTTAAACGTAGAACGTTGCGCTTGTTCTTGGTAGCGAGTAAAGGCCGATAAGGTGGGCAGGCGGAGCAGTTTCTCTTTTTTGAGTTGCGCTTGTGCTACCACCAGTTGCTGAGCACGAAGCTGCAATTTGGGGTGGCCTTCTCCCACGGTTTCTTTGGCTGCTGGTAACGAAGCAGGAAGAATATACGGAGCCAACGTGAAGTCTTGGGTATGAAGCAGCAACCGCAGTTGGTTGAGATTTTTGGCGTACGCCAATTCATTTTGCCTCAACACATCCTCCACGTTAAGGCGGGTGGCTCGGCTGCGGTTGTATTCGAGCTGGTCAATGAGCCCTTTGTCTTTTCGTGCTCGCGCAATCGCCACAATGCTGTCGGCGTTGGCTAAGTTCTGTTGGAGCAGGCGGAGGTACTGTTGGGTAAACACCGTAGCAAAGTACAAACGAGCGACTTGCGTACTGAGGTCGTCGGAGAGGACAAGCGTTTGTAAATCAGTTAGTTTTTGATTTTGTTGGGCAAGCTGAATATCTTGTTTTAATCCTGCATTCCAAAGCGGAACGCTGGCTTCGAGCCCAGCGGTGAGGTTGAGAGGCACCCCAAACTGAACGCCCCGAAACTCTCCTTCTTTTCCTCCAAAAAACTGCGCAGGAATAAGCTGCGTGGGCAACACAAAATTGTAGTCTAAGGCGGTTGTAAATTTAAGTTGCGGAATGCGCGTACTTTGGGTAGCGGTGACGTTCCACGACTGTATGCGGGCATTTTGTTGGGAAATCTGGAGGTCGGCGTTTTGCTTTTTGGCCAGCTCAATGGCTTCGTTGACCGTCGAAATGACCGTTTGGCTGAAGACATGAGGAGACCCTAACAACAATAAAATACAGGCAAGAATGAGCTTTTTCATATGGCTCTAAGTTTCAGTATCTGAGGTGTAGTGATTACATTTGGTAAAAATCACGGAACAAAGCAAAAGTATCCATGACGAATGTCACCTACGAAGGTGAATGAAGCGGAAAAAAAGCTGCTGAAAACGGAAAATTTGAAAGCAAAACCTTTAACTCGTAATGAATTCTCTCTACATCTTGACGATGCTCTGTGCCAATGTAGCATTGACCGAATGGCTGACCAAATTTCCCTACCTGCGTTCGATGGGAGCGGCGTTGCTGGTGATTATCACCACGGCCATCACCGCCAATCTAGGCCTGATTCCGTCGTCGAGTGAGCAAGTGCCCGTGTATGATGGCATTTTTTCGTACCTAGCGCCGCTATCTATTTTCTTTTTGATGCTCAAAGCCAACTTACGCAGCCTCCGAAAAGCAGGAGGTGTCATGCTTTCGTTGTTTTTATTGGGGTCAATCGGGACAATTTTGGGAGTTATTGTAAGCCTACAACTTTTTGATGCTCCCCGCTCTTTGGGCGAGCTTCATTATGCCATTGCGGGAATGCTTACGGGAACGTACATCGGAGGAAGTGTCAATTTCAATGCCGTTGCGCTGCATTATGGGGTTTCCAAAGCAGGAACGTTATACGCCGCGACTACGGCAGCCGATAATATCATTACGGCTATTTGGATGGTGGGAACGCTGGCCATTCCCCAATTTTTGAATCGCTTGTATCCTCGTCAGAAGCGTCAAGAAGCGGTTTCGTTGGTGGAATTGGAAGAAGAATTAAGTGAAAACGAAACCGTAGGCCCCAAAAATGTAGCGTTGTTGGTCGGGCTAGGGATTTTGAGCATTTACCTGTCGCAGCAGATCGCCCAGTGGATTCCTTCTATCCCTGTGGTGCTGATTCAAACAACTTTCGCGTTAGGTTTGGCCCAAATTCCCGCTATCAATCAATTGGCTGGGTCGCGAATGTTGGGGCTGTTGTGTGTCTATTTGTTTTTGGCGGTCATTGGCGCCTATTGTGACATTCCAGCCCTCGTTCACGATGGAAAATTAGCGTTTAATTTGTTGGGTATTATTACTGTCTTAGTGGTGATTCACGGAAGTATTATTTTTGGCATAGGTGCATTGTTAAAACAAGATTGGGACATGTTAGGCATTGCTTCTCAGGCCAATATCGGGGGTGCAAGTTCGGCGTTGGCCTTGGCCAAAAGTCTGCATCGTCCCGATTTACAGCTCCCTGCGGTACTCATTGGCGTGCTCGGAAATGCTATTGGAACGTATTTCGGGATTTGGATTGCCGAATGGATGAGATAATCGGTAAATTTGACCCAAAATTTACACCGAAAGAATGCACGTTACGGGTTTTACCTTTATTCGCAATGCCGTTAAGTTCGACTTCCCAATTGTGGAAGCCATCACCTCTATCCTACCCATTTGTGATGAGTTTGTGGTGGCTGTAGGAAAAAGCGAAGATGAAACGCTGGAACTCGTGCGGCAGATTGACCCCCAGAAAATCCGTATCATCGAAACGGTATGGGACGAATCGCTGAAAGACGGGGGCGTGGTGTATGCCAAAGAAACGGACAAAGCATTTGAAGCCATTTCGGCTCAAAGCGATTGGGCATTTTATATTCAAGGCGATGAGGTGGTACATGAAAATGATTTGCCCAAAATCAAAGCCGCCATGGAACGTTGGAAGGACGACAAAAACGTGGACGGGCTGTTGTTTCACTACACCCATTTTTACGGCTCGTACGACTACATCGGCGATTCTCCCACGTGGTATCGCCACGAAATCAGGGTAGTGCGGAACAACAAACGCATTTATTCGTACCGCGATGCCCAAGGGTTTCGGAAAAATAACAACGAAAAGCTACGGGTGAAACTAATAGATGCTCGTATTTATCACTACGGTTGGGTCAAAGACCCGCGCGTGATGCAAGAAAAATACGTACATATTCACCAATACTGGCACGGAGGAGACGTAGAAAGTCACGTAAATGTATCGGCTGAAGGGTTTGACTACTCCCAAATTGACTCGTTGGCCAAGTTTACGGGAAGCCATCCCCGCGTGATGCTGCCCCGTATTAAGCGCCAAAATTGGCAGTTTAGCCACGATATTTCGCATAAAAACCTCCGTTTTAAGTACCGCCTCAAAATGTGGGTAGCACGCCTGACGGGTTGGTACATTGGCGAATACAAAAATTACAAGTTGCTCTAAAAAGAAACCCATCCGACATTCTCCCCTCCTAAACTCGACATTTAAAAAATGGTTGAATACGCGGATGCCGACGATTTTTTGGCCAACCAAACCCCCGAAATTCGGCAGTTGTTGTCGTACGTTCGGCAGTTGGTGATGGTGGCGCACCCCAAAATGAGAGAGCGGTTTATGTACAACAATACGCTCTTTTTTATGTGCCTAGATTACGTTTGTTACTTTGGCAAAATTCAAAAAACCAAAGGTGTCGAGATTGCGTTTGTGAAAGGGTTTTTGCTCAAAGACGAAGCGGGAGTATTGGAATCGAAAGGCCGAAAAATCATTCGTGGCATGACGTTTCAGAACTTGAAAGACTTTCAGGCGCGGGAGGAAGCATTCTTGGAAGTGTTGCAAGAAGCCATTTTATTGAACGAAACCCAGCCCCAAAAAACCTTCGCAAAAATTATGTTTGAGCGTCGCAAAAAATAAGGGCTGCCCAAAAGCCTTTGCTTTCAGACAGCCCTAAAAGAGAAGGACTCCGTTGTTATTTTTTCTCAGGAAGCAACACTGCTTTGATAAAGTTGGCATCGTTGAGGTACTTGTTAGCAGTAGCTTTAGTACTCTCTACGGTTACTTTGTTCAATTGTTTTTCCCAACCCAAAATATCCGCAGGGTTTTCGCCAATGCTGTACGCTCCAATCAATTGGTTTTGCCAAAATCCATTTTCTTTCATCTGAACTTCCATTGAGCGGCGGGTTTCGGCTTTAAACTTGTCAATATCGACTTGGGTTGCGCCGTTTTTCTTGATTTCGTCCAAAACAGCCAACGTCTTAGTCGCCAATTCTTCTACCCGCTCAGGGCCTGTGCCGTACCCGATACGAACTGTGTAGCGAGGGGCAGGAGTTTTGCTGTAAGAAGCGCGTGCACCAATACCATACACACCACTTTCTTTCTCACGAATAACTTCGATAAGCTTGATGTTCAGGATTTCTTCGAGGGCGTCGAGTTGCCAGTTGTTATCGTCGTTGTAAACGTAATCGCCGCTGAAAATCAACGAAGCTTGGCTTTTTTGCTCAATTCCTTTATAGACTTTCTTGTCAAGACGTCCCGACGGAGTGCGGATGCCTAAGTCGCGGAAGCTTTCTTTTTTGTTTTGAGACGGAAGCGCGCCTAAGTATTTCTCCAACAACGGCTTTATTTCGTCTACTTTGAAACTTCCTGTGAAGAAGAACGTAAAGTCAGAGGCATCGGCAAAGCGCTCTTTGTAGATTTGGTACGCGCGGTCGGCGTTAATCATGTCCCAACGCTCTACCGAAATAGGCTGACGGCGGAAGTTGTTGTTCCCCAAAATACGGCTCAACGAATCTTGGAACACCACTTCGGGAGCAGGGGAAGCATTGCGGTTTTGGATGGCAGAGCGCTGCGACGTCAAGAAACCTTTGATGATATCGTCGTCTTTGCGAGGTTTGGTAAAGTATCCATACACCAACTGCAAAGCCGTTTCGAGGTCTTTAGGGCTACAGTTTCCGCTAAATCCTTCTTCGTTTTCACCCACAAATGGGCTAACGTTGGCAACTTTACCCGTAAGGTATTTTTTCAACGCAGGCGTATTGAACTCGCCAATCCCACTTTCTTCTACCACTGCATCGGCCATACCTGCACTCATATAGTCTTTGTCCTCGTAGAGTGACGTACCCCCTTGGCTACGAGCGCCAATCAAAATTTCGTCGTTTTTGAAATCAGTAGGCTTCAAAACTACTTTTACGCCGTTGCTCAAGGTCAATTCCGTCACGCCGATTTCTGGTACTTGTTTCGTCGAAACCGTGCGACCAGCAGCAGGAAGTCTCTCGATAAGTGGTTTGTTAACTACTTTGTCTACGTAGGCAGTTACATCTTTACCTGCGCCGTTAATCCATTCCAAAATAGTAGCTTCGGTCGGCAATTTTGCTTTGTCTTTTTCAGACGCAAGCACCAATACTGTGCGGTTGTCAGGAATCAAGTACTTGTTGGCAAGAGCATTGATTTCGTTTATAGTGATACCGTCGAGCTGTCCTTGTACAAACTCAAATTGAAACTCGATGCCAGGAATGGGAGAATCTTCAAGGAAGTTACCCATATATTCGTTGACATAAGAGGCCGATTTGGTTTTGTCTCTTTCTTTGAAACGTTTTTCGGTAGCAGTCAATAATTGTTTTTTTGAACGTTCCAACTCTGTATCTGTAAAGCCGAATTTCTTCACGCGGGCACCTTCGTCCAGTACCGCCTTAACGGCGCGTTCTAGGTTGCCATCTTTTGCTACGGCGATGTTGATAAACGAATCATAGTCGCCAATGAAGCCACCATAACCCGCACCCCCAAACAAGAAAGGAGGGTTGGCTTGCTGCGTTTGCTCTTGCAAACGAGCTTGAAGCATTTGGTTAAACAAGTTACGCTTGATGCTTTCGCGCGAGTCACCCAGGGTTTTTTCTTCCGCTTTTGGCAGCTTCGTAATTATCTGCGCCATCATGTACGGTTGCTCGGGGTCGGTTACGATGGCTACGCGGGTTCCTTTAAAATCGGCTACAGGAAATTTGCCCAACGGACGAGGTTTAGTAGCCTTTGGAATTGTGCCAAAGCGCTCTTTAATCATTTTTTCTACCTGGTCGATGTCAAAATCCCCTACAGCAGCAATCGCTTGCAAGTCGGGGCGATACCACGTTTTGTAGAAATTACGGATGGTCTCGTGGCTGAAGTTTTTCAAAATATCTTCGGTACCAATCACGTTGCGTTTACCGTATTTTGAATCACCCACCAGAATAGGAAGCCACTTGTCGCGCATCCGTTGTTGTGCGCCTTTTCCACCACGGAGTTCTTCCAAAATGACGCCGCGTTCTTTGTCGATTTCGGCACCTTCAAAGGTGATGTTATGCGCCCAGTCTTCCAAAACGACGAATGCTTTGTTAAAAATATCAGCTGAGTCAGTGGGGACTGGTAATTGATAAACCGTTTGGTCTTGCCCTGTGAAGGCGTTGAGGTCATCCCCAAACTTCACCCCTGCGCGTTGGAGGTAGCTCACTAGCTCGTTTTTGGGGAAGTTTTTGGTGCCGTTAAACGCCATGTGCTCCGTGAAGTGGGCGAGTCCGTTTTCTTTGTCTTCTTCCTGAATCGCCCCTACTTTGTTAATAAGGTACAATTCCGCGCGTTTTTTGGGTTCTTCGTTTTTACGGATGTAATAAGTCATACCGTTGGGAAGTTTGCCGTAGCGAACTTTGGGATCCATCGGAATGGGTTTCTTGAGGTCGGTTTGGGCATTGGCTGCGGTTGCCCAGCCGAAAGCTACAGTAAGAAAGAGTAGTTTGGCTTGTTTCATAGATGTTTGAAGTCTATTTGAGAGATTGATTTGGAGGTAAAACAACTTATTTACGGAAGTGTTCATAAATTATTGTGATAAACGGTCTGAAACGAGGTTTAGCTAATCAAAAACCTTGCAGGTTTTTTTATCTGTAAGGTTTGTAATAATGATTGTATTACTTTTGAGTATTTTATTAGAACGATTGTGTTCGTTATTTTTTAAAAAGAAATATTCCTAAAATGTTATTTGACGATAGTTATAAAACCATTGAGGCTTCCTCGGAAGGCTTTTTTCGTGATCGAGGTAGTAAATTTTTGGCCTACGCATACCCCATTAAGACCGAAGAAGACGCCAAAGTTTACTTAAACGAACTGTATGAACTGCATCCCAAGGCAGTACATCATTGCTACGCCTACCGATTGGGGCTAGACCGTACCCAATTCCGCGCCAACGACGACGGTGAGCCTTCGGGGTCGGCGGGAAAACCGATTTTGAACACCATTTATGCCCACGACCTCACCAATGTATTGGTCGTAGTGGTGCGGTATTTTGGGGGAACCTTGCTGGGCGTCCCAGGCCTTATCAATGCCTACAAAGTCGCCACCGACGAAGCCCTCAAGGTAGCAAAAGTGGTGACATTGCACCTGCGTGATGTTTATACCTTGATATATCCTTATGAACAAATGAACGATGTTATGAAAGTCATCAAGGCGTTTGACCTAGTGCCCCAGCGGCAGCAATTTGACAACGAATGTAGCCTACAACTCGAAATCCGAAAAACGATGCTGAACCAGGTGCTTGGCAAACTAGAAAAAATCGACTCGTTACGATTAGAGTTTGAAGGAACTATTTAGGAATTTAGTTTTTTGACAGTAATGGCTTACAAAATAGTTTATCCACCAAAATTTTTTTGAAAAAATTTAGTTTACCCATATATTTAAGAAACAATTTTTTAGCTTTACTTTGATAAAGCTTTGTTGTGTGTTTGAATAAAATTTAATTGACTTAGAGTCCCAAAAACAAAAGTTTTATCTGATTTATTAGAAAATTTTAGTCAATTTACTTAATTATTTAATTGTAAATTTATTGTTTGTTAATGTAGTTTTTTATTCATTCAAAAAATCGGACGCTAATTATCAAATTGTAGGGGCTGGTGATGGCGAAGAAGGTTTAGAAAAAGCCATTAAAGAACGGTTTGTGAACTATTTATCCAAAACAGTTGACGACAAATACTACTTGCATCTGGTAGGTTGCATTAACTTTATTTCCCAGTAAGCGTCCTTTGTTTATAGTTAACTTTATAATTTCTACCCATGAGTTCATTACGAGCATCGCATTTCGCGATACAATTATAATAGATTGCTTCAGATTACTGGTGAGATTTTTTTACGGCCATTTTGAACTACTTCGGCGCAAAGCTATGAGTGGGTAGAGGTAAAAAAACCTACCAAATTAATTTTCTCTTTATTGCTATTAGAGGCCTCACTTTTGGTAGGTTTTTGCTTATTTCTTTAATCCGATAACCGAATAAAAAGCGGGTTTAGGTTGGTTGTTGCGGTCAAAGAGCAGCGGGTAATTTGTGCGCCCGCGCACAGGCCAGCCATTTAGCCAGCTGTTACCGTCGTTGACTCCCCAGAACGTAACACGGGTTACTTTATCTTTGTGCTTTAGGAATAGCTTAAAAAGCGCCTCATAATCGGCAGCTAATTGTTTTTGCACATCGTCGGGTAAACCTGCTGTGTAAGGGTTTAGGCTTGGATTAACGCCCATACGCTGGTTAACATCGGCCCCCTGAAAATTACGGGGCAGCACTTCAATGTCAAGTTCAGTAAACATCACTTTCAGACCTAGCGCAGCGTATTGCAAAATACTTTCTTCAATCTCTTTAAACGGTATTTTTCCCACATGCCAGTGTCCCTGAATACCGACGCCATCAATGCGCGCGCCCGAAGCTTGTACTTTTTTGATGAGATTGATACAGCCCGCGCGTTTGGCAGGTTGTTCGTTGTTGTAATCGTTGTAGTACAATTCCACATTTGGCGCGGCCTGTTGCGTGAGGCGGAAAGCTTCGGCAATGTAGCCTTCACCCAGATAATCTAGGAAAACAGTTTTGCGTAGCGTACCATCTTCGTTTAGGGCTTCGTTGACCACATCCCACGAAAAGATATTATCCTTATATCGGCCTGCCACGGTTTTAATGTGGTCGTTAAAAAACGTTTGAATGGAGTCCTTGTTGTGAATACCACGAATAAACGACGGCAACTGACTGTGCCAAATCAGGGTATGCCCGTTGATTTTGATGTTGTGTTTTTTGCCAAAGTCTACCAATTTGTCAGGAACCACAAAATCGTAGGTGTCCCATTTTGGATGAATCAGTGCCGATTTCATCACGTTTTCGGGTGTCGCCATATTAAACTGCCTCACAATGAATTGAGTCATTGCTGGGTCACGTTCTTCTATCTGGCTGTTGTTTAAAGCTGTTCCGATCCCGAAATCGTTTTTGAAGGTGTCTTTTAACGACGGAATGGATTGGGCAAAACCAGTGGTTACTCCCGTCATCAGTAGGGTAGTACCGACAGCTCTGAAAGTTTTGTATAAACTCATTGACGTATTCGGTTAAGGAGAAAAAGTTCCGTTTACCAAACTAGATAAGGTTGGATAAACGGAACAAATCATTTACTGTTTAGCAAGTTTCATTTCGCCGCGTTCGCTTTTTACAACCAGTTCTTTTTCCGAAACCAGTTCGCCTGTATAGCTCATTTTACGGTCGTTGAATGAGATGGAATAAGAGATTTTTTTACCTTCAACTTTACCTTCTTCAATCGTGGCTTCGCCAAATTGCGTTTTCCACGTACCAGTCAATTTACCACCTTCTACTTTAAAGGTATAATTGACCTCAAACGTGCCGTTAGGCGTTTCGCGGCTGCCTTTCCAGTTGCCATCAATAGGGTTTTGCGCAAATGCGACCAGACTGACAACGGATAAAATCAGAGAGAGGAATAAGGTTTTCATTGTACTGATTGGGTGTTTTGGTTAGAAAATTGATTGAATTTCAGGAAACGATTTTTAACCACGGAGTAGCACAGAGTCGTGAGCACTGAGTTTAACGGCGTATTCTTCGTGCAACTCCGTGGTTAAACTACACTATTTAAAAAGCAACTGAGAAAATCCGAACAGGTCATGCCGCCAAACGGGCCATGTATGTCCGCCTGCGTATTCGCTGTACTGGTACTTGATGCCCATGTCGTCGAATTTCTTCATCATAATCTGGCAATTGGCATGGGCAATGTCTTCTTTTCCACCCTGCGAAATCCAGAATTGTTTGATGTTAGCGTTGATTTTTTCCTTATTCGCTTGCATGAATTCGTACTGAGGGTCAGAGAGTTTGGTGTTATTGGCCCACCAGCCCGAACTGAATACGCCAAGGTAGCCGAACATATCGGAGTTGCGAACGCCAGCGTGAAGCGTTTGCAAACCACCCATCGATAAACCAGCTAACGCACGATTTTTAGCGTCGGTCAGGGTGCGGAAATTAGCTTCCACAAACGGAATGATGGCGTTTTTGAGTTCGTTTTCAAACTGGTTTAACTGCTGCATACCAAAGCCTGCTACACCGCCGCCGTTGCCGTTGCCGTAGAAATTCCCGTCCACCATCACAATCAACATCGGTTTGGCTTTGTTTTCGGCGATCAGATTGTCCAGAATTACGTCTGTACGCCCCTGCGTTGCCCAGCCACGTTGATCTTCGCCACCGCCGTGAAGCAGGTACATGACGGGGTATTTTTCAGAAGACTTGTCGTAACCCGGAGGCGCATACACGTACATTTCGCGCCATGCATTAGACACCTTCGAGAAGTATTTTTTGATACGAATGTCGCCGTGTGGTACATCTTTAAGGGTATAAAAACCACTGCCTTCGTACGGGATTTCGATGCCGCTGGCCATACGCCCCATACCATAGAAGGTTTCGCTGGCGGGGTCTGCAAGGGCTACGCCGTCGATGATGAGCGAGTAGTAATGGAAGCCACGACTAATTACATCGGTGGTCACGTTCCAGAAGCCTGCCGTATCTTTCACCATGTCGTATTTTTTGCCCAAATCCACTTGAACCTTCTGTGCCTGAGGAGCTTTAACTTTAAAAACTACGCGATTATCAGGCAAAATCTGTGGGTATTTTCCGTTGCGGATGTTAGTTGCTGCAGGGGTTCCCAGCACCGAATACGAAGGAAAAGACGCCGTATCAACAGGTTTGAACAAAAACTGCGAGAACATAAACAAACCGTTTTTCCATACCTTAAAGTCGTGACCGCCCGCTTCGAGGTAATAGATGTGAGGTACGCTGTTTTGATATAAATAATCGTGAGTACGTTTGCTAAACGTGATGAGCCCGTCAGCATCGCCGCACGAAATCCAGAGTAGCTTCAGCTTTTGCTTGGCATCTTCGGAATTGGGTACTAACTCCTGCGGAATTTTGGTATTGGGTGCCGACGAAAATCCGCCCACCCAAGCGAATTTGTCCAGATTACCCAATCCAAAGTTCAGCGCTTGCCCGCCTCCCATCGACAGGCCCGCAATGGCACGGTGTTCGCGGTCGGTGAGCGTCGGGTATTTTTTCTCCACAAACGGAATCAAATCGTTTAACAGGTCTTTTTCAAAGGTTGCGAAGGCCTCTACCTTGTCCTTGTCAAAGATGTTTCCCACGGCACGGTCGTCTTTCATAGCGCGGCCGTTGGGCATCACCACAATCATCGGTGCGAGTTTGCCGTCGGCGTACAAATTGTCCAGAATCACTTGTGGGTTGCCACCTTTGAGCCACTCTTTTTCGTCCCCGCCAATGCCGTGCAGCAGGTATAATACAGGGTATTTGGTCTTTTTGTTAAAATTGGGCGGCGTGTAAATGAGTGCTTTACGGGTACTGCCGACCGTTTTGGATTCGTACTTCACCGTATCCAGTTTCCCCATGGCTATGCCCGTTCTGACCTGATCAAAACTTTTGGGCATTTCTTTGTCGGTGGGTTGGGCAAAAGTGCAGAGGCTGATGCCTGCCAAGCCCAAGAGTAACGCCATTTTTTTCATAATAAGGGTCTATTTTTTGAACAACATTGGGGCCAATTGGTACAAACTCCGACGCCAGGTCTGGAACTCATGCGCAGTGCCTTCTGAAACATACGACACTGCGTTGAAACCCGCCGCTTTCAGTTCTTCCGCTGCTTTTCTGACGCCGTCGGGGCGTTCTTTGCTGCCGCAACTCAGGAATACCAGCTTCACTTTCGATTTGTCGGTGATGTCGGTCGGGGTATAGACGCCGCCGCTTAACAAACCGTAGTACGAAAACACGTCAGGATTATTGAGCGTAATCATTTTAGTTTCCATGCCACCCATCGACAGCCCCGCCATGGCACGGTTGTCTTTGTTGGCCAGCGTACGGAAATTGGCATCGATGTACGGAATCAATTCGTTGATTAACACCGTCTGGAACGGCTCAATCTTGAATTCTCGGATTTTCCCAAACTTCACCTCGTTGGTCATTCCGTAGGTATTGACGATGATAAACGGTTTGATTTTTCCTTCCGCAATCAGATTGTCCATAATTAAATTGGCGCGTCCCTGATTCATCCATGCTGTCTCGTCTTCGCCCCAGCCGTGCTGCAAATACAACACAGGGTATTTTTCTTTTCCTTTTTCGTAACCCGCAGGCGTATAGACAAACGCCCGACGCGAAGTGCCCGTGCTTGGCGATGGAAAAAGTACCTGCTGAACATGGCCATGCGGTACGTTTTTGAGAGCATAAAAATCCTGATCTTTGGCAGGAATCTCAATGCCGCTTTCCCAGCGTACCGAGCCGTAAAAATTGAGCGTACCTGGGTCGTTGAATTTTCCTCCGTCAATTTTAACGTTATAATAGTGAAAACCTTCGTCCATTGGTCCTTCGGTAGTGCCCATCCACGTACCATCTTCGGCTTTGGCGAGTTTTGTACCGCCTTTGCCACCCAGCCCCAAACTTACCCGCACGCTATCGGCGGCGGGCGCTACGATTTTGAAACGGGCGTAACCCTGAGAATTAACCATCGGGTATTCCTGACCCGGTTGGTTAAGGCTGGACGGTTTGAAGTCTTCGGCGACTTGGGCCTGACAGAGTCCGATAGAAATCGCCGAAGCCATCAAGATTGATAAAATGCTTTTTTTCATCATCATAAGGGTTTGTTTTTATTTAAATAGTTGCTGTAATGAGTTGGCTAGAAACAACTTACAGTTCATCCACGTATGCCCGCCCGACACAATAATCGGTTCGACCTTGATTTTCTTTTCCTGAAACATGGCAATGTTTTGCTTTACACTTTCGTAAAGAAAATCCTCCGTTCCCACACTGATGGTGAACAATTTAAGCTGCTTATTGACTTTATCGGCGTCGGGTGTCCAATCAGTAAAATTCTTTTTGAACTCGTCAGTAGCGGTGTAGGGCGCGTACGAACAGATGTAGGCAAACGTGTCGGTGTTGGTAAAACCAATGTTCAGCGTTTGCCCACCACCTACCGAAAATCCTGCCACGGCACGACCTTTGCTGTCGGTTTGAGTGGGGTAGTTGGCTTGCACAAACGGAATGATGTCGTTCACCAAGTCTTTGGTAAAATCGGGCATGGGAGCGGGGCGAACGTTGCCGTAGGGCATCACAATAATCATGGGTTTAGCCTTACCCTGCGCGATAAGGTTATCGGCAATGAAATTGGCCCTGCCCACTTTTGTCCACGTTTCTTCGGTATCTGACCCGCCATGAATGAGGTATAACACAGGGTATTTGGTTTTACCGCTGGCGTCAAAATGGGGTGGAGTATACACCAATAATTGGCGGGTTGTATTCAGCGTTTTTGAGGAATACGTATGGTAGGTCACTTTGCCATGCGAGACGTTTTGAAGGCTGTGAACCAGTGGCTTATCGCCTTTTACTTCTACGATGCTCCGCTTGAATCGTTCATTGGCAAAAATAAGCGTATTATTAGGGTCAGCGATGCCTACCCCATCCACGGTAAAGCTGTAGGGGTAAATATCAGGCGTGACAGGCGGTACCGTAACCCGCCAGATGCCTGAGGTGTCTTTGGTGAGCGAAACGGGTTCTTTCAAAAATTCACCCGACAGTTTTACCTCACGCGCCGTTCTGGAAAAATAAGTAAACGTGATGCTGTTGTCGGCATGGACGTTGGGCGAACTGATGGCAGGCGGGCGCTGCTGTGCCAGTGCACCCGTGTAAACAAACCCGAAAAAAAGAGAGAAAAAGAAGGTCTTGCTCATGGGTTTTGGTGCTTTATTTGAACAAAACAGGTAATGTTTCATTGAGATACTTCTTCACGTTCATCCACGTATGGCCACCATCGGTGACGTAGCTTTTGTAATTTATCTTCTTGGCTTTCAGGTAGTCTTCAAACTCGACCGTGCCTTTGTACAGAAAATCGTCCGTTCCGATGCCCGACCAAAGTAGCTTAAAGTCCTTGTTGGTTTTGGCAGGATTTGAGGTAATGTTGGTAAAGCTTTTGTCCATCTCAGCGGGCGAAATGTAGGACGCATAGCTACACACGTAGGCAAACTTATCGACGTTGTTGAACGCCGTGCGCAACGTTTGTCCACCCCCACGTGAGAAGCCGCCAATGGCGCGGTTATCGCGGTTGTTGATTGTTCGGTAGTTTTTCTCGATATACGGAATGACGTGAGAAACAAGGTCGGTTTCGAACAATTTCATGCGGCGCAGGGCATCGTCACCGTCGCGGCTCATCACATCGGCGGGTTTGTCTTTGCCCGTTTGCTCGGCAATTTTCGCTAGTGGATTTCCGTAAGGCATCACCACAATCATAGGCTTGGCCGTTCCTGCCGCAATCATGTTGTCGAGCATCTGGTTTACCTTGCCCACTTTCCAGAAGGTTTCTTCGGTATCGGTCGTGCCGCTGATGAGGTAATAGACAGGGTATTTTTTGGCGGTTTCTTTGGTATAACCCGCTGGCGTATAGACGACAACTGTGCCCGTTGAGCCTTCAACCGACGGATAATATTCGTAGGTAATGGAACCGTGCGGGACGTTTTTCAATGCGTAAATGGCAGGTTCATCCGACGGGATTTCGACCAGACTGGCCTTGAATCGTTCGTTGGGAAAGAAAGCGACGTTAGCAGGGTCCATCACCGTAACGCCATCGACTTTAAAACTATACGGGTAAATATCGGGCTTAATCGGGCCAACGGTGACCGACCAAACCCCTTCTGCATTTTTGGTCAAGGGCACATCGGTCTGCCCAAACTGACTCCCGCCCAACAGCACCGTTTTGGCGTTCGGCGCTAGATACGAAAACGTAACGGTTTTGTCGGAATTGACTTTGGGCGAAATCACAAACGGGCCGCGCGGGGGCTGGGCCAAGCCTGCAAACGGAACGAGAATCAGCAAAAGTAAGCTGATTTTTTTCAAGAATGTAACGATTTTCATTGGTTTACTGATTGGTTAAGGGTGTATTGGGGTACTATTTAAAAAGCTTAGGCGCAATGACACTCAGATAGTGTTTTACATTCATCCACTTGGTCGGTGTTGTTCAGGCCAAAGTACAGCGTGGTGCCTCCTCCGCCCGAAAAACCTGCGATGGCGCGGTTGTTTTTGTCGTTGAGGGTGCGGTAATTTCTTTCAATAAACGGCCTTGAGGCAGGCTGTCCCACGGCAATACTCGTGATGAGGATGGCAAACAAAAGCAAGTAAATCGGTTGGGTTTTCATCGGTTAAAGGTTGGTTATTGGGTTCTATTTCGCCCATTCTTTACCTTCGGGCGTTCGTCTCCATTCAAAATATTTATCGAGTACTTTCATGGCATCTTCGCTCGGAACAGGCCCCATAAACGCCTTTTGCTGGAAATACATAACCGCAGGTTTTTTGGCAGAAAATGCCTCCCATTGCGGCACATTTCTACCATTTGGATTGCCGTTTTTGGCAAAATTTGTCCAGTAGGTCATGATAGTTTCCGACATCTCTCCGTCCGTTGGCGTACGGTTCTGGTCGGCGGGATTGAGGTTCCCAAATACAAAAGCCACGTCCTGTGCGTGGGGCGATCCGTACCCAAACTTAGCCGAGCCTGCGGGATGTTGGGGGTGTTGGTCAAAGTAATAGTAATAGACCTTATTTTTGGATGTTTGGGACTGGAGGTTAGCCCATGCCCACGTTTGCCAGCCAAAAGCCGCATCACGGGTCAAATCCCGTGCCGTTTTGGGAACGCTGTTGTCGTCAATGGGGTAGGCTTTTATTAGTTTTTCGGCAAACGGCCCGTAGCGTTTGGTGGTGCTTTCGATGTAGTCTTTCGGCGTTTTGGGCGGCATAAAGCTTGCGCCTTCGTCGGAGTTGTAGCCAATCAACACAGGCGTATGGTTAAACTTGCCCGTTTGGTATAAAACATGTTGGTCGTCGGGAACAACGTAGCCATCGACGATAGGCCAGCCTCCGGGGTTGCCAAAACCTGATGGGAGCTTGTCGGCGGGCAAGGCACGAAGTTCGGCCAATGACGATGCACCTGCTTTCTGCATAAACTCAACGCCCTGTTTTTCGGCCAACGCCAACAGTTTCATGTTTTCGCCTGGATAGGTGGTGAGTCGGTGGGGGCCAAACGAGCCGCCGCTTTGCGAAATCGCTCCGTGAAAAAGCCCTTTAGCCAATGGCGATGCGCACAGCATACTCACCGCAATGCCTCCCGCAGATTCACCGAAAATGGTCACTTTAGCGGGGTTGCCACCAAAAGCTTTGATGTTTTTCTGCACCCATTGCAGACCCGCAATCATATCGAGTAACCCATAGTTCCCTGACGTTTTTTGGGGCGTTTCGGCACTCAGTTCGGGATGCGCCAAAAAGCCCATTTGATTGACCCGATAGGCGATGCTGACGAGTACTACGCCCTTTTTGGCCAGTTTTTCGCCGCTCGTTACGGGTTCAGAGGTAGCGCCAAAGCTGAAACCGCCGCCATAAATCCAGACCATCACGGGTAGGTTTTCATTGGCGGTTTTGGCAGGCGACCAGATGTTTAAATATAAACAATCTTCGCTCTTGCCCGAAGGCGGATTACCACCCTGATATGGGGCTGGGGCAAATTGGGTTGCTTGCTTTACGCCTTCCCACTTGGCGGCGGGTTGCGGTGCTTTCCAGCGGAGGGCTCCCACGGGTGGGGCGGCAAACGGAATGCCTTTATAAACCGACAAACCGTTTTCGGTACTTCCTTGGAGCAAACCCTCTTGTACTTTTACGGGAGCGGGCGGTGCAATGCTGCTTTCGTCGATGTCGATTTTTTTACCTTGTGAGGCCAACAGGACCGCCGCGTAGCGCTTGCCAAAAATGCGGATACCTTCGCTGCTGAAATGTAGTTTGTCAGGAACAGCGGGCAGCCCTTTAGACGAAACCACCATGGCGTTGGGAATCACCTGCGGCAAGGTGGCGATGATGGGGTTCATGCTTGCACATTTGCCGCCCTGATCGGCATTGACCAGCTCACCCGCCAGCAACGGCAATGAGTTGGCGGGTAAGTTGAGGTCGGTCAGCAAATCGTCGTAGATTTTTTTGACCTTCATCGGCCAACCTTTATCGCCTGTGTTGGATTCGCCCTGATGCAGCAAAATGCCCTTGATAACCCCCGTTCTTTGCGCCAAACGCGCCATTTCGACCAATTTTTCGTACGGATTGCCGCCGTATTGGTTGGCCATATTAATCATCCACGGCCTTTCTTTGGCCGAGGTATCGAGGTACATTTTATAGTCTTTCTTATCAAAAATCTCAATTTTACTCCCTGCCACAGCCACGTGCACAAAACCAACTTTGATGTTTTGCGGCAGATTTGCCACCAACGTCCGACCGAAATAATCGGCGGGCGAAAGGCGGGTATTGCAGCGGCAAAGCGGTGGTTTGGCCGTGTACC
>JACCEC011467182.1_pt1 | contig 44562 bp, 35 predicted proteins | sample 7450121 | NCBI WGS metagenome assembly JACCEC01 (sample SAMN15323455, study PRJNA562643) | freshwater metagenome | isolation source: river surface water | place: USA:Blue River Watershed | collected 2017-08-18 | reverse complement strand
TGAACCCTTCTCCGACTCCTTCGCCCCCTTCCCACCCTTCGCAAGACCTGCTCCGTCACTCCATCCCGAACGCCTTTCTTAGCTCCGCCAAGGCGCTATCCGGCATGGGCACCAACGGCCCGAGCGGGCGGCTCAACTGCAAGGCCTCCGCTGTCGCCTCCAACACCTCCAGCCGGTCGAAGGCCTCCAACAACGTGCGCCCCACGATCAGCGTGCCTTCGTTCTCGATCAGCAGCACCGGGCACTTTTTCAGCGACATCCGCGCGGCCAGCGCCTCCGCGTCGCCCACCACGTCGGCGAAGGCAACCTTCGGCGCGTCGCCCAGCACCAGATAACTCTCCGGGATCGTGCGCGACGAAAACGCCGCGTCCGTCATGCAAAACGCGCTCGCACACATCGGCTGGGCGTTGATCACCGCGCCGATCTCGGGGTTGGCCGCGTAGATCAGCCCGTGCAGACGGCTCGTGCGGCTCGCGCGCTTTCCCTGCTCGCAGGCGTCGTGCGACACACGCACGAGGTTCTCCGCCGTCAGCTCCAGCCGGTCGCGCCGGCGCGGCGTGGTCACGAAATGCTCCGCGTCCACCCGCGCCGAGATCGAGCCCGCCGTGCTGATCATCAAGCGCTGGCGATAGGCGCGATGGGTGAACTCGCAGACCTGCGCGCGCAGCTCCTTCTCGGCGTTGCTCGGCGGGACGGCGGGCAACACGCCGTAATCGGGCACCGCGTGGTTGTTCAGCGCCTCGGGCGACAGGAACCGCAGCTTCCCCAACGCCGACGCGCGGATGTCGGTCTGCGCCACAAACTCCAAGGTCTCGAAACGCTGAAACGCCTCGGCCAGGTCGCGACCGCCGATCACCACGCCATGGTTTTCCAGCATCACACAATCCGCGCCGCCCGCGAAAGCCGCGGCGATCTTCTCGCCCAGTTCCTGGCTGCCCGGGCAGGCATAGGGCGCGTAGGCGATCTTGCCGCAAACCTGATAGGCGTGGGTCTGCACCCGCGTCTCGGGCAGACGGCGCACGATGCTGAAGGCCACCAGCGCGCCCGGGTGCGCATGCACGATCGCCTTGATGTCGGGGCGGACCTTGTAGATCTCGCGATGAAAGGGAAACTCGGACGACGGCGGGTGCAGGCCTTCGCGCGAGCCGTCGGGCCGCACACGCACCACGTCGCTCGGTCGCAATGAACCTTTGTCCACGCGCGAGGGCGTGATCCAGATGCTGCCGTCGGGATCGAGAATCGACAGATTCCCGCCCGAGGTCGTGGTCATGTGGTAGCGGTAGATGCGATCCATCGTCGCCACCAGTTCCTCGCGGGGGTGCAGCCAATTTGGGATGTCCATGGCCGCAATCTGCCGGCGTGGGCCGGCGCGTCAAAGACGAGTCGGTCTCGCGCTGGCTTTTGCCAAAAGACGCCCGGCCCCGCGATAACCTCGTCTCAAAAAAGCCCGAGCTGCTCCGGCTCGCGCGGCGGCGGCCGCGACTCCACCGGCCAGGGCGGCGGGGCCGGGACACGATCGGGCCGAAGCGCGTTCAGACGCGCCTGAAAACGCCGCGCCAGCTCGGGCGCGAAGGCGTCGTCGGGGTGATGCGCGAAAAACAAGGGCTCACGCCCCTCGTCGATCCAACGCGCCAGCGCCGCCGCCCATTCGTCGACCAGCGCGGCGTTGTTCTCCAACGCGGGATCACCCACGAAACGCACGACCGGTCGACGGCCCAACGCGGTGAAACGCGCCGGCACCCGGGGCTTTCGTCGCAACGCGTCGCGCGACAACTCGTCCTCCGGGGCGATTTTCGCCGCGAAGAGTCCGCGCGTGTCGAAGACGCAGCGTTCGGCGCCCGACGCCAAAAGCGTGGCGTGCAGGTCGTCCTCCGCGGCCCCGCCGGCGAAAAACTCCGGATGACGCAGCTCCACCGCCACGGGCGGCGCCTCGTCCCCGCGCACGCGCGCGAACCGCGCCAGCCATTCGCGCAACACGCCGAGGCGGACCGGTCCGAAGCTGGAGTGCAGTTGAAGCAGAAACGGTCCGCGTCGCGTTCCCAGCGGCGCCAGCCGTTCGAAAAATTCGCGCGCCAGCGGACCGTCCCCCGCGCCCGCGCCGATCAACTGCGCCTCGTGCGATACGGCCTTGGGCAGTTTGAAGCAGAATTGAAACCCCTCCGGCGCCTCCTCGGCCCAACGCGCCACCGTGGCCGGCGAAGGCAAACCGTAGAAAGTCGCGTTTCCTTCGGCCGCGCCAAAGACGCCCGCGTATTGGGGCAGATAATCCTCGCGCCTCGCGTCGTGCGTGAAGAAGCGACCGGCCCACGGAGGATGGGCCCACACCGGACAACCGATTTTCGCCGCACCGTGATTCATGCCTGGACGCGCGCACCCTGCGGTCCCGTCGCGCGTGCGCAAGTCGAGGGGCCTTTTGTCGCTCAATTTCTCCTCCCCGCGAGACCCCGCCTCTGCTCCGCTCGCGGCGTGGCCCGACTGCTCCTCCTGCTTTTCCCCGCGCATGCGCCGCGACCGGCCTGGAACCGCGTCGCCAGCGCGCTGCTCCTGATCGGGCTCGTCGTCTTTTCCCTGCGCTACTTCACCGTCGCGGTCGCGGATCTGGGCTGGGAACCGGGGCCGATGCACTACGTCCACCTCGTCTTCCACGAGGCGGGCCATGCGATCTTCATGATGGTCGGCGCGCCTCGCACGCTGGTGGTTTTCATGGGCAGCGGGCTTCAGGTGCTGTTCCCGCTGATCCTTTCCGCGGCGTTTTACTTCAAAAACCGCGATGCGTTCGGCGCGGCCGTCTGCCTCTGGTGGGCGGGCCACGCCGCGCTCGATGTAGCGCCCTACATCGCCGACGCGCGTGCCCTGGAGCTGCCCCTTTTGGGCGGCGGCACGGGCCGCGAGATCGAGGGCCACGACTGGGAATACCTGCTCGGCGAGTGGAACGCGTTGAAAAACGACCTCCGCCTCGGGGCTTCCGTGGCTCTGGCCGGCCGCGTCACGATGGCGGCCGCCTTCGCCTGGGCGATGGCGACGCTCGCCTATGAAACCTGGTTCTTCCCGCGGGAAGAGCCGGAAGCCTAGGGAGTGCGCTCCCTGGCTCGCTGCGCGGAGGACCACCGGCCCTCCGCGAGTCTGGCGTTCACGAGCTCAGGCGGCTTTGAGCGAAACGAAGCCGGTCTCGACCGGCTCCGCGCCGTCCGGGCCGGTCGACGGAGCGATCATGGCATGGAAACCATGGTCCGATTTTTCGTGGGGCAGTTCGTGCAAGAGAAGATCGAGCTGCACCGGCAAGGGATCGATCCACGCGCGGTGGGAGGAGTGCAAACGATGGGAGGAGAGAAAGGAGAGACAGGACATGAGGAGGGAGGCTTGAGCGGGAGCCGGGCCGCGTGCGTGCGATGAGTTCGCACCACGCTCCAGGCAGGATGAAGGGCTTTCCGATGCGGCGACGCCGACGCCTTGGGCGCGGCGGAAAGAAGGACGGGGTCGCGGAGACTCCGTCAGCACCGGCGCTCCGGCGGCGCCTGTCCCAGATGGCAGGCCACGAGAAGCCGCCTTAGCGCCTGCGCCCCGGCTCCGCGCGGCGGAACCTCCCGCGTCGCGGAAAACGGCGCGCGCACCGGCGCCAAGGCGGGAAGATCCAGATCCGGCGCGACCCCGGACGGGGACTTCGAGGTGTCGTCCGCCTTGGTCGCGGCGAGCACGAGCACGCCCGCCGCACGCGACGAATCATCTTCGCAGGAAAGCGCGGCGAAACGCGCCGCATCCGCTCCCCCCGCGTTGGAGAGAAGCGCCCCCAGCCAGAGCAGGACGCCCAGGAGCCCGAGGAGTTTCATGCCTGGGCTCAAGCATCGGGAATGCCAGTTTCCCGTGGAAAACGCGCCCTTCGACGCGCCTCGATGCCGCCAAGCCGGCGCCCGATTCGGTCCGGCTCAGTCCTTCCGGCGGAACTTCGCGAAAGGCAGCGGCTTCTTTTCCGCCACGGGAGGACGGACGGGCTTCGCGGGCGAAGGCTTCGCGACCGGCCCGGGGGGCGGCCGGTTCTCCGGACGCGGGGCCTTGGGCAGACCGGGCGCGCCTTCCGGCACGCGCATACCGCAAGGCGCGGTCGTCATGCCTCCGCCACCGCAGCCGCCGCCCGATCCGCCGCCGCGGACCGGATTGATCTTCGGCGCGGGCGTGACGTCGCGGGTCTCTCGGTGCTCGTCGAGCAGACGACGGGCGGTGTCCTTCAGGCCGAGCCGATTCAAGGTGCCGCGCAGGGCTTTTTTCATCTCGGGTTTATACCAGAAGAAAAAGCTGCGCTGCTCCTGCTTGGCCTCGGGGCTGCGCGCGACGTCGACCGGGCGGTTTTCGATCGGGTGCAGGCCGGTCGCGTAGATCTCGGTCGCGACCGTCATCGGCGTGGGCGTGAAGTCCTGCACCGCCTCGAGACGGTAGCCGAGGTCCTTGGTCTTGAGCGCGAGATCGGCCATGTCCTCGGGGCGCGACCCGGGATGCGAGCTGATGAAGTAGGGCGTCACCGGCATGTCGGGCTTGCCGGCCTTGGCCGCGGCGGCGGCGAACTTCTCCTTGAACTTGTAGAAGAGGTTGAAGCTCGGCTTGCGCATGACGCGCAGCACGTGGTCGCTCGTGTGCTCGGGCGCGACCTTGATGCGTCCGGGCACGTGGTGGGCGGCGAGTTCCTCGATGTATTTCTCGTGGCTCGCCTTCACCTCGGGCGTGGCGCCCTTGTCGTGGAGAAAGAGGTCGTAGCGGATGCCGCTGGCGACGTAGGCATGTTTGATGCCCTCGGTCTCGCGCACGCTCTGGTAGATGTCGAGGAGCGCGGTGTGGTCGGTGTCGAGGTTGCGGCAGACGTCGGGCCAGATGCAGGAGGGGCGGACGCATTCGTCGCAGATCCACTGCTCCTTGCCCTTCATCTTATACATGTTGGCGGAGGGCCCGCCGAGGTCGCTGATCGTGCCGCGGAAGTCCGGCATCTGCTTCACCGACTCGACCTCGCGCAGGATGGAGGCCTTGGAGCGCGAGGCGACGAACTTGCCCTGGTGGGCCGAGATCGTGCAGAAGCTGCACCCGCCGAAGCACCCGCGATGCATGTTGATCGAGTGCTTGATCATCTCGTAGGCGGGGATCGGGCCGCGCTTGCGATACTTCGGATGCGGAAGACGCGTATAGGGCAGGTCGAAGGAGGAGTCGATCTGCTCCTCGCTCATCGTCGGGAAAGGCGGGTTGACCACGAGCAGGCGCTCGCCGGTCGGCTGGAGGAGGCGGCGCGCCTTCACGCGGTTCGACTCGGTCTCGATCGCCTTGAAATTTTGCGCGTAAAGACCGCGGTCCTCGAGACACTCCTCGTGGGTGTGGAGCGTGTGGTCCTCCCAGTTGGCGTTTTTCGGCGCGGCCTTGCCCGGGGGCAGGAGCACGGCGGTCTGCGGGATGGTGGTGAGCGAGGGGAAAGGCACGCCGCGCTTGAGCAGGCGGACGCACTCCTTGAGCGGCAGTTCGCCCATGCCGTAGACGAGGAGATCGGCGCCGCTGTCGGCGAGGATGGAGGGCTTCAGCGTCTCGGACCAGTAGTCGTAGTGGGTGACGCGGCGCAGCGAGGCCTCGATGCCGCCGACCATCACCGGCGTGTCCGGGTAAAGATCCTTCAGTATCCGCGAATACACGACGGTCGCATAGTCGGGCCGGAAGCCGGTCGCGCCGTCGGGCGTGTAGGCGTCCTCGCTGCGCAGTTTGCGCGCGGCGGTGTAGCGGTTGACCATCGAGTCCATGCAGCCCGCGGTGACGCCGAAGAAAAGCCGCGGCGCGCCGAGCTTTTTGAAATCGCGCAGATCGTCGCGCCAGTTCGGCTGCGGGATGATCGCGACCTTCAGCCCCTCGGCCTCGAGCAGGCGACCGATGACCGCGGTGCCGAAGGCGGGGTGGTCGACGTAGGCGTCGCCCGAGACGATGATCACATCGAGTTGCTCCCAGCCTCGGGCCTTCACCTCGTCGGCCGTGGTGGGCAGCCAGCGGGCCGGGTTCCAGACGGGTTCGCTGGAATAGATTTTTGCGGGGACGTTGGCGACGGGCTGGCTCACGATAAGGACGTCTCAGCGTGATAAAAGCCCGACGCATGGGAATCCGCAAATGCCCCGCCTCATCCTCGACGTGGAACCTCGTATCGCTTTGCTCGTCCCAATTCCTCCTTTCCCCGCCTAAACCCATGACCCGCCCATCCTTCCTCCGTCGTCTCGCCGGCTTCGCCGCCCTCGCCTGCCTCGCCGCCACCTGCGGCCTTCGCGCCGAGGAGGCAGCCCCCGCCCCCAAAGAAACCGCCCCCGCCGCGGTCTCCGACATCCGCATCGTCCTCAAGACCAACAAGGGCGACATCAAGGGCACGCTCTTCGCCTCCAAGGTCCCGATGACCGCGGCCAACTTCCTCAACCTCGCGAAGAAGGGCTTCTACGACGGCCTCACCTTCCACCGCGTCATCCCCGCTTTCATGATCCAGGGCGGCGATCCCGAGGGCCGCGGCACCGGCGGCCCCGGCTACAAGTTTGCCGACGAGTTCGACGCCTCGCTCAAGCACGCCAAGCCCGGCATCTTCTCCATGGCCAACGCGGGCCCGGGCACCAACGGCAGCCAGTTCTTCATCACCCACGTCCCCACGCCCTGGCTCGACGGCAAGCACAGCGTCTTCGGCGAGGTCACCGAGGGCCAGGACGTCGTCAACCGCATCGCGAAGGGCGACAAGATCGAGAAGATCGAGGTCCTCGACCCGACCGACGCCTTGTTCGCCGCCCAGGCCGAGAATCTGAAAAAGTGGAACTCCGCGCTGAAGAAATAAGCGCATACCCCGCTCTTTCCCCCGGCGACGCCTCACCGGCGTCGCCTTTTTTGCGTCCGCGCGCCGCCGTCGCGAAGCGCTCCCTTCCGCCTTGCGCCGCTACCGCGAAGGGCCCGGCTCGACCGCCTCGCTCAGCCGGGCCTTCAGGGCCTCCAGCGTGAAGGGCTTCTGCAGGAAACCCGCCAGCCGCTTGCCGACGAAATGGCTCGTCGCCTCCTGCTCGCTGAAGCCGCTCATCAACACCACCCTCACGTCGGGCCGCAGACGACGCATCTCGCGGAACGCCTCCTCGCCGCTCATGCGCGGCATCGTGAGGTCGAGCAGCACGAGCCCGATCTCGGACGCGCGCCGGCAAAACAGATCCACCCCGTCCTGGCCGTCCACCGCGCTCAAGGTCTCGAAACCCAGCGCCTCGACCATGTCGGCCGTCACCGCCCGCACCGTCTCCTCGTCGTCGACGACCAGCACCTTGCCCGTGCCGGGCCTCGGCTCGGCGGCCGCCGGATCGGTCGGCGACAGCGCGCATTCGCAGGCGGGCAAAAGCAGCTTGAACGCGCTCCCGCGTCCGGGCTCCGAGTAGACCTTGAGCGCACCGCGATGCCCGCGCACGATGCCGAGCACCGCCGCCAGACCGAGGCCGCGGCCGGTGAACTTCGTGGTGAAAAACGGATCGAAGATCTTCGCCTTCGTCTCCGGATCCATGCCGCAACCGGTGTCGGTCACCTCCAGGTAAACGTAGTCGCCGTCCGGCAGGTCAGGCGAAAGATGCGTCCCGGTGAAATAACCGCGGTCCAGACGCACGCGGCCGGTGCTCACGGTGATCCGCCCGCCCTGCTCGCCCAAGGCTTCGGAGGCGTTGGTCACGAGATTGACGACGATCTGCCGCAATTGCGCGGCGTCGCCTTCCACCAAAGGCAGACCCGCGACCAGCTCGAGACTCAACGCCGCCCGCGTGCCAACCGAAAGGCGCAGAAGACGCTCCGAATCGCGAACCAGCGCGCTCAGATCGACCGGCTCGATCACAAACCGCCCGTGCCCGGCGTAGGCCAGCATCTGCCGGCACAAGTCGGCCGCCCGCAGGGCCGAATCCTCCACCCCGCGCACCAAATCGCGGATCGACGAACCCGGCGGCAAATCGCGTTTCATCAGGCCCGTGTAGCCCAACACGCCCGTGAGAAGATTGTTGAAGTCGTGCGCGATCCCGCCCGCCAGGATTCCGAGGCTCTCCAGTTTCTGCGCCTCGATGAGCCTCTTCTCCATCTCGGTCCGTTGCCGCTCCGCCTGCTCGCGCGCCACCTCGCGGCGATGCCGCTCGAGCCCGATGCTCACCAGGTGCGCGGCGACGCGGATCACCCGCAAATGCTCCTCCTGCGGGGCGCAGGATCGCTTGTGGTAGATCGCGAGCGTCCCCAGCACCATCCCGTCGCTGGAAAAAATCGGCTCCGACCACACGGCCCGCAGCCCGTGCGGCAGGGCCACTTCGCGAACGCCCTCCCACAAGGGATCCGTCTCGATATCCGTCACCACGACCCGCCGCCCCAGATAGGCCGCGGTTCCGCAGGATCCACGGCCCGGCCCGATCTCGAAACGCTCGATCGCCTTCGCGTAGGCCTCGGGCAGGATCGACGGCGCCCCCGACAGCAGAAACCGCCCGCTTTCGTCCAAAATCATCACGGACGCGATGCAACCGGGGATCTGCTGCTCCATCAGCCCGATCACCAACTCATAAATCTCGCGCGGATTCGCTCCGGCCGCCACGCGTTCCAAAACCTGGATCTGCCTTTCACGGAAAGCATCGGAAAAGCCGCTTTCTTCACCGGCGACCAAGCTCCGAGATGATGGCATGGCACCTGATCCCACGATGTAAAAATTTTGCTACACCGATCGAAAATTCTCAAGAAATATCTCGGAAATATTTAATCATCAATGATCCAAATCAGGCCGAGCCCGCGATCCGACCAGGCCGGACCCCTCGCGAACCCATGCCGGTTCCACTCCTCTTCGGCAAACTCCCCGTGAGACCCTTGGAGAATTCCCCGAGGATCCGGCCGCCAGAACCCCTTTACCCGTCCGATTCGCCCCTTCAGCGGCCGCGCGCCTTGAAGTGCTGGAGTGGATACGATCCCGGCCCGGCCTGCGGGCCGTGCCCGTCGTGATCCTTTCTTCGTCCGGACGCCTGGAGGACCGCTAACGCGCCCGTCTGCTCGGAGCCAGCGGCTACGTCATAAAGCCCGGCTCTCCGCTCCGCCTGATCGAGACCGTCCGGGAACTCTGGACGCTTTGGCTCGCGTCGCCGGGCAAAACCGCCGCCCCCTCGCGGAGCCGCCCGGCCTTCCCGAAAGAACCTCGATCGCGTCGCCAACCAGGCCCGGCTCCGGCCGCGGCGATTCCGGTCGGATTTTCCCGGCCGGCGACGATAAGCCTGTGCCCATGACCGCCGCCAGCGACGCCGAACTGCTCCGCCTCTACTCCCGCCATTCCTCGCAGGAAGCTTTCGCCGCGCTCGTCGCCCGCCACCTCGGCCTCGTTCACGCCGCCGCCCTCCGCCAGGTGCGCAGCCCCGACCTCGCGCGCGACGTCGCGCAGGCCGTGTTTATCGAACTCGCCCGCGACGCCGAAAAACTCCGCCCCGACTGCGTGCTGCCCGCCTGGCTGCACACCGCCACGCGACGCCGCGCCATCGATCTCATACGCGCCGAGGCGCGCCGCAAACGCCGCGAGGAAATCGCCTGCGCCGCCGCGCTCGATCCCGACGGTCGACATGACCGGGCAACCTGCATGGACTCCGAACTCCTTTCCCGCATCGACGAAGCCCTCTCCCGGCTGCCCGCCGCCGACCGCGAGGCGCTGATCCTCCGTTTCTTTTCCGGCCAGAGCCTGCGGGAAGTCGGCCAACGCTTCGGGCTCTCCGAGAACGCCGCGCAAAAGCGCGTCGAACGCGCGCTCGAGCGCTTGCGCGCCACCCTCCGCGTCGGCGGCGCGGGCGGCGCCGGCGGCTTCGGAGCCTGGCTCTCCGCCAACGCCGCCCCTCTCGCTCCGGCCGGTCTCGCACCCGCCATCGCCTGCACCGCCCTGTCGACCAAGACCGCCCTTGCAACCGGCGCTTTCGCCTCCGCCCTGCTCATGACCACCACGCAAAAAACGCTCGTGGTCATCGGTCTGGCCCTCGCCGCCGGGATCGGTGCCTTTCAATACCACAACGCGGAAAATCTACGCCGCGAACTCGATGATCGTGCGTCGCGGCATGCCAACGAGACGCGCGCGTGGACGGCGCGCCTCGACGCGCTCGAAGCGGAAAACCGGCGCCTGCGCGCCGAGGCGGGCGGCAGCCAAGCCGCGCTCCACGAGATCAAGGCGGATGCCGCCGACCCCGCCATCGCCGCGATGTCCGCCTGGTTTGAGCGCCTTCAGAATCTAAAGGATCACCTCGCCGCGCACCCGGAGGCGACGACGCCCGAGATGTCCCTCCTGACCAACGACGACTGGCTCGACGCCTCCAAAGCCGAGCTGAAAACGGAACGGGACTACCGCCGCGCCGCCGCCAACCTGCGCAGCCAGGCGGACCAGCGTTTTCAGCCGCTCATGCAGGAAGCGCTCCGTGCGTTCGAGAAAGCAAACGCCGGCTCGTTTCCGACCGACCTCGCGCAACTGCTTCCCTACTTCGAAAATCCCGTAGATCCGCGCATGCTGGAGCGGTGGACGATCCTTCCCCAACGGGAGATTCTCGAATTCGATTTCGGCGATCCCGAGGCCAAATTCATCACGCAATTCGCCCCCATCGACGAAAGCTATGACGGGAGAGTGTTGTTCAACGCCAAACAAAACGGCAGCTCGTCGTCGTTCGATGGCCGATACAACCAGCTTAGGGCAAGACTCGGCAGATTGTATCGATCCGCAAACGCAGGACGCGATCCGACCTCGGTCGCCGATCTGCTCCCTCTCGCGACGGATCCGAAAGACAGGAAGCTGCTCGAAGACCGGCTCTAAACCGCGACAGCCCTCTTGCACGATCACGCACTCGGTTCCTGGCCTCTTTCGCATAGGTCTCCCGAAGCGCACGCGCCGAGGCGGGCGGGCCGGAGCGTTCCTGCTTCACGGCGATGTTTTTCTTTTCCGGGCGGATGGACCGTCGCATGTTCGATATGCGAGCAGCGATTCGTTGAAACGCATCTTCGCGCCTCCATTCGCCCCTCGCGCCCCAACGCCGCATGGGCAAACGCGCCCCCACCTCGGACCCTCGGAAACGAAGGCGCGCGTCATGATCCGCCACCTCGTCTCCATCCATCAGCCCGCCGACTACGATCCGTCTCGCGAAGACGAGGTGACACGATGCGCGCGAAATCTCCGCGCTTGATCGGGAGATGGATGGTCGCGCCGGCGCCCGCATTTTCGCGGGATGCGCGCCCGGGCAAGGCGTCGCGGGGGAGGCCCGACGGCGGCGTGAGCGTGAGCGACGGGCTTTACCCGGACACGGGGGAATATGTCGGCGGTTGCCAGGTGCGGGAGCTCGCCGGCCTCGACGAGACGCTGGAGCGGGGACGCAAGGCGGCGTCCGCCTGCCGAGCTCTGGTGGAGATGCGGCCGTTTCACGAAGGATCGAGCCGCGACGTCCATCGCGGAGAGATAGGCGGCGCCGGAGCGCCACGAACGCGGATAGCTTCGGGCGCCGCTCACGGCGGGACGATCCCGCGCCGAGAATTTGCCCGCGCCCTGGTATCCGTCCTTGGGCGCCCACCGCACCTCTCGCACCCACTATTACCCAGAATGGATGCCCCCCCAAAAGTAGGGGGATGCCTTCTGCAAATGAGGGTGACGCCTTATGCGGGCGTTTAGCTTCTTTCATGGGACCGGTCGCAAATCCATGGCGACGTCACTTCGCGTTAAGCTCGTTCTCTTCGCTTCACCCAACATGTCCCGTCACGCTGTTTCCTCGCCCGCGCCCGCCTCGCTCGCCGCCCGCCGTCTGCTCGCCGTATTGAGAAAATCGCTCCCGTTAGCCGGCGCGACTTTGGCTGCGCTTCCAGCCTTGTTTCCGAACGCTGCGCGAGCGCAGTTGATAATCGACTACGACCAGACCATCAGCACCGACACCGCCTTCGGGGAAAACACCAGCGTAGCCAGCGGCGCCACCCTTACGCTCGACGGCGGCACCCACTCGTCGAACCATCTCTCGGTCGGCAGCGGCCGTTTCGGCGGAAGCGGCCACCTCGTGATGACGAACGGCGCATCCCTGACCGAGACCGGAAGCTTCTCGGTTGGGCTAGATTCCTTTGCATCCGTGATCGTTACCGGTCCAGGCACCTTGCTCCACGCGAGCAATACCACCACGACCTCGCTGAGTCACCCCGCCTTCGGCATCGGCAACGCGTCGGTGACCGCCACCGTGACCGTGTCCGCCGGTGGCGCGATCCAGGTCGATGGCGCGGCGTTGGTCGGCGGCTCCACCTTGGATGAAACGCTGGACGCAGGCGTCAACGCAGGGCTGGCCACCTTGAACGTCACAGGCGCGGGTTCGAGTTTCAGCGCCGGAACCATGGCGGTCGGCTACGTCACCGAGGGCCGGGTAAACGTCGCCGCCGGCGGATCGCTTTCCGTCGGCACGCTGTGGATGAGCTACCCGACGGCGAACGCCTCCTCGCTCACCGTCTCCGGAGCGGGCAGCCACGCGAACATCGGCGCGCTGCACCTCGGCTACCAAGCCTCCTCCACGCTCACCGTCGCCGACGGCGGAAAACTCTCCGCGAACACCCTCGACCTCGCCGGGCCGGGCTCCTCCGCGAACGCGCCGCTTTTCATCAACGTCGGCGCCGCCGCCGGCGATTCCGCCGCGCCCGCCGGTATCCTCGATCTGCCGTCCGTCGTCGTCCCGAGCTACCGCACCCTCGCCCTCCAGCTCAATACCACCCACACCGCCGGCTCCCCCGCCTACCTCACGCGCGACGGCACCGTCTCCGGCACGCCGGTCAACTTCTCCGGCCCGGTCCACCTCACCAACACCGCCGGCTACAACGTCCTCGCCGGCTCCGTCTCCAGCTCGGGCCCGCTCGCCGTCAATGGCGGCACGCTCGTCATCGCCAACACCGCCACCTTCGCCGGCGACATCAACATCACCGGCGGCACGCTCGCCGTCGCCACCGGCGGCGACCTCGCCAACTCCGGCGCCAACATCGTCGTCGCCAGCACCGGCGTCGGCGCCTTCGTGATGAACGGCGGAGCGGCGAGCGCCGGCAGCGTCATCCTCGGTCACGATGGCGGCACCGCGACGCTGACGCTCAACGGCGGCACGCTCACCACCACGGAGATCGCGCGCTGGTCCATCCCGAGCACCGTCGCCTTCGACGGCGGCACCCTCCGCGCCGCGGCCAATACCAGCGTGCTGCTCAACGGCTTCACCGGCGGCTCCGCCGTCATCGCGTCCGGTGGCCTCACCATCGACACCGACGGCCACACCGTGTCCACCGCTTCCGAGCTCACCGGTTCCGGCGGCCTGACCAAGACGGGCTCCGGCACGCTCACGCTCTCCGGTGCCAACGCCTACACCGGCGCCACCACCGTCGGAGCGGGCACGCTCCGCCTCACCGGCGCGACTGCCTCCGACCACTTCGATGTCAACGGCGGCGCCCTCGAACTCACCGCCCCCATCGCGCTCGGCGCCACCACCGTCTCCGGCGGCGTGCTCGACCTCGGCGGCGTCTCCCACACCGGCACCATCGCCCTCTCAGGCGGCACCGTGCAAAACGGCTCGCTCCCGCTCTCCCAGATCTCCGCCACCAGCGGCACCATCGCCGCCGACCTCACTGGCGCCGATGGCTTCACCAAGACCGGCGGCGGCACGCTCACGTTCTCCGGGGCCAACACCTACACCGGCGCCACCACCGTCGACGCCGGCACCCTCCGCCTCACCGGTTCGACCACTACCGATCACTTCGCGGTCAACGGCGGCACCCTCGAACTCGCCGCGCCCACCGCCCTCGGCGCCACCACCGTCTCAGGCGGCGTGCTCGACCTCGGCGGCGTCTCCCTCACCGGCACCATCGCCCTCTCCGGCGGCACGATTCAAAACGGTTCGTTCCCGAGCTCCCAAATCTCCGCCAACGCAGGCACGATCTCCGCCGACCTCACCGGCTCCGGCGTCTTCACCAAGACCGGCTCGGGCACGCTCACTCTCTCCGGCCCCAACACCTACACGGGCGGCACCGCGATCAACGCCGGCACGCTCGTCGTCGCCACCGGCGGCTCGATCGGCCACGCGGACACCGACATCGCGATCGCCGACACCGGCGCCGCCGCGTTCACCCTGACCGGCGGCTCGGTCGCGGCTCGCGCGCTCGTCCTCGGTTTTTCCGGCGGCACGGCCACCGTCACCCTCTCCGGTGGCACGCTCACCACCACCGAGGTCGCACGCTGGTCCGGCACCAGCACCGTCACTTTCGACGGCGGCACCCTCCGCGCCGCAGCCGACACCGGCCTGCTGCTCAACGGCTTTACCACCGGCTCCGCCATCATCGCGTCCGGCGGCCTCACCATCGACACCGACGGTCATTCCGCCTCCACCGCGTCCGCGCTCTCCGGCGTGGGCGGCCTCGCCAAGATCGGCTCCGGCACGCTCACCCTCTCGGGCGCCAATTCCTACACCGGCGGCACCGCGGTCAACGGCGGCACCCTCGTCGTCGCCGCTGGCGGCGTGATCAACCATCCCGCCGCCGACCTCGTCGTCGCCGACACCGGCGCCGCCTCCTTCATCCAGACCGGCGGCTCGGCCACCGTGCGCGACCTCATCCTCGGGCCTAACGGCCACTCCGCCACCGTCACGCTCTCCGGCGGCTTGATCGCCGCCGAAAACATCACCCGCGTATCCCCGGGCAGCACGCTTACCTTCGACGGCGGCGGCCTTCGCGCCACCAGCGACACCGGACCCGTGTTCAACGGCTTCACCGCCGGTTCCCTCACCGTCGCCTCCGGCGGCATCACCTTCGATACCGACGGCCACTCCGTCGTGTTCTCCACCCCTCTTTCCGGAGTCGGCGGCTTCACCAAGTCCGGCTCCGGCATGCTCACGCTCTCCGGCGGCCAGGCCTACACCGGCATTACCACCGTCAGCGCCGGCACGCTCCGCTTCACCGGCTCCCTCGCCACCGACCACTTCGCGGTCAACGGCGGCGCCCTCGAGCTCACGGCCCCCTCGGCGCTCGGCGCCACCACCGTCTCCGGCGGCGTGCTCGACCTCGGCGTTTTCTCCCACACCGGCTCCATCGCCCTCTCCGGCGGCACCGTGCAGAACGGCTCGCTCCCGACCTCCCAGATCATCGCCAGCGGCGGCACGATCTCCGCCATCCTCACCGGCTCCGGCGGCTTCACCAAGACCGGCTCCGGCACGCTAACGCTCTCCGGCGCCAACACCTACTCGGGGCCGACCGTGGTCGAAGGCGGCGACCTCATATTCGCCAGCTCCCAAGCGTTCTACGGCGCAAACTCCGCCAGCTGGACCGCGGAGAATCTCGTGGTCCGCTCCGGCGCCACCGCGCATTTTCCGGTCGGCGGCACGAACGGCTTAACCCTCTCACAGTTCGAGCAGCTCGCCGCCCTTTCTTCACCCACCGGCGGCTTCCGCCCGGGCTCGAGCATCGGCATCGACACCACCCAGGCCGGCGGTCCCCTCACTCTGTCCGGCGACCAATTCGTTTCGTCCAACATGGGTTTCGCCAAAACCGGAGCGAATACCCTTTCGATCACGGGTAACAACACCCTCCACGGCGGCCTGAAGGTTTCCGGCGGCCTGCTTCTACTCGGGCCGGGCACGACCATCGACACCACGGCCCCGCTCACCGTCGCCCCGACCGCCGGCCTTGGCCTGAACGGCGCCACCGCCACCTTCGGCGGCATCGCCGGTCATGGCACCGTCGATCTCACCGGAAGCAATCTCGTCTTGGATACGGCCACCGACGCCCCGCTCGACGCCTTTCTGGTCGGCACGGGCTCCCTCACCAAAACGGGGCCCGGCACGCTCACGACCACCAACAAAACCCACAGTTTCTCTGGCGGCCTCACCATCGCCGAAGGCAAGCTCACCGCCATCTCCTCCACGCTCGGCGCCTCCGGCTCCACCATCACGCTCGCCGGCGGCACGTTGGAGGTTGTCGGCGGTGCGCTGTCCGGTCGGCCTATCGTTTTAGCCAATGGCGGCGGCTCTCTGTATGCCGGTGCCGGAATTAACTCGGCGTATATCACTCCGATCTCCGGCGACTCGGCTAGCGCGCTCCGAAAGACGGGCCTCGGAACCGTCACGCTCCGCGTGAGTAGCACCTATTCCGGCCCAACCATCGTCGAGGCCGGTCACCTGAGTATTTTCAACACAGGCGCCCTCCCGAATGGCGCTAACCTCACCATCAACGCCGGGGCATCCATGGGTGTCCGCGGAAGCGTCAACCTGAGCTCACTAAGCGGCGATGGCTTCATCAATGCCACGGGCACCGTCTCCTTGAATCACGAGAATGCCCAGACCGTCTCCACCATCATCGCCGGAACCGGCAACTTCAGAAAATCGGGCTCCGGCACTCTCACGCTCACCGGCATCAACACGCTCGCCCCCAGTCCCGGATTGGAGGGATTCAACGGCATGATCTTCGCGGACGCCGGTTCGCTGATCGTGAACGGCAGCACAGCCAGCGCCTGGACGCAGATCAACGCGGGCGCCACCCTCGGCGGCTCCGGCACCGTCGGCATCACCCGCATCGCCGCCGGCGGCACGCTCTCGCCCGGCAATTCGCCCGGACTGCTCACCGTGTCGGGCAGCCTCACGCTCGATCCCGGCTCCACCACCCTCATCGAGATCGGCGGCACCACCCGCGGCGCCACCTACGACGCCCTCGATGTTTCCGGCGGCCTCTTCCTGAACGGCGAACTTCGCGTGCTCTTCACCGGAGGCTGGACTCCCGCCGGGGCCGCGTCCTTCCAGGTTTTCCAAGCCAGCTCCATCGGCGGCAGCTTCGCCCAATACACGCTGCCCTACGTCTCCGGCTACACCTGGAACACCGCCCGTCTCGGCGAGGGCGTCCTCGAGCTCGCCGCCGTTCCCGAGCCCGCCTCCTGCGCCATGCTCGCCGGCCTGGCCGCCTTCGGCCTCGCCGCCCGCCGCCGCCGTCGGGCGCGTTGATCCGCGCGAAGGAAAAGCGCCTAGACTTCGCGCTTCAGCCGGAAGGTGCGCAGAGATTCCTCCGCGGCGTTGAGTTCGTCGGTTTTCAGCTGCCGCACGAACTCCAGCCCGCGCCGGATCGCCGCGTGCCGGCTCTCCAGCCCGAGCTTGTTAAAAATGTTCGCGACATGGCTTTTGATCGTCTGCTCGCCGATGCGCAGGATCGCCGCGATCTCCGCGTTGCGCTTGCCCTCGACCAACCAGTGAAACACCTCCGCCTCGCGCGGCGACAGCCCCAGGCCGGCGTAGAGCTCCGGTCCGCCGGACGCGCTTCCCGCGCGCTCCCGCGCCAGCCGCCGCGCCGAGCGCAGATGCGGCTGCAGCAGGCCGATCACCTCGCGGTCGCGTTCCGTGAAGTCCGCGCCGCCCTTGCGTTGCACGCTGAAGTGGACGACCGCCCCGGCATCCAGCATGATCGGGATGGAGAAATGGTTGTCCAAGCCGAAGGGCCTATACGCCTCGGTGAACATCGCCGTATCCTCAAACCCACGACGAGAAAACCCGTCGCGCAGCATGCTCGGCTTGCCCGCGTTCAAGTCCAGGTCCGGCCGCCACAACGCATACTCGTTCTTGATGCGCATGAACGCCATCAGCGGCTCCAGCGGCAGCCGGTCCTTGGTCGAAAACACGATGTCGAACTCGCCCTGTCCGCCCTCCGGCCCCGGTTCGCGCGCCCTCGAGTAGGTGACGAACTCGCCCGGAACGAGGGCGCCCACCGCGGCCAGGCCGCGCTCCACGTAGTTCTCCATCGAAAGCCCCTCCGCATACAAAGCCCGGAGACCCCGCTCGAAAAGGACCCAGTCCCCATGCGTCACGTTCGCGAATTCCGATGACATGCGCCGAATGAATCCGGCGCATCGGACAAAATCCAGTAAATGAGCGGGAGGTTTAGCCCGAGGGCTTCCTCTTGCGCCCGCGCACCCGCTCAGGCCTTCGCCACCTTCGCGTAGGTCTCCTGAAGCGCGCGGGCGGAAGCCTGCAGACCGGAGAGTTCCTTCGGCCACAGCTCGACCTCGACGTGCGCCAAGGCGCCGACGCGGCCGACGAGCGTCGGCACGCTGATCGCCACGTTGCGCAGGCCGTAGGCGCCTTGCTGGAGCGTGGAGACGGGCAAGACCGTGCGCTTGTTCAGCGCGATGGCGTGCACGACCTCCGCGATGGTGAGACCCACCGCCCAACCGGCGCCACCCTTGCGACGGATCACCTCGGCACCGCTGCCTTTGGTGCGCTCGAATATCTGGTTTTGGAAGGCCGTGGTGCAGCCGGCGACTTTCGCGAGCGGCAGGCCGGCGTAGGCGGCCGACGACCAGACGGGGATCATCGTGTCGCCGTGTTCGCCGAGGATGAGCGCGGAGACCTGCGTCGGCGCGAGCCTGAGCTCCTGCGCGATGAGCGAACGGAAGCGCGCGGTGTCGAGCATGGTGCCGAGGCCGATCACCTGCTGCCAAGGCAGGCCGAGCTTGGCCTGCGCGAGCTGGGTGAGGATGTCGACCGGGTTGGAGACGACGAAGACGAGCGCGTCCTTGCGGAATCCGGCCTGCTGGATGCCGGCGAGGATTTGCAGGAAGAGCGCGACGTTGCGGTTGATGAGGTCGAGGCGCGACTCGTCGGGCTTGCGGCGCAGGCCGGCGGTGATGACGAAGATGTCGCTGTCCTTGGCGCGGGCATAGTCGCCGGCGTAGATGCGCTGACCGCCGAGCGCGGAGCTGCCGTGGAGCAGATCGAGCGCCTCGCCCTCGGCGAGGTCGGCGTTGGCGTCGAGTATCTGGATCTCCGATACGACCGCGCCGCACTGGAGCGCGAAGGCGGCGTTGGAGCCGACGCGGCCGCCGCCGCCGATGATGGTGACTTTCATAAAAAGTGGGGCCGACCGCTGGTCCGGCTTGGGGGAGTTTGCGAGAATCGGGAGCGAAAAGCCGGTCCCGGACCAATGTTCGTAATACGAACATTGGCCCGCGCCTGCATCAGGCCTTCAGCTGCTTCAAAATCTGCTCGGTGAGCGTGGCGACGAGAGCCTCGACCTGCGGGTCGGCGGCCGGGCCGGCGTCGTCCTCGGGCTTGGCCGCGGCACACGAAACACCGGGGCGGAACTCGCTGTTGTCGCAGAGTTCGCACTCCTTCAGGCCGTCGCGATTGTCGGGCATGCCGAGCAGCTTGCGGATGCGGACAAACTCCTTCGCCTTCGCGCCGCCCACGCCTTCGCCGAGGTCTTTGCCGAGCTGCGAGGCGACCCAGATGGTTTTGCAGTAGGCGTCGGCGTTTTCCATCTTCCAATACGCGTCCTCGATGTCCTTTCCCCAGGTGATGACGCCGTGGTTCGCCATCAGCACGCACTGGTTGTCCTTGCCGACCTCGCCGACCGTGTCGGCGTTTTCCTGCGAACCGGGCGTCTGGTAGGGCGCGATCGCGATCTTGCCGAGGAAGATGTCCGCCTCGGGGATGAGGCAGGTGGGCGGCTGCACCTTCGCGACGGCGAAGGCGGTGGCGTGCGGCGGGTGCGCGTGGCAGCAAGCCTTGCACATCGGCTGGCGCTTCATGATGCCGATATGGGTCATCGCCTCGCTGGTGCGCTTGCGCGAGCCGGCGAGCTGCTTGCCGTCGAGGTCGATGAGCGCGATGTCGTCGGGCGTCATGAAGCCCTTCGAGATCAGCGTGGGCGTGCAGAGCACGAGGTTGTCACCGACGCGGATGGTGAGGTTGCCGCCGTTGCCGTCGGTGTAGTCCTTCGCCCACATGCGCCGGCCGATGTCGCACATGCGCTCCTTGAGGATCCGGATCTCGGGCGAATTGAAGAACGCGGCGATCTCGGCGGGTGTCTTCGGGTCCTTGCCGGGGGTCCAGCGGAACTCGTAGTCGGGCACGGTGGGCTCGGCGGACTTCGCGACGGCCTTGGCGGCGGCGGGCTTCGCGGGGAGGAGCGAGGCGCGGCCGCGCAGGGCGTCGCGAGCCGAAGGCGTGAGGATGGCGTCGGCCGGCACGGCTTCGCCGTTGCGAAGCATTTTTTCGATGTCCTGGGCCGTGAGAACGGTGCGCATGGGAAACGGGGATTAGGCGGAAACGGGAGGGGAGTAGTGAATCTGGTCCACGAGGCAGGACGCGTAGGCGTCGACCGGCGTGGCGACGGGGAAAGGGGCGGCGGCCTCGGCGCCTTCGCTGAAGCCGACGATCTGGCCCTCGCCGGCGCCGATGCCGTCGTAGACGACGACCGTGGCGCCCTTGGCGAGCGGGAGCAGGGGCGCTCCGGCGAACTGCTCGCGCGAGAGCGGCTGCACGAGGATGAAGCGGCCGCCTTTGAGCGCGGGGTCCGAGATTCCGAGGGTGGCCTTGCCGATGACGGTGCCGAGTCGCATGGGGTCAGAGGGCTTTCGTCGCGGGCGCCGCGACGGCGGGATCGACGATCGCCTGGATGTAGTTGCGAAGCGGGGAACGCTCGTCGCCGACGAGTTTGCGCGTCTCCGAGCCGTCGGTGCTGATCATGACCGTCTGGTGCAGACCGGCGCCGAGCTGGTCGAGGGCGAGAACGGGCGCGCCGTCCGGGCGGCCGTCGACGTCGAGCGGCTGGCAGATGACGGTGCGCCCCTTCCGCATGCTCGGGTGGCAGGCGGTGCTCGTAAGGGTGCCGTCGATACGAGCGAGTTGCATGGCGGGAAGGAGGCTTAGGGCGGACCGAATGAAACGGGGCCGCTCAGTAGATCCGGAGGTTGTCGACCATCACGCAGCGGCGGGTGCGGGGGAAGGGGAGCGGGGTGGCGATGCCTTCGCCGGTGGTGGTGGCGATGGAGTAGTTGAGGTAGCCCTCGCCACCGAGGCCGAGGCCGGCGACGGAGGCGCCGTTCTTGACGAAGAGCGTGGTGTCGAGGGTGCGGGCCATCTGCGACATGTGCTCGACGTTGAGCGAGTGGAGGATGGCGGAGTGCTTGTAGCCGTGCTCGCTCTTGAGCGCGGCGGCGACGGCGTCGTTGAAGGTTTTGACGCGCACGACCGGGATCATGGGCATCATCTGCTCCTCCATGACGAAGGGGTGGTCGAGGTCGGTCTCGGCGAAGAGCATCGGGCAGTCGGCGGAGACGGTCGCGCCGGCGTGCTGGGCGAGCACGGAGGCGTCGGCGCCGACAAGTTTGCGATTGAGCACGGGGTGCGAGCAGCCGCCGGCGTCCTTTGCGGTGGTGAAAGCGACGTTGGTCAGGCGGTCGAGCTGGGCGCCGGTGAGCTTGGCGGCGCCGGCGCGGGCGAGCTCGTTGAGGAAACGCTCGGCGCAGGATTCGAGGACGAAGACCTGTTTCTCGCCGATGCAGAGCAGGTTGTTGTCGTAGCTCGCGCCCTTGATGATGTCGGCCGCGGCCTTGGAGAGGTTGCCGGTGCCGTCGACGACGACGGGCGGGTTGCCGGGACCGGCGCAGACGGCGCGCTTGCCGGACTTCATCGCGGCGGCGACGACGCCGGGGCCGCCGGTCACGCAGAGCATGCGGACGGGTTCGGCGGCGCAGAGGGCGTTGAAGGTGTCGAGCGTGGGCTCGGCGAGGGTGCAGACGAGGTGCTCGATGCCGATCGAGGCGTGGATGGCCTCGTTGATCGCGCGGACGGCGAGCGCGGCGACCTTGGCGCCGCCCGGGTGCGGGTTGAAGACGACGGCGTTTCCGGCCGCGACCATCGAGACGATGTTGCCGCAGATGGTGGGCACGGAGTGGGTGACCGGCGTGATGGCGCCGATGACTCCGAAGGGCGTGTGCTCCTCGAGGGTGATGCCGTGGTCGCCGGAGAGGGCGTAGGGGCGCAGCCACTCGATGCCGGGCACGAGCTTCACGATCTGGAGCTTCTCCACCTTGTGGGCGAGGCGGCCGATCTTGGTCTCCTCGAACTCGATGCGGCCCCACTCGACGGCGTTTTTCTCGGCGAGGGTTTTGACGATCTCGATGACCTTGGCGCGGCCCTCGAGCCCGAGAGGCTGGAGCTGGCGGAAGGCCTGGTGCGCGGCGGCGCAGGCGGCGGCGACGTCGCCGAAGACGCCGAAGCGGCCCTCGCGGCGCGGAGCCACGACGGCGGGCGCGGCGCAGGCGGCCTGGGCGACGGCGGGCGCGCCGGAGAGGTTGCGCACGACCTGGTCCACGATGGCGCGTAGGGTGGTCTCGTCGATTTGGAGAGAGGGAGACATGGGCGAGAAAATGACCAATGCCCAATGTCCAATGACCAATGGTCGGACGCGGGCGTCAGGGCGATTTTAGGCGACGGGCGGGTGAATGCGGCGGTTGAGGACGTCGACGCTGTCGACGATGCCGATGACGGCGGCGTCGATGGGGAGGGTTTTCATGCCGTCGGCGGCGCGGGCGGAGCTGCCTTGGCAGAAGAGCACGATCTCGTCGCGTCCGGCGCCGAGGGCGTCCACGGCGACGACGGTGTTGCTGCCGGGGCGGAGGCGCGCGGGATCGGACTCGTCGACGACGAGCGGACGCAGGAGGAGGAGTTTGCGGCCGTTCATGGCCGCGTCCTTCTTGGTCGCGACGACGTGGCCGATGACGCGGGCGAGGAACATGGGGGAGATCCTGCGCGCGACGCATCAGGGCCGCCGCGCGCGGGAGTTTCGGGGGTTATTTCTTCGCGGCCGGAGCGGCGACGGGCGCCGGGGCGGCCTTGGGGAGAATGTTCGCGACGTCGGCGTGCGGGCGGGCGATGACCTGCACGGAGACGACTTCGCCGACCTGCTTGGCGGCCTGGGCGCCGGCGTCGACGGCGGCCTTCACGGCGGCGACGTCGCCGGTGACGATGGAGGTGACGAGGGCGTTGCCGACCTGCTTCATCGGGCCGACGAGGGTGACGTTGGCGGACTTGAGCATGGCGTCGGTGCCGGTGATGAGCGCGGTGAGGCCGCGGGTTTCGAGGAGGCCGAGGGCTTGGGACATGGTGGGATGGAGTTGAAAGGTTGAGGATCGGGGCGGAGGAAAATGCGGAGGGCGAAACGCGGGCGCTCAGGCGGCGCGGGCGGAGGCGGGCTTGGCGAGGAGGAGGCGGCGCGCCTCGCGGGCGACGACGAGTTCCTCGTTGGCGGGGATGACGAAGACCTTGGTGCTGGAGTCGCAGCAGGTGAGGTCGGTCTCGACGGGCGAGACGTCGTTCCGGCGCTGATCTAGGATGAGGCCCATGCGGGGGAGGCCGGCGCACACCGCCTCGCGCACATAGACGTCGTGCTCGCCGATGCCGCCGGAGAAGACGAGGGCGTCGCAGCCGCCCATCTCGAACCAGAAGGCGCCGACCCAGTGGCGGATGGACTGGACGAAGCACTCCATGGCGACCTCGGCCCGGCGGTCGCCGGACTTGGCGGCGGCGCGGATGTCGCGCATGTCGTTGCTCACGCCGGAGAGGGCGAGGAGGCCGCTCTCCTTGGTCAGCTGGCGCTCGATCTCGGCGATGGAGAGCCCGAGCTTGCGGTGGATGAAAGGGATGGCGGCGGAGTCGAGTTCGCCGACGCGGTTGTTCTGCGGGAGGCCGGACTGCGGGCTCAGGCCCATGCTCGTGCCGATGGCCACGCCGTCCATCGTGGCGGTGACGGAGCTGGATCCGCCGAGATGGCAGGAGATGATGCGTAACGGAGCTCCGGATACGGGGCGCGGGCCGGACTGGTAGAGACCGCGGGTGATCTCGGCGACGTCGGGGCGGTCGAGAAGCTCGGCGGCGCGCTCGGCGGAGAACTTGTGGCTGGCGCCGTGGAAACCGTAGCGGCGCACGCCGGCCTTATACCAGGCCTCGGGCACGGCGTAGCGGTGGGTGCGCTCGGGGAGCCATTGGTAGAAGGCGGTCTCGAAGAGCGCGACGCGGCGCACGGCGGGAAGTTTTTCCCGGAAGCGGCGGATGCCGGCGGCGTAGGGCGGGTTGTGCGCGGGGGCGAGGTCGGCGCTGTCGAGGAGCGCCTGCTCCACGCGCTCGTCGGCCTCGACGCAGCCGGTGAGGGCGCCGCCGAAGACGGTCTTGAACGCGACCGCGTCGAGATCGGCGCCGGAGGAGAGTTTTCCCTCGGCCTTGAGCGCGGCGAGGCAGTCGTCGATGGCCTGGCCGTGATCGGTCACGCGCTCGTAGCCGCCCTTAGCGACGGCGGAGGCTTGCGCGCCGTCGAAGCGGAAGAGGCGATACTTGAACGAGGTGGATCCGAGGTTGGCGACGAGGATGTTCATGGCGGGGAGGACCGGAACGGGTTGCGCGGACGGGAGGAGGAAAGGGATGGGGACGGCGGCAGGGGAAACCGCCGTCCCGGTTGACGGGTGGGCGTCACGACTCGCTCACCCGAAAATCAGAAATGGAAGACGCGGCAGGCGCCGCTCAGGCCGCGGGCGCGGCGAGCCACTTGCCGAGGCCGGCGAGCTCGTCGTGCGGGCGCGGGATGACCTGCACGGAGATGACTTCGCCGATGCGCTTGGCGGCTTCGGCGCCGGCGTCGACCGCGGCCTTCACGGCGGCGACGTCGCCGCGGAACATGGCGGCGACGTAGCCGCTGCCGACGGCTTCGTAGCCGGTCATGGTGACGTTGGCGGACTTGAGGGCGGCGTCGGCGGCCTCAAGGAGGGTGATGTAACCTTTGGTTTCGATGATACCGAGGGCGAGTTGGGCCATGGCGGGGAAGGGGTCGAGGTGGACGAGGCGGGGAGATTTAAGGGGCCGGAGCGCGCGGGGCGCGGCGGCCCGGGTTGGTGTTTTAGAGACCCGCCTGCTTGAGGAGGTCGGTGTGCGGGCGGGGAATGATGTGCGAGGCGACGAGTTCGCCCACGCGCTTGGCGGCTTCGGCGCCGGCGTCGACCGCGGCTTTCACGGAGCCGACGTCGCCTTTGACGATGACGGTGATGAGGCCGCCGCCGATTTGGACGGTGCGCACGAGCGTGACGCTCGCCGCCTTGACCATGGCGTCGCTGGCTTCGACGGAGCCGACGTAGCCGCGGGTTTCGATCATGCCGATGGAATCACTCATGGGGAGAGGTGGTGTTGGAGGGTTGGGACGGAGGGTTTGTGGATTCGGGAAAAGCGGGGGCGGCGGGTCGTGGCCGGAGTCGGGAGGCGGTGGGTCGTGGCGCGGAGTCGGCGTTTATTTCACGAGCGAGACCGGGACCCCGGGCCCGAGGCCGCAGGCGTTGCCCTCGTCGGTGTCGATGTGCACCTCGAGCTTGAAGTCCTTGTGCACGCGCACGAGGAGCCGGTCGAAAGTCATGCCCAGGTCGCCGCCGACGCGGAGCTTCATGAAGTCGCCCTGCTTAACCTTGTAGAAGGCGGCGTCGTCCGGGTGCATGTGGACGTGGGGCGCGGCGCGGATCACGCCTTGGTCGAGTTCGAGGAATCCGGCGGGGCCCATCAGCATGCAGCCGGGCGTGCCCTGGATGTTGCCCGACTGGCGCACCGGGATGTCGAAGCCGAGGGCGATGGAGTCGGTGTAGGCGAGCTCGACCTGGTTGAGGTCGCGGCAGGGGCCGAGGATGCGGAGGTTCGAGATCACGCGGCTGCGCGGGCCGATCAGCGTGACGGATTCGTGCGCGGCGTATTGATCTTTCTGATATAGCCACTTCATCGGCGTGAGCGTGCATCCCTTGCCGAAGAGCGTCTCGACCGCCGCGGGCGTGAGGTGGCAGTGGCGGGCGCTGATGTTGACCAAAAGGGGATTCGGCGCGGCCACGGTGCGCGGCAGCGGGCGACCGAGGCGGGCGTAGACGGCGCGACGCACCTGGTGCTCGATCTCGACGCGATGGGGGACGGGCGGGGGCAGCATGGGAGCGGGAGTCGGTGCCGGGTAAAATCAACGGCCCGTGGACCGAGGAGAGCGGTCGGCGGGGCGAAACCATGCGAAACGGGGCATGGGGAACATGCGCCTAGCCTACTCCGATCCGGCGAGCCGCGCTTGGTAGATTTTGAAAGATATTGATCGTTTCTTGTCAGAAAGCGTCACGTCGCTTCACGCACCTCGGGCGACGACGGGGCCGCCGTCGTGGAAAAAGCCGAACTTCGAGGTTGGATGTTGGGCCCGCGCTCCTTCGATTTCGGCACCCGCGCCCGTGCCGTCCCTCGAAGAACTGCTCCACTCCCTCCACACCGTTTTCGGCTACGACGGCTTCCGTCCGTTGCAGCGCGAAATCATCGAGACCTCGCTCGGCGGTCGCGACGTCTTCGCTTTGCTTCCCACGGGCGGCGGCAAGTCCATGTGCTTCCAGTTGCCCGCCTTGCATCGCGCGGGACTGACCGTGGTCGTCTCGCCGCTGATCGCGTTGATGAAGGACCAGGTGGACCAACTCCAGGCCGCGGGCGTAGCCGCCACCTATCTCAACTCCTCGCTCGACTCCGCCACCGCGCGTTCGCGCCTCGCCGGCCTGCACCGCGGCGAGTTCCGTCTCCTCTACGTCGCGCCCGAGCGCCTGATGCTGGACAACTGGAAGGAAAACCTCCGCGCCTGGAACGTCGCCTGCCTCGCGGTCGACGAAGCCCACTGCATTTCGGAGTGGGGCCACGACTTCCGCCCCGAGTTCCGGCAGATCGCCCAGTTGCGAGATCTCTTGCCGGACGTGCCGGTCATCGCGCTCACCGCCACCGCGACCGAGCGCGTGCGCGAGGACATCGTCAAACACCTGCGCCTGCGCAACCCGGCCGTCTTCGTCGCCTCCTTCAACCGCCCCAACCTCGCCTACAAGGTCCTCCCGAAGGACGAGCCGCTGAAGCAGATCATCGACTGGGTGAAGCGCCGCGAGGACGAGAGCGGCATCATCTACCACGCCTCGCGCGCCGCCGCCGAACGCACCGCCGAGGCCCTCGCCGCCCGCGGGTATTCGGCCAAGCCCTACCACGCCGGCCTCGAGGCGACGGAACGCGCCCGCAACCAGGAGCTGTTCCTGCGCGACGAGACCAAGATCATGTGCGCGACGATCGCCTTCGGCATGGGGATCAACAAACCCAACGTCCGCTGGGTCATCCACTACGACCTGCCGAAAAACATCGAGGGCTACTACCAGGAGACCGGTCGCGCCGGCCGCGACGGCCTGCCCGGCGACTGCCTCCTGCTCTACAGCGGCGGCGACATCGCCAAGCAGACCCACTTCATCGACGAGATGACCGACGCCGTCGAGCAGCAGCGCGCCCGCACGCAGCTCCGCCTCATGTCGCACTACGCCGAGGGCACGGCCTGCCGCCGCCGCGAGCTCCTCGCCTACTTCGGCGAAACCTTCCCGCTCGATAACTGCGCCGCCTGCGACAACTGCAACGAGCCGCGCGAGACCTACGACGGCACCGTCCACGCGCAAAAATTCCTCTCCTGCGTCTACCGTTGCCGCCAGGCCTCGCGCTTCGGCGTCGGCCTCAACCACGTCGTCGAGGTGCTCGTCGGCGCCAAGACCGAGAAGATCGAGCGCTGGGGCCACGACCGCCTCAGCACCTACGGCATCGGCGGCGACCTCCCGCGCCACCACTGGGTTTCCGTCGGCCGCGAGTTGCAGCGCCTAGGCTTCGTTTGCCCCGGCACCGGCGAATACCCCACGCTCGAGCTCACGCCCGAGGGGCTCGAGGTCCTGAAATCCCGCCAGCCCGTCACCCTGACCAAGCCCTCCGAGCACGTGCCGAAGGCGAAGCGCTCGCCGATCAAGCGCGACGGCGACGAGGCCTGCGACGAGATCCTGCTCGCCGAGCTGAAGAAGCTCCGCAAACGCCTCGCCGACGAGCGCGAGGTGCCGGCGTATGTGATTTTCGGCGACAAGACCCTGCGCCAGATGGCCCGCGCCTACCCGACGCGCGAGCGCGACATGCAGGGCATCTTCGGCATGGGCGAAAAGAAGCGCGACGAGTTCGGCTCCACCTTCGCCCGCTTCATCGAGCAATTCCTCGAGACCAATCCGCGTCAGCAGTTCAACGACTAGCGATTTCTCGAAAACGCGCCCGCCGCGCCGCTCACGCGAACAGCACCTGCGTCAAAGCCACGCCAAGAAAGGTCCAGACCACGATGGTCATGAGCTTCGCCGCCGCGGACACGGAGAAGGCGCGTTGCCAGGTGCAGGCGTGCGTCGTCTTGAGCAGCGTCAGGAGCAGCGCCAGATAGGAAACGGCGTCGTCCACGCGGAAAAACTCCGTCACGTTCCAAGCGACGAACCCCACCGCGCGCACGCCGGCGCCGCCCGCCGTCGCGGCCAGCGCAGGCCAGAACATCTGGCCCCAATCGGCGTGAACGTCGGCCCACCGGAAGGCCAGCTTCAAGATGATCATCCCCACGCCGACCTGCACCAGGGCGCCGATCCCCAGCATGGTCCAAAACTGCGTCGGATCCTCCGCGCCCATCATCCCGCCGATCACCGCGCCCGCGCCGCCCTCGTGCTCCGCGCTCAAACGATCGACATCCGCCTCCACCGCCTTCCGCGCCTCGGCGTTGGCCTTCGCCCACTCCGCCTCCGCCGCCGCGGCCGCCTTCGCCTCCTCGGCCTCGGCTTTCGCGAGCTTGGCCGCCTCCTCCGCCGCGACCTCCTCCGGCGTGGCCGGATCGCTCACATGCCGCACGCGCACCACGCGGGTCACGAGGCCGTTTCTGAGCTCCACCCGGCCGTCGTTCGGGTAACGCAGCACCTGCGTATCGCCCCGCTCCAAAACCGAGAGCGGCTTGCCGACTTCCGCCTCCACCTGCTCGCGCGTCATGCCCTCCCCCACGCCCCGCGCCGACAAGCCGGCGCCAAGCGACAACATCACCCCCACCAGGCAGATAAGAAATCGTCCCATGCCGCAGCCCAATTTCGCCCGGCACCTGCGGCAAGAGGAAATCGACTGGCTTGCTGATACTTACAAATCCATCAACCCTTACAAAGGCCGCAGCCAAAGCGCCCGGAACTCCACCGGTTGTCCCTCGAGCTGCAATCCGATCGGCCCCTCGCGCACGGCGAGTTGATCCACCCGATTCTGACGCACGCCGTTCACGAACACCTCCAGCGTGTCCTTGCTCGCGTAGACATCGATCGCGTTCCACTCGCCCACCGCGCGCTCCGAGGCCGGCTCGGCGCGGCCGAGCTTCCACTGGCCCTTCTCCTCCGGCACGCCCGGCAGCGGCGTCTCCATCCCGATCAACTGCCCCGCCTGCCCGATCTTGAGCTGCGCCTGGATGCACACCGGCCAGACCTTGTCCTCGCCCCGCACATGCACGAGCACGCCGCTGTTGCTTTTCGGATTCGCGCCGGCCGCCCAACGCCACTCCGCGTGCAGACGATAGTTGGCATAAGACGCCTCGGTGCGCAGGTAGCCGCTCACCGGAGAGTGCAACCGGAGCAGACCGTCCTTCGCGTCCCACGCGGCGGCGTGATCGGCCGCCGGGTCCGACAAGACGAGCTTCCAGCCGGTGAGATCGACTCCATTCCAAAGCGTCACGCGTCCGGGCAAGTCCGCCGGCTTGGACGGGAAAACGCCTTCGACCTCCTCGGCCGCGAGCACGGGCCCCGACACTCCTTCGACCGCGAGCGCTTCGATCACCACGCCGCGCATCTGCGCGAGACGAATACCGGCCCGCGCCGTGCCGCTCACGTTGCGCAACACCAAACCCTCGAGCGGCGCGGTCACGGAGATCCGCGTCGCCTCCGCCACCACGCCCACGTCGTGCAACCGCACGTCGGTGAACGACAGATCCCGCGCGCGCGGATAGCCCGCGAGCCCCGGCACCGGATCATCCGCCGTGTTGGTGTTGCCCGCGTCGAGGAGATTGATGCGCAAAAACCCGCCGCCGCTCACGTCGAGGTCGCGCGCATGGATGCCCTCGCTCGCGCCCCCGCGCCCGACGCGCGACTTCAGGTAGATCGCGTGCGTCGCCGCGCGCAGCTTGCAGCGCTCGATCGTCACGCCGCGCACGCCCGCCGAGATTTCGCTGCCGATCCCGATGCAGGCGAAACGCCGGCAGATCAGCTCGCAGTCGCGGATCGTCACGTCCTCGGTCGCCAGCCCGAGCCGCGCCCCGTCGAGTCCGCGCCCGGACTTCAGGCTGATGCTGTCGTCACCCGTATCGATGAAACAGCCCTCGATCAGCACGCGCCGGCACGAGTCGACGTCGATGCCGTCGCGCGAGCCGCGGATGTCCAGCTTCCGGATCGTCACGTCTTCGCACAGCGTCGGATGCGTCGCCCAGTTGTTGCCCTCCTGCCGCACCGAAAAGCCCTCCCAACGCACGCGTTTGCAGCGGATAAACTCCACCACCAGCGTGCCGCGCGGTTGGCGGTTGCTCGCGGCGGTCTCGGGGTTGCCGATGATCAAGCCGGGCCCGACGACACCCACGTCGTCCACATCCGCCGCGTGGATCAACGCGCGATGACCCGGCTGCCAGCGTCCTTCCCAACGCACGTCGATCAGCGGGTAGTCGGCGAGTTCGCCGCTGCCGCGCAACACGCCGCCCTCCTCGAATCGCAGCGTGGTGGCGCGTCCGAGTTGCACGTTGCCGATCAGATACTCGCCCCGCGGCACGAGCACCTCGCCGCCGCCGTCGACCGCGCAGGCGTCGAGCGCACGCTGGAAGGCGGCGGTGTCCTTCGTCGCGCCGTCGCCGGAGGCGCCGAAATCGCGGACATTCCACGTCGCCGCGCGCAACACCGCCGCGGCGGCGAAACAAAGCGACCACACACAGCGAACGGCGAAACGAAGCGATTTCATGGGGCGGTATCAGGGAGGGTAAACGCGCGTCGCGGAGCGAGCCCGCGCAACTGCCAGTCGGCAAAGTCGAGCAGCGCCGACCAGTCCGAATCCGCAAAGGCGTGGCCGTGTTTTTCAAAGCTCACCGCCAGCCGGTCCGTCACACCCAGCAGCTCGAAGACCGGGCGCGCCCCGTGCAAAGCCGCCACCACCGCCGAGGGCAGCGACACCGGATCCTCGGTCGCCTCCAGCGCGATGAAGCGCCGCGGCGCCACCAAGGCCACGAAGGCGTGCTGATCGAAGGGCAGCCGCTCCACCTGTCCGCGAAAGGCGTGCAGCCTCGGCGAAAACCAGCCCGGGTATTTTTTCATCATCTCGTCGAGCCCCTCCTTGCCGCCGCGACCCGCGCCGCTGAAGCGGTAGGCGCCGTCGCCGCCGCCGCCGGTCCCACAGGGCGCCACAAGCGCGAAGCGTTCGTCGAGGGCGCCCGCGACGAGCGCCGCCTTCCCCAGCCGGGAATGGCCGGTGACGATCAGCCGCTCACGATCCGCGAAGGGCTGCGTGCAAAGATAGTCCGCCACGCGCGACATTCCCCAGGCCCAGGCGCCGAGCAGTCCCCAGTCGTAACCCGGGTAGGCGGGATAAAAACGCGTCGTGCGATAGGCCCAGCTCCCGTCCGCCAGGCGCAAGGTCGTGTCCTCGCCCGTATCCTGATAATGATACGTCACCAGCGCATAGCCCTGCCGCAGCAGCGTCTCGTGTCGCTTCGCCACCGTCCGCGGGTCCGGCCCCCGCGGATCGCCCGCGGGAGCAACCGACGTCGCCGCGGGCAAAGGATCGACCGGTAGCAGAGCGTTCACGCCCTTTCCCTGCCCCGGAGGACGCGGCAGCAAGGGCAGACGGACCGCGCCCGGCGTCGGGTCAAAGTTCGGAAACACCACCACCGGCCGCGGCGTGCCCTCGTCGGCCGGCGTGAACACCGCGACGTCAAAGCCGAGCGCCATCTCCGGCCCGAAACGCAGGCGCACGAGGCGAAAGGTCGCCGCGCCGTCGAGCACGGAGGCCGTTTCCAACACCGTGCTCTCCACCCGCTCCGGCGCCGGCGGCGCATGGCCCACCGCGTAGTGCTCGAGGACCGCGCGCCACTCGCGGCGCCGCGCCGCCCAGCCCGCCGCATCCTCGACTCGGCGGCCCTCCGACCCGCTCAAAAGCTCGGGTAGGCCCTTCACTTCGGGCAAATCGTCGGGCCCGGGCCGCGCCGGAAACGCCGTCGCGATCTCCGGCAACGCGATCTCGGCCGCGTCCTGCGCCCGGAGGAATCCGGGCGACACGAGGCACGGCGCGCCGATCAGGGCGACGGTCAAAACCCACCGGCGCATCCGGCGGGCCAAGGCGGGGTGATGGGGCATGGCTTCGCTTCTGCACGAAGCGTCATTCCGTGTCGCGCCCGAATCCGGCCCGCGCAGCCGACACGCCGTTCCCCCTCGGACGTCCTCAGAACTCGATGCCCGCCTGCGCCGGCACGCCCGCGTCGAAGGGGTGCTTGATCGCGCGCATCTCGGTGACGAGATCCGCCAGCTCCACGATCTCGGGCGGCGCGCCGCGGCCGGTCAGCACGACGTGCTGGTCCGCACGCTTGGCCTTCAGCGCCGTCACGACTTCAGCGACCGGCAGGTAGTTCAGTTGCAGCACCACGTTCAGCTCGTCGAGGAGCACGAAATCGACCTCGGGGTTCGCCAGGTGCTCGAGAGCCTTCTCCCAACCGCGCCGGCAGCAGGCGATGTCGGCCGCGCGATCCTGCGTGTCCCAGGTAAAGCCCTCGCCGTAGTGGTCCCACGCGAGCAAGGGCCCGCGCAGCAGACGCTCCACGTGGTCGTTGCTCGCCTTGATGAACTGCACCACCGCGACCTTGTTTCCGTGCGCGAGCTGGCGCGCCACCATGCCGAAGGCCGCGCTGGTCTTCCCCTTGCCGTCCCCGGTGTGGCAGAGGATCAGGCCGCGGCGATCCTTCGCCGCCCGCACCTTGGCGCGCATCTCCTCCTGCAACTCGCGCATCCGCTCGCGATGCTCCGCCTCGGTCTCGGTGTGGTAGCTCTTCTTCATAGAAACAAAGTCAGCCCCGGCTCGAGCCGAGCATCGACGCCGAAGACCTCGCGCAACAGCTCGCGGGTCAACACCGCCTCGGGCGCGCCCGCCGCGCGCAGGCGCCCCTCGTGCAGGACCACGACTTCGTCGAGGCAATGCGCCACGCGCAGATCGTGCAGGGAAAACACCAGCGTCCGCCCGGCGCGGGTGAGCTCGCGCGCCAGCATAAGCGTCTCGAGCCCGTGCCGCGGATCGAGCGCCGCGAGCGGCTCGTCCCAGAGTTGCAAGGCCGCGCCCGTCGCCCAGGCCCGCGCCAGCAGCACGCGGTGCCGCTCGCCGCCCGAAAGGCGGTCCACCGGACGCTCCGCGATCCGCGTCAGGTCGAAACGCGCCAACGCCTCCGCGACGCCCGCGCCGTCGTCGCCATGGGCGAAGCGTCCCTGGCCGACCACCGAACACACGCTGAAACCAAATTCAAAACGCGCTTCCTGCGGCACCCAGGCCGCGCGCCGCCCGCGCTCCAGCGCCGGGATTTTCCCCAGCGCCTCGCCGCCCCAACGCACCAGCCCCGGCGCCGCGCTCGGCAGCAGACCGGCCGCGACGGAGAGCAGGGTCGATTTGCCCGACCCGTTCGGCCCCACGAGGCCGACCATCTTGCCCGGCTGCACGGACAGGCTGAGCGCGTGCAGGCGCCCGGGGACGGAGACGTTTTCCAATTGAAGCGCCGCGCTCATCGTTCGCTCCTCCGCAAGAGCCACAGGAAAAACGGCCCGCCGACCAGCGAGGTCACGATGCCGAGCCGCAGTTCCCCCGCCGCGCGGCCGATCAGATCGCACACGACGACGAAGGCCGCGCCGCCCACGAGCGACAGCGGCACGAGGCGACGGTGCTCCGGCCCGACCAAGAGGCGCAGGATGTGCGGCACGATCAGGCCGACGAAGCCCACCGTGCCCGCGACCGCCGTGGCCAGCGCCGTCAACACGGTCGACAGCCCGATCAGGTTTCGCCGCAGGCGGCGCACATCGACGCCGAGGCTCTGCGCCTCCTCCGCCCCGAGGCTGAGCAGATCCATCGGGCGCCCGAGCGGCAGGAGCAGCAACGCCGCGGGCAGGATCGCCGCCGCCATCCAGACATGCTCCCAGGTGCGGTCCTCGAGCCCGCCGAGCAGCCAGAACAGCACCTGCGCATTGCGCTCGTAGGTCACGGTCTTGGCGGAGAGCACGTAGCTCGTCACCGCGCCGAGGAGGGCGTTGAGCGCCACGCCCGCGAGCAGCAGCCGCTCGGTGCTCGCGCCGCGCCGGGCGAGCAGGATCACGATGGCCGTCGAGACAAAGGCGCCCGCCGTGGCGAAGAGCGGCACCGTGAGCAGCGAGGCCGCGGCCATGCCGAAGCCGATCGCGACCACCGCGCCGGCCGCGCCGCCCGCGCTCACCCCGAGGAGGCCGGGGCTGGCGAGGCTGTTGCGAAAATAGGCCTGCATCACGAGGCCGCTCCCGGAAAGCGCCGCGCCCACCAGCATCGCCACCAGCAGGCGCGGCAGACGGATCTGCCAGAGGATCGTGGCGGCGAACTCGTCGCGGTGCAGCAGTCCGTCGAGCAATTGCCCGGCCGAGAGCCTCACGTCGCCGTAGGCGAGCGAGCCGAGCGCCGCCGCGAGCAGAAGCGCGCCCGCCGCGACGACGGCCAGGCCGGAGGAGGAGGCGCGCGGAGCGGGGGCGGAAGCGCTCATTCGCTGAACAACTCCGGGTGCAGCGCGAGGGCCAGCGTCTCGTAGGCGTCGACGCGCCGGTGGCTCACGCAGCCGAGCATCCAGGACGGGATCACCGCGGCGCGCCCCTCGCGCACCGCCGACATGAACTGGTAGGGCGGGAGCTTCTTGTAGGGGGCGAGGGCGGCGGAGGCGGAGTCGCCCGCGAGCACCACGCGCTCCACCGGCCAGACGAGCAGCTTCTCCGTCGGCGGCGCGGCGTGCCCGCGCAGGCCCCCGAGCGTCGCGGCGAGGTTCTCCGCCGCCGCCCGGTCGCAGAGATCCTGAAACGTCGTGTCGGCGCCGGCGATGACGCCGTAGGTCGAGGGCGCGATGACGCGGACGGGCCGGGCCGCGGCCAGCCGGCCTCGCAGCGAGGCGAGACGCGCCGTATCGGCCGCGACGATACGCTCCGCCCTCGCGACCGCATCGGGGCCGAGCGCGGCGGCGAGGCGGAGCAGGTTGGCGTGCGCGTCTTCGAGGGTCTTGTAGCGGTCGAAAACGATCACGGCCACGCCGGCGCGGCGGATCTGTTCGACCAGCTCGGCGCGGCTGTAGTCGGCGAAGAGCGCGAGCGTGGGACGGAAGCGCAGGATCGTCTCGGCGTCGCCGAGCGTGATCTGCGGGTAGGCCGCCGCCGCGCGGGCCACGCCGGAGAACTCCGGGTCGCGGGCGAGGTGCGAGAGGGCGGCGATCTGCTCGGGCGCCGCGACCGCGAGCAGGAGCTCGTCACCGCCCACGGTCTGGGAGACGACGCGGGCCGGCTCGTCGGCGCGAAGGGCGGCGGCGAGTCCCAGCAGACAGGCGAAGAGCAGGCGGCGAAGCGGCATCAGGGTTTACGATTTTCAGGATACCAGGGATTCCAATATCCATTCGCTTCCATCGGGCCGAACCATCCGAGGCGAGCCTCGGCGTTGTCGCCGCCGTAGTAGTTCGGCCCGGCCTCGCCGTTCGGCGACTCCGCGCTCACGCGGCCGTCGCACCAGGCGACGAGCGCCTTGCCGTTGAAGCGGAAGTGGGTGCTCGGCTGGCTGGGCCCCGCCGGCACGCCCGAGGGCGCCAGCCACTGGGGCGGCTCGGTGAAGGGGTATTCCTGGAGGCCCGCGGCGCGGGACAGCGCGGTGCCGGCGAACATCACCGTGCGCCCCGGATTGGGCAGGCTGGCGAAACGCGCGGGGCGAAACGGATCGAGGGCGGTGCCGCGGGCGGCCGGCCCGCCGAGGTAGGCGGAGTTGTAACCGTAGCCACCGGCGCCGAACTCGAAGGACTCGGGACTCGGCTCGAGGGTGGCGAAGACCGGGCAAAGCTTCACCCGTCCGTCGCGCCCGAGGTAGGGCCCGAGCCAGCCCTTGGTCGGATCGAAGGGCGTCGAGCTCGAGGACCGCGCCCCGTGCCAGCGGGTGTTGTTGTCGAGCGACATGCCCGGCGGAAACAGGCCGCGGCTGTCCGCGATGTAGGCGTGCGTGGCGGCGGCGAGCTGGCGGAGGTTGCTCACGCTCGCCGCGGTCTGGGCCGCGAGCCGGGCCCGGCCGACCACCGGCACGAGGATCGCCGCGAGCACGCCGAGGATGGCGATCACCATGAGGAGCTCGATCAGCGTGAAAGCGCGACGCCCGGTGTTCATGGCGTGGAAGAGGCGGGCGTGACGCGCAGACGGAGGAACTGCCGCGGCTGTTCGCTCAGCGCGAGCCGCGCGGCCACGGAGACGAGCGTGCCGCCGCTCGCGCTCGTTTCCACCGCGGCGTCGAGATGGGCGGAATCGGCATGCCAGGTCGCGAGGTCGGAGGACCACTCGACAGTGTAGACCAGATCGCTTCGGTCGGCCGGTCGCACGTAGGCGAGCGCAAGCCGGCCGGAGGTAACGGCGAGCGAGGGCGTGTTCAGCGCGCTGTCGCCCGCGTCGCGCGGCAGGGTGCCGAGCGCGTATTCGAGCAGGTTGGGGCAACCGTCGCCGTCCGGATCGGCGGCGTCACCGGAAACCACCGCGTCTGCGAGCTCGGACGCGTTGAAATGATCCGCGCGCCAGGCGGCGTAGCCGGTCTGCGCCGCGGAGGCGAAATGGCGGACGGCCACGCCGTCGAGATCGAAGCCGCCGGTGGCGAAGGGCGTGGGCCAGGGTTCGTTGATGATGCGGCCCAGGACGTCGCGCGAGGCGTAGGCGGGGTCGATCGTGCCGATCACGTCGACGATGCGAACATGCGTGATCGCGTGGATGTCCAGCAGCGGGCTGCGGCCGGCGAGCTCGCCGAGGTCGAAGGGCGTGCCCTGGCCGCCGACGTATTTTCCGGCGAGGTTGCGGAGGTTCGTGGAGTCGACCACGCCGAAGCTGCCGATCTGCGTGCCGGCCGGCGTCTCGGAGTAGGCGTCGAAGCGGAAGAAGTTCACGCCATCGGAGCTCACCTCGACGAAGGCGAGCTCGAGAAAGCTGCCCGCGAAACCGTTTTCGAACACCGCGAAATCCCATCCCGGCCCGTCTCCGATCGGCTCGGCGAAGGTGAGCGTGATGCGTCCCCCGTCTCCGAGCGACACGACGTCGTAGACATCGTCGGAGGTCTCGCGACGCACCGGGCCAAGCGTGTATTCGCCGACGCCGAAGCTCGCGTAACCGTAGGCCGGCGTGCCGACCTGCGCGTAGCCGCGCACGAGGTCGGTGAAACCCGTCGCCCAGCCCGCGATCTCGGGGTCGGTGTAGGCGACAGCGAGCGAGCCCGGCGTGCCGGCGGCGCCGTCGTAGGAGCCGGCGACGAGCGGAAGCGCGGGCGCGAGGCACAGCCCCGCGCCCGCGATCACGCCCGAGGAAGCTTTCCAAGCGAAGCGCATCGGCGGCCTCAGCACGCGGCGGAGTCCCCGCGCGAGGCGCGACGGCGACGCAGCGACGCGACGGCGAGCGCGCCCAGGCCGGCGAGCGCCGCGGCGGCCGAGGGCTCGGGCACGGCGACGAAGCTCAGGTTGTCCAGCGCGACGTAGGTCGGGGTGTTGATGCCGAACTGGCCGACGTCGCTGGAATCGAGGACCAGCGAGATCGATTTCACCCCCGCGCCGAGACCGGTGAGGTCGACGTTCGTCCAGTCCGAGACGACGTAGTCGAGCGCGCTGTCGGCAAAGCGGTAGTCGGCGAGATAGAAGTCGACCGTCCCGGTGACGGCGTGGCTCGCGTCATACCCCGTGAAGGTCAGCTTGAGCCAGTCGGGGTCGTTGCCCGTGGCGCCGCCGAACTTCTTCGAGAATCCGGAACCGGCGAGCATGTCGCGCGCCGTGTAGGTGGTGTTGGCCAGAGACACCGACTGCGGCGCGACCGCCTCCGCGAAGGTGACGGTCGGGGCCGCGTCGTAGGCGCTGTAGTAGGCCACGCCATACACGCCGCCGTTCGGAATCGTGAGCGAGTAGGCGGCATACTGGTTGGCGAGACCCGGCGTCGTGGTGTCGGCGACATTCGAGTAGGCGAAGCCCGACCAGCTGGAGAACCCGCCGCCCCAATCGGTGAAGCTGTTGTTGAAGGACGCGCCGCCGCTGCTCCAGCCGGCGGTGTTGGTGGCCGGACCTCCGTTGTAGAAGGATCCGGAGGCGAGCGAAAGGTCGCCGAAATCGACGACCGCGGCGCCGAGCGGAAGCGCGGCGACGGACGCGAGGACGAGGGCCGCGCCGACGGAGGCGGGGACATTGAAAAGGGAGCGGCGCGCGAGGCGGCCGCCCGGGTTCGTGATCTGACGGGACATAAGCAGTCGGTGGTCTGGTCTGGGTGCGAGCAGACGACCGAAGGCCGACGTGCTCTCACGCTTCATTTTGCGATGAAGATTTCGCGTTCGGCCGCCCGCAAAAGTTTGGCGATCGACGCGTGAGACGTTTCGGAACGGATGTTCGGACTCCGTGCTTATGACGCCCTTCGTGCGCATCTCAGATTTGAAATCTCAAATTTGAAATACGCGCCAAGGCGCGCTCCTCGTTCCTCGCCTTCACCGGGCTGCTAACCCGATTGGCTTTGCCCCCGCCGTTCGCCGGCGAGGTGGGAATCTGTGGCACGATACCGCAGCGCAACTGTGGCCGATTCTCACGGCCTTCCCCGACTTCCAAAACGATGCAAAGAACGCGAACGAGGCCGAGCCTTCGCCCCCACATGCTACCACGCGAGCCTCGTTCGCCAGCATGGCTTGGCGAAAAACGCGCACAGATTGCATGTTTCGGGAAAAACCCGGAGGCGCCGGATAACGTATCAACATATGCGAAAGTAAAGATATGTTTTTGACCTCAGAGGGAAAATCGCCTTCCGTCCGCCTTCCTTTGGCCTCCTTCTCTCCGCCCATGTCCGCTTCCGCCCTTCCTCCGTCCGCCGCCGAAATCGAGCTTCGCCGCCTGCTGGCCGAGCGCGTCGCGATCATCGACGGCGCCATGGGCACCACCATCCGCACCTACGGTATCACCGAGGCGCAGGCGCGCGGCGAACGTTTCAAGCACGCCCCCAAGGACCTCAAGAACAACGGCGACATCTACTCGCTCACCCAGCCCGAGGTGATCTGCGACATCCACCGCCGCTTCCTCGAGGCCGGCGCGGACATCATCGAGACCAACACCTTTTCCGCCACCGCGATCGGCCAAAGCGAGTTCTTCATCGAGGACCCGCGCGAGCACGGCGGCCGCAAAGACCCGGCCTTCTACCAAAAGGTCATCGAGGACAAGTTTCTCCAGGAGCTCGCGCACGACATCAACTTCCAGTCCGCCCGCCAGTGCCGCGAGTGGGCCGACCGCGTCGCCAACGCCACCGGCCGCCGCCGCTACGTCGCCGGCGCCATCGGGCCGCTCACCGTCTCTCTCTCCAACTCGCCCGACGCCGACGACGCCGGCTTTCGCGTCATCACCTTCGACCAGGTCAAGGCCGACTACCGTCGCCAAATCCGCTCCCTCATCGCCGGCGGCTCCGACCTCCTCCTCGTCGAGACGATCTTCGATTCGCTCAACGCCAAGGCCGCGCTCGTCGCCATCGAGGAGGTCTTCGCCGAGGACAAGATCCGCCTCCCGCTCATGATCTCCGCCGCCGTCGGCCGCGGCGGCGAGACCATGATCTCCGCGCAGACCGTCGGCGCGCTCTGGAACGCCGTCAGCAGCCACAAGCCCCTCTCCATCGGCCTCAACTGCTCCATCGGCCCCGACCTCATGCGGCCCTTCCTCGCCGAACTCGCCGAGAAAGCCGACGACACGTTTATTTCCGCCTATCCCAATGCGGGGCTTCCAAACCCGCTTTCGCCGACCGGCTTCGATCTCGAGCCCGCCGACATGGCGCGCTTCATGGGCGAGTTCGCCGACAGCCACCTCTGCAACATCGCCGGCGGCTGCTGCGGCAACACTCCCGAACACATCGCCGCGATCGCGCAAACCCTCGCGCCCAAACAGCCGCGCAAACCCGTCGCCACACGCGTCCCCTCCTCCGAACGTAGCGGAACGGCGGAGCCGTTTCGTTCCGAATCCTCCGGGCTCGCTCCGTCCTCCGACTCTCCGTCCTCTGTCGCTCCGTCGCTCTCCGACGCAACGGCCGCTCCGCGGCCGTTGCGCCTCTCCGGCTCCCTCCCCTTCGTCCAGCAGCCCGGCGTCTTCCTCATGGTCGGCGAGCGCACCAACGTCGCCGGCTCGCCGAAATTCGCGAAGCTCATCAAGGCCGGCCAATTCGAGGAGGCCGTCTCCGTCGCCCGCCAGCAGGTCGACAACGGCGCCAACGTCATCGACGTCTGCATGGACGACGGCCTGATCGACGGCGCCGCGGCCATGACGCGTTTCCTCCAGCTCATCGCCTCCGAGCCGGAGATCGCCAAGGTCCCCGTCATGGTCGACTCCTCCAAGTGGGAGGTCATCGAGGCCGGCCTGAAATGCCTCCAAGGCAAAGGCATCGTGAACTCCATCTCGCTCAAGGAAGGCGAAGCCAAGTTCCTCGAGCAGGCCCGCACCATCCTCCGCTACGGCGCCGCCGTCGTCGTCATGGCCTTCGACGAAAACGGCCAGGCCGCCTCCTACGCCGAGAAGATCCGCATCTGCGAACGCGCCTACCGCCTCCTCGTCGACCAGGTCGGCTTCCCGCCCGAGGACATCATCTTCGACCCCAATATCCTCACCGTCGGCACCGGCATCGAGGAGCACAACAACTACGCCGTCGATTTCATCGAGGCCACGCGCTGGATTAAACAAAACCTCCCGCACGCGAAGGTCAGCGGCGGCGTCTCCAACGTCTCCTTCAGCTTCCGCGGCAACAACCCCGTGCGCGAGGCGATGCACGCCGCCTTCCTCTACCACGCCATCCGCGCCGGCATGGACATGGGCATAGTCAACCCCGCCATGCTCGAGGTCTACGAAGAGATCGACAAAGACCTCCTCGTCCTCGTCGAGGACGTCCTCCTCAACCGCCGCCCCGACGCCACCGAACGTCTCGTCGAGCACGGCGAAAAACTCAAAGCCTCCGGCGCCGCCAAAGACCAGAAGGCCGACATCGCCGTGCTCGAAGCCTGGCGCCAGGGCACGGTCGAGGAGCGCCTCTCCCACGCCCTCGTCAAAGGCATCGACGCCTGGATCGACGGGGACACCGAGGAGGCGCGCCAGAAATACGGCAAGCCCCTCGCCATCATCGAAGGCCCGCTCATGGACGGCATGCGCGTCGTCGGCGACCTCTTCGGCGCGGGCAAAATGTTTCTCCCGCAGGTGGTGAAATCCGCCCGCGTGATGAAGAAGGCCGTCGCCTATCTCCAGCCCTTCATGGAGGCCGAGAAAGCCGCGCTTCTCGCCGCCGGCGGCACCGCCAAGGCCCAGGGCAGGATCATCATGGCGACCGTCAAAGGCGACGTGCACGACATCGGCAAAAACATCGTCGGCGTCGTCCTCGCCTGCAACAACTACGAGGTCATCGACCTCGGCGTCATGGTGCCCTGCGAGAAGATCCTCGCCGCCGCCAAGGAAAAGGGCGCCGACATCATCGGCCTCTCAGGCCTCATCACGCCCTCGCTCGACGAGATGGTCCACGTCGCGAAGGAGATGGAGCGCCAGGGCTTCAAGATCCCGCTCCTCATCGGCGGCGCCACCACCTCCGCCGCGCACACCGCGGTGAAGATCGCCCCGCACTACTCCGAACCCGTCATCCACGTGCTCGACGCCTCGCGCGTCATCGGCGTCGTCTCCCAGCTCCTCAACCCCGACAACAAACCCGCCTACGTCGCCGAGGTCCGCGCCAAGCAGGAAAAATCCCGCGAAGCCTTCGCCAACCGCCGCGCCGCGCGCCCCCTCCTCCCGCTCGCCGAGGCCCGCGCCCGCGCCTTCAAGTCCGACTGGGCCGCGGTCGACATCCCGAAGCCCGCCTTCCTCGGCACCCGCGTCTTCCGCGACGTATCCATCCAAGACCTACTGGACAAGGAGTTCATCGACTGGGCGCCCTTCTTCAGCGCCTGGGAGCTCCACGGCCGCTACCCCGACATCCTGAAGGACGAGGTCGTCGGCGCCGAGGCCACCAAGCTCTTCGCCGACGCGAAGAAGATGTTCGCCCGCATCATCGCGGAAAAGCGCTTCCAGCCGCAGGCCGTGCTCACCTTCTGGCCCGCCAACAGCGTCGGCGACTCGATCGAGATCTACGCCGACGAATCCCGCGGCCGCGTGCTCCACACCTTCCATTTCCTCCGTCAACAGCTCGACCATGACGGCGGCAAACCCTGCCTCAGCCTCGCCGACTACGTCGCGCCGCGCGACAGCGGCCGCGTCGATTACCTCGGCCAGTTCGCCGTCACCGCCGGCCCCGGCGTCGAGACCTTCGCCGCCGAGTTCAAGGCCGCCGGCGACGATTACCACGCCATCCTCGTGCAATCGCTCGGAGATCGCATCGCCGAGGCCCTCGCCGAGTATTTCCACAAACAGGCCCGCGACCTCTGCGGCTACGGCCGCGAGGAACAGCTCACCCCGCAGGACATCATCCGCGAGCGCTACCGCGGCATCCGCCCCGCGCCCGGCTATCCGGCGTGCCCCGACCACCGCCACAAGCCCCAGATCTGGAACCTCGTCCCGGTGGAAAAGGAGATCGGCATCCGGCTCACCGAGTCCTGCGCGATGCATCCGGCCTCGTCGGTCAGCGGCTTCATCCTGAACCACCCCGACTCGAAATACTTCGCCGTCGGCAAGGTGGGCAAAGACCAGCTCGAAGACTACGCCGCCCGCTCCGGCATCCCCCTCCCCGAACACGAACGCTGGCTCGGCTCCTACCTCGACTACGATCCGGCCTGAGCCGGCATCATGCAGTTGGACGGCGGAGCAGCGGGGCGAGGTGACGGGAAGATTTCAGTGCGGACCGAGCGAAGGAATACCCGGAGGGTATTTCGAGCCGAGGGCCCCGCCGAAAGGTTCCGCCAGATCGCCTCGATACGACCCGGACAACTGCATGATTCCGGCTGAGCCCTGTGGAGTGCGGCGACACGTCGCCGCTTTCGACGCCGAGCCTCGGCTCGGCGCCTCCGCACTCCCCCGTTTTCGCCCGCGCCCGCGTCCGCCCGCTCCCTCGGAGGCACACGCTCCGGCATCCCCGGCCACGCCCGATCCGCCGGACCCGGACCTCCGCACGGCCGCCGGACCCTCGCGTGTTTACAACCCGTTGATAGATTACGCTAAACTCACTTTCCCGTTGGCGCCCCGAAACGAAGGAGGCAGCAAATTACACCCCGCGCCCGGTTTTTCCCCTATGCAACCGGGCGCGACTTTTCCCCGCAGCCTCCCCCCTTCGCCTATGTCGCTCCTTCGCTCCCGTCTCGGCGTATCCTCCCTTGCCGTCGCCGCCCTCTGCGCATTGCCGCTCTCCGCCCAGGCCGAGATCGTCTACCGCGAGTGCTTCCAAGGCGCCCGCAACGAACCGCTCGCCGGCCGCCCGCCCACCCTTCGCTCCGGCCAGCAAGGCGGCAGCGCCGTCGCGATCTGGCGCGCCCCCTACGGCGGCACGCCCAGCGCCATCCTCGCCGACGGCACGCTGGAGATGCCCGCGATCAAGCACGAGGGCTCCAGCGCCTGGCTCCCCTTCACCCCCACCTCCGGCATGGTCTACAAGCTGACCCTCGCCGGCGCCCAGGTGCGCAGCGGCGACTGGCTCGGCACCGGCTTCCTGATCGGCGAGCCCGACCCGCAAAAGCGCTTCCGCGACAACAAGGGCGTCTTCTGGGCCCTCATCCGCTCCAAGGGCAACCCCCTCCCCGACCAGACCTTCTCCGGCCCGCAGATCACCGGCCCGGCCGACGCCACCTCGACCAGCGCCTCCTCGATCACCATCGTCCTCGACACCACCGACGCCAACCGCTGGAGCGTGCGCTGGTTCCTCGACGGCCTGCTCGTGCGCTCCGGCCAGTTCGCGCCCCAGCCCATCACCCACGTCGGCTTCGGCTTCAACACCAGCGACGCCGTCGCCCCCGGCACCAGCCTGCTCAAGGCCCTCACCCTCGAGGCCGATGTCCCCGGCGCCGACACCGACGCCGACGGCCTGCCCGACGCCTGGGAACTCGCCCACTTCCGCGCCCTCGCCAACGAACCCGCAGCGACCGTCCTTCCCCGCTGCGGCGCCAAGGACAACCCCGACGGCGACGCCTTCAACAACCTCGAGGAATTCATCGCCGGCTCGAACCCGAACAACCCCGCCTCCAGTCCCATCGACACCGACGCCGACGGCCTCACCGACGCCTGGGAGATCCATTTCTTCGGTTCGATCGACGCGCCCAACGCGCACCCCCGCCTAGACGCCGATAACGACGGCTTCACCAACCTCCAGGAAAACGCCGGCGACTCCAATCCCATCGACGGCAAATCCGTGCCGAAGATCGCCGGCGCCACGCCCGCCGCCGCTCCCGCGCCCACCGTGACGATGGACGTCGCCCGCAGCGGCCGCGAATGCTACCTCGCCTGGACGCGTCCCTCCGTCGCGATCCGCAACGTCGACATCCTGCGCAACGACAAGTCCGACCCGAAGGGCCGCGTCCGCATCGCCACGATCGAGTCCCCCGGCTGCGTCTATCTCGACCAGACCCCCTCGGCCGACACGGCCTACTGGTATTGGCTGAGCTACACCCGCCCCGACGGCCAGGTCGAGGAACACGGCCCCTTCACCTCGAAGGAGTCCAAGGT
>JACCEC011788186.1_pt1 | contig 44708 bp, 47 predicted proteins | sample 7450121 | NCBI WGS metagenome assembly JACCEC01 (sample SAMN15323455, study PRJNA562643) | freshwater metagenome | isolation source: river surface water | place: USA:Blue River Watershed | collected 2017-08-18 | reverse complement strand
TGGGGGCGACCTGGTTTCGACAGGGGTTGCGAAGCAGCGCAGGGCATACCGAGGACTGGTCACCTCGTAAATCCAGCCGGAAATCAATACCTGCTAACGATTCTTCGTACGCAGTAGCTGCTTAATTGCGGCTTCCCTCACACCGCTTCGTCCCTGGGGCGGGCTGGCAACAGCAGTGAGGTCATCTACAGGGAATCGCGTTAGTCCGGGTTACCTGGTCTGGCGTTAAATTTAGGTAACTCGTCCTGCCGCAGCGTGTGCGTCCGCGTCGTCAGGATTAAAACCAAATGACAGCACTAAGTATGTAGAACTGTCTGTAGAGAGCTTCTGGACGCGGGTTCGATTCCCGCCGCCTCCACCACTTGTTAAAAAAACCAACCGTTCTCGGTTGGTTTTTTTTCGTCTGATTGCCGCCAAAACCCGCGTGCTCCCGAGTGTTCGTGAGGATACCTGCGGACTTCGCCCTCTGCACCGTACGAAATACGCCCTTGAATTGATCTGCGAGATAGGTTCCGAACGATCCGGAGCGGGCCAATCGCTCAGGAGAGGAGATCAAACACTGTCCCAAAAACCGACATTCGGGTGCTCATCGGTTAACCGACCCGGCATACCCGATCAATACAAGGTTTGACTTTCATCGGCCTTATTGGCATATAATGCCAATTGAGTTTTCGGGAGTCACCCATGCCCACACGCAATGTTGTACTCACCGATCATCAAGCATCGCTGGTCGAGCACTTGGTTGCAAGCGGTCGCTATCAAAATGCCAGTGAGGTTCTTCGAGAAGGTCTTCGCCTCGTCGAGCAACGCGAAGCCGAAGATGCTTACCGTCTTGAGGCACTTCGGTCCGCCGTACAGGTTGGCATCGACGACATCGCAGCCGGAAATTTCAAAGCTTTTGAGAGAAAAGGATCACTGCGGGCTCACCTTAAATCCATCACGGACAAGGCGATTGCTGCTAAATGAGCTTGGCCTGGCAAGTTCGGCTGGCAAGCCAAGCCGAGCAAGATCTGTTCGACATCATCCTTTGGACGGCCGAGAATTTCGGCACCAAGCAAGCTGAGCATTACGCCGAGACCATCTCACTGGCAATCGAAGCCTTGCATGACGGACCAGACATTTTGGGGTCCAAAATGCGAGATGAAATTGGTATGGGGATTCGCACTTTACATGTGGCGCGCCAAGGCAGAAAAGGACGCCATTTTGTCGCCTTCTCAGTATCTGAAGGGCACGTCATCAATATTCTCCGACTACTGCATGACAGTATGGATCTGGCCATACATCTCCCTGAAGACCATAACGAATCGCACTGATACAGATCAACTCAACATAGCTTGTGTTTGGTGAACTCCTGAGTTGTAGTAGTTTCGACTTGATCTGACGACTTACCATCATGTGTTTGGATCGTAATGGGTTTGCTCATTAACACTTGCGCGCGTTGATAGAGACCCGCACCTCTTACAAACCGGGAGCCACCACCACTTGGCAAGACCCCACTGTCAGATCAAATTGAAACCACTACACATTAACAAAACGAGGAGTGCAAGATGAACAAAAAGGTCAAGCCACGAAACCCCTTCGTGGCAACGGCAAAGTTCCGCAATGCGGGTTCTCATACCAAGCCGCTGAAATCCTTACGGCGGCGAGAGAAGCAAGCTCTGGCCAAGACAGCTAAACAGTCGCCGGAGTCATGGCACAAGTGCATTTCTTCGGAAAGTACTTATGCGATGACTCCGGGCTATCTCGGCTTTCCCCGGGTCTTAAGCGTTTTGGAAAGCGTGCTGTGTCCGCGTGTGCGGTACGGTGGTTTTTTCTTGACGGATGGCGCCAATTCCCACGTGTTCTTGGGAGCTGTTGCCGAGGCCTGCGGACTTTGCCGCTAAGCGAAGCGGCCGTTCCGGGCCCGATTCCGCTCTCTCCTGGCCACTCCTGCCTCCGACTAGCTCCCTGAAACCGGCCCGAAGTCCGTCAAGCCCATCCGTCAGGCCCATACAGATCAAAGAGTTACGCGCGGACGAATCAAGTGACTGGATAAAAACATTGACCACCAGAGGGAACGGAAGCATCTACCTGCGAGTTATCGCACTTGCAATTTGTCAGAAACTCGCATATATTTTCATACATGAACATGATGACCAAGACCGCCGAGCTGATTCGCCAACGCATCGAGACGATGCCGATTGGGGAGCCCTTCACCCCAACGGCATTTCTGGAGTGCGGCACGCGCGCGTCCGTCGATCAGACCCTATCCCGACTCGTCAAAGCAGGAACGATCGAGCGCGTGACGCGCGGTGTCTTTGTGCGCCCCGAGGTCAGCCGTTTCGTCGGCAAGGTGAGCCCCTCGCCGCTGAGGGTGGCTGAGACTGTCGCCAAGACCACCGGCGCCGTTGTCCAGGTGCACGGCGCCGAGGCGGCGCGTCGGCTCGAGCTGACTACGCAGGTTCCAACCCAGTCGGTATTCATGACATCAGGCCCGTCGAAGCGCATCCGCGTGGGGAAGATGGAGATCCATCTACAGCACGTGTGTCAGCGGAAGTTGGTCTTGGCGGGCCGACCCGCCGGACTCGCGCTCGCAGCGATGTGGTACATCGGCAAGAGAGAAGTAACACCGGCTCTCATCGAGAAGATTCGGCGCAAGCTGGGATCGAGCGAGTTCGAGGTACTGAAGTCGGCCACCAGCTCAATGCCCGCATGGATGAGCGACGCCATCTTCCGCAGCGAGCGGACAGTCGTTCATGCCTGAGTCCTTCCTTCACTTGAAAGCTCAAGAGCAGTCCCAAATCTATCGGGCACTGGCTCCACAGCTTGCCCGCTCACCCGTCGTACTGGAAAAAGATGTTTGGGTCTGCTGGGTGCTGCAGACCCTGTTCACCATGCCCGGTCGACTTCCGATGGCGTTCAAGGGAGGTACTTCGCTTTCCAAAGTGTTCGGAGCCATCGCACGCTTCTCCGAAGACGTGGACATCACGCTCGACTACCGTAGCTTGGACGGTTCGTTCGATCCGTTTGCCGAGGGCATCTCGCGCAATCGGCTGAAGAAATTCAGTGAGGATCTCAAGTCATTCGTGCGCGATCATGTTCATGATGTTGTGGCACCGTACTTTCAGCGGGTACTGGCCGCCGAGTTAGATGCCCGCGCATTCCAGCTTGAAGTCAGCGATGACGGCGAGCAGTTGCGTGTGCACTATCCGAGTGTGCTTGATGCGCCGGGAGACTACGTGGGAAACAGCGTCCTGATTGAATTCGGTGGCCGCAACATCACCGAGCCGTCTGAAGAGCATGAAGTGCAGCCTGACATCGCCAAGCATGTCCCTGCACTCGATTTTCCTAGTCCGAAGATCAGTGTGCTGGCTCCGGCACGTACGTTCTGGGAGAAGGCGACGTTGATGCACGTCGATTGTCAGCGCAACGAGTTCCGCATTGGCGCCGAACGTCTGTCACGCCACTGGTACGACCTGGCCATGCTGGCCGATCTTGCCCTTGGGCAAGCTGCTGTCACCGATCGCACGCTGCTCGCGGATGTCGTCAAGCACAAGAAGGTCTTCTATAACGCGAGCTACGCCAACTACGACGCATGTCTGGTCGGGCAGATCAGACTCATTCCGGACGATGCTGCACTGGCCGCGCTGAGAGATGACTTCCAGCGCATGATCGGTGCCGGCATGTTCATAGGCGAGCCACCCGCCTTCGACGCGATCGTTGATCGTCTGCGCACGCTGGAGACAACGATTAATCGCCACGCGCATTCAGCCAATGATATCCGGCCGCCAGCTCACTAAGGAGTTGTACTACTGGCTCGTCACAGCGTGCTTATTTGTCGGGATATTTCGATAAGCAAAACAACAGCTATCCTGCCGAGACAAGTACCAATAAGTTGATCGACATCATTTCTTGCCTTTCATGAGGGTGGCAGGCTGTAAAGAGATGAGAGGCTTTTCAGAATGAAATCCATGAAAAATCGAGGCAATCGGCCAATGAAAACAACAACCAGTACCCCACTCCCCCCGCTCGTTTCCCTCCTGCTGCTGCTGACAACACTACTCCTTGCCGGATGCCAGACCGAATTCATCAATGCCCGGCCCATCAGGGAGCTCCGTCCCCCTGCCGCAACAGCCGGTGACTTGTATGCCGGATGGCGGGTTTTTCAGGACAAGTGCTCGGGCTGTCATGGCAGTGCAGCAACCGGTGGTGATCGCGCCCCGGATCTGTTGCCCATCGTGCGCGACATGAATCCCCGCCAGTTCAGCGCGCTGGTGCTGAAGCGGTATGACCTCGGTAGCGGAATGGCTCCCGGATCAGAAAGCCAAGCGACCATCGACACGCGCCTCGAAGACATCATGCGGCGCAGCGAGCCTGCGATAGAGATGCCCGCCTGGCAGGGCGAACCGGCCGTAAATGCGCATATCCTCGATCTTTACGCCTACCTGTCTGCACGCGCCGACGGAAAACTTGGCACTGATCGTCCACCGCGATAAGGCGCGGCCCAACGGGTGATCAGGAAAACATATCCGGCTGGGTCGCCTCCAGCTGCTCCCAGATCGGCTGAAAATGCAGCCAGCCGATATATTCACTGCCCACATGCTCGCGGCTGTACACGGCCCGATCATGGGGCACCATCGTGGGTTTGTGGCCGGCGGCTTCGATCATCAGTTGCTGTTTGCAACAGCGTTCGAGCGCGATGAACCAGAACGCCGCCGCCTCGATACTGTGCCGGCTAACGGTCAGCAAGCCATGGTTCTGGTGAATGGCGGCGCGCACGCCCTTGAAATGCGGCGCGACGCTCATGCCTGCCTTGGTCTCCACGGCCACCTGCCCGGCCTCGTCCTTGATCACCACATGATCTTCATAAAACGCGCAGGCATCCTGACTGATCGGATCCAGCGGCCGGCCTAAGGAAGCGAATGCAGTGCCGTATTCCGTGTGCGCATGGCACATCGCCACAATATCGGGATGCTCTTCATGGACGGCCGCATGCAGCACATAGCCTGCGCGATTGATCGCATAATTACCCTCGACGACCGTGCCGGTGTGATCGGCAAGGATCAGATTCGACATCTTGACGCGCGAGAAGTGGACGCACATCGGATTCGTCCAGTACAGATGAGGATGCTCCGGGTCGCGCACGGTCAAGTGCCCGGCAAATCCGTAATCAAGGTTGAACAACGCGAATGCACGACACGCAGCAACCAGACGCTGCTTCAGGTAATGGCGATGCTCCTCGTGCGAGCGAAATTCAGGGATACGCGGAAATATCCGTCCCTCTTGTTCTGGTTCGTAGATCGATACGCGATCTTGCGATGACCGTGTGTTTTGCAGCTGGCCGGGACGCGAATTCATAAATGCCCTCTTCTCAGGTAGTTAGGGGTTGGTTATTTTTATTTTCTGCGGCGTTTGAATTATTTTAATTTTTACGTGCAGCCCAGACTGTCGCACCTTCATCTCCGTAGGTTTCGGCGTGAGCCACACCGGCCAACACATGGTAGGTGTCCCCCGGCTTAAGCGTGCGTGCCGGCTCACCCTGAATACTCAAACTCATCACCCCGCTGACGACGATCCCATTCGCTTCGAAAGGATGAGTGTGATCCTCCAGCCGGGTAGCGGGAGGCCATATCCGTTGGATAACCTCGTCATAGCCTGCGGCCAGCATCAACGATCGAAATTGGTCAAATGTTAATTCCATGCCGAACTCATCTCCCATGGCGAGTACGATCAGGGTTGCAATTGGGCGCGCAACAGGGGGTGCGGTCAGTATCGTGAGATTATCAACGCGATTTGTCCAGAAAAACAAACAGAAAGCCGCACTCGCCATTCGCGCGCGGAGAAAATACATGCGGTGCCACGCAAACATCCCATCAACGCATTGCAGCAAATTCCGGCCTGAAATCGTTTTATAAGTCTCTGCAAAAGGGACATCGCTCTGATGCGATGCGCAACGCCGCGATTTAGGTATTAACCGCCTGCTACCTGTCCGTTCAGGCCCGGAGTATGATCCGGACAAGCACTTACCGACGGGTCAAACGGCGTGTCCATACTCAACAACGTCCGCAGACGCACACCATTGATCAGTGCCGCACTGCTACTGACGGCGCTGAGCGCAGCGGCGCGAGAGCCGCTGCCGCTGTTTGATGCGCACATCCACTTCAGCGCTGGCGCGACATCGATCTATACACCCGCTACCGCCATGCAGGTTCTCGATTCAGCAGGCCTACGCACTGCCCTGCTCTCCAGCACCCCGAACGACGGCACACTGGCCTTGCATGCGGCCTATCCCCATCGCTTCATTCCCTTTCTGCGGCCTTACAGAAAAACGCGCGATCTCTCCACCTGGGGCGAGGAGCGACGCAGCTGGTACAAAGATCCGCAGACCATTCCCTTCCTTGAACAGGAACTTAAACGTGGCATATTTCGGGGCATTGGCGAGTTCCATGTTGACGGGCATGAGGTCGATACCCCTGTGATGCGTGAGCTGGTCCTGCTGGCAAAAAAACACGGGCTCTGGCTGATGGCGCATTCCGATGCAGATGCCATCGACAAGCTGTTTGCCTTCGATCCGAAAGCAAAAATTCTGTGGGCCCACACCGGCATGAGTGAGTCCGCGGAGCGGGTTGCACAACTGCTCACACGCTATCCGCAGCTGTACGGAGAACTCTCCTACCGGGCGGGCGTCAGCGGCGGACTGTCCCCCGAATGGCGAGACTTGCTGCTGCGCTTTCCTGAGCGCTTTGTGTACGGGTCGGATACGTGGGTGCCCTCCCGATGGGCTGAGGTAGGTGCACTGACATCGGAAGCGCGAAACTGGCTAAACACCTTGCCCACTGCGGTGGCAGAGAATATCGCTTATCGAAATGCCGAGCGTTTGTTTGGACAGCCCGGAGAAAAACACAAGCATTAAAAATGCTGTCAGCCATTCAGATTCTGCTAGTCTTCACTTTCCTGAAAAATAAAAACAATAAAAGGAGACCAATCCCATGCTGCTCAAAGACACAGTGGCGGTCATCACCGGGGGCGCCGGTCGCAATGGTCTGGGCTTCGCGACGGCCCGCGCCATGGCCGGGCAAGGCGCGATGGTGGCGATACTCGATCTCGAACGTGCCGATCCGGCGAGTGCCGCGGCAGCACTGGGGGATCAACACCTCGGCCTGATCACCGACGTAACTGATAAAGCTGCCTGCGATGCTGCCGCTGCGGCTATTGTCAAAGCCCTGGGTCGCATTGATATTCTGGTCAATAACGCTGGCATCACTCAGGCGGCGCCAACGCTGGACATTACCGACGCTGACTACGATCGCATACTCGACGTCAGCCTGCGCGGCACGCTGCACATGTCGCAGGCAGTGCTTCCCTTCATGCGCCAGCAGCAATCCGGCTCCATCATCTGCATCTCCTCCGTCTCTGCGCAGCGCGGCGGTGGCATTCTGGGCGGGCCGCACTACTCGGCGGCCAAGGCTGGCGTGCTGGGTCTGGCACGCGCCATGGCGCGCGAGTTCGGACCAGAAGGCATCCGCGTCAATTGCATTGCTCCGGGTCTGATCGAGACGGACATCATTCAGGGCAAGCTCAGCCACGAGCGCAAGCAAGAGATCGCCAGCACTATCCCCCTCGCCCGCCTTGGCCGCGCGTCTGATGTGGCCGGTGCCTGCGTGTTCCTTGCCAGTGATCTGTCGGCCTACTGTACCGGCATCACGCTCGACGTCAATGGCGGCATGCTGATTCACTGAATCGGCACTGACGTTTCATCGACCACCGCACAACCTGTTTTCCGGAGACTGTCATGTCTGATCTCTCAACACTGGAGAAAAGCGCCTATCGCATCCGACGCCTCGCACTGCGCATGGGGGAAGTACAAGGTCAGGGCTACATTGGCCAGGCACTGGGCTGGGCAGATGTGCTCGCGGTCGCCTACTGCCACGCCATGAACCTGCGTCCTGAGGATCCCGAGTGGGAAGGCCGCGACCGCTTCCTGCTATCGCATGGGCATTACGCCATCGCGCACTATGCAGCGCTGATCGAAGCCGGCATGCTTCATGAAGATGAGCTGGAGACCTACGGCAGCGATGACAGCCGTCTGCCCATGTCAGGCATGGCAACCTACACACCAGGCATGGAAATCTCGGGCGGCTCACTCGGTCAAGGGCTGGCGATTGGCGTGGGCATCGCGCTCGGCCTGAAGCACAAACAAAACCCGGCCTTCGTTTACAACTCGATGTCCGACGGCGAACTGGACGAGGGCTCGACCTGGGAAGCCGCCATGGGCGCTGCACAGTATCAGCTGGACAATCTGATCTGTCTGGTCGATATCAACAATCAGCAGGCCGATGGACCGTCAAGCAAGGTGATGGGGTTCGAGCCTCTGGCCGACAAATGGGCGGCATTTGGCTGGCATGTTCAGCGCGTCAACGGCAATGACCTGCGCGCCGTGGTCAGTGCCTTTGACACAGCGCGTCATCTCGGCGAACCCCGGCCTCGCGTAATCCTGTGCGACACGCTGATGGGCAAGGGCATACCTTTTCTCGAGCAGCGCGAAAAGAATCATTTCATCCGAGTCGATCCGCCCGAATGGCAGCAGGCGCTGGCGATACTCGATCAATCCCAATCCTGAGGAGCGCCGTCGTGAATACTTCTGTCACCGAAAAAAAGCCGCGACTGACGACTTCGGCGATGATTGCCTCGATTGCGTCGGATGATCAGCGCGTCCGGGCGGCTCCATTTGGCAAGGCACTGGTCGACTATGCCGCCGATCATCCCGAGGTGGTGGGACTGACCGCCGATCTGGCCAAGTACACCGATCTGCATCTGTTCGCACAGGCCTATCCGGAGCGCTTCTATCAGATGGGCATGGCCGAGCAGCTGCTGATGGCAGCGGCAGGGGGCATGGCCAAGGAAGGGCTGATTCCCTTCGCCACCACCTATGCCGCCTTCGGCACGCGCCGCGCCTATGACTTCATCCATCAGGTGATCGCCGAAGAAAACCTGAACGTCAAAATCTGCTGCGCGCTGCCCGGCCTGACCACCGGCTATGGCCCCAGCCATGCCGCGATCGAAGACATTGCGATGATGCGTGGCATGCCGGGCATCACCATCGTCGACCCCTGTGACGCGCTGGATCTTGAGCAGGCAGTGCCCGCCATCGCCCGTCATCCGGGCCCGGTCTACATGCGCCTGCTGCGCGGTAACGTACCACTGGTGCTCGACGAAGTGAGCGGCTATCAGTTCGAGCTGGGCAAGGCCAAGCTGCTGCGTGATGGCGCGGATGTACTGATCATCTCCAGCGGCCTGATGACGATGCGTGCGCTGGAAGCTGCCCGTGCGCTGGCGGCCGACAAGGTGGGAGTCGCCGTCCTGCATTGCCCGACGATCAAACCCCTGGATGAAAAAACCATTGCCGATGCCGTGCGCAGCCAACCGAGGCTGGTGGTCGTCGCAGAAAACCATTCCGTGATCGGCGGCCTCGGCGAGGCCGTTGCCAGCACGCTGCTGCGACATCGCGTATCTCCGGCAGGCTTCGAGCTGGCCGGCTTACCTGATGCGTTCCTTGACGCCGGCGCACTGCCCACGCTGCATGATCGCTACGGCATCAGCCGCGATGCGCTCGCCGCTCGCATCAAATCATGGCTGAAATGATCGAACCGGAATACCTATGAACATTCATTTTATTGGCGTAGGTGCGATCGGCTTGCCGATGGCGCTGCAGCTACAGCAAGCCGGACATCAGGTGACCGGCATCGACATCGTGGAAGATGTCCTCAGCAAAGCGAAGGCCAGCGGACTACCCGCGGTGCAAGACCTGTCTGAGGCACCACCCGCGGATATGGTGGTCGTCATGGTGGCCACACCCGATCAGCTCGCCCGTCTGGTGAGCCAGATCACCCAACCGGTGCCCGGCCAGCTATGGATCATCATGTCTACCGTCGGCCCGCAGTCCCTGCGCGAACAGGGTGAGCTCCTGCGCCGTCAGGGCTTGCGTGTAGTGGATGCCCCAGTGACCGGTGGTGTTGCCCGTGCAAAGACCGGAGCACTGGTGATCTTTGCCGCCGGCGATTCCCAGGACGTCGCCGCTGCCAGGCCGGTTCTGGAGACCATGGGAACCGTTCACCACACCGGCCAGCAGCTAGGCGACGGTCAGAGCATCAAAGTGGTGAATCAGCATTTATGCTCGGTCCATCTGGCCGCCGCCGCAGAGGCACTCAGTCTGGCGCGCTCACTAGGCCTCGACCCCGCTGGCGTGCTGTCGCTGATCGAGAAAGGTGCAGCAGGCTCATGGATGCTGTCCGATCGCGGTCCGCGCATGCTGGAAGGAACCGACGTTCAGGTGACCAGCACGGTCAATATTTTTGTGAAGGACAGCGGTTTGGTGGCAGAAGCCGGCGCGTCGTGTGGCGCAGAGCTGCCCCTGCTAACGATTGCCCATCAGCGTTTCTGTCAGGCGACAGAGATAGATTTGGGCTTGCGTGATGACAGCCGGGTGATTGAGACTTGGCAAAATACCAAGCAGGCATCCTGAATCGGATTGACCGGTCTGCCCGTTGTTCAATGAATTCTTCGGCAGAGGGTCTTTTTTCGCATACTGCGAACCTAGGGGCGGCTCCTGAAATCAAAAAGACCTGCTTTCGGCTTTAATTTCAAAGATTATCTCTATTTTCTTGGCATCAACCTGAATACGTGCCATAGTGAATTAATGAATTCAGAATCTGAACAGATCATCAACGCAAAAATCGCGCAACTTCAATCCGATATTGCGATTTTGCGTGATGGCTATATGGTCATCAACAAGCGCTACTCACACACGCTTGAATCGATGAAACACTTAACCCAGTCGTCCCTTGAAGCCGCTTTGCGGGCTGCCTCTGCAGCAGAAAAAGCAGCCATGGCGTGCAAGCGCGCTACCGAGGCCGCACTGACCTCGGCTAATGCACTGGTGATCGATGCCACCCAAGCCGCCGCAGAGTCCGCGAGCCTGGCTGCAATTTCCTCGGCAGAGGCCGCAGCATCGGCGTCAGCGGCGGCGGCCGCTGCGGCAGCGGCAGCGGCATTACAGGCGGAGGAATCTTCCATTCAGGCTTCGGCTGAAGCGGCCCGCGCCACCGTACGGGCAACCGAAGCGGCTGCCGAGGCCGCCGAGATGGCTCACAGAGCGACCGAGGTTGCTAAATCGCTAAAACCTTAGGCGAAACTTGCGCTCTGATGCCTTGTGCAGATGCTGCAAAGGCAGCACAGGTAAACCCTTCTGATCCCGCGCTGAGCAGCCCTTTGCCGACACGCCTCTATTCTTGAAAGTCGGGCATGAAACAAGAATTGGCCGAAAGCAAATTGAACACCATCGAATCAGGTGTGAGCCACGCAAATTTTTCCAAACTACTCGCTGATCTCGAAAATCAGGTTGAGGATTTGTTTGAATTGAGCAGCTTCGGTGCCTATACGTTGGCCGAGGACGGTACCTGCGTACGCATTAATACGCAGGCGCTCAAGTGGCTGGGGTGCTCGCGCGACGCGATTCTCGGAAAAAAAAATCCTTCCGAAACTTTTGCTGCTGCAAACTGGGAAAAACTGCAGGCATGTAACCGTCAGCGCAACGCGAATTCATCGGAAGAATTTGAATTCGACCTGATGGATCGGCGTGGGCATCCGCAGTTTTTTCAGTTCCTGCCTGCCGCCTCCCGCCCTGACAATCAGTCGCCATTCTTCCGCTCGGTATTCTTTGACATCACCGAACACAAGCGACATGCCGAGCGCCAGCGTATCGCAGCGATTGCGTTCGAATCACAAATGGGCATCTGCATTGCTGACAAGCATGGCTCGATATTAGAAGCAAATAGCGCTTTTTCAAAAGTGACTGGCCATGCTCTCAGTGATCTTCGAAAAAAGCCTTTTGATTTCTTGTTTTCGCTACCCGACAATACTTCGCTAAAAGCCACAGTGCATGAAGCGCTCTCATCCAAAGGGGATTGGGAAGGTGAAATTCGCGATGCGCGCAAAGATGGCAGCATTTTCACCGGATGGATGAATATATCGAAGGTGCCGACAGAGGGCGATCTTGATGCTTATTATGTTTGCTGCCTGTATGACATCACGGCAAGCAAAATCTCGCAAGAGGAAATCCATAATCTTGCCTATTTTGATTCCCTCACACAGTTACCGAACAGAAGAAAGCTGAATGACCGACTGTCTCGGATTTTAAGCACCATTCCTCGCAGCCATTTTCATGGTGCAGTCTTGTTCATTGATTTGGATAATTTTAAATCTCTCAATGACACCAAGGGTCATGCTGCCGGCGACATGCTGCTGATCGAAGTCGGCAATCGGTTGCAACGCACGGTACGCGAGGGCGATACGGTCGCTCGCGTGGGAGGTGACGAATTTGTCGTTTTACTGGGCGAACTGAGCGCAGATCTTGCGGAAGCCTCACACCAGGCGAATACCATCGGCTCCAAGATACTCACCTCACTTTCACGCCCTTACAAGCTGGATGATTACGAATTCAATTGCAGCGCGAGCATCGGTATTAACATCTTTGGTCACGGCGATCTCGCACAAGATGTCTTCCAGCATGCTGACATGGCCATGTATCAGGCCAAAAAAAATGGGCGAAATTCCTTGTGCTTTTATGACCCGGCCATGAAGGAATCGGCGACCGCCTACGCCAATCTGGAGCAAGAGCTAGGTCGTGCCATGGAATCCCATCAGCTCGCCTTGTTTTTCCAGCCGCAATTCGATTTTCAAGGCGAAATTTTGTCGGCTGAAGTTCTGCTGCGCTGGTATCACCCGGATCGGGGACTGCTCGAACCCATCGAATTCATTTCAATCGCAGAAGAGTCTGGCCTTATTGTACCCATCGGTTTCTGGGTAATACAGTGCGCCTGCGAACAGATCCGGCGCTGGTCCTCCGATCCCGTGCTAGGCAAGCTGCAAATTTCCATCAATGTCAGCGCTCGTCAGTTTAAGGATCCGGATTTTGTGCAGAAAATATTTCAGTTAATCCAAATGAGTGGCATCGACGGGTCTATGCTGAAGCTGGAATTGACCGAGAGCATGATGCACAACATCGATCAGGTACGTGAAAAAATGGAAAAAATTCGCGAGCTTGGCATTCGATTTTCTCTGGATGATTTTGGCACCGGCTATTCGTCGCTGGCAAGCATGATCAAGCTGCCACTCGAACAGCTGAAAATCGACCAGATTTTCATCAAAAATATGTTGTCGAACCCGGGTGACACGATCGTGGTGAAAACCATCATTGCGATGGCCCATAGTCTGGGAATGAATGTCATTGCCGAAGGTTTGGAAACCGAAGAAGAGAAGCATTTCCTCAAAGAGCTGGGTTGCTCGTCCTATCAGGGATACCTGTTGAGCCCACCTCTGCCACTCCCCGTGTTTGAACATCTGGTCAGACAGCGATGTTTTTCGGCGGTACCCTCGGATGTCCGGCTCTCATAGGCTCAAGAGACAGGCGCTTGGTTGATAAGCAGCTTTGTTGATAAGCATCACATAGATTGCGCAGAAAAAATGGCAGACTGCCTTTGCCTTAGAGCGCTTCAAAAGGTCTGCGAACCCATCCGAGACTGATCACAGACAGCCGCGTGAACCCTGTCAGACATCCTGAGTCTTTCACAGGGATGCCGCTGCAGTGAGGGGAAATACCATCGTCCTGACCGGTCACTTGCCCGCCCCCTTGATCCGCTCACTCTCGGCCCAAGAACCATCGGCGACGCTTGAATGAAAGGGAAACCAGCATGAACGAGCCGGCAATAGGAACCCGAGCCAGTCAGCTCTTTACCCTGAACATCCATGACAGGATAGTCCGCTGCCACGTATCGGAAGCCGCGCTGTACATGCTGTGCCGGGATCAGGACAATTCCATGAATCAGCTGGATGCCTATCTCAGCCTGAAGGACAAAGTGAAAGCCAAAGTAGAGCAGCTTCTGGTATGCGGCTGCCATCCGCTGCCCGACGTGCTGGAGCCATCGCATTTCAGTAGTTGAACGACGGTCAGACGGGTGAGAGCCCGGCAAACCTCGCAATCCTCAGAGACCAAAGACTTGATACAGTAAGGTTCCCCGGCCAATTCGGCTGACGCACTCTGCTGTGCGATCCACATAACAAGGACAAGAGGGTGAACCGACGATTGTTTCTCGCGCGCGCCTGCGCGCTGATGGCGTCCAGCCTGCCGGTCGACCTCGTCATCGCGAACGAAGCCCGCCGCACCGGTCTGGTGTTTGACGAGATTTTTCTCACCCCCTTTTTTCCATCCGACCATCCGGAACAGCCCACGCGGGTGGCGGTTGCCTGGAGCGCGATCCAGTCCTCCGGGCTGGACCGGCAATTGCGCAGAGTCCCCCTCAAGCGCATCACCACGGAGGACTTGCGGCTCGTGCACACGCCCGAGCATATCGCCGGCATTCGCGACAAATACGGCCCTGTGATAGACCGCTATGCAAGAGCGGGCGTGGGCGGCACGCTGGCGGCATGCGATGCGGTTCACAAAGGAAAAGTGCGTAACAGTTTCGTTCTGGTGCGTCCGCCCGGCCATCATGCCCACAATGCGGGCGAGGTGGTGGGCTTCTGCCTCTTCAACAACGTCGCGATCGCGGCGCGTTACCTGCAGCGGCGACTCGGCTACCGCAAGATCCTGATCGTCGACTGGGATTTTCATCATGGCGACGGCACGGAAGCGTTTTTCTATGACGATCCCAGCGTCTTGTATTTTTCCACCCACCGTCTGGAGTCTTATCCGCGCACCGGCGATCCGGAACGCCGGGGTGAAGGCGCTGGCCTCGGCTACAACATCAATGTCGCACTGGATTGCGGCGCCGGCGACCGCGAGATCATCGACGCCTTTGAGAAACAACTGATGCCGGCCGCGCTAAGCTTCCAGCCGGATTTCATCCTGATCTCTGCCGGCTTCGACAGCCGGATCGATGACACGCTCGGCTGTTTCCATATCACCGATCAGGGCTATGCAGAGATGACAGCGCGAGTGAAGACCATCGCCCGACAGAGCGGTCATGAGCGCATCGTTTCAGTGCTCGAAGGTGGCTACCACCTGCCCGGACTGGCCAGCGGCATACCGGCGCACATCAGGTCGCTGATGCAATAAGAATCTGTCTCGTCAGTTTTCAGGTATTACCCGAACTGTCGGCGCCGCATCCACAGTCAGGGCTGGCAACGTCAACGCTCACGCAAGCGCCGGCTCTTTCGCGCAGGCTCGGAGAAATCTGCCGGCTTTCGCTTTACCCAATCAACAAAGCTGGCGATGCCGGGATGCGCCCGCAGAGACTCGACCGTGTTGTACTGTCTGGCGAGCTCGGTCTCTGTCAACAGCGCATGTATCTGGCGATGGCAAATGCGATGCAGGAATTCAGTGTGTGTACCGCCTCTGGATTTGGGCACCAGATGATGCGCATCTTTCAGCGCGTCCGGTATCGGTCGATCGCACAGCGGACAGATCAGCGCATCCGTCTGCTGCGAGCCGATCGCAGACAAATGCTCATCCAGCAGCTTGCGTCGGATACGGCCACCCATCAGCGCCTGCCTGTGGTGATGATGACCACGATCACCATGGAATGACCTGACCTGCATGATCAACGAAATGAGCACGCCCGGTGGGCTGCAGCGCATCGATGACTTGTAGCAGCTTTTGCGCGGCGACCTCAGGATCGATGCCCTCCTCACCGACGAATGGCCGGCTGAGGCGAGAGCGCACGGTGCCGGGCTGTAGCGCTGCGATCACGGCCTGCGGGCGACGGCGTGCAAGCTCAATCGCTGCTGTCTGCAGGAACATGTTCAGCGCCGCCTTGGAAGCGCGGTAGCCATACCAGCCACCCTTGCGATTGTCTTCGATGCTGCCGACACGCGCCGACAGCTTGGCCCAGATCGCTCGCTCGCCACTGACCAGCAACGGGGAAAAGTACTTCAGCAGCATCGCCGGCCCGATCGCATTCACCTGCATCGCGCGCTGCAGGTGCTGTGCATTGATATCGTCCAGTCGTTTTTCCGGACCGAGGTCATCCACGATCAGTGCACCAGTGGCATCAATGACCAGATGGAACGGCCCCTCCTTCGCGATGCTTTCCGCGCAGGCCTGCAAGCTATTGGAATCTTCAAGCACCAACGATGGCGTGCTGCTTCTGGAGAAGCCTTTCACGACGCTACAGCGCGGATCAGAGGTCAGCGTGCTGACGAAAGCCTGACCAAGTGCACCGGTATCACCAAAGACCAGCGCACGATACCCGGAAGACAAACTATTCATAACAACCTCAGGGAAGATCAGCGCGACGCCGTATTCCGGCGCAAGAAGTACACCGCGAGATCATCTTCGGTGAACCAGTATTCGATCATGCGCACGGATTTTTTATCGTCACTCATGTGGGCCGTCAGGCCCTTGCTCCAGACGAGGGTCGGACCCCGGCTGGCGTCGCCGGGGCGCTTCTCGTCGGGCTTGCCGTAACGGGACGTCAGTTCACTCAACGCGACGCCCTGCTCCGGTATCCAGCGGATCAGCACCAGTGCCAGTCGGTCATCCAGCGGTTTTCCAAGATGCTCTTTCTGCTGGCGTATCAGCAGCCGCGTGGAGCGCGCATGCGCATTGGGCGGAAGATGGGCGACGCTCTTTTCCAGTTCCGCGAGCTTTCTTTTGCGGACCTCGTCATCATGCTCGAACAAGAGCAGCAGCGTGCCGCTGACTTCCTCGGTCGTCAGTCGCGCGAAGTACTGATGAGGCTTGAGCCAGTCAGCGGGTTCCGGGCTCAGCCGGGCCGCGGTATAACGCTGCTTGATGCTGCTGAGCGGCTCCAGAGGTTCCATGCCAAGAAAGGTCTCGGCCTGCGCGATAGCGCCGGCGGTCAGCAGCAGCAGGCTGAACAATCGCTTGAGCATGGGGTCGGGAAGTTTTGTTGTTATGCCTGATTTTAATGGAGCTCAACAAAGGCTTCAGCGCAGGCACCCGGCAGGGCTTCAGGCCTGCCGCCAGTAATCGAATGCGGTCTGGCTGATCTTGTCCTTCGAGGTCTCGGCCATCGCCAGCATCCTGTCCCTGAGCGCATTGGCGGCCGGCTCGCCCTGCAGCAAGCGCACAGACTTGATCATGCGCGTGATGCGAAGATGGTTGTGGTCATGCTCGACCCGCCAGTGCGGATTCCGCTTCAGAAAATCACCGAACCACTGCACCGAGGCATTCAGATTATGCGCGGCCAGCGAGGACTTCCTGATCAGCGCGATCTCGCCGGGCTCCAGTATCGGGGCATCGCTGGATGCGCTGCTTGGCTCATCCAGAGGAAATACCCATTGGATGAAGTCATGGATAGACTCGATCTGGGCGTCGCTGAACTTGAGGATATCGGACAAAAAACGCCCACGATGGTCCGGGCCGGTATCTTGCAGAAAAGAGAGCACTTTCATCAGGTGACCTCCGAAGACCCATGAGGGATGCGTCGCGTCCACTATGCCAAACTTTCTGCCGGCGGGGAACATGCTGACCGGTAGAATCTCGTCTGCCCGGTGGGCTACGGGTGTCGGTATCGTGCGCGACCATGACATGCCGCGATGAGCGAATCCATCCTCTTGCAGGGCAGATAACAATGAATAAAAACCTCTGGCTGCTCTCCATAGCCCAAGGGCTTTTCCTGGCCAATAACGTCACTTTCATCGCCATCAACGGGCTGGTCGGGCTGAGCCTCGCGCCTCACCCCTGGATGGCCACGCTGCCCGTCATGGGCTATGTGGTGGGAGGCGCGCTGAGTACCGGTCTGGTCGCGGAATCGCAGCGGCGCTGGGGACGCAAAGTGTCGTTTCAGCTGGGCTTGCTGGTCGCGCTGCTGTCCGCCGGGCTCGGTCTGCTCGCGGTGCTGCAGCACTGGTTCTGGCTGCTGGTGACCACGACGGTGGTGGCTGGCTACTACAGCGCGAATGGCCATCTGTATCGCTTCACCGCCGCCGAGCTGACCGACAGCGGTTATCGCGAAAAAGCCGTCTCGCTGGTGATGGCCGGTGGCCTGATCGGTGCCGTGATCGGGCCCAATCTCGCGAACCACAGCAAGGCCTTGCTGACGGTGCCGTTTGCCGGCGCTTATCTCGCGCTGGGTGTTCTGGCGATCATTGCGCTGGCGCTGATCTCGCAAATCCGTTTCCCGCCTGTTCCGGAAAAAGCCGCGCAGGCAAACGAAGGCAGACCGCTGACCGAGATCATGAAGCAGCCCGTGTTCATCGTGTCGGCGGGGGCGGCCGCCCTCAGTTACGGCGTGATGAACCTGCTGATGGCCGCCACGCCGCTGGCGATGCAAGTGTGCGGCATGCCCTTCAGCGACACGGCGCTGGTGCTGGAGTGGCATGTGATCGGCATGTTCGCACCGGGCTTTTTTACCGGCTCGCTCATCAAACGCTTTGGCGTGCTCAACATCATGGGTATCGGCATTCTGCTGAACCTCGCCTGCATCCTCATTGCGATCAATGGCACCGACCTGCATCATTTCGTGTCAGCCCTGTTCTTGCTGGGCGTGGGCTGGAATTTTCTGTTCACGGGCAGCACCACGCTGTCGCTCGATGCCTACCGCCCGGAAGAAAAAGACCGCGCGCAGGCGGCCATTAATTTTTGTGTATTTGCCGTCATGTCCCTGAGTTCTTTCGCGTCCGGTGCGCTGCTGACCACGCAAGGCTGGAACTGGCTGAACATCGGGTCGGTCGTGCCGGTGCTGCTGACAGGGCTCGCTCTGGTCTGGCTCGCACGCCAACCCGCACCGACGGCTGTTATCCGCTGATCTGTATCGGCCACCATCGATCACTGCCGATCACTGACTACAATGCACGCATGTCTGCATTCCATCCTCAGGTGATTCACGCGTTGCTGGCGGCCGCGCTGTTCGGTGCCAGCACGCCGCTGGCCAAGCTGCTGGTCGGCGAGGTGCAGCCGCTGCTGCTGGGCGGACTACTCTATCTGGGCAGCGGGCTCGGACTCGGCTTGGCGCGAGTGATGCGCGACCGCGGGTGGTCGGCCTCGGGACTGAATCCGGGCGAATGGCGCTGGCTGCTGTCGGCCATCGTCTTTGGCGGCATGCTCGGCCCGGTACTGCTGATGATCGGGCTGCAGACAGCCTCCGCGTCTAGTGCGTCACTACTTCTCAATCTTGAAGCGGTGCTGACGGCGGTGCTCGCCTGGGTGGTCTTTCATGAGCACACGCATCGGCGGGTGATCTTCGGCATGCTGCTGATTGTCGCCGGTGGCGTGCTGCTGTCATTGCCCGACACCGCATCCACTGAACAAGGATGGCAAGGATCGCTGGCGATTGCCGCTGCCTGTCTGTGCTGGGCGATCGATAACAATCTCACGCGCAAAGTATCGAGCTCGGATGCGCTGTTCATTGCCTCGGTCAAGGGGCTGATCGCCGGCTCGGTGAACTGCACGCTTGCAGTGGCGCTGGGGTTGCACTGGCCTGCAGCGCAGACAATGATGGCGACGATGAGCCTTGGCCTGCTCGGCTATGGCGCCAGTCTGGTGCTGTTCGTGCTCGCGCTGCGCGGGCTGGGCACCGCGCGCACCGGCGCTTATTTTTCGACTGCGCCTTTCATCGGCGCCGCGCTGGCGCTGCTGATGGGCGAACCGGCCGGTACCCATTTCTGGTGGGCGGGCGCGCTGATGGCCGTCGGTGTCTGGCTGCACCTGACCGAGACGCACGAGCATGAGCACACGCATGAGCCCCTGGAGCACCAGCATCCGCACACGCATGACGAGCATCACCAGCATGTGCACGATTTCGCCTGGGATGGCACCGAGCCGCACGTGCATCCGCATCGGCATGAAGCGATCACGCACAAGCATCCGCACTACCCGGATATTCATCATCGGCACTCGCACTGAAGCGCCGGGGTCGTTCAGTGCAGGTGATCGGCCAGAAAATCCATCAGCACCCTGACCCGATGCGGCACTTGCCGATTGCTGGGCAACATCGCATAGATGCCCAGCTCGGGGGAGGTGAAATCCTCCAGCAGGGTGACCACCTTGCCTGAGGCAATCGCTTCCTCAGCGATAAAGGCTGGCTGCAGCGCAATCCCCAGCCCCTGCGCTGCGGCGTCGGTCAGTGCCTCGCCATTGTTCGCGTGCAGCCGGGCGCGAATCGGAAAGTTCGCCAGCGCACCGGCCACCTCAAAAGTCCAGGCCTGCTGCCCGCCGACCATGGTGTAGCTCAGGCATTCATGATGCACCAGCTCCGACGGATGGTGCGGTGTGCCATGCTCAGCTAAATACTCCGGCGAAGCAATCACACACATTTGTATCGTGCCCAGCCGGCGCGCCACCTCATTCGCGCCCAGCTTGCCGGTGATGCGCACGGAGAGATCGATTGCTTCTTCGATCAGGTTCACACGGCGGTCGCTGTAATCCATGTCGAGCCGTACCTCGGGATAGCGGCGCGCGAACTCCAGCAGCAGGGGCGCGACGCGCTTCAATCCGAAGGACAGCGGCAGGCTCACACGTATCGTGCCGCGCGGGGTCTGCCGCTCTTCAGCGACCCCGGTCTCGGCGGCCTCGACCAGATTCAGAATCACCCGGCACTTCTCCAGATAAGCCGCGCCGGCCGAGGTCAGCGTCAGCCGCCGGGTGCTGCGCACCATCAGCTTCACGCCAAGGTGATCTTCCAGCGCGGCGATCTGGCGCGTGACGACCGAGCGTGCGACGCCCAGCTGATGGGCCACCGCTGAAAAACTGCCCAGCTCCGCCACCCTGACAAACACATGCATCGACTGCAATCGGTCCATTGTTGCAGATTCCGGAATAAAGATTTGCCTATTGTCTACTATTTCGGGGCTACTGATGCGTCTACAGTACGGCCATCAGCCAACGCTGAAGAGGATGATGACGATGGAAACCCGACTACCCACCCTGTTTGTTCCCCATGGCGCACCCACCTTCGCGCTGCGCCCGGGTGCCGCCGGTGCCGCGCTGGCCGACATCGCGGGGAAACTGCCCCGCCCGCGCGCGATCGTGATCGTCAGTCCGCACTGGGACACGGAAGCGCCCACGGTCGGCCATGCAGAAAAGCTGGGCACGATTCATGACTTTTATGGCTTTCCTCCGGAGCTTTACCAGATCACGTATCCGGCGACCGGCTGCCCTGAGGGCGCGCGCGAAGTCGCTGCGGCGATTGCCGCCGCCGGTCTGCCCGTGCGTGAAGTGGCCTCGGACGGTCTTGATCATGGTGCCTGGGTGCCGTTGCGGCTGATGTATCCGGATGCCGATGTGCCGGTGATACCGCTGTCGCTGCAAAGCCAGGCGGGCACCGACTTCGCGTATCGCCTCGGTCAGGCGCTGGCCCCGCTGGTAGACAAAGGCTTTCTCGTGATCGGCTCGGGGAATATCACGCACAATCTGCGTGATTACATGATCGCCCGGCAGAATGGCGGCCAGACACCGGGCTACGTAAGAGATTTTCCGGCGTGGATGCACGCACAACTGCAGTCGAACGACACCGATGCCCTGCTCCGCTATCGCGAACAGGCGCCGGGCGCGGTGCAGGCGCACCCCAGCGATGAACATCTGCTGCCGCTGTATGTCGCGCTGGGTGCCGCAGGCAAAGGCGCTGCCGTAGATCGCTTCCATGCGGGGATCAGCGACTATGTGCTCGCGATGGATGCCTATACCTTCACCCCGACACACTGATCCACTGACACGCTGAGGACATGATGCACGTATCCATGCACTACACCCGCACCGCGAAGTCGCTTCACTGGCTGATGGCGCTGATGATCTTTGGCCTGCTGGGTCTGGGCTTTTACATGAGCGATCTGCCGCTGTCACCGCAAAAGCTCAAGCTCTACTCGTGGCACAAGTGGGCAGGCGTGACCCTTTTCCTGCTGACCTTCATCCGTCTGGCGTGGCGCGCCACGCACCAGCCGCCCGCAATGCCCTGGCAAATGTCGAGGCTGCAGCAAGTCGCAGCGCATGTCGGGCATGTGGCGCTGTATCTGCTGATGCTGGCGATACCGCTGTCGGGCTGGCTGATGAGTTCAGCCAAGGGATTTCAGACGGTCTGGTTCGGCGTGCTGCCGATACCTGATCTTCTGCCGAAGAACAAGGAACTCGGCGACCTGCTGCTGCAGCTTCACCAAAGCCTGAACCTGCTGCTGATCGCGCTGCTGATCGTGCATATAGCGGCTGCCCTCAAACATCATTTTTTTGACAAGGACGATATCCTGATCCGCATGCTGCCAGCGCGCCGCAGCGGCGCAACAGATGCATCGTCGACGGAGTAATCAACATGAAAAAAACTACGATCACTATCTTTCTGATGATCGGTCTGGCGGCTGCTGCGACAGCACAGGCTGTGGAATACAACGACGTGCAGGCGAAGCAAAGCCATATCGCATTCCAGTACCAGCAGATGGGCGTAACGGCGGATGGCAAATTCAGACGGTTCAGCAGCAAGCTGTCCTTCGACCCCGCCCAACCGACAAAAGCGAAAGCCAGTTTCGATGTCGAGCTGGCGAGCATTGATACCGGTTCGTCCGAAGCGGATGCCGAAGTCGTCGGCAAGCCCTGGTTCAACACCAAGGCTTTCCCCACCGCGCAGTTTGTTTCGACGAACGTTAAAGCGCTTGGCGGCAACCGCTATGAGGTGGCCGGCAAGCTGACGATCAAGGGACACGCACAGGATGTCGTGATCCCTGCCACCTTCAACGCGCAAGGCAAAACCGGTGTGTTTGAAGGTGGATTTACCCTGCGCCGCGGTGATTACAGCATCGGCGAGGGAGCGTGGTCGAAGTTCGACATCGTTGCCAACGACGTCAACGTGAAGTTCCGTATCACCGCAACAGGCAAATAAGTAACCCCCTTAAATCTCATTACACTACCAGGAGAACCCCGCATGAAAACTATCAAGCACCTGTCGCTCGCCGTCGCTCTTGCCGCAGCCGCTTCGTCGTCGTTCGCAGCCCCCGAGACCTACGGCATCGACAACAACCACACCTTCCCGAGCTTCTCGTACTCGCACCTCGGTTACTCGGTCCAGATGTCGCGCTTTAACAAGACCACGGGCAAGGTCGTGTTCGACAAAGCTGCCAAGACCGGCGAAGTCGACATCACCATCGACACCACCTCGGTCGATACCGGTTCCAGCCTGTTCAATGAGCACATTCAGGCTGAAGACTTCCTGAACACTGCAAAATTCCCGACCGCAACCTTCAAGTCGACCAAGGTGATCTTCAATGGCGACAAGCCGGCCAAGATCGAGGGCAACCTGACGCTCAAGGGCATCACCAAACCCGTGACACTGACCGTCACCGGTTTCCAGGCAATGCCGCATCCGATGGCCAAGAAAGATGCGATCGGTGCGAATGCGCACACCACCGTCAAGCGCACTGACTTCAACATGGGCAAATACGCGCCGAACGTCAGCGACGAGGTTCGCATCGACATCGCGATCGAGGCGATCAAGCAGTAAGCCTTTCCTGCCAGCCGGTCTGCTGATCGGCCGGCCATGAAACGCTACGATGCCCGGCAGCCAACGCTGCCGGGCATTTTTTTATCGAAAAAATAGCAGCCTCCGCGCTGACCGATCATCCCCTGCCGGGCACCGGCTTGCCGCTCATCGCCTCGCCCTCGGGCAATGCGCGCGCGGCGAGCCGCACGGCCGTAAAGAGTTGATCCGCATACGCCTCGGGCAAGGCGTCACTGATCACGCCGGCGCGCAGCAACTTGGCTTTCACCCGGTCATTCGCTTCGCACAGCACGACCGTCACGCCCCGCTTGCGCAGCGTGGCCGAGACCTCCTCGAGCACTTGTATGCCGGTGATATCCATGAAAGGCACGCGGCGCAGTCGTATCACCAGCGCCGTTGGCTGAATGTGCGTCTCCACCAGCGCGCGCTGAAAATGCTCCACAGCGCCAAAAAACATCGGACCGGCAATCTCGTACACCATCAGTCCCGGCGGCAACCGGGTGACGCCGTGCCGTGCGAGTTCGGTCGTCAGTTCAGTCTCATCGACCGGCTGCGTCTCGACTGTATCGGACATCCGGCGCAGAAAATGCAGTATCGCGAGTATGACCCCGACATTCACCGCGACGACCAGATCGGCAAACACGGTCAGAACAAAGGTAATCACCAGTATCAGGCGATCAGCCAGCGGCGCGGTCTTGAGCAGATGAATGACATGCTTCACCTCGCTCATGTTCCATGCCACGACGAACAGGATCGCGGCCAGCACGGCCAGAGGAATGTTCGATGCCAGCGGCGCGAGGAACAGCAGTACCGCGATCAGTGTGAGCGCATGCATGATGCCGGCGATCGGACTGGTTGCGCCATTACGTATGTTGGTGGCCGTGCGGGCGATTGCCCCGGTGGCGGCAAATCCGCCGAACAGTGGCACGACGATATTGGCAATGCCCTGTCCGACCAGCTCTTGATTCGAATCGTGCCGCGTGCCGGCCATGCCATCCGCGACGACGGCAGACAGCAATGCCTCGATGGCCCCCAGCATGGCGATCGTAAAAGCCGGGCCGATCAGTGCGAGAATTTGCGGCAGCGACATCTCTGGCAGCGCAAAGTCAGGCAGACCGGTCGGTATGCCGCCAAAGGCCGAGCCTATGGTCGCAATGCCGGGCAACTGCCAGGCGGACTGCAGCACCGTGACCACCAGCATCGCGATCAGCGGACCGGGCACGCGCGCAAGAACCCGCAGCCTCGGGGCGAATAGCAGCAGCGCCAGCCCGAGCAACGACAATCCCAGCGTCGGCAAGTGCGCCTGCGGGAATGAGCGCAGCAAATGCCAGAGCTTCTCGTGGAAATGCTCACCGGCCGCTTTGGGCAGGCCAAAAAATTCGCTCCACTGCCCGACGAAAATGATCACGCCAATGCCCGCAGTGAAGCCGACCACGACCGGCGCGGGAATGAATTTGATCACGCCACCCATGCGCGCCATGCCCATCAGCACCAGCATCACGCCCGCCATCAGGGAGGCGATCTGCAGGCCGGCGATGCCGTACTTCGCAGTGATACCCGCGAGAATCGCGATGAATGCGCCCGTGGGACCCGCGATCTGTACACGGCTGCCGCCAAGGAGAGAAATCAATCCGCCGCCAATGATCGCGGTGTAAATACCCTGCTCGGGGCGCGCGCCGGATGCAATGGCGAACGCCATCGCCAGCGGCAGCGCAACCACGCCGACAATCAGTCCGGCGACGATATTGGGCAGCCAGTGGGGACGATCCAGCAGGCCGGCACGGCGGGCTTCCAGCAGAGCGATCATGGGCGATGTCCGGGAAGATTCCTGAGTAATGGCAGAAACAGCTTACCCGGCTGGCGCCATGCTCGAACGCTGAAGATCATGCGACGCACGTATCAGGATCAGTGCGAGGGAAGATACATTTTGTTTTTTTCCAGCTTGTACGTCCATGGCAGGCCTGCATTTTTCCAGCCGTTCACGACGCGCTGCCCGGCCTGCGGGCCTTCGGTGGCCACGTCGCCTTCAAAGCCGTCAATCACCGAATACACTTTGCTGTAGCCCAGCTCGGTCAGCAAGTTCACTGCCCGCGCGCTACGGTCACCGGAGCGACAGATCAGTATCACCGTATCTTGCTTGCCGAGTCCCTGTGCAGCGAGCCGGCGCGCGAGCTCAGGCTCAAAATCGGGATTGGGGTCGGTGCGAAAACGCGCGTTCTTGTCATCCCACGGGGTGCCCGCCGGATGATCGACAAAAGGAATGTGCACATCAGCGGCCGTGGCCATGCCGAGGTAAATGACTTCACCGCGCGTGCGTATGTCCACCATCAGTGCCTGACTGCCCGCCTGCTGCTTCAGCGTATACGCTTCACGCGCATCGAGATACAGGCCCGCTTTGGTCTGCTTCGAGACAGGCACGCGGGCGGCATCGAGGGCATGAGCACCGGGCCCGGTCAGGGCAAGGGCCAGCAGGCATGCGCCCGTCAGATTGTGAAAAGAGATCATGTTTCTCACCTACCTATCAGTTCACGGAGCACACGAAGCATGAGGGGCCCCGGGATGCTTACACCCGGTGTAATGATCTTAGCATGCAGGAAATCGCGACCCCAACCAGCGATTGGCCGCTCAGCCGATCTGGCCGCTCACCCATCGCTGAATGTCGGCGGCCGACATCGCGCCGCTGGTGCGAGCGATCTCCTGTCCCTGCCGGAACAGGGCCATCGTCGGTATGCTGCGTATCCGGTAGCGCACGCTGGTCTTCGGTGCCGCCTCGGTATCGAGCTTGGCAAAACGCACGCCCGGCATGTTCCTGGCCGCGGCTTCGAATTGCGGCGCCATCATCCGGCAAGGACCGCACCACTCGGCCCAGAAATCGACCAGCACGGGTAAGTCGGTGCCCTCGGTAAAACGCTGGAAATTGTCATCCGTCAGCGCGACCGGATGAGGATCCATCAGCGCGGCACCGCACTTGCCGCAGACTGGCGCATCCTGAAGGCGTTCATCGGGAACGCGGTTTTTCGCGCTGCAGGCGGGGCAGACGAGTTGCATGAATTTCTCCTGACCGCACTGGCGAACATGCCAATGTCTGCACGATAGCTGGTGCCAGACGGTCAGTTTTCAAGAGGCCGGCCCTCCGGCCGAAAGACGGCCGCATCGACTCAGCTGCGCATGCCACAGACCAGGCGCATCAGCGCCTGATTCTGCGTGCCTTCGATCACGGGCCGCCAGCTGTCTTCGGGATCGACACTGCTGCTGACCCGGCTGCCTTTCAACATGTTCTCGCTGTAGAACTCACCGGCGAGATTGCGGAATTTCTCGGTGGTGCAATCGTATTCCTTGTGCGACCGGTTGGAGAGCACCCCATTGAGCGGAAAGCCATAGTTCAGCATTTCCCATACCGTCACGTGACCGCCGGTCACGATCACCGTTTTTTGATCATAGTAGAACTCGGCCTTGCCGTTGTCGCCATACAGCGTCCATTCGGCCTGCGCACTGCCTGCTGCCATCAGAATCAGGCAAGTCATGAGGATGCGAGAGGTCATGTGCTGTCCTTTTCTTCAGCGCCACGCGCAGGGCGCAGCAGGGTTTTGTACAGATACACCGAGGCCAGCAGGATAGCGAACGCATAAGAGGCAGCGGTCAGCGCCAGCCCGGAAAGACCCAGCAAGGGCCCGAGCAAATGACGAAACACCATGAACAGCACCAGCGCCAGGCTGAAGTAAATGATTTTTTCCCGGCGCGTAGTCATGACGTCTTCCTGAATGAACAGCGATCGCCTACAGAGAATTCACAAACGCGATCAGGTCTTCTCTTTCCGCCTTGCTGAAGCCGGCGAAGAGATCGCGTGAAGCCTTCGCCTCGCCCCCGTGCCAGAGTATCGCTTCCAGCACGTTGCGGGCACGGCCATCGTGCAGCAGATTCATGCTGCCATTCACTTGCTGTGACACGCCGATACCCCACAGGGGTGCAGTGCGCCAGTCACGCGGCCCGGCCTTGAAATCCGGACGGCCATCCGCAAGGTCCGGCCCCATGTCATGCAGCAGCAAATCGGTGTAAGGACGGAAGCTGCGATTAGCGATCGCAGGCAGCAAAGGATATGGACCGGTTTTCAGTTCAGGCACATGGCATTGCGCGCAGCGCGCTTTCTCGAACAGTGCCGCGCCACGCCGCACGTTGTCTGCATCCTGATCCCGAGGCGCGGGTGCGTCCAGCGCTACCGACCAGAAGTTCAGCTCATCCCACGCATAGTCGAGCAGCTCGGGACGATTCCCCGGCGGTACGGCGCGGCAGTCGGTCTGCACCGGAGGGCAGTTCTCTTCAATGTACAAGGATGAGGTGACCCCCATGTCGCCATGAAAGGCTGCTGCAATCTGCTGCTTGATACTGGGTTGATTCGCCTTCCAGCCAAAACGGCCCAGCGCCATGCGCTTGTTGATATCGTCACGCACGTAATTGGGCCGGCCATTCAGCCCCTGCGCCTGCTGCATCTTGGCCAGCGCAAGTATGTCTTCCTCGCTCACCGCTTCCAGATAACCCATGCCGAACACGACTTGGGTATTGCGCAGCGAGGTCATCACCGTCTCGTCAATGGGTCCGAAGTTCAGTTTCTCCAGCCGGATCTTTGGCCTGCGCAGTTCGACTTTCTCGCCATCCGGCAGCGTGACCACTTCGGGCAGCCAGTCGACGTACAGATCCGCTTCGCCGGGCTTGAGATTTTCCTTCAGGCCGACGTTGATGCCGAACACCTGAAGCTGGTCCCCATAATTCGGATGCGGGCGCGGTCCGCCATGTTCATCTTCTCCCGGAACGGACAGACGCAGCAGCTGCTGGAAAACCACCGTGCCGGGAGCGTCCATCGTGCGGCCGCGACCGGCCTGTACATGGCAGCCGACGCACGAACTCGCGAGGAAGGTCGGCCCCAGCCCCCATTCGCCGCCGAGCAGCGGGAACACGACCCACGGCGCCTTGAACTGCTTTTCACCCGCCTTGAATTTCTGCAGCTGTGAATGGGTAAGCCCGGGCACCGGCTGCATGTAGACCGCGCTCGGATCGATCTTCTTTTCGCTGGAGCGAATCACCTGCGTGGCTGCCGTGCCGGCAGCGCCCAGCATGATGCCCGCGGCCATTGCCACGCAAAGTTTGTTTAGCCATGAAGGACGGAACCGGGGAAGAACTGCCATGCTCTGCCTCTCTGTCTGACAGATCGCCTGTCAAAGATCCCGCGCTACGCGAAAACCCGTCTGGTAGTTGCGCATACCCTCTTCTTCGGAATAGCGGTAAGCTGAACGCGCAGTCGATGGGCCATCCAGCCACGCGCCTCCGCGCACGACGCGCTTCTCGCACTTGCCCTCGTGCTTGCGCACCGAACCATCCTCTGGCGCACCGACATAGCCGGTCTGGTGGCAATCCTCTACCCATTCGCGAACATTGCCCAGCATGTCGTGCAAGCCAAAGGGATTGGGCTTGTACTTGCCGACCTCGGCATTCTCTGCAGCGCCATCGTTGCACAGCACATGCGACCACACGTAGTTGGGATGCGCTTCCTTGCCCTTCTCGTCGTGCAGGTTGGCGTAGTCACAGGTCTTTTTCTTGTCGTCGTTCCCGCCCCAGAACCACGGCGTCTTCGTGCCGCCGCGCGCCGCATATTCGTACTCGGACTCGCTCAGCAAGCGATAAGACTGCTTTGTCTTGGCAGACAGCCAGGCGACATAGCCTTTGGCATCCGGCCAGGAGATATTCACGGCCGGGAACTGACCCCGGCCAAAACCGGCATCATCGGCTCGGGGGCATTTGCCATCAGCGACACAGGCATCCCACTGCGCAAAGGTCGTCTCTGTTTTTGCCACCGCGAAGGGACGTGCGATCTTCACCGTGCGCTGCGGCTTTTCGTCCACATGGCCGCTCTCGACCTTGTCCGAGCCTTGTACAAATTCACCGGCGGGCACGACCACCATCTCGGGGCAGATATCGCAATCGATGAACACGCTGCCGGGCACTCGACCTTCGGCCAATACAGCGCCGGCTGACAGCAACGCAAGCAATGATGCAGCAAGAATCAACGGGACTTTGATGGGGTTTGTTGTTGTTTTCATGAGGGTGATTACCGTAGTCTGATTATCGTAGTCTTCAGGGCTTCTCAACATGCAAAAACGCCGGCAGCACATTGCTGCCGGCGACATGAGACAAGGAGACGAATGAGACCTTGATCACAAATGACTGCCTGTGGTTATCCTGCTTATCCGACGTCTGCGATGAAATCAGCTCAGCACTTCTGCTCCATCTTGCAGGACTTGTAGGCCTCATCAGGCTGCACCACGCCTTCGCAAGCCTCCTTGACGTTCAGCTTGGCATTCCTGCAGGCGGTCCCGAGCGCCACCATGGAATCGCTGGCAGCGTTTTTCTGGTCACAGAAATAGTCCTGCTGCTTCTTTGCGTCGTCGCAGGTGCCGACGCGGGTTTTTTTCTCGCCATGGTGATCTGCGATCGCTGCGGATCCGGTGATCAGCAACAGGCTCGCCAGCACCGGGGCAAGCTTCAGAGACTTCATGGTAATCCTCCTATGTGGCTTTCGGTGAAGCGGACAGGCCGCAAGGCCTGCCCGCCCAGAGGTTGCGCTCAGGATTACCCGAACGAGCGACCCTGCTTGGCAATATAGCCGTAGGCCGTATTGCTGCGCTCGCCACCCATCGCCAGGTACTCTTCCTTCATCTTGGCGATCATGTCGGTGTTGAACGGGTTGTTGACCGCGTCCAGCGCCATCTTCTGCGCGTCGAGCTTGTACAGTTTCGCCGAGTTCAGGCCGAAGATCTTGTTCTTCACGGTGCCACGGCCATCGCCGAGCGGGATCTTCCAGCCCTGCTTCTTCATGATGCTCTCGGGGATCTCGAGTCGGCGCATCGCCTCGATCTGCCACTGCGGCGAGCCGTACCAGACCGAGTCCGTGCCCCAGACCACACGGTCCGGACCCATCAGGTTGACCAGCTGACCGACGAACGCGGCGCAGAATTTCGGATCGGTGACGGCGGTCGACGCGAACACCGAGCCCAGCTCCGCGTACACGTTGTTGACGCCATACTTCTCCGGGATGCGCGCCAGATCGGTCGACCACTTGATGTAGCCGGTCTTCTCGAACTCGGCCATTTCCATGTCGGGCTTGTCGGCCAGCCACGGACGCAGCGCGGCGTGATAGATCACGAAGTTCATCTTCGGCCAGTCTTTCGCGGCCTTGCCGAGGTCATTGACGGTCGCATGCTCCCACGTGCCGGCGAACGCCTTCTCGTAGTCGCGCGGCATCAGGCCTTTGTGGATACAAATGGTGTTGATGCCCGCCTTGAGTGCTTTCTCATAGAACGGATACATCAGCTTCTCGTCATCGAGACGCCATGCGTACTTCGACGGGCCAAACGGATCGCCGATGGTGTAGGACTTCCACGATACGGGCTTGAGCTCCTCGATCGCGCGGTCGACCTCGTCCATCCAGTTCGGATATTTCGGCGTGATGATCGAGTGACCTAGCATGCGAACGCTGCCGGCCATCTTGTTCACCGAGCGGCAGGCGTTCTGGATCGCGTCGTTCGACAGCAGCCACCAGTTCGGGTCATCGAAGGGCGCACCGGAGAGCAGCGCCACCGAGGTGTCGGAGTCGAGGAAGATCTCCTTCAGGTAGTTGTCCATCTTGTAGCGCGCCAGCGTGGTCGGAATGTTCCCGATGTTCGGGTTCACGCCAGCGCCCTCGGCCCACTTGGTCAGGCCGAGCAGGCCTTCCTCTTTGAAGTCATCGCGAATGAAGTGGGTCTGGTCGTCGAAAATGAACTGGCCTTTGTACTTGGCCTTGCGATCGCCGGCCGCATCGAGGTTCTTGGCCTCGGCCTCGTCGACCTCGAACACATTGCCGTACACCTGGTTCATCGCGACGAACGCAGTCGCCATGCCTGCCGAGGTCGCCAGGAACTGGCGGCGGGTCATGTTGTGGCGCTTGGCTTCCTTATCGGCCATTTCCTTGATCAGGAACTCGACTTTTTTCTGGTTCTCGGTCTGCGGCAGCGGATTGTATTCGCCATTGGACACCATCTGTGTCGGGATCGGCGAGCGGAACGCTGCTTCATCTGCATGCAGGCATTCGTCGAACTCCCTGTCGGTCATTGAAACGCCAAAGGGCCTTTGCTTGTCTGTCATCGTTGTCTCCTCCGTTGTATTGATCCGGTCTCATCAGACCGGATGACTTTTTGCCGGGGTAGTGATGCTGCTGCCTGACGGCAGTCCGCCCATGAAGGCCGAACCGTGGACTACACTGCAAACGACGTGCCAGAAAGCACGACGCTGATGCAGACTTCGAGGAAGAAAGGACAAGTCACTGAATCTTTTCAATTTTCAGCGTGCGTGTGCTGCGCCGCGAAAAATCCAAGATGACCCGACTTCCCTGCCTGACTGTTTGTTCTTCGTGCAGCTGTCACATGCACGGTGTGACAGCTGTCACACCGTGCGTGACGTGTCACGTGTCACGTGTCTACTGCGGATGCTCTATGCCGTAACGCTTCATCCGCCGGTACAAGGTCATTCGTGAAATGCCCAGCGCGCTGGCGGCGGCGGTCACGTTCCAGCGGCAGGCTTTCAGCTGCGCGCGCAGTTCAACGGCCTCCGGCACGTCGATGGACAGATCGCGCGGTGGCTCGGAATGAGGGCGCAGTGCAGTGGACTCTTGATTCAGATACTCGGGCAAATCGCCCGGCGTGATCTGGTCACCGCGACAGACAGCGGCAGCGAATTCGATCACGTTGCGCAGCTCGCGCAGGTTGCCGGGCCAGGGGTGGGCGAGCAACGCCTGCTTCGCAGCCGCGTGAAGCCCCGGCACTGACCCATCCGTCTTGCGGCCATGTAAAGAAAGCACGCGCTCAATGACCCACTCGAGGTCATGGCGCTCGCGCACGGGCGGCAGCGTGAAATGCGCGCCGCTCAGTCGGTAATACAAATCATCGCGGAAGCCGCCTTGCCGCACCAGCGTCTCCAGATTGCAGTGGGTCGCTGCGACGACGCGAATATTGACTTCGACTGCGCGGGTGGCGCCCACCGGGAGCACCTCGCGCTCGGACAGCACGCGCAAGAGCCTCGCCTGCAGGGGCTTGGGCATGTCGCCGATCTCATCGAGGAACAGCGTGCCACCATCGGCTTCTTGTATCAGTCCGCGCTTGCCCTTGCTGGCTGCGCCGGAAAAACTACCCGGCGCATAGCCGAACAGCTCGCTCTCGATCAGCGTGTCCGGGATTGCCGCGCAATTCACGGGCACGAACGGGCCGTGCCGACGCTCACTGCTCTGATGCAGCGCCTTGGCAAAAAATTCTTTTCCGCTGCCCGTCTCGCCGGTAATTAGTATGCTGATCGGCGAGTTGACCAGTCGCGCGGCCCTCGAGATCTGACGATCCAGCGCAGCATCGCCGCCTGAGAGCGCCGCCAGCGGTGCGGGAATCTCCGGCTCCATTCGTGCCCGGGTCGCCTCAAGCAGTGAGCGCGCCGGCGCAACCACGGACAGAAACATCAGCTTCTGCGTGCCACTGATCATCACCGCGCGCCGGTCGACCGGCTGCACGGCGACGAAGCGAGGCAGGTCGTCTATCCCGATATTCAACAGCGCATCGATGTTCTGTCCGATCAGTTCGGGGACTTCAGCGGATTCCGGAGAGCGGTCGCCGAACAGCAGCTGTGCACGCCGGTTATGGCCGAGGATCTTGCCATTGGCGTCGATCGCAATCAGGTACTCGGGATTCACTTCGAGGAATTCAGGCGCCATCGACAGCCGCAATATCCATTCGTGGCGGAAGCGGTGCAGGAAGTAGGCATTCTCGATCTGGTGCGAATACATGCGCACCAGCTGCAGCGCGAGATGCTGGCTCTCCTTGTGCTGCGGCGCGCTCAGGGCAGAAATGTCCAGCACCGCTTTCATCTTGCCGGTCGCGCCATAGATGGGCGCAGCGGTGCAGGTCAGCGGTATGTGAGTCGCATCAAAATGATCGCCCAGATGAACGACGAGCGCCTCACCCGTGCTGATGCAGGTGCCCACGCCGTTGGTGCCCACGTACTGCTCGTTCCAGTTGGAACCAAGATACAGCCCCGCCTTGCGCAGGCTGGGATCGAGCTGAATGTCGCCAATGAAATCGACCGTCACTCCCTGCGCATCCGTCAGCAGCACCGCATAACCAAGGCCGGCCACTTGATGATAGAGCGTCTCCAGACCATGCCGGGCGATGTGGAGGAATTCCTCCAGCTGGTCCTGGTGCTCGCGCACCTGCTGCTGGGGCAGGATGATCGCTTCCTGCATGCGAGTGGGGTCGAGCTTGTGCTGGTGCACGCAGCGCATCCACGAATGGCGGATGATTTCGTCATGCGCTGCCGCTGAGGGGCCGACGCGACCCTGCTCAGCGACCTGCATGACGGTCTCGATATGCTGCCTCTGCTCTGCGTGCATCACGTCTCCTCCGACTGTCGGCAGCGCCACTCCTCGGGCCGCTCCCGGCTGCACCTTTTATTTTTATTTTTATCGAATATGGTTTTTCTGGTGTGTATAGCGCATCTGATGATCATCGTGATAGATGACCTGTCAGCTTGCTGGGATATTTATCAGGATATTTATCCCGATCGATACGCTATCTTCCGCATTTACAGCGAACAGCCATAATTAATTATTACAATCGGTCGCATTTCAAGAATTATCTCTGCCGATGGTGCGACGCGTGATAGCAGAGGCACTTGTTCACACAGCAGGCTGCGTATGCGCATGCTGCAGCGCGAATCGATGGTGATTCGGAGATGGCGATGTTGCCCGAATGGCAGCATCTCAAGGGGGGAGCGCGGCTGGGCCGGGCGGCGGCGGGTCAGAATCCCGCTGCCGCGATGAATCACATTAACCGGCGCCTGCCTGACCGGACGCTTCCCTGCGCTGTTGCATTTCAATGATGCTGATCTGCGCCTCGAAGGCGCGCAGACGCTTGTAGACCGAGATCAGCTCGACGATCGTGCCCCAGCTTCGCACCAGAAACTGGAAGGACATTTCAACGCGACCAAATGCGCGCACGATCTGCTGCATCACGCCCAGCGTGATCGCACCGGCCACCACCGTTGGCCCCAGCGCGATGTAAGGCACCAGCACGCCGAACTGCAGGTAGCTGAACTTGGCGACATCAAAATACATGTAATGGAAGAACAGGCGGAAGTAATTTTGCCGGACCTGCGAGAACAGATCTTTCACGACATTTTCTTCGCCGCGCGACGGATCATCCTCGGCATGCACCAGCTCCTTGCGATACGCCGCTTCGACGCGCTGGTTGTTGAATTCGAGTCCCGGCAGCTTGATGCCGATGAGCGCGAGCGCGACCGTGCCCAGCAGAGCGAACAGAATCGCCACATACACCAGCGCATGATCGATCTGGCCCAGCACCGGTACTTCGCTGACTTTTTTCGACAGCGTCCAGAGTATCGGCAGGAAGGCAAACAGCGTCATGATGGAGTCCATCATGTTCGAGCCCAGCGTTTCCATGATGGTCGCAAAGCGTTTCGTGTCTTCCTGCACGCGCTGGCTCGCACCTTCGATCTGCCTGAGTGTCTGCCAGTGCGAAATGTAGAAATCATTCATCGCATTCCGCCAGCGGAAAACCCAGTGCTTGGTGTAGAAGCCCAGCAGCACGGCCACCAGCACATAGGTACCAGCCAGCTCGCCAAAGCTCAGCAGGAAGCCGAAGAATTCCGACAGGGTCACTTCGCCCGGTTTGCTCAGTGCCTTCTGGACAACGTCATAAAATCCGCCGAACCAGTCATTGATCTTGACGTCAATCTGCACCTGATACCAGGTACCGAAAAAAATCAGCGCAGCGCCGGGCCAGGCCCACAGCGCCCATTGGCGGGCCATGAAAAACGATCTGAACATGCTCGGTCTCTTGTGGTCTTATTTTTTTGGTATAAAAAACGCCGGATTTGCAGCGCCGGTCTATTTGAGATTGAAATTCTCACACGGATCCTTGCGCTCGGCGCGTTCGGTCAGCCAGAGGAAATCATACTGCCCGGCGAGAGACTGTATCAGTTCCCGCGAATCGCCGCTGCGCTCAACGAAGCCGATGCTGATCTGTCGAAGCTCTGGCGCGACAGCACCGATCACTTGCGGCACGCCATAGTCTTTACGTACATGCCCATTGCCCGCCACCAGCACGGCGGGCTTGTGGTCGAGCAGCGCATGCGCCAGTGCGATGTCGGTCATTCGCTGGGCAAATCGCATGCGCAGCAAATAACGATCGGGCAGCTTGCCGCAATGACCGTCGATCAGGTCGCGGTCCAGCGCTTTTTCTGCGGCGGCATCGAGACGCGACTTCTCATAGGTCTGTGCCATACGATCCGGCAGCGAGTTAACGCCCTGCATGAAGATCTGTCGCGCCTGATCTTTCGGCAGATTGCCGCCAACCAGCGGCGTCCCGCTCGCGCGGATCTGGTCGTAGAGTTTTTCATGCGCGGGCCAGTCCCAGCCTGCGGGATCGAACCCTGCGGCCACCAGATCATCCCGCGTATCGGACGCAAAGCTGACGGGCCCGCCTTGCGGCAAATGCTCGGCAACGACGGTGCGTCCCTCGCCGGCGAAGCGCGCGATCAGCTGGCCGCGCAGATCATGATGACGACGATTATCATGCAGCTCTCCGAGCAGCACGATGTCCGCGGCACGCAGCCTTTCTGATAATTCCTGCTCGGAGATTTCCTTGCCAGTGGCCAGCTCGATCACGTCGGCCAACGCCTGCTGAGCGATCAGCCAGACAACCAAAAACGACAGCAGCCGCTTCATTGGCATCAGCGAGCGGCGCGTCATGGCTGTGCCTTGCCGGCTGCCGCCTGCCCCGCAGCGACCAGACGTGCCCAGTCCGCCAGCGCTGCCAGCAAGGCCTTAAGCTGATCGGCTGCGGCGCTGTCGGTCAGATTTCCCTGCGCATCGAACTTGGTATGCGCGGCCGAGATCATCGCCTCGGGCCGGTTGAGCATCAGGCCATTCAGGTAAATGAATACCTGCCTGAGATGGTACTGAGCGCGCGCGCCGCCAAACCCGCCGGGCGACGCGCTGATCAGCGCGATCGGCTTGCCTTCGAAAGGCTGCGACGGCGGCCGCGATGCCCAGTCGATCGCATTCTTCAGCACGCCCGGAATGGAATAGTTGTACTCCGGCGTGGCGATGAGGATCGCATCGGCTTTCAGGATCTGCTCACGCAAGGTCTGCACCGCAGCCGGCAGGCCTTGTTCGCGTATCTCTTCGTCGTACAGGGGTATGGCCGAGATATCGGCCAGCGCCATGGTCACGCCCGGCGGCAACAGCTGGGTACAGGCGCGCAGCGCGACTGTATTCAGCGACTGCCGGCGCAAGCTGCCGGATATTCCGAGGAAGTGCATGAGGATCTCCTTGGGGGATTGGGACATTGCGGGGAATTTTACGCGGCTTCTGCCATCGAATTTTTTCAGCGCCGGGCGGGCACCGATTGCCGCAAGTCCGGCGACTACCCACTTCAGGAGATGACCATGGCCAACCAGACCATCGAAGCACGACCGCAGGGCAGCTTTCCGGCAGACGATCCGACCCAGGCGCTGATACAGGACCACGAATTCGTCAAGCAACTGATGCAGCGCTACCTGAGCACACAAGACGCACAGGTCAAGGCCATGGCCGGACCACAGATCTGTGAGGCGCTGCAAATGCATACCACGCTTGAGGAAGCCGTGTTTTATCCGCGCGTGCGGGTGCTGGATTCAGCCCTGATCGATCGCTGCGAAAGTGACCATCAGCAAGCGGATGAGTTGATCACGCAGCTACAATCGCTACAGCCCGGCGATGAGGAGTATGACGACCTGATGCAGCAACTGCAGCAGGCGATACTGTCGCATATCACGATGGAGGAACAGCAACTGTTCCCGATGGTGCGCTCATCCAGCATCAACCTGCAGGATATGGCGCTACAGATGAAAGCCTATGAAGCCAACCTGATATCCAGTCAGGCGGCCGGATCATCGTCGCGCAGGCCCGGAGCGCAGCACTGAAGCGATCATGGCCTCGGAGGCCGGTGGGCTCAGGCAGTCACCCATCGGCCGGTACTCTTGTTTAATCTGCGCGGATCGCCTCAGCCTGTATCTGCAGCTTGACCTCGGGCGAGAAGCGGGGGACGCCATAGCTGAGACCATAGTCGCTGCGATCAAAACGCGCAGAGGCATCGACGCCGCACACTTCGCGCTTGAGCATCGCATGCATCATGCATTTAAAATGTGTCACTTTCAGCGGCATGGGCTTTGTGACGCCGAGCAGGGTCATGTCGCCCTCGACGGCAACCAGCTTCTCGCCCTCGAATTTCAGCGCGCGGCTCTTGTAGGTGACGGTCGGGAATTGCTCGACATTGAACATGTCCTTGCCGCGCGCATTCTCATTCATTTTGGCGTGACCGAAATCCACAGAGCTGGCATCGATCGTGATCTCGATGCTGCCGCCGGTCGATGAGCCCCGGTCGAGGACTACTTTGCCCGTGGTCTTGGTGAATTTGCCGCGCCAGAAAGACAAGCCGAGATGATCTGCCTCGAAGCTGGGATAGGTATGACCCGGGTCAATGGTGTAAGTCTGCGCATGTACAGCGGGAGCGCTGCTGGCGAACGCCAGCATGGCCAGCAAGACGGCTAATCTCATCGTTTCTCCTCGTTAGCGATAGTTGTTGTCATTATTCTGGCAGGGGCAGATGCCGTCGATATCAGCGCGCAGCCACGCGGAACTTGATCACCACTTCATCTGCCACGATGCTGGTGTCCTTCCATTCACCTTCGCCGATGCCGAACGCCAGACGCTTGATGGGAAGATTCCCTTCGAACACCTGCTGATCGCCCTCCTTCCGGAGGCTCAGAGGAAAGCTCACGTCTGCGGTCTTGCCCTTGATGGTCAGCTTGCCGCTGACGTCGAACTTGCCGGGTGCGCCAGCCTGAATGCGCGTGGAGACAAAGCTCGCCTTCGGGAACTGACTGCCGTTGAACCACTCCTTTTTCTGCACTTCGCGGTTGTAGTCGGGATCGCCGAGATCAAAGCTGGGAATGTCGATCTCGACGCTTGCCTTGCCCTCCTGCGGCTTGGTCTGGTCAAAGCTGATCTGTGCAGAAAACCGGGTGAACTTCGCTTCGACCGGCACACCCATCTGCTTGAACACGGCAGAGACCGAACTTTTGGCGGGATCGACTTTCAGTGTCGCCGCTAGCGCCAGTGCCGCAGTCGAGGCGATCAAGGCGGACAGCACTATTGATATTGTTCTGCTGGACATGGCCTTCCTTTGCTTGCTTCCGTTATCGAGAGAGCGCCGGCATCCCGGCTCCCTGAGCTTTGAGACCGCTTATTGTGCATCTTCCCGGCAAATACTGCCACGTCCTCCTGTTCTCCTCGGCGATTCGCCGGCGCGGGCCGCCAGCCACCGATGAACCAGTCGCCAGCCAGCCTGCCTAACCCTCACGTCTGACAAGGGCATGGTTTTCCTTTTGAGTTGACTGGAGAGACGACATGAATTTCATCATCTGGATAGTGATAGGCGGGATTCTGGGCTGGATTGCCAGCATGATCATGCGCACCAACGCACAGCAAGGCATGCTGCTCAATGTGGTGGTGGGCATCATCGGCGCGCTGCTGGGCGGCTGGCTGCTCGCGCCATTGTTCGGCACCGGCACGATCAACCAGAATGACTTTAGTCTGGGATCTCTGGTGGTATCGCTGCTGGGCGCAGTGATCCTGCTGGCGATCGTGAATCTGTTCCGGCGCGGCACGCCTCGCTAGGCGATCTGCCTTCCCGACTCGGTCATGCGGGTTGTGGGTGGATCATATCGACAGGTCGCACCCATTGGTCGAACTGCGCTGCGCTCAACAGGCCGGAGGCCAGTGCGGCCTCTTTCAGGCTGATGCGGCGCAAGTGCGCATCGTGCGCGATGGCGGTAGCAGCGTCATAGCCCAGATGAGGCACCAAGGCAGTCACCAGCATCAGTGACGAGGCAAGCTGTTCGGCGATCCGTGCTTCGTTGGCTGTCATGCCGAGCACGCAATATTGCGCAAAACTGCGCATGCCCTCCGCGAGCAAGCGCACGCTCTGCAGAAAGGCATGCGCGATCAGCGGTTTGCTGACATTCAGCTCGAAATTTCCCGCGCTTCCCGCGATCCCGATCGCCACATCATTGGCCATCACCTGAATGCAGACCATCATCATGGCCTCAGATTGGGTGGGATTCACTTTGCCGGGCATGATGGAGCTTCCCGGCTCGTTCTCGGGGAGGCTCAGCTCTCCGAGACCGCAACGCGGTCCCGAGGCCAGCCAGCGTATGTCGTTGGCGATCTTGTTCAGTGCGCAAGCAAGCGTGCGCAAGCTGCCGTGCGCCGTCACCAGGGCTTCATGTCCCGCCAGTGCGGCAAACTTGTTATCGGCGCTGACAAAACTCAGCCCGCAATCTGCTGCCAATACAGCAGCCACACGCATGCCGAAACCCTGCACCGTGTTGAGCCCGGTGCCGACAGCGGTTCCGCCGATCGCCAGCGCATGCAAGTCCGTCAGCGAAGCGCGTATTGCCGCTAAAGCGAGGTCCAGCTGCGCGACATAGCCGGACAATTCCTGCCCCAGCGTGAGCGGCGTGGCATCCTGCAGATGCGTGCGCCCGATCTTGATCACATCGGTAAACTGCTCCGCCTTGGATTGCAGTGACGACCGCAATTCTCCCAGCGCGGGCAGCAGCTGATCATTCACACTCAGCGCAGCGGCCACATGCATGGCTGTCGGGAACACATCATTCGATGACTGACCGAGATTCACGTGATCGTTCGGATGCAACAGACGCTGATCACCCCGACCACCGCCCATCAGTTCGGAAGCGCGGTTGGCGAGCACTTCATTCATGTTCATGTTGGTCTGCGTACCTGAGCCTGTTTGCCAGACGGATAGCGGAAACTCGTTGTCATGATCCCCGGCGATCACTTCACTGGCCGCCGTGGTGACGGCGTCAGCCGCCTCGGGTGCCAGCCTGCCAAGATCACGATTGACAATGGCCGCAGCTCGCTTGACCCGCGCCAATGCGCGGATCAGTTCGAGTGGGATGCGCTCTGTAGAGATCGCGAAATGCCGCAGCGAGCGCTGTGTCTGCGCACCCCATAGCCGGGCTGCGGGCACCGCAATATCGCCGAAGCTGTCGCGCTCGGTGCGCGTCGGTGTGAGGCTGGGTTGCTCATTGGCCTGCTCATCACTCATGATGGTTTACCTCCTCTGAAGCTTTTGGGCTCTGAGCTTTGCCGCTGTTCCTGCTCGCAGGAATACGCAGGAAGTCACGGTGCCAGCGACACCCTGATTGTCAGCGCACTGGGCACCGCTTGCCCATGTAACCGTCCCGGCAGAAAGCGGGTCTCGAGAAAACGCTGAATGAGCTCATCCAGCAAGATGGCTGGCAAGGTGGTTTCTTCCATGCCCTCAACCGCCGCCTTCTGCTCGGACACCAGCACCCGATCGACATCGCCGTATTCATTGATAAGCAGTGTGAGCATCAATGATTGTGGATGAATGAACGCAAACCGGCCCGACAGTTCCGGATCGATGTCATTCAGCACCAGAGGCTTTTCTGTCAACTGCGATGCCGGCAGATAGTCGCCGGATTCACGCGAGGACTGATAGTGCGAGCCGACAGAGAGGATTGCTACGTCGGCTTCCGTGGCCGCTGGCGTGACCGTCGACGATGCGTGTCCATCCTGATGCCCGGACAGGGAGGGATGCATGGCAGACTGCATCAATGCCGCGTCGCGACGAGCAGCCAGACTGACCTGCACGCGCTTTCCTGCCGCGCTGCCATCGTGGATACCCGGCGAATGCCACGATTGATCAGAGAACAACAGGATACCGGTCGCATGAATCAGTATCGCTCCGGCCAGCGATACGGACTGTTTACTCGTCCAGCTCACGCCAGGAGACGCGCCTGACCGGCTTGACCGACGCCGAGGGTGCCTGAGCGTCCAGGGTACTCACCTTCCCCCGCTCATCCGTCACCAGCGTGATGACCTTCTCACCCAGCTTCAAGGTGCGAGCGCCCGCCGTCAGAGACTGGGAGGCGACACGGCGCGCCAGCACTTTCCCTGTGGCCTCGGGAAGGTGGGCGCCAGTCAGATAATCGATTTCGTATATCCAGCTCTCGGCACCGGGCCGGCAAGCGACGCCGTCAGGCGTATTGGTCACGATGCGCAATACGCCCTGCTGATGGTCAGGATCGAGCGTGACGCGCTCACCAGTGAACTTGCCATCAACAAGCAAGTCAATGAACCAGCCCGGCTTGTTTGAACTTGAACTCCAGTCGACAGGATTGGCGGTGACAGTGCGCTCGGCCTGGTTATTGGCCACTGAAGACAGGCTTTGCTTGACGAGCTTGCTGCGCAGATCGTCATAGCCGGATTCGCCGAGATCATCGCGAAAACTGTAAATGCTTTGTACCGACTTGCTCTTTGCGTCGGTGAGCCCCAGATAACTGCCCGTACCTATCGTCACGATCGTACTTCGCTGCGAGCCGACCCGCACCTCGGACAATTCCGGGCGAGTGGTCACTGGCTGGCTGACACCGTCGCGGACCAATCGCGCCAGCAATACCGCCTCGTTGCCGGATGGAGGATAGCGATCATCAATGTCGAAACGCCAGACATTCCCGACAAGATCGCCGCCATAAAAACGCAGGCTGGTGTTATCCATCAGATTATCTACCCAGCCATTCACCTGCGCCAGTCCGCTGGGCTCGGTACTGCTGCCTGTACGGGTACTGATCTTGTCGAGGCGCTCGCCCGTGTAAGCATCCAGCACAAACAGGACACCGTTGCCTGAACCCGGATTGACATTGTTATAGCCTGAGGTGAGCACAACGATCCAGCGACCGTCGCGGCGCTTGGTGATCAGCGGCCGGCCCAGCGCGTAACCGACATCTTCGTTGTCGCCGACACCAAACCGCCACAAGGCCTTCGGCGCAGCTGGATCGGTGATATCCAGTGCATAGAATTCGCGACCAGCAGCACCAAGGCCGCCGACAAGGACGGTTCGCCATTGCTCGGCGGTGCAGGTCGTTGTTGTCGCACCCGCCCGGGTCGGACAGATGTCTCCCGCGACCGGCGTGCCATCCAGCAGATAGGAAAAATGCTGGCTGAATTTGAAGTCTGCATAGCGAACCATCTGTGGCAGTACCGCCGATGGTATGAATGCCCATTCTTCAGCACCGGTGCTCGCATTGAACGCATGCAGCATGCCGTCGTTAGCTGCCACATAGACCATGCTTTTACGATTGGCTTGGGTTTTATCGCGAAACTCGCCGTAGTTATCGTCAGAGTAGCGGAACGCCGGACGGCCCACATACAGGGGCTGCGCATTGACAGGCGCGCCCAGTACATGTTCGCGCCGCCGGAAAAGCCGCCGGACATTCTCTTGTCTGTCCTCAAAACCATAATGACCCCGGAGATAATTCACCAGCGCCTCGCCGGTCAGAGCAGATTTTTCGTCACTGCTGAACGCGGAGCACTGCGATAATTTTTTGGGGATATCGCAGAGCTTCTCGAAAAAGGCGCGCTCATTTGCATCAAGCGCATTCCAGGCAAAGCGTTTGAGCGTACTCGCATTAATGCGGTCTTGCAGCCAGAGGGTGCGCGTATCGCTTGTCGATTTCACCTTCTTGTCGAGCTCGCGGGCAGCACGCCATGTCGGCACTTTACTGACGCTGCCATCGGCGAGATTGATAGAGCGTGCCTCAAGCTCGCCATCCCAGTAAATACTCCGGTAACGCGTTCCGAACAGCAGACTGTCACCTTCAGCAGGCTCCTGACTGCTGGTCGCTGCGGCAGCGGCTGCCCCGACCGTTGCCCGGATGTTGGCCAGGGTTTGCGCCAGCGCTCGAGCAAGCTGCTCCGGACTGAATGCATTGAGGTAATATCCGCCGCCATTAACGGCGGCATGCCAGAGATCATCAATACGTTCCGGTCCGCTGAAGAAGATGGGATCCGGCCAAGAACGCTTGCCGTCTGCGATATCGCGGAAGTCTCCGGTTGTGGACTCGGCATAATCTTCCTGGTAGTGCAGCGTGCCCGACGCGCCAAGACCGACGGTGTGCGTGATCATGTGCTGATGACTGCCTCCCGGCATGCCCTCTCGAACCGGCACATTATTGGTACACACATCGACCGTGGTGCCGCAATTGGTCAGGGATGGCTGACGCAGATCGGTCTGGAAATAATAAGCAGCAATATCGGCCAGCGTATTGGATCGCCGATCTGCATAGGCGATCTCCCGGAAAGCGTCGACAGTAGCGATGACCGCGCCCGCATAATTGATGACCGGTTTGCTCACCGGTCTGGCCAAGGCGGGTGGAATGATATAAACGACGGGGCCTTGCGCGATCGCACGATATCCAGCGCGCTTCACATACGTTTCGACATTCCAGGCAAGTTCCGTGACACTCGCCTCGCGGCTCAGCGGCGAGTTCACCGCCAGAGTCCCCGGCAAAAGCTCGACACCATCCACCTTGATGCTACTGATTTGCGCGTAATTCGAGAATGCTCCGGGATCCGGGGACAGTGTTATTTTTGCGGCAAACATCTCGGAGATGCCGGTGTTCCCATCGGCCATGGGGCGCGGAAGATCTTTGTCCTGATCGCCGACATCCGTTCTTCCATCAATCTGCTTCGGACCATACTCACCATGTTCCCAACTGGTATTCCAATAACCATCGGTCGACAAGACCGTGAAGTTCTGCTGGCAGGAGTACTGGACAGGATCATCAGCATCCTTCAGCAGCTGGCCGGCATACAGCCGGCCAGCTTTTGACAGCGCTGCACGCAGCGGTGTGCTGGATGCGGGATTGATTGAATATAGCTTGTCGTAAAAACTTGCTCTGTGATCTGCATTGAAATCGGCGATCTTCAGAAAACCGGGAGAATCTGCCACGCCTCGGTCGCCTATCGTTGAGAAGCCGACCCGGAATTGTTCATCCAGATCGCGAAAAGCACGACCTAGCGCCGTCTTCATGGTAAGTATTCGCGTGCGATGGTAGCTGTACCAGTTCGCGAAATTAGTGCGTTCATCAGAGTTGCCTGGCCCGGAATTTTCACCGACGGTGACCTTTCTCCAGCGATCTGTTTGCTCGCCATCAAAACAGGGATCCAGTAACGATCCATCTCCGAGATGCGATTCATCGTTCCCGATATAAACAACGTAGTACGCAGCGCTTTTTGTATTGGGGTATCGACTGCCCTCGCCTGCAGTACAT
>JACCEC011673209.1_pt1 | contig 44740 bp, 41 predicted proteins | sample 7450121 | NCBI WGS metagenome assembly JACCEC01 (sample SAMN15323455, study PRJNA562643) | freshwater metagenome | isolation source: river surface water | place: USA:Blue River Watershed | collected 2017-08-18 | reverse complement strand
TTGACTGTTCGATTGCAATCGTCAGCATCGCATCATGGCCATAATAATCAATATGCTGCAACGAGCCCAATATTCCCTCATTCAATTCCAGTGAGACGCTAATTTCTTCAGGTCTAATGACGACGTAACCTGTTGCATCGGTAGCGTTAAAAGTAGAAGAAGGTGAGAGCGGATAGACGGTCTCACCGTGCTGCTCCTTTCTGGCAGGCAGAATGAGAACGTCTCCCGTACTAGCGGCAATATCAGGTGAGATTGGCTCTTCATATACCTCTTCAGGGGTACCATTTTGCGCAATCTTTCCATCACGCATCAAGATGACCCGGTCAGATGAAACAAGCGCTTCCTCACGATCATGAGTGACTAAAATTGCTGTTGATTTTAGGCGACGTAAGAGAGCAACAACTTCGCTGCGCAATTCATTTCTCAGTACCGCATCGAGTGCGGAGAAAGGTTCGTCGAGGAGAATCATTTTTGGTTTAATGGCTAACGCTCTTGCCAGTGCAACGCGGGTTTGTTGTCCACCTGAGAGTTGATATGGAAGTCTATTTTCAAAACCTTTAAGCCCGATGAGTTCCATCATTTCATCTGTAATCTCGGAAATTTCTGATTTTGAATATTGCTTACGGTCTAGGCCAAAGGAAATATTCTTCGACACGTTTAAGTGTGGAAAGAGCGCACCTTGTTGCGGAACATAGCCGGTGCCTCGTTTATGTGGAGGAAGCACAACAGATGAGACCCCTACCAACTGAGAACCAAAGCGGATGGTTCCACTTGTAGGCTGAATCAAACCAGCAATGGCTCGCAGCAAAGTGGTTTTGCCGCATCCCGATGGACCGAGTAGAGATGCAATCTCTCCCTCACGGAGATCAAAGGATAAATCAGAGAGGATTGTGCGATCTCCAAAAGTGACAGTGAGATGAGAAACGCTCAGTGAAGTCATTTACTCGTCCCTCACTTTCGTTTCAGAGCCACTCTTGGCAGATTGTGGAAGAGTAAGTAAAAATGTTGGAACAGCTGCAATAAGGATTAATAATAAAGCATATGGTGCCGCTTCATTAAATCGACTGATAGCCGCGTAACTCCAAATCTCTGTTGCCAGAGTATTCATACCCGTAGGGCGCAACATTAATGTCGCGGGCAACTCTTTCATCGCAGTTAAGAAAACTAAGAGAATTCCCAGCGCCATACTTGGGAATGAAATAGGAAAGACAACCCGTCGCGCAATGCTCGTCTTACTCTCCCCCAAAGTCGCTGCAACTTCTTTTAATTGAGGCGATACTAATGAGAGCGCATCGGATGTTGCTGCTACAGACTTAGCAAGAAAGAGCACTGCGTAGGCGAAAGCAAGTAGATACACCGATTGGTAGAGCGGTCCCAATCGTGAGCCAAAGGAGACAAGTGCCAATCCCACGACAACCCCTGGCAGAGCGTGCGCCATAAGGATTGCCTTCTCAGAGAGTGATGCAAATCTACTCACCCCTTGTGTTACGAGTACCGCCAATGGAAGGGAGAGTGCGAAAGTAATGAGCGCGCCTAATCCAGCAACTCCAATTGTTGAAAGCGCAGCAGCGGTTAATTCAGAAATTTCTACTACCGCAGGGTTTTGCAGATAGCGCGAAATGAGAACATAGAATGGAAGAACTACCGCAAGGATTCCGTAGAGAGCAATAACGCTGGTTGTGGCGATTGATAGCGCAGGATGTGAGGTTCGTCGGATCTGTGCTTGGAATCCTTCATTGCCACGCGATTCGAAATCTCCGCCCTTCAGACGAGCTTCAAAAGCGACAAAGAGCGCTGCTGCAAGAAAGAGCAGCAAACCAATCACCGCCGCAGCGCTGCGATCGTAAGAAGATTTGAATAGGTTTTGAATTGAGACGGTAAGCGTTTCTACATTGAGAAGAGAAACTGCACCAAAGTCACTGAGAACATATAGACCAGATAGCAACGCTCCCGCGCTAATACTCCGACGCACCTGCGGCAGAATAACTCTGAAGAAGATGGCGACTTTTGTCGAACCTAGCGAACGGGCGACTTCAATGATGCTTGAATCAATTTTCTGAAACGAAACCGTGACCGCCAAAACCATGTACGGAATTGTCGACAGAGAGAGAATAAATGCTGCTGCCCACAATCCGCGCAGCGCTGGGAAGAGGGCAATCCATGTGTAAGTGAATACATACGATGGAATAGCAAGAGGCAAAACTGTGAGGACTAAGAGCGGTCTAGGGAATGGAATGTGCACATAGTGCAGTCCGGCGGCGATAGCTGTTCCGATGATGACATTGACTGTAACGACAATGGCCAGCAGCGCCAAAGTAACCCACAGAACTTCTAGCGTCTTCTGGCGTACCAACAGAGCGAAAATCTCACCAGTTGATTTCTCGCTCGCTCTAATGAGCAGGTAGATCAACGGCTGGCAGATGAGAATGAGGACCCCCGTTACGAGAGCCCTCAATCCGATAGAACCAGCGCTGATTTGAATCTTCACTCTTCTACATTCTCATCAGAGAAGGCCTACTTGGACGAGAAGATCTTGAGTCTTTTGCACATTTTCAAGAGATGACAGATCTACTCTTGGTGAACCAAGTTCCTTCAATGCCGGCACTCCTTCTGGTGATTCAATTCCAGAAATCAAAGAATATTCATGAGTATCTTTTACAAATGAAAGCTGAGCTGCCTTATCTGTAAGGAAGTTGATAAGGTCTTCTGCCGCGCTTTGCTTTTTACTTGTCTTAAGCACTGCTGCTCCTGAAACATTTACTAAGTTTCCAATGTCACCGGGAGCAAAGTAACCGTTCGCAACGTCGATCTTTCGGCCGAGCGCTTCGCTGACTTCCCAGATGTAGTAGTGATTAACTAAACCAAGATTGATTTCACCTTTATCGATTGCCTCAACAATGGCGCTGTTTTTCAGGAAGATCTTTGCGTCATTTGCCTTCATGGCGCTCAGCCAATCTTTGGCAAACTTTTCTCCCTTTTCATTAATCATCGCGGTAACAAATGCCTGAAATGATGCATTGCTTGGTGCTATTCCAACCTTGCCACGATAAATTGGCTTGGTCAGATCTGTAACTGATTGTGGCAATAGCGCAACAGCGCCCGGGCGATATGCGAAGACGCGAGCGCGCCCTGTAACTCCAATCCAACTTCTATCGCCTGCTACGTACTGTTTTGGGATTTGACGCCCAACTGAGTCAGGAAGCTTCGTGAGCAAGCCGGCTACCGAAACGGCGCCGAGGGATCCGGCATCTTGAGAAAGGAAGACATCTGCTGGTGAATTCTCTCCCTCCTCGAGAATTTGAGCAGCTAACTCAGCTGAGTCTCCATAGCGGACATTGAGTTTGATTCCAGACTGACTCTCCCATGTGGCAAAGAAGGGGGCGATAAACTCTTCGGAGCGTCCAGAATAAACAGTCAGCTCTGTGACCGTTTTGGAGCCCTTTTGAGAGCCGCCATTAACCCCCGACCAAATCCCAAGACCTGCAATCAAGGCCACTAGAACTACTAGTGGCGCAACTATGGATTTACGCAATCAAAACTCCTTCATGACCAAACTCATGAGCCATCTGCCCAACTCCACGGAGGCTAGTCGAGTACTGGGAATTACGCAACATTTATGTTGCGTAATTCATCACACGGTGCTGATGACAAAGTAGGCTACTGACAAGTAACCTTGAAACATATCTACCGAAAGAGGCTCGCTTCTATGTCCAACACTCTTCGCTCAGTCGTCTTAGTCGATGCAGTCCGCACCCCTTTTGGAAAAGCGGGCAGTATGTATGCCGGTACTCGCGCAGATGATCTGATGGTGCGAGCAATGCGCGGCTTACTTGAGCGCAACCCCAAGGTTGCACCTGATGCCGTTGAAGATGTTGCGATCGCTGCGGCTACGCAGACTGGCGATCAAGGTATGAATATCGGCCGAAGTGCAACGCTGTTGGCGGGACTTCCCAAGAGCGTTCCCGGTTATTCCATCGATCGTTGGTGCGCAGGCGCCATGACTGCAACGACAACAATTGCAGGTGCAATTGCCATGGGCGCTATCGATATTGGAATCGCAGGCGGTGTTGAACATATGGGTAATCACCCAATGGGCGAACTCATGGATCCAAATCCCCGCTATCTTGCAGAGAAATTGGTTGAACAAGATGCACTCGCAATGGGAGCTATCGCCGAACGTCTGCATGATCGCTTTCCGCAATTAACTAAAGAGCGAGCTGATCGTTATGCCTATAACTCGCAGATGAAGACAGCACAAGCGTATGCCGATGGAAAGTTGCAACGCGATTTGATTCCTACTGCAGCACGTAGCGCAGAGTTAGGATGGGGCGTTGCCACAGTCGATGAAGCGCCGCGACCAACCACCACGATGGAAGGTCTTGCAGGACTTAAAACTCCTTTCCGCCCCGCTGGTCGAGTAACAGCAGGAAATTCATCTGGACTTAACGATGGAGCAACTGCTGCGCTTTTGGCAAGTGAAGATAAGGCGAAAGAACTTGGGTTATCTATTAAAGCCCGCTTGGTCACCTTCGCCTTTGCTGGAGTAGAACCTGAGGTCATGGGTTATGGACCAGTTCCATCAACGATTAAGGCGCTCGCCAAAGCCGGTTTGAAGATTGAAGATATCGGCGCCTTCGAAATCAATGAAGCATTCGCAGTACAGGTACTGGCATTCCTTGATCACTTTGGAATTGCAGATGATGATCCGCGCGTAAATCCTTACGGTGGAGCAATCGCTGTTGGACATCCATTGGCATCTTCAGGTGTTCGCTTAATGCTCAACTTGGCGCGAACCTTTGAAGAGAAGCCCGACGTTCGCTACGGAATCACGACCATGTGTATCGGGCTTGGTATGGGTGGAACCGTCATCTGGGAGAACCCTCACTACACAGGAGGAAATAAGTAATGACCACTGCAATTACTCTCCCAGAAGGCGCTCCTGAAGAAGTAATCACCCATGCGCTCGTTCGCGATGTCGATCTCACGCCATTCGGTTACTCCGGAACCCTTGCGCTCATTACGTTGGATAACGGATTAGATCACACACGTCCCAACACATTTGGTCCACAATCTGTTGCAGCTCTCGATGCTGCAATCACTGATGCCGCTTCACGTAAACCAACTGCGATTGCCATTATTGGTAAACCTTTTATCTTTGCGGCAGGCGCAGACTTATCAGCGCTCTCTTATCTTGCAAAGCGCGAACAAGCGCTGGCAATCGGCAAGCTTGGCCACGATGTATTTCGCCGCCTCGATGAAATCGGAATTCCAACTTTCGCCTTCATCAATGGGCTTGCTCTCGGCGGTGGATTGGAAGTTGGCCTCCATTGCAACTACCGCACTCTTGCCAGCACCGCATTCACAGCGCTACCTGAGGTATTTCTTGGACTCGTACCTGGATGGGGTGGCGCGACAATTTTGCCGAAGTTGATTGGCCCAGAGCGCGCTGTACAAGTGATTATTCATAATGCACTGAACAACAACACCATGATGAAAGCTAAGGAAGCGCTTGCACTTGGCGTGGTTGATGCTGTTTTTGAACCGGCTGACTTTCTCGAAAAATCCATCTCATTTGCGGTTTCTGTCTTATCAGGAAGCGCAAAGATTGAACGTAAGGATTACTCAACCGATCCCGCTTGGGAGAGTGCCCTAGCTGCAGGACGCGCTGCTGCACTGAAAAAATATGGTGGAGCTGAGATTGCATCACCCATGAAAGCTCTTGAGTTAATCGCTGCTGCTCAGAAAAATACAAAGGGACAAGGCTTTGACGCTGAAGACATTGCTTTAGCCGATCTGACAATGTCTGATCCACTGCGCGCCTCGCTCTATGCCTTCAATCTCATTCAGAAGAAGCGTAAGAAAGTTGAGGGCGCGCCTAAGCCTGCGCTAGCGCGCAAAGTAGCCCGCGTTGGAGTTGTCGGTGCTGGCCTTATGGCCTCGCAACTTGCGCTCCTACTTGTACGCAATCTCAAGTGTCCAGTGGTGATGACGGATATTGATCAGGATCGCGCCGAAAAAGGCGTGGCATGGGTTCGTAATGAACTCACCAAGCTAGTTGAAAAGAAGCGCATGAGCCCTGAAGCTGCCGCACGTCTTTCCTTGCTGGTAAGTGGAAGCGCTGACCAAGGAGTATTTGCTGGCTGCGACTTTGTGATTGAGGCAATTTTCGAAGAGTTAACTTTAAAGCAAGAGCTCTTTAAGAAGTTAGAGAAGATTGTCGGGCCAGAGTGCGTTTTAGCTACAAATACATCATCACTTTCTGTAGAACGCATGTCCGAAGGGCTAGAGCATCCAGAACGCGTCGTGGGATTCCACTTCTTCAACCCAGTTGCGGTGATGCCGTTACTTGAGATTGCTCGAACTTCAAAGACTGATGATGCAACGACAGCAACTGCCGTCAATATTGGCAAAGAGCTCAAGAAGACAATGATCATCTGTAAAGATGCTCCAGGTTTTGTCGTCAACCGACTTCTTACTCGATTTATGGGTGAAATCACCGACGCTGTTGATGAAGGAACAGATCCAGCGATTGCAGATAATGCAATGCGCTCTATTGGATTCCCAATGTCACCCTTTGAGCTCCTCGGCCTAGTTGGACCAGGTGTCGCACTGCATGTTGCACAGACTCTTCATGAGAATCTTGGTCCGCGCTACCGCATCTCCCCCACTATGGAGGCGATGGTCAAGGCTGGCGTGAAGACCTTTTACATCAAGAAAGACGATGGCACTTACGCGGCTAACCCAGAAGCTGTTGCCTTAATTCATAAAGGAACAACGCCATCAACTGCCGAGCAAGTTCGCGCTCGTGCTCTCAAAGCGCTGGCAGAGGAAGCTCGCATGATGCTCGATGAAGGCGTGGTTGCAACGCCTGCCGAAATCGATCTCTGTATGTTGATGGGAGCCGGATGGCCAATGCATCTGGGCGGAATTCTGCCGTACCTAGATCGCGAAGGAATTAGCGAATCGGTTTGCGGTCAGCGTTTTCATGCGCCGGGAATTGCATCTCTTCCACAGTAGAACTCCACTCGACAATATCGCGTGAGATTTTTTGAGCAGTAATTCCAAGATCTTCTAAGATCTCTGCTCTCTTTGAGTGCTCAATGAATTCCAGTGGCACACCAATGCTATGCAAGGCAACGCTCATACCTGCTTCGCGGAACAACTCTGAGATTGAGCTGGCGATACCAGCATGGCGAATTCCATCTTCAAGAACAACAACGCTCTTATAACGTTGAGCCATTGCGACAAGGCTTTGCGGAAGCGGCTTCACCCAACGCGGATCAATAACAGTGACGCCAACACCCTCTCGGTACGCCTGAGAGGCTGCCTCTACTGCGATAGCAGCCATCGAGCCGACGCTTATCAGCAGAACATCCGCACTCTCGCCGCGATACAAAACATCAATGCCATCTCGTCTTTCAAAGGCTGGAATATCGCTCTGCACTGCACCTTTAGGAAAACGAATAAGCGATGGTGCATCTTTAATATCGACAGATTCGCGGAGCGTTTCTCGCAATCGCGCCGCATCGCGAGGGGCAGCAACATGCAAAGTAGGAACAATTCCAGTAAGCGCTAAATCCCAAATACCATGATGAGAAGGTCCATCATCACCTGTGATGCCCGCGCGATCTAAGACAAAAGTGACACCAGCGTTGTGCAAAGCAACATCGAGAAGGAGTTGATCAAAGGCGCGATTAAGAAATGTCGAGTAGACGGCAACCACGGGTCGCATTCCTGCAAAAGCTAAACCGGCAGCGCTGGTGACTGCATGTTGTTCAGCAATTCCCACATCGATTGTGCGATCGGGGAACTCTTTTTCAAATTTATCAAGACCGGTTGGCCCCAGCATCGCCGCCGTAATGGCCACAATATCTTTCCGAGCGCGTCCTAGCGCAACGAGTTCATCTGCGAAGACGCTCGTCCAACTTGTTGCTGATTTGGCTAACGGAGTTCCGGTTTCTGGATCAACTACACCCACTGCGTGAAACTTCTCTGCCTCATCTGCGACGGCAGGTTTGTGGCCACGACCCTTTTCGGTGATTACATGCACCAGAACTGGTTCACCGAATTCTTTAGCTTGCAAGAAGGCGCGTTCCATCGCTGCAATGTCATGGCCGTCAATTGGACCAAGGTATTTCAGTCCGAGATCTTCAAACATTCCTTGCGGAGCAACAATATCTTTAATGCCTTTTTTCATCCCATGCAGAGTTTCGTAGATTGGCGCACCCACCACAGGCGTCTTCGAGAGAACTTCCTTGCCCCAATCCAAGAATCGCTCATAGCCTTGTGTGACACGAAGCGTCGAGAGATAGGTGGCAAGGCCACCAATGGTTGGTGAATACGAACGTTCATTGTCGTTGACCACAATCATCAGATTGCGATCTTCAGACGCTGCAATGTTGTTGAGCGCTTCCCATGACATTCCGCCAGTGAGCGCCCCGTCACCAACGACAACTACAACATGGCGGTCGGTCTGACCGGTAAGGCTAAATCCGCGGGAGATTCCATCTCCCCAAGACAACGCTGTTGATGCATGTGAATTTTCAATAACATCATGTTCGCTCTCGCGACGATTCGGATAGCCCGCTATACCGCCGCGCTGACGCAGGTGATCAAATTGATCTGCACGGCCCGTCAGGATCTTATGGACATAAGACTGATGACCGGTATCAAAAAGAAGAACATCTTTTGGAGATTCAAAGATGCGATGCAGAGCAATGGTGAGTTCTACGACGCCTAGATTGGGGCCAAGATGGCCACCGGTCTTTGAGACTTTAGTAATCAGAAATTGGCGAATCTCTTCAGAGAGCTCGGCTAACTGCTCCGGTTTCAGACCCTGCAGATCAGCTGGGCTCTTTATAGATTCAAGCATGAGTAGAAGTCTAGATTAGCCGCGCAGTTGGCGCAGTACGTACTGCATGATTCCGCCGTGGCGATAGTAATCCGCCTCGCCGGGCGTATCGATACGTACCTTTGCCGTGAAGGTTTTCTCTCCTGCTTTGACTGTTACCTCTTTTGGAATCGATCCTTCGTTGAGCGCTGAGACCCCCGAAATTGAAAAGACTTCATCGCCCTTAAGTCCCAAGGACTGTGCAGTTTCACCATTCACGAATTGCAGAGGGAGAACTCCCATACCAATGAGATTAGAACGGTGAATTCTTTCAAAGCTTTCTGCAATAACTGCACGCACACCGAGGAGCGCAGTACCTTTTGCAGCCCAGTCACGAGAAGAACCGGATCCGTATTCCTTCCCCGCCAAGATTACGAGGGGAATTCCAGCGTCTTGGTAGGCAACTGATGCATCGTAAATCGTGGTTTGTGCTCCGTTGTTCAGGAAGTTACGAGTAAATCCGCCTTCGACACCGTCAAGCAATAAATTCTTCAGACGAATATTTGCGAAGGTGCCACGAATCATTACCTCGTGATTACCGCGACGTGAACCGTAAGAGTTAAAGTCTTTCTTATCGACTCCGTGAGCTTCCAAATACTTCCCCGCTGGCGAATCAGCCTTGATATTTCCAGCTGGTGAGATGTGATCTGTTGTTACCGAATCCCCCAAAATGGCTAGAACCCGCGCTCCAGAAATATCCTTCACTGGTTCAGGTTGTGCTGGCATTCCTTCAAAATATGGCGGCTTTCGCACATAGGTAGATTTCGGATCCCATTCAAAAGTTTTGCCAGTTGGAGTATCAAGAGATTTCCAACGATGATCTCCTTCAAAAACTGTTGCATAGTCTTTGGTAAACATCTCTGAAGATATTGACGAATCAATCACTGCTTGGATTTCAGATGCAGATGGCCAAATGTCTTTGAGAAACACAGGATTTCCGTTCTTATCATTGCCGAGGGAATCTTTTTCAAAATCATGATTCATAGTTCCCGCAAGTGCGTAAGCCACCACAAGTGGTGGAGATGCAAGATAATTCATCTTTACATCTGGACTAATTCGACCTTCAAAGTTTCGGTTTCCGGAGAGCACAGCAGTAACGGCTAGGTCATGTTCATTCACAGCCTTGCTGATTTCAACTGGAAGTGGGCCCGAGTTACCAATACAAGTAACGCAACCATAACCAACAAGGTTAAAGCCCAAAGCTTCCATGTACTGAGTCAATTGCGCGCGATCGTAGTAATCGGTGACTACCTTTGATCCTGGCGCCAAAGTTGTCTTTACCCAAGGTTTTGAAGTTAATCCCTTTTCAACTGCTTTTTTGGCGAGCAGCGCTGCCCCAATCATGACGGATGGATTTGAGGTATTAGTGCACGATGTAATTGAAGCAATAACTACATCGCCATTCTTGATGCTAGTCGCTTTTTCGCCGACCTTTACGGGATATTCACTTTTACCGGTTTTATCAGAAAAGTAGCTAGGCAAGACTTTTTCAAAGGAGCTCTTTGACGCTGTAAGTGAAATGCGATCTTGTGGCCGCTTCGGTCCAGCAATGGATGAAACAACTGTTGAGAGATCAAGTTCGATATGCTCAGAAAAACGTGGTGAAGCAGCTGGGTCATGCCACATTCCCTGTGCCTTTGCATACTTTTCAACCAGAGCAACTTGATCTTCACTGCGTCCGGTCAGGCGCAAGTAGCGCAGAGTTTCATCATCAATTGGGAAGATGGCACAGGTTGAACCATATTCTGGCGACATATTTCCGATTGTGGTGCGATTTGCCATGGGGACTGAGACAACTCCAGGACCATAAAATTCAACGAACTTGCCAACAACACCATGCTTGCGAAGCATTTCAGTAATTGTGAGAGCCATATCTGTTGCAGTTGTGCCGACCGGGAGTTCACCTGAGAGTTTAAAGCCGACAACGCGCGGAATTAGCATTGATACTGGCTGCCCTAAGAGAGCTGCCTCTGCTTCGATTCCACCGACTCCCCACCCAAGAACTCCGAGTCCGTTGACCATCGTTGTATGAGAGTCAGTTCCAACGACGGTATCTGGATAAGCACGAAGAACTCCGCCAACCGTCCGGGTCATGACAACTCGAGCGAGGTATTCAATATTTACCTGGTGCACAATCCCTGTTCCAGGTGGCACCACTTTAAATTCATCAAAAGCACCTTGGCCCCATCGCAAGAAACGATAGCGTTCCCGGTTGCGTTCATATTCAATGTCCGTGTTCTTCTCAAAGGAATCCTTGGTGCCGAAGACATCTGCGATTACCGAGTGATCAATGACAAGTTCTGCTGGCGCGAGCGGATTGACTTTTGCTGGATCTCCTCCCAGGTCAACAATTGCCTCACGCATTGTTGCTAAGTCAACGACGCATGGAACTCCAGTGAAGTCCTGCATCACAACGCGCGCGGGAGTGAATTGAATTTCAGTATCTGGCTCAACGGAAGGATCCCATTTGGCTAACGCGCTGATATGGTCGACAGTGATGTTCGCACCATCTTCGGTTCGCAGAAGATTCTCCAGCAGAATCTTGAGCGAGAAAGGAAGATCCTTCGCTCCGTCAATCTGTGAGATGTCAAAGATTTCATAATCTCTGCCTGCAACGGTGAGATTCTTCTTCGTACCGAGGGAGTTCTTGCTCATCCCGAGCCTTCTTTCATAAGTATCTTGACGTCAAGATACCTTATCTGCGACAAAGAGCGCAACACATTCGATGTGATGTGTCATGGGAAAGAGATCAAAGGCGCGCAGCGTATGTAACTCATACCCGCCTTCCTGCAAATATAAAGTATCGCGCGCCAAGGCGGCAGGGTCACAGGCGACATAGACAATTCGTTGCGGTCGCAGCGCCAGAGATTGGGCGATAACTTCCTTGCCGGCTCCTTCCCGAGGAGGGTCAAGAACAATGACATCTGCTCCGCCAAAGCGCGGCAAAATCTTCGCTACATCTCCAGTGTGAACTGCCACGTTTTTGCAATCTGCAAAATTGCGACGAGCATCTGCAGTTGCGCTCTTACTACCCTCAACAATGTCGATACTTCCTTCTTCGCCGATATCGTGCAAGAGCGCAGCGGCGAAGAGACCGACTCCCCCATATAAATCAAGTACTCGACTACCTCGAGATAAGTTCGCCAGTGCACGAACAGCCTCAGTTAAAACTCGCGGAGCATCTTTATGGCTCTGCCAGAAAGATTTTTGGCTCACTTCTAGGATTCTTCCAGCAATCTCATAGTGGGCAACATCTGGCCCCTCTGAAGTTCTTGGTAAAGAATCTTCACGCGTATTCGATGTCGCGATAGTTCGCTCACCTTGATTGGAGATTGAAATTTCTAAACGTTGGTCGCCTTTAGCACCGCGCGCAGATAGCTCGGCAAATTTCAACTCTGGAACGAGAATACGGCAATCATCAACCGGAACGATGGTCTTGCTTCTTGCTCGATAAAATCCGAGCGCACCAGATTTTGTGGTGACTGCCGAACATCGCGTGCGCCAACCAAGCGGAGCGGAAACTGCTTCAACTTCAACGGCAATCTCCATCTTCGGGATACGAGCAAATTGCTCGGCAATGACATCTGCCTTCAAAGCTCGCTGCCTATCTGAGGATATGTGCTGAAAATCGCAGCCTCCACAACCCAATCTATGTGCATATCTACAAGGCGCACTTACTCGATCCGGTGATGCTGTCTCCACCGAAATGACATCTGCACGATTGAAGGATGATCCGACACTGGTAATTTCAATAGTGCACGTCTCGCCAGGTATGGCATGTCTGACAAAAATTACTGCACCTTCATGGCGCGCAATAAAGTGCCCTCCATGGGCAACTTTTTCAATGGTGACACTTATCTGCTCGCCCACAGATAAAGCTTTTCGACTGTGTGCAGACATAATGGCTAGCCTAGTAGTAAGTTAGACCAGTGCACGTAGTCATCATGGGTTGCGGTCGAGTGGGTTCCTCACTGGCTATCGAGCTAGAAGCAGCCGGACATTCAGTTGCAATCATCGACCAATCGAAGGACGCATTCCGTCGCTTGGGTACAGAATTTAAGGGGCGCACTGTTGTAGGCGTTGGGTTTGATCGCGACACTTTGCTTGAGGCAGGCATTGAAGGCGCCGATGCATTTGCCGCAGTCAGTAACGGAGACAACTCAAATATCTTGGCAGCTCGCGTTGCGCGCGAAAGTTATGGCGTCACAAATGTAGTTGCACGTATCTATGACCCAGGTCGTGCTGAAATTTATCAACGTTTAGGTATCCCAACTGTGGCCACAGTAATTTGGGCAACTGATCAAATTCTGCGTCGAATTGCACCTGGTGGAGCGAGATCGGAATGGCGTGATGCAACTGGCACAGTTCAGCTTCTTGAGGTTCACCCTCATATCGATTGGTATGGGCGCCCCATCACAGAATTAGAGGCGGCGACAGAAGCTCGCGTAGCTTTCCTTACGCGTCTTGGTGAAGGACTCATTCCTGAACCACATACTGTTCTTCAAGATGGTGACTTGGTGCATATGACAATTCAGGACGAGAAAATTGCAATAGCCGAAAGCGCTCTCTCACAAGGGCCAGGTAACTAGCCCATGAGAATTGCAATCGCTGGTGCCGGCAATGTAGGGCGCGCTATTGCTCGAGAACTACTCGATAATGGTCACCAAGTCCTTCTCATCGATCGTGATCCAAAAGCTCTGAAAATTGATTCGGTGCCCGATGCCGAGTGGCTGATGGCCGATGCCTGTGAAATCGCTGCCCTCGACAATGCGCAACTCAATAAATGTCAGGTGCTTGTCGCAGCCACTGGAGATGACAAGGTAAATCTGGTGACTTCACTACTTGGCAAGACTGAGTATGGGGTCCCACGTGTTGTCGCTCGAATTAACCATCCAAAGAATGAATGGCTCTTCGATCAATCATGGGGCGTAGACGTTGCTGTATCTACTCCGCGAATTATTGCGGCGCTCGTTGAAGAAGCAGTCAGCGTTGGTGATGTTGTTCGACTCTTTTCATTTAGAAAAGGTCAGGCAAATCTCGTTGAAATTACTCTCCCTGATTCATCAATTTGCATAGGTAAAACAGTAGAAGAGGTAACTCTTCCGGATGATGCCTCTCTTGCAGCGATTGTTCGAGATGGTCGCGTCATTGCACCATCTGCCAGCGATGTCTTTACAGCGGGAGACGAATTACTTTTTGTCGCTTCAGCGGCCGCTGAAGATCAAATAAAGGGCTGCTTTATCGCTCAGTAGTACCACGATGCTCAGCTGGTATTGGCGGTGCGTTCTTAATGATCTGCCAAGACCCATATGCTGTAGCAAGAAAGAGTGGATAGCCCATCGCAAGATTAACTGTCCCGAGTAGATTTACATTTCCGGTTCGATAAATGGGGTACTGCACTGCAATTCGCAGAAAGAACATACCAACCCAGAGCCAACTTGCCAGCATATATGCGCGCTTTCGCTCTGGATGATTGCGCCACTTCAAATTCTCGCCCAAGATGGGGCCAAGTAGTAAACCTAATACCGGCCAGCCAGCAAGATTTGCAACAAGATAGACGGTTCCGTAGGCCAGGTTCGTTAACAATTTAGGAATATAGAGATCGCTGGCGTTACCTGTGCGGTTAGCAAACCACGCGCAAATCAAAACTCCAATAAAGCCACTTACCGCATGTTGCACGGTATCACGCATCGCTAATCGAATAATCGTAAGAAAAGCAGACATGGCAATAGCTGCGAGTAAAGCGCTTTGCAATTCATCTGTGACATTAAAGACGATCAAAAAAAGTATGGTGGGGATTCCAGAATCAATCAGCCCCTTCTTGCCACCGAAAGCTTTTAAGACTTTCTCGCGATCTTCGTGTTGGCTCATTGGCGACCTGTCGATCCAAAGCCACCGGTACCACGGCCCGAACCAGGTAGTTCTTCAACTTCCACAAACTCTGCACGCTCTACTTTTTGGAAAACCAGCTGCGCAATACGATCACCGCGCTTAAAGGTAATACTCTCGTGTAAATCGTGGTTAATCATGATGCACTGTAACTCGCCGCGATATCCGGCATCCACAGTGCCAGGTGCGTTCACCATCGTGACGCCATGCTTAATTGCTAAACCTGAACGAGGATGTACCAGTGCCACATATCCATCAGGCAGCGCGATTGCTATTCCAGTAGGCACTAGTGCGCGTTCACCGGGCTCTAGAGTGATATCGATGCGGGAGACAATATCGGCGCCTGCATCTCCTCCTCGTGAATATTGTGGAAGTGGAAGATCGGGGTCTAACCGAGTTATCAATACTTGTAAAGAGCTCATGGATTGATATCAAATTCTGGATCTACGAAAGAGAGCAACTCTGGATTCTTACGAAGCCCCTCCAAGTATTCTGCCGGTGCATTTTCAAGAAAGTGCTTCATTGGAACTATGACAAATAGTGATGCTGCCTTTACCGCAATTTCACCATCTGGTCCATCAAGCCTGCCTTCGGCTTCGGAGTACACCTTTCGATTTACCTGTCCGGTGATTCGGGCAGTGATGTAAAGACGAGTTCCGATAGGAACTGGCTTAAGAAAGTCAGTTTCAAGTCGTGCAGTCACGGCGGGAGCACGAAGTAGCCACATCAGTTTTCCAAGAGCTTCATCAAAAGCAAGTGCCAATAGACCACCGTGAGCCAACCCTGGAGCACCTTGATGATTTTCAGTAACAACAAATTCCGCGGTGATATCCGCGCCCTGGCCAACATGAGCAACTAGGTGCAAACCTGTGGGATGGAGTTCACCGCAACCAAAGCAGTGCTTGAAATGCGATGGGATCTGCGTCCCTGTTTCTGGAGATTTCGGATGGCGCTGCGGGATTTGTGCCCCAACTGGCGGCGTTGTGCTTGGAACGCGACTCATAGCGCAAGGTTACTTCATGATTCACTTCAGATGATAGTTCCAAGATAACCTAGCGCGTATGGTCTTCCATGAAGTGATTCGGCCCCCTATCTGGGTATTGGCGTTTATCTACTTCATGTTTCTCTCACTTGTGATTGCAATATGGGCAGCACTTGATAACCGCAGCGCATTCATTTCATGGGTGATTTCAACAATTGGAATCTTTCTTATAGCTTTTCGTTGGCGCACACATATTTCAATTAATGAATCTGAACTCCGAGTTGGTTCAGCTCACATTGCGTTGAAATATCTCAAAGGAGTTACTGCGCTCAGCCAGGAAGAGATGCGGCTATTGCGCACCCGAGATGCTGACCCTGCTGCATTTCTTGCGCTAGCTTTTTGGATTCCAACTGGCGTAAGAATTGACTTAAATGATGAAAGAGATAGCGTGCCCTACTGGTTAATCAGCTCTAGAAAGCACGAAGAACTTACGCGCACTCTTTACAGATTGCTTTAGCGCCTTCTCCCTTAGCCAGTTGCGTGATGTGATGAATCAAGAAGCATCGTGAACATGTGAATTCATCAACTTGAACCGGCACAACTCGAACTGCGAGTTGCTCGCCCGATAAATCTGCTCCGGGAAGTTCAAGATTTTCTGCAGCTTCTGCTTCATCCACATCGATCTGACCTGATTGCGCATCTACACGCTTGGCCTTGAGTTCTTCTAGCGATTCCTCATGAAGTTCCTCATCGGTCTTTCTGGGGGTGTCGTAATCTGTTGCCACTGCTCTCACCTCGCTTCCATCGCTTCTGGTCTAACCTGCGCGAATAGTCGCGCATAGTTCGGCTTTATAGATGCTACAACCCTCGGCGTGTCGCGTTTATTCCGCCTTTGAGGTAGCAATTTCGATGGCTCTGGCCAAACCTCCATCTACATACGCGTGGATTGCAGTCCCGTGAGCCAAATGTTCCTCACTGATGATCTCGCCGCTCTCATGGATAGCGCTCACTAAATCTCCGCGGTGATACGGGATAACGGTAGAGATTTCAACAGCCGGGTGTGGCAAAGATTTCTCAATAGCGTGAATGAGTCCGTCGATTCCAAATCCTGTTCTGACCGAGAATGCGTAACTGTTTGGTTCTTTACGAAGTATCTCCATAACAACATCTGGGCTGGCAATATCTACCTTGTTAATGGCGATGAGTTCGGGGATATCTCCTCCACCAATCTCGGAGATGACTTGTCGGACGGCTCGAATTTGCTCAAAAGGGTCGGGGTGAGAACCATCGACGACATGAACTATTAAATCTGCTCCGGAGACTTCCTCGAGAGTTGATTTAAAGGCATCAACCAACTGATGTGGCAGATGCCTGACAAAACCGACAGTATCTGAGAGTGTATAAACGCGACCTTCTGCAGTTTCGCATTTTCGGACAGTGGGATCAAGGGTCGCAAAGAGTGCATTTTCTACAAGCACTCCTGCGCCTGTGAGTGAATTAAGCAGCGATGATTTCCCTGCGTTGGTGTATCCGGCAATTGCGACAGAGGGAATGTTATGGCGCTTGCGTTCCTGACGTTTGGTATCCCGTGAAACTTTCATCTCTGCAATCTCACGTCGTAACTTTGCCATCTTGTCGCGAATTCTGCGGCGATCAGTCTCAATCTTTGTTTCACCCGGACCGCGTCCACCAATACCGGCTCCGCCAGCAGCACGTCCACCAACCTGGCGGGAAAGCGAATCACCCCAACCGCGAAGTCGTGGCAAGAGATATGCAATTTGAGCTAACTCTACTTGAGCCTTACCTTCTTTACTTTTGGCATGTTGTGCAAAGATATCGAGAATCAAAGCAACGCGGTCTACAACTTTCACTTTGAGTTTTTCTTCTAAAGTGCGCAATTGAGAAGGTGAAAGTTCGCCATCACAGACAACTGTGTCTGCGCCAGTTGAAACTACAAGCTGACGAAGTTCAGAAACCTTTCCAGATCCGATATATGTTGCCGGATCTGGTTTATCTCTACGCTGAATCAGGCCTTCCAAAACTTCTGATCCTGCCGTTTCGGCAAGCGCCTTTAGTTCAGCGAGTGAGTTCTCCGCCATTTCGGCGCTTCCCTCTGTCCAGACTCCAACAAGCACCACGCGCTCTAATTGCAGTTGGCGGTATTCAGCATCTGAAATATCTTGTAGCTCGGTGGAGAAACCCTTTACACGGCGAAGTGCATGACGATCTACTAACTCCTGTTGAGAATCTTCCTGGTAACTATTTTCGTCGGCATCGAAATCTGCTGCTGCTCGAGCGGATTCGCGCAAGAGCTCATCAAAAAGTTTGTCGTAACTATCTTCAGGTGTAGTCATCTACGAAGAAACTTTGAAATATCATGGTCAGCGATAAGTACTGCAGGGCCAATCAACGTTGCATTTGAATGGCCATCAATTTCAACAATCAGTTGTCCTCCGGGTGGAAAGATTGTCCACCTGCTCGGAAGTTGCTTGCCAGTGTGAAGGGTTGCAGCCAGCGCCACGGCACATGTCCCGGTGCCACAAGAACGTGTTTCCCCACTACCCCGCTCGTGTACCCGCATGCGAGCTTCATTGCCCGATAGCAATTCCACAAATTCAACGTTGACTCCATATGGATATGCAGATTCCGGTGCGACTACTGGCGGAATTGCTAAAGAGCCGACTTCGTCTAACGATTTCACGAAAACTACTGCATGGGGGTTGCCAACGCTGATGTTGTATCCACTCCACGTGTGGGAATTGTGAGTGGCAGAAATTTCTTCCATCTCATCCGTCACCTGGCCCATATTGACTGAAATATCTCCTTCAAGAGGAACCCTGAGATGTTTCGTACCAGCTCGCGTATCTATTGCAAAAATTCCTTCAGGCTGATGGCCATTTGCCACGAGATATCGCGCCATAACGCGAATACCGTTGCCACACATCTCGGCGCTTGACCCGTCAGCATTGCTGTAGTCCATAAACCATTTTCCGTCTTTTCGCGTAATGCGAATAAAGCCGTCAGCACCGATGCCCGTCTCCCGATTGCAGATGGCAGCAATTTCAGATGCAGAGAGCAACTGATGGGTTTCTGGATCAAAGAGGATGACAAAGTCGTTTTCGGTGCCATGACCGTAGGTCGCAATAATCGGTTCGTTCATCAGGTTACGAGTTTATCTTTGTCAGGATAGTCTCAAGTCGAGGTTGGTGTGTGGCTACCCACTGAATTCTCAGATCACGTGAAAACCAAGTCTCTTGGCGCCTTGCATACTGGCGACTTGCTCGCTTTGTCTCTTCCTTAGCCTCCTCTTCCGTGAGTAATCCCTCTCGCATCCCGAGAATTTGCGCATACCCCAAGGCGCGTCGCGCAGTTGTACCGTGCGTTAATCCCTTAGCAATGAGTTGATCTACCTCATCTACAAAACCCTCTTCCCACATGCGATCAACACGGAGATCGATTCGCTCACGCAAACTTTCCCGATCCATCACCAAGCCAAATTGCAATGCATCTGGATAACGCGAACTTTCTTCGCGCGGCAGATTGGCAGTAAAGGGCTTGCCGGTAATCTCAATCACTTCCAGGGCTCGAATGACCCGTCTGGTATTTGCGCGATCGATAGCCAGAGCGGCCGCTGGATCTAACTCTTGTAAACGTTCAAAGAGATAGTTAGCTCCAAACTCTTCCCCCATTTTTTCAAGGTGAGCGCGAACTTCTGGATTGGTATCTGGAAAGTTAAGATCATCCAAAAGAGCTTTGATATAAAGCCCTGTTCCGCCCACAATCACCGCATGAAGTCCCCGGCTGTGAATATCAGAAACCACTGATCGCGCCCGTTCTTGGTACCAGGCGACTGTGGAATCTTCGGTGACATCAAGAACGTCCAACATGTGGTGCACAATTCCGCGACGTTCTGAAACTTTTAGCTTTGCCGTTCCGATATCCATGCCGCGATAGAGTTGCATCGAATCAGCATTGATAATTTCAGCGCCAATTCGCTCGGCAACATCGAGGGCGATATCGCTCTTACCTGTTGCAGTGGCTCCACAGATAACAATGACTTTACTCATTATTAAACGCGAACTTTTGGCATTCCCAAAGTAGTAGATGAGGGCGCCGTCCTCGACTGGTGGGCATCTCCCCCACGAGTACGCTCTACTGAGATTGCATCCCCTATGAGGTAATGTGCAGATGCCTGAGTAATCCTGACATCGACTAAGTCGCCAGGGCGCGCGTCAGTGTCGGCGCCAAAGTGCACCAAACGAAAATCCTCAGTCTTACCAGTCATGCGCGCTTGCGCTTCATCACGACGTCCTTCAATCTCTGAGACAAGTGCGCGATGGACTGAGCCAATCGCTTCTTGATTAACCGCCAGCGAGATTTTCTGCTGATGTTCGTGTAATCGTGTATAGCGCTCTCCAACAATCTCTTCTGGTACCTGATTTGGCATGACACCTGCTGGAGTTCCTGGGCGAATTGAATACTTATATGTGTAGGCAGCCGCAAACTTAGCTTGCGTGGCTAGGTCGAGCGTAGCCTGAAAATCTTCTTCTGTTTCGCCAGGGAAGCCAACAATAATGTCAGTTGTAATCATCGCATTGGGCATAGCCCTACGTACTCGTTCCAAAATGCCTAAATACTTCTCGGCTCGGTAAGAACGGCGCATACTCTGCAAGATTGCATCTGAGCCAGACTGCAGCGGCATATGCAAGTGCGGCATGACATTCTCAGTCTGCGCCATAGCCTCGATGACGTCATCGGTGAAATCTCGTGGGTGCGGAGACATAAAGCGCACCCTTTCGAGTCCATCTATCTTTCCCGCTTCACGTAAGAGTTGGGCAAAGGCTCCACGATCTCCAAATTCAACTCCGTAGGCATTTACATTCTGACCAAGAAGAGTTATCTCAATAACCCCTTGCTCAACCAGAGCGCGCATCTCTGTCAAGATGTCAGCTGGCTGGCGATCTTTCTCAACGCCGCGCAACGTTGGAACGATGCAGAAGGTACATGTGTTATTACATCCCACAGAGATAGATACCCAGGATGTGAAGGCGGAGAACCTACGCGCTGGCAAAGTGGAAGGAAAATGCTCAAGTGATTCGAGAATCTCTATCTGGGCTTCCTCTTCGATGCGGGCTCGTTCTAGTAAAACCGGCAGTGAGCCCACATTATGAGTTCCAAAGACCACGTCAACATATGGCGCCTTCTTGAGAATGAGTGACTGATCTTTCTGGGCTAGGCAGCCTCCCACAGCAATCTGCATACCGGGATTCTTCTTCTTGATTGGTGCCAGGAAGCTGAGGTTTCCATAGAGTTTGTTATCTGCATTCTCACGAACAGCACAGGTATTGAAGACAACAATATCTGCTTGCGCTCCGGGAGTTACCGGAACAAAACCTGCTTCATCGAGTAAGCCCGCGATTCGCTCAGAGTCGTGCACATTCATTTGACACCCGTAGGTTTCAACGAGATATGTGCGAGTCATAAGACTCATCTTATTTGAAGATTAGTTGGTGATGCGAATTGGTGCAATACCCCGAGCAATTTGACGCTCGAAGTGGACTTCTCGCTTGTCATTAAAGATTGCAGCCGCCTTATATGTCTCATCCATAAAAGCTTTCAATTCATCACGAGCCTTGAGACCATCGCCTGTGAGGTCATCTCTCTCGAAGACTCTCCAGGCGCGCAGAACTGGCGCAACAACATCGTCAAGGTGCTGCTGTAAATCGTAGATTCCAGCAAGCGCAATCTGGACAGCTTTGCGCCCAAATCCTGGCATGTTTGCACCTGGCATATCAAAGTTTGTTACAACGTCAGCGATAGCGCGCATTGCTGCATTCGGCTCCATATCGAGAGCAGCCGACAAAGTATTGCGATAAAACAACATGTGTAGATTTTCATCGAGCGCAACGCGTTGCATCATTCCTTCAGCAATCGGATCATCAGAAAGTTTTCCGGTATTGCGGTGCGATATACGTGTGGCCAACTCTTGAAAGGAGACATACGCAATTGTGTGCAACATGTCATTCTCATACGGCGTCTGATAGCCAAGAGACATGTGCGCCATTCGCAGATCTTCGAGTTCATATGGATCAACACCACGAGTTGCCATGAGGTAATCGCGAATCACAATGGAGTGGCGCGCTTCCTCGGCAGTCCATCGTTCAATCCAATTACCCCAAGCCCCATCGCGACCCATAGAGATTGCAATCTCCGTGTGATAACTCGGCAAATTATCTTCAGTAAGTAAATTAAGGACGAGCGAATCTTGTGCAACCGGAGTGAGCCGAGAATCTTTTGCCTCCCAAGCATCACCATTGAGTGGGCCTGCATAGTCACGGCCTTCAGACCACGGGACGTACTCGTGGGGGTACCAGTTCTTCTGAACGGACAGATGTCTCTCAAGCTCTACAGCTACTACTGGTTCGAGATCACGAATCAATCGTGATTGAATCTTTGCTGACTCTTCGCTCATAACTGCAACAGTACGGCAGTGACTCTGTTACTAACGAGTTATAAGTTCTCTTCTGCGCGTTTCTGAGCCTGTTGTGTGCGCCATTTCGCAATTTCGGCATGATTGCCGCTGAGTAATATCTCGGGCACTGAGATGCCTCGCCACTCTTGTGGTTTAGTGAAATTGGGATATTCGAGGTAACCCTCGCTGTTATGGGATTCTTCAGCGAGAGATTCCGGATTTCCAAGAACGCCGGGAATAAGCCTGGTGATTGCTTCAATCATCACCATCGATGCAACTTCCCCGCCGCCTAAAACATAATCGCCAATTGAGATTTCATGGACTCGAATATTGCGCTGTTGAAAACTTGGCTGTGAGTAATACTGCCTAATGCGATCATCGATACCTTCGTAACGACCGCAGGCAAAAATAAGTTGCTCTGAAGTCGCGAAATTCTCGGCTACTTGCTGAGTGAATCGCTTTCCAGCAGGGGTCAAGATGATGAGATCTGCGCCGTCACTGAGAATTGAATCAATTGCTTGCGCCCACACTTCTGGAAGCATCACCATTCCTGCGCCGCCTCCGTAAGGAGTGTCATCTACTGTGTGGTGATTGTCCGTAGTGAAATCTCGCAGGTTGTGAACCTGTAAATTCACAATCCCAGAGCTCTGTGCTTTGCCGAGGAGCGACAAATTGAGGGGCTCTAGGTATTCGGGAAAAATCGAAATTACGTCAATCTTCATCGCGCCTGGCCTTCAATTTCTGGTGGAATCACAGTCATCCGCCGCGCCTTTATATCTACGATGGGTACGAGCTGTCTAACAAACGGAATGAGCGTTTCTCCAGTCTCGCCCTTAATCACCAGAACATCTTGACCAGGTAGATTGAGAACTTCGCTAACTTCGCCAAACTGGTCGCCATCAATTAAGAAAGCTTTACATCCAATCAATTGGAGTACGTGATAGTCATCCTCGTCAATCCCAGGTGCATCAATATCTACCTCTGCATAGAGGAGTTCATCGCGCAGAGCTTCAATTCCGTTGCGGTCTGTAATGCCCTCAAAGCCCAGCAAAAGAATGCCGTTATGGACCCGCGCAGATGCAACCACCAAATCACCATGGCTTTGCGTTTGTAGAACTGCACCTATTGCAAAACGATCTTCTGCTTCATCGGTACGAACCTCGATAGTTGCCTCACCCAAGATTCCGTGAGCTTTACCGATGCGGCCCACGTTTAATTTCATGGGTAAAGAAAAGTTAGCGAACCTCGTCGGTATCGATGAGATCGACACGAACGGTGCGGCCAGCAAGAGCGCTCACAACTGTACGAAGAGCTTTTGCGGTACGACCATTACGACCGATTACCTTGCCGATATCTTCGGGATTAACGCGCACTTCGAGCGTAGTGCCACGACGGTGCGTCTTCTCCTTCACATTGACATCGTCAGGGTTATCAACGATTCCCTTTACGAGATGTTCGAGAGCTTCATCAATCATTATTCAGCTGTGTCCGAAGCTTCTACGGCGCTTGCTGTGTCCGAGGTTCCAGCCGAAGTTGTGTCCTCAGTTATTTGTTCTGTAACCGCAGGAGTAGTTTCATCCGCTGGAGTTTCAGCAACTGCTTCCGCAACTGGAGCTGGCGCCTCTTCGGTCTTTGCTGGTTCAGACTTTGCAGCTAACTTTTCTTGCGCCTTCTTCTTTAACGTTGTTGCACCTTCTGCAGGTTCTGCGGCTGCAGCTTTCACTGCAGCTTCATAAGCAACGCTCTTTGCAGGCTTAGGAGCTGCAACCTTGAGAGTGCCCTCTGTTCCTGGAAGACCCTTGTGCTTCTGCCAATCTCCGGTCACCTTGAGGAGAGCCTCTACAGCCTCAGAAGGTTGCGCACCAACGCCGAGCCAGTAGAGCGCACGCTCTGAATTGACTTCGATGATTGATGGATCTTGACCCGGAACATAGCGGCCAATCTCTTCAATCGAGAGGCCGTTACGAGCCTTACGTGAATCTGTTACGACGATGCGGAAATATGGTGTGCGAATTTTTCCCATGCGCATTAAGCGAATTTTTGTAGACAAAGAAGTAGTGCTCCTAAAAAGTGTGTCGATCCGCAACAACTACAGCGGGGTGCGTAGTGATGAGGTCCAACTGTGGATTGGATTGTTACCGGGGTAGAGGGCCCTGCAACAGGTGCCCAATCTTGCCAGTTACGCGTGAAAACTGGAAATCAGCCGTTTTCCAACGCTCGCTTGGCTGGGTTTCCCGACTTCGATTTCTTCTTCTGGATAGGCGCAGTTTTCTTGACGGGGGGCATACCCGCCATGCTCGCCACACCCGGGGGAAGCGCCATGCCCTGTGGCATACCACCGCCCTTTCGCATCTGCTTCATCATCTTCTGCGCCGCAGTGAACTTATCTACCAAAGCGTTGACATCTGAAACTTTTCGACCAGATCCAAGTGCGATACGCGCACGACGCGAACCATTAAGGACTTTTAAGTCTCGTCGTTCCAGAGGCGTCATTGATTGCACGATTGCTTTGGTACGAGTTATCTCTGACTCATCGAAATTTTCAATTTGTTTTTTCATGGCCCCAGCACCTGGCAGCATGCCCAGTAACTTGCCCATTGAACCCATCTTTGACATCGCTTCAAGTTGTTCGAGGAAGTCATCAAGAGTGAAATCTTCTCCCGAGGCAAATTTCTCTTCTAACTTTTTCGCCGAATCTCCATCAAAGGCGCGCTTAGCCTGCTCTGCCAAAGTAGCGACATCACCCATTCCCAGAATTCGGGAGGCCATGCGCTCTGGATAAAAAATATCAAAATCGGAGATCTTTTCACCGGTAGATGCAAACATGATGGGGGCGCCAGTAAGAGCTGCAATAGAAAGTGCAGCACCACCACGTGCATCACCATCAAGTTTTGTCAGCACTACTCCATCAAATCCAACACCTGCTTGGAAAGCCTTGGCTGTACGAACCGCATCTTGTCCAATCATTGCATCTACGACAAAGAGAATCTCTTGCGGTGAAATAGCATCGCGAATTGCAATCGCTTCTTGCATTAATTCTTCATCGACACCCAACCGGCCAGCGGTATCGACGATAACCATGCTGTGTAATTTGGTGCGGGCGAATTTAACTCCATCTTGAGCAACACGAACCGCATCACCAACTCCGTTGCCTGGTTCTGGTGCAAAGACGGTAACTCCAACAGAGTCACCAACAACTTGCAGCTGATTTACTGCATTCGGTCTCTGTAAATCGGCTGCAACCAAGATGGGGGTTTCACCTTGCTCTTTATAGAACTTGGCTAATTTCGCAGCAAGAGTTGTCTTACCTGCTCCTTGGAGACCAGCCAACATGATGACCGTTGGTGGATTCTTGGCAAAGCGGATACGACGGGCTCCCCCACCTAAAATTTCAGTGAGTTCCAGATTTACAACATCGAAGATCGCCTGCGCCTGATTTGTACCTGCCTGCAGTGTAGATAGCAGGGCGAGAGATTTAGCACGGATATTTTCGGTGAAACTCTCAACGACTTCAAGTGCAACATCTGATTCGAGAAGTGCGGAGCGAATATCGGTGATGGCGCTTTCAATATCTTTTTCAGAAATCTTGCCACGGCTACGCAGCGCACCGAGCGCGCCAGAGAACTTTGAAGCTAGTGACTCAAACATAAGATGAACAGTCTACTTCAGAGCCGAACGCAATCTCTGCGCGACTTCAAAGGCGCGCTCTTGCGATAAGGCTCCACCATTAATCTCTGTCACGTAGAGGGTATCGATGGCTTCCGCACCGAGCGTTGTGACAATTGCAGAACGGATATCGACGTTGCACTTTGTGATTGTGTCACCAATTCCGAAAAGTAACGCTGGCCTATCGTGGCTACGTACTTCAATAATGGTCGCATCCGTTGCCGCCGCCAGGAAAGTTTCAATGACTGGCGCTGGTACCGGAATGGAGGGAAGCTGCGCGTAAGCCGCGGTCCTCTCTGCGATTCGCTGTGCCAAGGAATTCTTACTCTCTAACGCATCAGCGATTTCTCGTTGCAGAATTTTTTCAGTCAGTAAGGGGGCGTGAGGATCTGGTGCAACAATCCACTCCATCACAGCGGATGAGCCATATGACTTTGTTCGTGCCGACCGTACATCCATCCGTAAAAGATTGAGCACTCCTGCCACAGTCGAAAGTAATCCCGGCTTATCAACAACCACAACTTCAACGGCATAGACATCTCCTCGATTATCGATGGAGACAGATAACTCTTTGGCTTCCGCCTTGAGCCTCTGTAGTTCAGAAATTTCAGGCTGTTGCGCCACTGTGTTATCCGCAAGCGCATTCTTAACCTTTGCAACTAGTTCATTGACAAGCGCTGCCTTCCAATCACTCCATGCTGCTCTACCCGTTGCCTCGCCATCGGCAATGCTTAGAGCATGTAAAAGTTCGAGCGTTTGTAGATCAGGAATAACGTCGCTCACAGATGTGATAGTGGCAGGGTCATCGAGATCTCTTCGGGTGGCAGTTGCTGCTAAGAGTAGATGGTGCTTAATCAGAAGCTTTATTGTCTGAATATCTTCGCTACCAAATCCTATGCGAGAAGCTATCGGGTCGATGAGTTGAACTCCGAGCTCTGAATGATCTTCTTCTGTCCCTTTTCCAATATCGTGAAAGAGTGCAGAAAAGAGCAGTAAATCTGGGCGATGAACTTGGCGAGTAAGAGCTGCGGCATGGACTGCTGTTTCGACCATATGGCGATCAACAGTATGTCGATGCAGAACATTGCGCTGTGGAAGCGAGCGAACCTTTCTCCACTCTGGAATCCAATGAAAAATGATCTCCTCTTGATCGAGTGCTTCAAAGATCTGCACCATGGCCGAGCCAGCCCCGATGAGCGAAATGAGATTTTCGCGCGCCTCGCGAGGCCAAGGGTTAGGTAGCGCGCCAACTCCAGCATGCAGTGACGTAGATAAACGTGAGAGAGATTCAAGAGAAATTGGCAGCCCAAGTTGTGCAGCTGATGCTGCAGCGCGCAATCCGATGACAGGGTCACGAGAAAAATCAGCATCCGCGCTGATAACAACCTCTTTATTGGCAACTGCGATATCGCGCGAGATGGTGGTGGAACGAATTCTCTTGAGGAATCGCCCTGAGCCATCTTTTCCTCTATGCGCCAAGCGGTACCAAGTAGATTCCAATACATAATCAACAGTTCGGGCTGCTTGGGCTACATCAGCCATTAATTGATCCGCATCACCGTAGCCCAATATCTCTGCGACTCTATCTTGCTCTTGAAAGAGCAGCTTATCTTTGTCGCGTCCACTGACTGTATGAAGCGCCTCACGAACATTTGCTAACAGTGATTCTGCAACACTGATTTTTTCAATAGGAACTGAAATCACATCGGCACGCTCGATGGCACGGAGCGCTGTGATATCTCTCAAACCTCCTCGCGCCTCTTTCAGATCGGGTTCAAGGAGGTAGGCCAACTCACCTGCTCTTTGATGACGTTCTATAAGTGAGGCTCGCAATTCCGGGAGTCGTTTCTTTGCGCCCTTACGCCATGCATCGACTGCATCGCTTTGCACAGCTGCAACTAACTCCGCACTCCCGCAGACAAGGCGGATGTCCAGCAATCCAAGCGCTACCTTCAAATCTGATTGCGCGGCTGAGAGCATCTCTGACCGAGTGCGCACTGAATGATCGACTTTGATTGCCCGGCCAGAAATTTTTTCATCCCATAGTGGGTAGAGAATCTTATTTACCAACTCCGAGAGCGCTGCCGCTTTGTATGAACCTGAATGAATAATGACAATATCTAAATCAGAACCAGGAGATAGCTCGCCGCGGCCGAAACCTCCGACCGCGGCGATTGCTACCTCGAGTGGGTCTGCGCCACTTTGTAGAAAGAGAGAAGCAAGTAATCGATCGCCCTCAATTGATCGAGCACGTCTTTCTCGAGTTCCCATGACGCTTTCCTAGCTTCCTTAAATCGCGTCTGGACCCTTCTCGCCGGTACGTACGCGAATAACTTGATCTACGGGAGTTGTCCAAACCTTTCCGTCTCCAATAGATCCTGTCGATGCTGCTTTAACGATGACATCAACGACAGAACTTGCATCCTTATCATCGACGAGCACTTCTAAGCGCACCTTAGGAACGAGATCAACCGTGTATTCCGCTCCACGGTAAACCTCAGTATGTCCTCGCTGGCGGCCAAAGCCACTCGCTTCGGAGACTGTCATGCCAGTGATCCCTGCTGCTTGCAAGGCATCTTTGACATCATCCAACTTAAATGGTTTGAGGATTGCGGTAATTAACTTCATAGTGATCCACCTCCACGTGATGAGCTAGCCATTTCATATGCTGATTCGGCATGTTCCTTGAGGTCGATGCCTTCGATTTCAACTTCACGAGATACGCGGAAGCCAATTGTCTTTTCGATTGCAAATCCAATAATAAGAGTCACAATGAATGAGTAAGCCGCGACAACACCAACTCCAAGAAGTTGCTTCATAAGTAGCTCGGTTCCTCCTCCATAGAAGATTCCATCGAGTCCGATGCTGTTGACTGCACTTGCGCCGAAGAGCCCAATTGCAAGCGATCCCCAGATTCCACCCACGAGGTGAACTCCGACGACATCAAGCGAATCATCAAAGCCAAACTTGTACTTCAGGCTCACAGCAAGTGAGCAGAGGATTCCTGCAATTACTCCGATTACAACTGCAGCCCATGGAGCTACGAAGGCGCAAGCTGGAGTGATTGCGACAAGTCCTGAGACGGCACCTGATGCTGCACCTAAAGATGTAGCGTGGCCATTACGGAGCTTCTCTACAAGAAGCCAGCCGAGGACAGCGCCTGCAGTTGCAACTTGAGTGTTAATAAAGGCAAGACCTGCGATTCCATTAGCGGCAAGAGAAGATCCAGCGTTGAAACCAAACCATCCAAACCAGAGGAGCGCTGCGCCGAGCATTACAAGCGGCAACGAATGTGGACGCATAGATTCTTTACGCCACCCAATTCGCTTTCCAAGAACAATTGCTAGCGCAAGACCGGCTGCTCCTGCATTGATGTGTACCGCAGTTCCTCCTGCGAAATCCTGCACACCTTTGCCAGCAAGATATCCAACGCCGGTAACTGCATCTCCCACTTTATGCCCGAAAGCGAAGACCCAGTGCGCAACTGGGAAGTAGACGATGGTTGACCAGATAGCCACAAAGATTGCCCAAGCAGAAAACTTGGCACGATCTGCAATCGCTCCTGAAATCAGAGCAGGAGTAATGATTGCAAACATCAATTGGAATGCAGCAAAAACTAGTAATGGGATTGGATAAACCCCACCATTGTTTGCGAATTCATTAACCGAACTTCCTAGACCACTAAGACCGATTCCACCGTACCAAGGTGAATCCGCCTTATGACCGAAAGCGATTTCGAATCCGTAAATCACCCAAAGTACGCTGACGATTCCGATTGTTACCATCGACATCATCATCATATTGAGAACACTCTTAGTGCGCACCATTCCTCCGTAGAAGAAGGCGAGCCCTGGCGTCATTAAGAGCACAAGGGCGGTACTAGCTAACATCCAGGCGGTATCACCGCCGTTGAGAACTATCTCTTCCATATTTGATCCATTTCACGATAACTGCAGAACTCGTCGTTGAGATGGCGTAAAGGTGCCGTGGCGCGGTTACATCAGATTGCCCCACACGTTAAGAAGTGGTCACAAATTGCCTTCTTTTGTTACAGGCGAGTTACGCCACGCTGACATGGGAGCCAAGAAGATTAGGCAAGCAGCCCCGAGATATAGCTCTCTGGGTCAAAGGCGGCAAAATCTGATTGCCCCTCGCCAGTGCCGATGAATTTAATGGGGATGTCCAGGGCGCTCTCAATTGCAAGAGCTACTCCCCCTCGGGCGCTGCCATCGAGTTTCGTCACAATGAGTCCAGATACATCGACAACTTCACTAAAGATCTTTGCTTGCGCCAGCCCGTTTTGACCCGTAGTGCCATCAATGACAAGCAGAACTTCTGTAATCGGCACAACCTTTTCAACTACTCGCTTCACCTTGCCAAGTTCTGCCATCAGATCGTTCTTATTGTGAAGTCGTCCTGCGGTATCGATGATTAGGTAATTAAACTTTTCTTCGATAGCACGTTTTGCGCTATCGAATGCCACTGCTGCAGGCTCTGCGCCTTCTTTGCCGCACACAGTCTCAACCCCGATTCGAGTGCCCCAGGTTTGTAACTGTGAAACGGCAGCAGCTCGAAATGTATCTGCCGCTCCCAGAAGAACAGACTTTCCTGAAACTTTTAGCGCAGTGGCAAGCTTGGCCACCGAAGTAGTCTTACCGGTTCCATTGACTCCCACAACCAAAATGACATTGGTCTGCTGAACGTCTGCTACCGATCGGCTCTTTTTTGAAAGTTTGGAGTTGAGTATCTCTTTAATCGCAGACTCTGCATCTTCTCCACGCATCTTCTTCGCTGATTCGACGAGTTCGGTTACAAGAGCAGGGCCTAAATCAGAAGCTAATAACTCAACCTCAATCTCGCGCCAATCGAGTGCGGAGGCGGTTGCCGCACCTCGCACCTTGGCAATTAATCGATTAAATAGGCCCATAGCAAAGAGCAGCTTTAGGCAGTTTCAGATTCACGCAAACGTTGAGAAATCACTTCAGTAACACCATCTCCGCGCATCGTCACACCGTAAAGTGCATCTGCAATCTCCATAGTGCGCTTCTGGTGAGTAATGATGATGAGTTGGGAACTTTCACGGAGTTCTTCCAGAATTGTTAATAGGCGACCCAAGTTCACATCATCAAGGGCTGCTTCAACTTCGTCGAGAACATAGAACGGGCTTGGGCGGGATTTGAAGATTGCCACCAGCATAGCTACCGCAGTGAGGGATTTTTCTCCGCCAGAAAGAAGCGAAAGTCGCTTGACTCGCTTGCCTGGTGGGCGCGCTTCAACATCGACACCGGTATTAAGAAGATCATCCGGATTGGTAAGAATTAACTTTCCATCGCCGCCTGGGAACAGGCGCGCAAAGATATCTTTAAAGTGCTCAGCGACATCTTGATAAGCTTCCATAAATATCTGCTGTACTCGATCATCAACTTCTTTGATAATGTCAAGCAAATCCTTCTTAGTGCGCTTAAGGTCTTCTAACTGCTCTGCCAAGAACTTCAGACGCTCTTCCAGAGCGTTATATTCCTCAAGAGCGAGCGGATTGATTTTTCCTAACAAATTCAGAGAACGCTCAGCAGATGCCAATCGCTTCTCCTGTTGATCACGACGATATGGAATCAGCTCTGTTGCGACAATCTCGCCTGAGTCAGTTTCGATGAATGTTGGTACATCCTTATCTGGGCCATATTCACCTATGAGTGTTGGGATATCGATGCCTAATTCCTCAACTGCCTTGGTTTCAAGAGCTTCTACACGCATGCGTTGCTCTGCGCGGGCGATTTCATCGCGATGCACGCTTGATGTGAGCTGATCAAGTTCCTGAGTGAGCTCTCTACTTCGAGCACGAACAGTGAGCGTCTCGCCTTCTCGTTCGGTTCTATTTGCTTCAAGGCGAGCACGCTCTGTCGATGCCTTAGCAATCGATCGTTCAATATGAATCAGTGCTTCGTATGCCGCTTCTGCAATAGCTTGTGAGATAACTGCGCCTCTTGCACGTGCTCCACGGCGGGAGACTGCCCGCTCAGATGCTTCCCGTTCTGCTCGAGCAGAATCTTCCAGCGCCTCCGCACGCGCTGCTAGAGAGGCAACTCGCTCTTCAGATGTGCGCACAGCTAATCGAGCTTCAACTTCTGCAGTTCGGGCGCTAGATACTTGATTACGAAGCGATTCCGCCTTGGAATGATCTGGTTCTGCGATATCACCGCGTTGTTGCATCTGGTGAGATGCAATAGACAATTCATTTTCATCGCGCGCCTTCGCCGCTGTTGCTTCTTGAATTGCACTCGTTAAACGATCAACTTCAGCCATCGCTGATTTAATATTCTGACCAGATACGGCAAGTTGTTCAGTAAGGGCTGCTATACGAGCATCTGATTCGTTGAGCTTGGAAAGTGCTGCATCAAAGTGACCCTGCCTAGTTTCAACATCTGTGGCAGCTGTAGAAATTTCAAACTTCAATCGGTCACACGTGTGAGTTAATTCTTCAAGTTTCTTTGTAAGTTCGCTTACGAGCGCTTGAATCTCAATCAACGAGGAAGATGATGCTGATCCTCCACGTGCACGAGTAGTAGTGACAATATCGCCATCGCGAGTAACTACGGTGATACCACGGTGTTGACTAAGAATTTGTTGGGCTTCACGAGGATTGTCGGCGACCACAGTGTGTGACAAAAGTGAATTAAGCAATTCAGAAATTTGTGAGGAACGCACATAGGTTAATAGCGAGGTCAATCCAGCAGGAGTTTCTATATTTGCGCTCTGTCCTGGTTCGTATACTAGAACATCTGCTTGTCCAAGATTTTTGCTGCGCAGAATTGTTAAGGCGTCAACTGCTGAAGATAGGTCACGGACAACAATTGCATCCGCTAGCTGACCAAGAGCAGCAGCAGTGGCTGCCTCCCAACCGCGATCGATCTCAATTAATGAGGCGACTGAGCCGAGCATAGAAACTCCATGTGAATCCCGAAGTAGCGCAGTTGCACCGTCGCGTGAATCTGAGGTGAGTTTGATTGCTTCTAATTTAGATTCGACAGCGTTACGTTCACGATCTGCAGCGCGCTCGGCATCCACCAAGTTGGCGAGCTTTGTCTTCGCTTCATCCAAAGAGTTTTTTGCACTTTCAAACTCTGAATCAAGACCTAGTTCACCAGAGTCTGCGTTGGCGATTTCCATCTCAAATTGCGCATAATGAGCCTTAGCCGAATCCACTCGACTCTGCGCCTCATCTCGCGCCGCGGTAAGTCTGGAAATCTCTTCCGTTATTGCTTCAAGACGCGCAGCAAGAGATTTAATGTGTCCTTCTTGTCGCGCAGTGCCTTCACGTTGATCAGCCAACGCACGTAGCGCTGCCGCAATGGTGTCCTCTTCAGCTTTGAGGGCTGCCTCAACATCAACAAGCGCAGCAGATGAAGCAGCCAAATGTTCTTTTGCAGTTGCTACATCCGCGCGCAGTTGTGCTTCCTCTGCTCTTAGCGCTGCCGCTTCTTCCTCTAAAAGTTGAGGATCTCGACCAGCGCTACGCGCTTCTTCTGCCTCTTCTGCCAAAAATCGGGAACGCTCTTGCGCCAAAGATTGAGTTCCGCGGAATTTTTCACGGAGCGCACTTAGTGAGTAGAAATTCTCTTGCGCCTTAATGAGCAACGGGCTCTCAAAGGCAGATTGCGCATCTAGCTCTTCTTCACGGCGGCGAACCTTTTCAAGCTCGCTCTCTACTAGCGCTCTGCGCTCACGTAGCGCATTCTCGTCGGCTACTTCTGCATCCAGTGTCTTTGATAGAGCGATGTAATCATCGGCGAGTAGGCGTAACTTGGCATCGCGCAAATCAGCTTGAATGGTTGCCGCCTTCTTTGCAACCTCAGCTTGCTTGCCCAATGGTCTGAGTTGTCTGCGAAGCTCAACTGTCAGGTCATTGACGCGCGCCATATTGGCCTGCATCGAATCCAATTTACGAATGGCTTTCTCTTTACGCTTACGATGTTTGAGAACTCCGGCAGCTTCTTCAATAAATCCGCGGCGCTCTTCAGGCGTAGCCATAAGAATGGCATCCAGCTGTCCTTGCCCGACAATCACGTGCATCTCGCGACCGATTCCAGAATCGCTCAGCAGCTCTTGGATATCTAGTAAGCGGGAGGCCTCGCCATTTATCTGATACTCGCTCTGTCCGTTTCGAAAGAGAATGCGTGAGATGGTGACTTCGGTGTAATCAATCGGTAGAGCACCATCCGTGTTGTCGATCGTGACCGCAACTTCAGCACGGCCTAGCGGAGCTCGACCTGATGTTCCAGCGAAGATGACATCTTCCATCTTGCCGCCGCGAAGTGATTTTGCTCCTTGCTCTCCCATAACCCACGTGAGCGCATCAACCACATTTGATTTTCCAGAACCATTCGGTCCAACAACACAGGTGATGCCAGGCTCAAGACGCAGCGTGGTCGCTGATGCGAAGGATTTAAATCCTTTAAGGGTCAACGACTTCAAATACACGCGGTAAACCTATCGGTAGGTGTGCCATTGGTATAAAAGCGACTCGTATAAAGTTGAACTTGAGGGTTTACGCGATTTCGCTCCGTAAAATTTCAAACGCTGCTCTCGCTGCGGATTGCTCAGCTTCTCGCTTACTTTTTCCGACACCATCTGCAATCTGTTGGCCACCAACAACGGCAATCGCGGTAAAACTCTTATCGTGATCTGGTCCTGTTTCGGAGACTTGATATTCCAAAGTCCCCTTACCAAGGGATGCCACTAACTCTTGTAGCGCAGTCTTCCCGTCGAGCCCTGCACCTTTGGCCATTGCACTTTCGAGGGTCTCTTTTATGAGTTTATTGACCACAATTGAAGTTTGCGCAAAACCAGATTCAAGATAGATGGCGCCTATCAGCGCTTCTAAGGCATCTGCCAGGAGCGAATTTTTATCTCGGCCGTTTGTAACTTCCTCACCTTTGCCGAGTCTGATGTATTGACCTAGCTCTAGAGAGCGGGCGATATCAGCCAGAGCACGCATATTTACGATTCCAGATCGGAGTGGAGATAAGCGACTTTCATCTAAATCTGGATACTTTAAATAAAGCTCTTCGGTAACAATTAGTCCCAATACAGAATCTCCAAGAAACTCCAAGCGCTCATTGGTCGTGGAGATTCCTGTTTCATAGGCAAATGACCTATGAGTAAAAGCCAACTCGAGCACTTCAGGAGAGAGTTGAACTCCTAGTTGCTCAAGAAGTTTTGAGTACAGATCAGACCTCTAGAACCTGACGGCGGTTATAGGTACCGCAAGTTGGGCAAGCAACATGGTTGAGCTTTGGCTGTTGGCATTGCGCACAGGTAGAGATCGCTGCTGCTGTTGTCTTCCACATGCTGCGACGGGAACGTGTCTTCGAACGAGACATCTTTCGCTTTGGTACTGGCACGGTAATCGTCCTTAATCTTCATTGGACCTTAGCCGGCCCTCAATAACTATGGCGCTAAGTATCGCTTATTTCTCCTGATTGCCAAAATCGGACGGCTTCTCAAGCAGGGAGGCTAGCCCGGCCCAGCGGGCATCGACCACGCCATGTGAATGATCTTCGGGCAGACTCTCCCACTTTTCGCCGCAATCTGGGCAGAGCCCCATGCACTCTTCATCGCAGAGCGGATTGACGGGGAGCGCCAAAATTATTGCATCGATGATTGGAATCTCCAGGTTCATGAGATCACCTTCCATTTGCAATTCATCTTCTGCGTCTAGATCAATGTCGTCTTCTTCGCGCCGTTTCTTGCGACCTTTGTCATTTGTTGGTTCGTAGCGATAGAGCTCCTGAATCTTTCTATCAACAACTTGCTCAACTGGATCTAGGCAGCGAATGCATTCACCGTGCGCAACTGCATAAATCTCTGCGCTGAGTAGGACACCTTCGGTGACTGACTCCACACGAATATCAGCCTCAATCACATCTCCCTCAGGGACTCCGATGAGGGGCACACCAATTCGAGATGGAGCTTCAATATCTAACTCATACTCTTTCATTTCACCAGCGCGACGAGAGAGCTCGTGGATATTGAGGAGAAATGGATTGCTCTTCATAGTTATGCCTAGGTCAGCCTTTTACTCAGGAATTAGTTGTCATCGTTGAGTTGCGAGAGGACATCCTTATCGTTTGCACCCTCAAGGCGTTCGCGGCCACGAGCGACCGCTTCCATTGTTTTATTAAGGATCACTTCGAGCGTTGCAAGACGTCCATCAATATAAGCCTCGACTTCTTCCCGCTCCTGAGCCGCCAAATCCCGTGCATCGTCGAGGATTCGTTTTGCTTCATCGCGAGCTGCCTGCACGATTGAGGTCTGTTCGACCATGCGCGCTACATCTTCGCGTGCAGTTGCAATCATCGCCTCTGCACTAGAACGACCTTCTTCAATAATTTGATCTCGCTGAGTAAGAATCTTCTCTGCCTCAGAAAAATCAGCCGGCAAAACCGTACGGGCGCCCTCCAGTAGTTCGAGCATCTCTCCGCGGTGCACAACACAAGAGGCAGACAGCGGTACTCCGCGAGCGTCCTCGACAATCGCAATTGCTGAGTTTAGCTTTTCAATTGAATCCATCGTCATTTTTGCTCTCCTGCTCGGGTGATAAGGGCGGCATTTACATTTGCTGGCACCATAGAGGAGACATCTCCTCCGTAGTGGGCTAGTTCTTTGACAATCGAAGATGATAAAAATGAGTGCGTCGGCGAAGTAGCCATAAACATAGTTTCAACACCTGAGGCTTGAATATGTACCTGCGCCATCTGCAATTCATAATCAAAGTCAGTAACTGCGCGTAAACCCTTCACAATAGCCTGTACATCATTCTTCTTACAGTATTCGACTAGGAGGCCGCTTCCTGAATCCACTCGAACATTGGGAAATCTCTTTACATTTTCGGCAATCATGTCGATTCGCTCTTGAATACTAAAGAGCCCAGATTTATTGCGATTAACAAATACCGCAACAATGACCTCATCAAACTGCAAGCTGGCGCGCTCAATTATGTCGAGGTGGCCGAAGGTGATTGGATCGAAGGATCCGGGACACACAGCGCGTTTCATGGTGCAAACGCTAGCAATGAATCCGGCCGTTATCCATTCTCGCCATCTATAAGCGTAGGAACCGCATAAAAAATAGTAGCTTGACCATAATTCTTTTCACGAAGCGCAGTGAATCCCTCGGGCCATGAAATCTCTTTTGTGCGGCTATTTCGCTCGACCGCAACGATTCCTTGAGAATCAAGGTAGCCACCATCCCTGATTTGGATAAGTGTTTCGATGACATCAATATCAGAGAGATCATATGGAGGATCGATATAGATAAAGTGATAACTCTGTGCAGATTTATCTTGAAGAAAGCGGTGCACGTTCATCGCATAGAGATGGAATGTTCCAGGACATTGTGCACTTTTAATACTTTCGAAATTTGCGCTAATTGCGCGGGCAGCTACCTCATCTTTTTCGACAGCATGAACTACTGTCGCGCCTCTAGATAGTGACTCCAGTGCGATCGCACCAGTTCCGGCATAAAGATCTAAAACTCGCAAGCCTGAGAAATCTCCGAATTCAGAGATAAGCGTGGAAAAGAGCGCCTCGCGAGCTCGATCAGAAGTAGGGCGCGTAGCTGACCCAACAGCGTCCAAAGGGCGCCCCTTTGCAAATCCAGCAATGATTCTCATCTTTATGCCTTATCAATAAATTCTGCAGCTGCATCAGCTTGCACATGCGCAAGTTGTGCTGCCAAAAGTGGGTGAGCGCTAATATCAGTGTCAAGAATTGTAGATGCATCTTCTCTGGCGGATTCAATAAGCGACTCGTCTCGCAAGACGCGCAATAGTCGAAGATGTGATTTGCCTCCCGATTGGCTTGCACCAAGCACGTCACCTTCACGCCGTTGTTCAAGATCAATTCGAGAGAGTTCAAATCCATCAAGCGTTGCAGCAACTGCAGCCAGCCTCTCGCGAGCTGGGGTTTCGGGATGAGCGCTCGTTACAAGCAGACATAATCCAGGTGAAGTACCTCGGCCTACACGACCACGCAATTGATGTAATTGTGAGACACCAAAGCGATCTGCATCCATGATCACCATGACTGTGGCATTTGGTACATCGACGCCTACTTCAATGACTGTAGTGGAGACAAGCACATCAATCTCCTTATTGGAAAAGGCGCGCATCGTGGCTTCTTTTTCTTCAGCGGATAAACGCCCATGTAGAGGCGCCACCTTGAGGCCAGAAAGCGCACCACTTTGCAATTCCGGACCGAGTTCTTCTACGGAAGCCATAATCGATGCGGTTTCGCCCATAAGAAAATCCATATCGGCATCTTCAGACACTGATGCTGATATTCGCGGCGCCACTACATAGGCCTGATGTCCCTGTGCTACTTCTTCTTTGATGCGACTCCACGCACGATCCAAATAACTTGGTTTTTCCAGAACTGGAACAACATGGGTTTCTATTGGCGCTCTTCCAAGAGGGAGTTCGCGCAAAGTTGAAACATCGAGATCGCCGAAAACAGTCATAGCAACTGTGCGCGGAATTGGAGTCGCTGTCATCACCAGTAAATGAGGAGGATTAATAGCTTTGCTCTTGAGCGCATCTCTCTGCTCTACTCCAAAACGGTGTTGCTCATCGACAATGATTAAACCTAGATCCTTAAATTCAACGCTCTCCCCCAGTAAGGCATGGGTTCCGATAACGATTCCCGCTTGACCACTAGCGGCTCTTGAAAGCGCATCACGGCGCGCCGCTGCCGATTGCGAGCCGGTAATCAGAGTTACCTGAGTCGCATTTTCTTCTGCTCCCAACATTCCACCTTGTGCAAGTGGGCCTAGTAACTTTTCAATTGTTCGCAGATGCTGCGCTGCAAGAACTTCTGTCGGCGCTAAGAGCGCTGCTTGCCCACCGTTATCGATAACTGTCAATGCAGCTCGTAGCGCAACGATTGTTTTTCCCGAACCAACTTCACCTTGCAATAAGCGATGCATGGGATGAGGCTCAGCAAGATCAGCTGCAATTTCTTGAGAAACTGCACGCTGACCGCCCGTGAGTTGGAATGGGAGCGAGCTATCGAATTTCTTGAGTAATCCATCGCTCTGCTCTGGGCGGGCAACGGCAGAAAGACCCTTCAGTTCACGCCGCCGCGTCAACAAGAGCAATTGCATCAGAAGCGCTTCATCAAAGGTAATGCGTTGTCGCGCTTTCTCAGCGCTCTCTAAATCTACTGGATTATGAAGTTGAACTAGCGCTTGTTGCAGAGATGGGAAGCCATACTTATCGCGCACCCAATCAGGTATGAAGTCTGGAACTTCATCGAGCGCGCCTATGGCGAGTTCAATGCACTGTGCGATTTTCCATGAGGGGAGCTTGGCGCTAGCGGGATACATCGGAAGATACTTTCCAGCGAAACCTTCTACGGCAGAATCAACATCACTACCATCGGCAATCAATTCATAGTCAGGATGGGCCAACTGTCTTTTGCCATTGAAGACTCCTACCTTCCCGGCAAAGAGCCCTTGTCGGCCAACTTTAAGTTCTTTCTCACGCCAGGCCTGATTGAAAAAGGTGAGCGAGAGTTTGGCCGTGCCATCAGTGACAACAACTTCGAGGATATTCCCTTTGCGGGCGTGCAATCGTCGACTGGTAGCGCTATAAATTTGCGCAAGAATTGTGACTTCATCACCTTCTACAAGCTCTGAAATATTGGAGAGTTCGCCGCGAACCAAGTATCTTCTTGGATAGTGATGAAGCAGATCACCGATGGTGATGTAGCCATAGAGCTCGCGCAACACTTTGGCGGTTCGATCGCCCAAGACTCCAACAAGTTTTGAGTCGAGGCTAGCCATGTGCCTATTCTCTCTAGTCAAGGCGCTGTGGCTCGGCTATTTCCCTACAAATATGCGTGGATTCGCACTATCCCACCCTGTCTTGCTACCCTAACGCCCTGATTCCAGTATGGAATCTTTTCAATCTAGAAGGAGTTCCTCTCATGGCATCTTCATGCGACATCTGCGGCAAGGGCCCAAGCTTTGGTAACAATGTTTCACACTCACAAGTGAAGACCCGCCGTCGTTGGAATCCAAACATTCAGCGTGTAAAGACTCTCGTTGCAGGTACTGCAAAGCGTCAGAATGTCTGCACTTCTTGCCTCAAGGCTGGCAAAGTAACTCGCTAATTCAGCGCAACTTACTAAAAAAGTTTTATTGAAAATGGCTCCAGGAAACTGGGGTCTTTTTCATTTCCACGCCAAGAATTTTTGAACCAGGAAGACCGGAATCCGCTACAACTACTCCAATTCGCAAACCTGGCAGATCGTGACCAGTGGCCAGAAGCACGTGGTCTTCCCCGCCGCCCAAAATCCACTGCCACACGTCGGCGCTAATCTCGGTCGCTAAGTTACCAAGCGCCTCAAATTCTGGGCTCTGCATAAAGAGAGCTGGGTCGAGCATCAACGCAACTCCAGAAGCGCTGGCAAGTTGTTCTCCTTGGACCATCAATGAGTCGCTGAGATCAACCATAGCGGTCGCTGCAAAAAAGTTTGTGGCGTAATCCAGAGTCGGCGCTGAAAATTGGGAAAGCGCCATATCAGCAGCAGCTGAGTTAACGGAAATCTCTCGAGTGAGTAGTTCGAGGCCCGCCGCAGACCATCCAGGCAAAGAGGAGAGATAAATGGCATCGCCAACGTGCGCACCGCTTCTCGTAATCGGCTTGTCAACTGAACCGACAGCAGTCATAGAGATAACTATCTGAGCCCCACGGGTGATATCTCCACCCACAATGTAAGCCCCAGCCAAAGTTGCTTCATGCTGCATTCCACGCGCTAAATTTTCAATCCAACTCATCTCTTCACTGCCGGTAAGAGAAACTGCAGCAACCAAATATTCGCAGCGACCGCCCATCGCAAGAATGTCAGCAACATTGGCGGCGGTAATCTTTCTACCGATATCAAATGCAGAGGACCACTCACGGTTGAAGTGAACGCCTTCGACTGCCATATCTGAGGTCACTGCTGAGCGCGGAGACGTTGCAATTACCGCCGCATCATCACCAATACCCACCTGGATTCGGGGATCGGTGCTAGTAAATATCTTTTGCAACACAGATATAACTTCTGCCTCACGCAATCCCATAGCCACAAGCCTAGGACATGAGATAGCGTTAGGGCGAAGCGAAAGGAATCTACAGATGTCTGTTCAGGCTTATATTTTGATTCAAACCGAAGTCGGTAAAGCGAACTCAGTTGCTGCTGCCATTAAAGCTATTCCTGGGGTTTCACTCGCTGAAGGAGTAACAGGACCCTACGATGTGATTATGCGCGCTGAGGCTCCATCCATGGAAGAGTTTGGCCGCGCCATCTTGAGCAAGGTTCAGGCAGTTGCTGGCATTACTCGCACACTCACCTGCCCAGTAACAAACTAGTTTCCAAGCGTTCCGTTTCTGCGTGTCAACGCAGTTTGTAGCAAGTGTGTAATCACTTCCGCATAACCCACGCCACTGGCTGCCCACATCTTTGGAAATACTGAAGTGGAAGTGAAACCAGGCATGGTGTTGAGTTCATTGATAATTACTTGTCCTGAATGAGTGAGGAAGAAATCAACTCGCGCGAGCCCAGAACAACCAAGTGCTTTAAATGCTGAAATTGCAGCCTTCCGGATGGCATCGGAAGAAGAAGGAGTTATGGGCGCAGGCAGCTCAATGTCAGTTGCACCATCAAGGTACTTTGCTTCAAAATCATAAAATTCAAACTTGGAATCAATGATGATCTTTCCAACAATGGATGCTTGTGGTTCACCATCAATTTCTAGGACTGCGCATTCGATTTCAGAGCCGACAATCGCTTTTTCAATCAGTACCTTGGTATCGAAAGAGAGCGCTTCACCTACTGCGGTTGCTAAGTGATCGGCACCCTTAACTTTTGTTGTACCACGAGATGAACCACCGCGCGCAGGTTTAACAAAGACGGGATAACTAAGTTCAGAGACTTTTTTGATGATTTCAGTAGGTGCGGATTCCCATTCAGCTTTTTTCACCACGATTCCCGGAGCTGTGGCGATTCCCTGGGAAGCAAAGATTGATTTAGCAAAAGATTTATCCATAGCTACCGCCGATGCCAGAACACCTGAACCAACATATGGAATATCAGCCATCTCAAGTAAGCCTTGAATCGTGCCATCTTCACCAAATGGTCCATGCAAAAGTGGAAAGACAATATCTATCGCTAACTTTCTGCCAGCAACGCTAAAGCCTGCTACATCAGCCACTACGGCTGGGGCAGATTCAGGAATGGTTGGCAGTATCTTTCCTTCAATTTTCATGGAATGGCTCTCGGGAACTGCTACCCACTTACCCGATTTGGTGATCCCTATAAGAATGGGTTCATAACGCGTGCGATCAATAGCTGCAAAGACGCTACCTGCTGAGATGCAAGAAATTTCGTGCTCGCTACTGCGTCCACCGCAGATGATTGCGATTCGTTTTTTCATCGAATGAAGTTCTCAGCTTTCGTAGTAATTTCCATCAGCTTTTGCAGAGCAGCAGCAGGAGTTAATTGTTCACTGACAATCTCTCCAACAGCCTCAATGACAGGCACTTCAATTCCCACTCGATGAGCAATCTCAACTACAGCGCCTGCTGATGCCACACCTTCAACGGTCTTAGCCACTTCTGCGCGTGCTTGCGCCATGGAGCCGGTTCGCCCGAGGACTTCGCCAAAGGTACGGTTTCGCGAAAGTGGAGATCCACAACTTGCTACAAGATCTCCCATGCCAGCAAGACCTGCAGCTGATAATGGGTCGGAGCCATGCGCAGCACAAAGTCGCGCAACCTCATTCAATCCGCGAGTAATCAACATCGCCTGAGTATTTTCACCAAAACCCATTCCAATCGAGATTCCAACTGCGAGTGCAATCACGCTCTTGATTGCGCCAGAGAGTTCGCATCCCATGACATCCACAGAGGTGTAGACGCGATAGTAGGGAGTCCGAAAGAGCTCGCGTACTTGGTCTGCCAAATCTTGCGTTGCAGCGGCAGCAACTGCACCCGCTGGCTGCCGTAAAACTAGTTCGTCAGCCAAATTGGGGCCGGTGATGATTGCAATTTTGCCCACACCGAGAACATCTTCAATGACCTCAGTCATGCGCATCTGGGTGCTGATTTCAATCCCTTTGAGAGTGCTCACGATGATTGAATTTGCACCAAAGTAAGACTTCCAATCTTCTAAGGTGGAGCGTAACTGCTGAGCTGGAATTGCCAGCACATAAATCTTCGAGTGAGCAAAGGCGCGCGGTAAATCTGTTGTTGCCTCGATGTTATCTGGAAGTAAGTGGCTACCCAGATACTTCTTATTTGTATGAGCTGAGTTAATTTCGTCAATGACCTCTGCGCTACGACCCCACAACAGCACATTATTTCCTGCATCGGAAAGTACCTGCGCCATAGTTGATCCCCATGCGCCTGCACCGAATACTGTGACTGTACTCATTTCCGCTTCTTCTTAAAGTTACCGGTTCGTGGTAATTCAGATGTGTGAGGGTCAAAGATTACTTCAGGGCGCTTCTCGCCACGAATTTCTTCTAACAAAACTGTAATGGCGCGCATAATTTCTGCAGTCGCTTCTATCAGTGCCTGTGGATCTTCTGGCTTGCCCCTCCATCTAGAGAGATCGACTGGCTTTCCAGCGCGGATGATAATTGTCTTACGCGGAAAGAGATTTAACTTTGTGGTGTAGTTAGGAACAATGAGTTGCGACCCCCATTGGGCGACAGGAATCACGGGAGTATCCGTAGCTAGCGCAAGTCGCGCACACCCTGTCTTGGCAACCATTGGCCACATATCAGGATCACGCGTCAGAGTTCCCTCTGGATAGACGCCCAACATGTGGCCTTTCTCCAACAATATTTTTGCGTGATCAACAGCTTTCTTGGCATCAGAAGTTTCTCGTTCAACTGGTATCTGTCCGGCAGCTAAGAGAATTTTTCCAATTACCGGAACTTTAAAGACCCCAGACTTTCCTAAATACCTAGGTGCGCGACCATTACGGAATAGAAAGTGGGTAAATACCAATACATCTAGGTAGGACATATGGTTACTGGCGACAATCACGCGGCCCGTTGCTGGAATATTTTCAGCGCCTTTCCAGTCGCGCTTCATTACAAGGTTAAAAATTGGAATCAATATTCCAGCGCCGAGTTTAAATGCTCGATTGGTGCCAAGCGGATACCCGCTCGGTGGTGCATAAGAAACCTTAAACTGCGCCATATCTTGAATCCTAGCGATAAAAAAATCAGGGCCCGCGCGTTGCGAGCCCTGATTTTTAAAGAGTGAAGATTTACTTCTTCTTCTTAGCAGCCTTCTTTGCTGGCTTACGCTTTGCAGGAGCCTTCTTTGCAGGCTTCTTCTTCGCTGCTGCCTTCTTCTTTGCAGGAGCCTTCTTAGCTGCCTTCTTAGCTGCTGGCTTTGGTGCTGCCTTTACCTCTGGCTTTGGTGCTGGACCAAGCTTGCGGTCGCCGGAGATAACTTCCTTCAGCGCCTTTGCAGGCAAGAAGCGAGCCTTCTTTGAAGCCTTAATCTTGATGGTTTCGCCGGTGAATGGGTTGCGTCCCATACGTGCCTTGCGATCTACCTTCTTGAACTTACCGAAATCATTGATCATCACGTCATTGCCTGCTGACATGTTTCGTGTGATTGTGTCGAAGACGATATCAACAGCGTGAGCTGCTTCCTTCTTGCTGCCGTTGAAGTGTGGGGCCAACGCAGCGATGAACTGGGCCTTATTCATTCAATTCCCCTTAAGTTTACGCGTAAATAATTAAGCTTTTGCTTAACTGAGTAAAACTTAAACCTATTTAA
>JACCEC011224077.1_pt1 | contig 44761 bp, 36 predicted proteins | sample 7450121 | NCBI WGS metagenome assembly JACCEC01 (sample SAMN15323455, study PRJNA562643) | freshwater metagenome | isolation source: river surface water | place: USA:Blue River Watershed | collected 2017-08-18 | reverse complement strand
CTGTCGCGTCGTCGCGCCAAGGGTCGCAAGAAGCTGATCCCCTGATCCGGGACGCCTCGCCGGCACCTGTTCGGTTGCGGTTTCCTGCCGCCAACCGTGTTCTCCGTAAAGTCGACTTCGAATCTGCCTACCGGCAGGGTCGTCGCTGCGGAAACCCTTTACTCAGTTTGGTCATTCGGAAAGCGGTCGCCGGCGGTCCGCGGCTTGGTATGGCCGTTGCGGCAAAAACCGTCGGAAATGCCGTCGCCCGTAACAGACTTCGTCGCATAATCCGCGAATCGTTTCGACATGCTCAGCATCGTCTACCGGCGGCCGATTACATTATCGGTGCGCGAGCAGCCGTGCGAGGTGCGTCGGCACAATCGATACGCGAGAGTCTCGAGGGTCTTTGGACACAGGCAGCAAAGTTATGCGCCGCATCCTCCGTGCCCTAGTTCGTGCGTATCAGCTCATCGTGAGCCCGTTGTTGGGACCGCGGTGCCGTTTCTATCCGACTTGCTCGCATTACGCTCTCGAAGCTCTCGAGACGCATGGTGCACTGCGGGGCAGCTGGTTGACTCTCAAACGAGTCGGTCGTTGCCATCCTTTTTGTGAAGGCGGTTACGATCCCGTTCCGCCGCGTTTAGAGAAGAGATCGACGTGACTTCGACTAATGCTCGCATGTTCCTGTGGCTCGGCCTTGTACTCGCGCTGTGGCTCAACTACGAAACTTGGCAACGCGATTACGCTTTGCCAGTGCCTCCCGCAGCGACGACCGCCGCGGCTGCACCCAGTGCTAAAGAAGTCACAGGTCTCGCAGCCAGCGTGCCGCAAGCAGCTGTTACAGCGACTGGCGATGCGAGCGCCGTTCCCGAAGCGGCTGCTACTAGCGTCACTGCACCAGAGGCATCCACGACGCCGACATCCGTCGCGAGCACCATCAATGTGGTTACCGATGTCTTGAATGTCGAGATCTCGCTGCGCGGCGGTGATTTAGTGCTCGCAGATCTCTCGCAGTATCCGCTCGTCAAAGGCGAAGACACGCGGGTTCGTTTGCTCAATACCAATCCATCCAATTTTTATTTGCTGCAGACCGGATTGACAGGGACCGCAGGCGAAGCACGCCCGACCCACCTCGCCGACTTCGAAGCGGCGCAGACGGACTATCGCTTGTCCGATGGCGCTGACGAATTACGCGTTCCGCTCGTGTGGCGTGATGCGGTCAATGGCGTTACCGTCACCAAGACGTATGTTTTCAAACGCGGCCAATACCGCGTCGATTTGCGCTATGACGTAGAAAACGCAGGCGCGAATGCGTGGCGTGCGGCCTCCTATGCGCAAATTTTGCGCAACGACCCGCCGGTTGAGCGCTCGATGTTCTCGGTCGAAAGCTATGCGTTCCAAGGGCCCGCTTTCTACGATGGCGTCAAATACGAAAAACTCGATCGAGAAGACGCAGAAGATCGCGCTCTGTCGCGCGATATCCAAGGCGGCTGGATCGCCGGGATGCAACACCATTTCGTGACGGCGATCGTACCGGCCGGCGGCGCGTCTTATCGCTACACGATTAAAACCGACGGCAATCAATATCTGCTCTCGACCACGGGTCCCTCGGTCACCGTTGCGCCCGGTAGTGGTGCGACGTTCGAAGAGACGCTCTTTGTCGGACCGAAGTTGCAAGCACAACTGGAAAAGACCGGCCCGCGTCTCGATCTGGTTGCCGATTACGGAATGCTGACTCTGCTCGCCCAGCCGCTCTTCTGGTTGCTCGAGCAGGCGCACAAGCTCACCACTAATTGGGGTTGGGCGATCATCATCGTCACCTTCTTGCTCAAGCTCGTGTTTTATCCGCTCTCGGAGTCTTCGGGTAAATCCATGGCAAAGATGCGCGTGCTAGGCCCGCGCATGAAGAACCTGCAGGAAACCTACAAGGACGATCGCGAGAAACTAGGTCGCGCGATGATGGATTTGTACAAGCGCGAGAAAATCAATCCTCTCGCGGGTTGTCTGCCGATCCTCATTCAGATGCCGGTGTTCTTCGCGTTCTACTGGGTGTTACTCGAAAGTGTCGAGATGCGACAAGCGCCCTTCGCGTTCTGGATCCAGGATTTGTCTTCGCGCGATCCATTCTTTGTTTTGCCTGTCATCATGGCAGGCGCCATGTTCGTGCAGTACAAGCTGAACCCCACGCCGCCTGATCCGATTCAGGCGAAGGTGTTCATGATCCTGCCGTTCATCATGAGTGCGACCTTCGCCTTCTTCCCGGCAGGCCTCGTGCTGTATTGGGTCACCAACACCTTGTTGTCGATCGCGCAGCAGTGGAACATCAACCGCCGGATCGAGGCGGAGGCCAAGAAAACGCGCGCAGGGTGAGCATTTCTCGCCGCGATACCATCTGCGCCATCGCCACGGCCGCTGGCCGAGGTGGCGTTGGTATCGTGCGGGTATCAGGTCCTACAGCGAGCGCGATCGCAAGCGGTGTCATCGAGAGCGGCCTACCGCAACCGCGGCACGCCACGCTCGTGCCTTTTCGAGATGCGGCCGGTGTCACTATCGACGAAGGCATCGCGCTCTACTTCCCCGGGCCGCACAGCTATACCGGGGAAGATGTGCTCGAGCTTCAAGGCCATGGTGGTCCCGTGGTCCTCGAGATGTTGCTCTCGCGAGTCATCGAGCTCGGCGCGCGCCGAGCGCGCGCCGGCGAATTCACCGAGCGCGCTTTTCTTAACGACAAACTCGATCTTGCACAGGCCGAAGCCGTCGCCGATTTGATCGATGCAGGCTCTGTGGCGGCGGCCCGTGCCGCATTGCGATCGTTGCAAGGCGAGTTTTCGCAGCAAGTGCACGGACTCGTCGAAGCCTTGATCGAGCTACGTACTTGGGTGGAAGCCGCCATTGATTTTCCGGAAGAGGAAATCGACTTCCTCGCCGACACCGCGCTCGTGAAACGACTAGATGCGCTGCAGCAGCGTTTCTCGGAAGTGACGCGCTCGGCCAAACAAGGGCGCTTGTTGCGCGACGGTATGACGGTCGTCATCGCGGGCAGACCCAACGCCGGTAAGTCGAGCGTGTTAAATGCGCTGGCGGGCTATGAGGCGGCGATCGTGACGCCTGTCGCCGGAACCACTCGCGACGTGTTGCGTGAACACATCTCGATTGATGGCATGCCATTGCATGTTCTCGACACCGCAGGTCTTCGAACCACGGCTGATGTCGTCGAAGCTGAAGGGATACGCCGTGCTCGCGCCGAGATCGCCAAAGCCGATCGCGTCCTTTTCATCATTGATGCCACCGTCGATCCGCATGCCGAGGCGTGGCTGAGTGAACAAGCTCAATGGCCGGAAGACCTTCCCGTCACGCTCGTGTTCAACAAAATCGATGCGCTGTCCACAGAACAAACCGATGCGCTGATCTCCAAACCAACCAGCGGCGTTCATCAGATACTCACCCTATCCGCCAAGCAGGGTCTGGGGCTCGATCGCCTACGTGAGCATCTCAAAGCCTGCATGGGTTACGAGGTTGCCGATAGCGGCACGATCTCCGCAAGATCTCGTCACCTCGATGCCTTGCAAAGAGCCGAGTGTCACGCGGACAACGCCGTTGAGCGATTGAAGCGCGATCGTGCTGGCGAGCTGGTGGCCGAAGAATTGCGCCTCGCGCAAAGCGCGCTGGGTGAGATCACCGGCGAGTTTGAAGCAGATGATCTCTTAGGTCGCATCTTCAGTAGTTTTTGTATCGGAAAATAGTTCAAAACACGGGGGCCTCATGCCGGTTACGCGACGTCGATCGATAGCACTCGGAATGGCTGCTGCGTTCGGTGCGACAACGGCTTTGTTGCGAGCCGAGACCTCGAAAAAATACGACGTCATCGTCATCGGCGCGGGTTTCGCAGGTTTGCATGCGGCTCGATTGCTTGCCGCGGACGGGCTCAAGGTTCTCGTTCTCGAAAGTGATCAGCGAGTCGGCGGACGGTCGCATACAGCGTACGAATTCGATTCGCGCATCGAACTCGGTGCCTCACAGGTCGGGCGGATGTATGCGCGTATTCTCGATACGGCTCGCACGCTCGGTATTGAGATGGCACCCGGCGCCCATATCAACGCGCCCTATTCCTTTGTCATCGGGGATCAGCTGATCCCTGCCAAGGACTGGTCAGTCTCGAGGCTCAATCCCCTTCAAGGAGCTGAGCGCAGCGTGCCGCCTCATGCTCTTGGGGCGTACTACATAGAACAAAGAAATCCTTTTCAAGGTCTCGATGAGGTGCATGCCGCCACGGCTGCGAATTTTGATCTTAGCGTCGCCGAGTGGTTAGCGAGACAGAGCGCCTCGACCGCTGCTATCCATCTCATCAACCAAACCCTCGGTGCACCGGGGCTCGAAAATCAAAGCGTGTTGCGGATGTTTCAGGAAGCGACTCGAATGAGAGTCGAGAATCGAGCGCGCGCCGCCGAGGCGGCGCAAACGCAACCGGGTAAAGATGCCTACGAGCGCGCAGCACTCAACTCCTACCATGTCGTTGGTGGCTCGTCGAAGCTGACCGATGCCATGGCGGCGAGTCTCGGTGATCGAGTGATCACGGGTAAGAAGGTGGTTGCGATCGATATGACGGATACCGGTTGTACGGTGCGCTGCGAGGATGGCTCGCAGTGGCAATCGACACGGGTGATCTCTGCATTGCCATTCACGATGCTCAGACACATTGCGATCACACCCACGTTGCAGGGAGTGCAAGCGGATGCCGTACGACAGATGCCGTATGGCAACCAAAGCCAGGTGTGGTTACGCGTCAAGGCGCCCTATTGGGAAGCCGATGGCATCGAAGCTTCGATGTGGACCGATGGGCTTTTCACCTTGATCCGTCAACAAATCGAACATGACGGAAAACGAGAGTTGATTAGCGCCTTGGCTTTCGGCGCGAAATCGTCCGAGCTTGATCGGCTCGCACCTCGGGATCGTGGTGAGCTCGCGATTCGATACATCGAACAGCGTCGACCGAGTACTCGCGGCAAGCTCGAGTTCATCGGAGCACATTCTTGGGCACAGGCACCGACTATCGGTGGCTGCAGCTACGGCTTGCAACCGCACGTGGCGTTCGATTGGAACCAGCGGATGTCGAAGCCGCATGCGCGACTCCACTTCGCAGGTGAACACACCCGCCGATTCGAGGTCGGAATGGAAGCGGCGATGGAGTCGGGCGAGCGCGCCGCGCTGGAAGTGCTGCAGAGTTAGCGCTTCAGTCGAATGAAACCTACGGTCGCAAGCAAAAATACGGCGGCGATGGCGAGAGCATTCACGGCCGCGCGTGCATAGCCAAGCTGGCCGACGTCGACGAAGTAATAGGGATAGAGCCCAGTCGCCGCGCCTCTCACGGCGAGGTAAATTAAATACGCGGCTGGCAGAGCCATGCAGCGCCAGGCATCGCGCCAATCAAGCGATCCTTGCGGCACGACCTGCCACCAGAAGTACGCGAACAGGGGCGGAATCAAATAGTGCAGCAGTAGATTCGTGAGGTGTTCGAGCCCCTTTGGATGGTGAACCTGCGTCAGCAGAGTCACGTAGAGCATACCGACCATGAAAATCGACACCGCTGCTGCCGTGATGGCGATAGAGCTGCGCAGCGTGGCCGCAAATCGACCAAAACGTTTGGGCCACACGCAGGCCGCCGCCACCAGCGCGCAGAGCGTGTTCGTGATGATCGTGTAGTAACCCGTGTACTGAACAACCGCAAAACCCACGGTCCGCCCGGCCTCGAGTTGGTGCTGGATAGACAAAGCCAATTGCAGCGCGACGGCGAACGCGCCGCCCCAGGCGAGCGCGACTCCGAGCGTTCGAGTCTTGGGGTTCACGCGCTACGTCGCTTCAGGTGGATCAGCAGGACCGATACGGCTGCCGGGGTGATACCTGGCAAGCGCGAGGCCTGGCCTAGGGTGTCGGGTTTGGCAGCGGCGAGTTTTTGGCGAACTTCGTTGGAAAGACCGGCGACGTTGGCGTAGTCGAGATCGGCGGGCAGGGGGAGCTCTTCGTGCTTACGCTGTCGGTCGATCTCGTCCTGTTGGCGTTCGATGTAGCCCGAGTATTTTGCGCGCACTTCAATCTGTAGCCGGACCGCGTCGGGCAGGCGATCGTCCCGAGCGGCGAGGGCGGGCATCGGATCCCCTTGCAGGAACTCCCCAGCGGCATCGCCCGCTGACTCGACGGCTAAACGATTCAGATCGTCGTATGACACCTCCGGGCGTCGCAACCAATCGAAGGCCGTGACCCCACGGAAGCGCGCATTCGAGAGTCGTGCGATCTCGGTCTCGGTACCCTCGCGCTTGGCTTCGAACCAACGCCAACGTTCGTCATCGACGAGACCCATCTCTCGACCGACCGGGGTCAGACGCAGGTCGGCGTTGTCTTCGCGGAGCAGGAGGCGATGCTCGGCTCGGCTCGTGAACATCCGGTAGGGCTCGCTGGCCCCGCGGGTGATGAGATCGTCGATCAGCACCCCGAGGTAGGCCTCGCTTCGACTCGGCACCCAAGGTGATTCACCTCGGACCCGGCGGGCGGCATTGATACCGGCGACGATGCCTTGGGCGCCGGCTTCTTCGTAGCCGGTCGTACCGTTGATCTGGCCCGCGAAGTAGAGCCCCTCGATGACCTTGGTCTCGAGTGAGCCATGCAGGTCGCGCGGATCGAAGTAGTCGTACTCGATCGCATATCCGGGCCTCGTGATGTGAGCTTGCTCGAAGCCGTGGATGCTGCGCACGAACTCGAGCTGCACGTCGTAGGGCAGGCTGGTCGAAATTCCGTTGGGGTAGACCTCGTGCGTGGTGAGCCCTTCGGGCTCCACGAAAATCTGATGCGAGCCCTTATCGGCGAAGCGGTGGATCTTGTCCTCGACCGACGGGCAGTAGCGTGGGCCGACCCCCTCGATTTTCCCGGTGAACATCGGCGAGCGGTCACAGCCGCGGCGAATGATGTCGTGAGTACGCTCGTTTGTTTTCGTAATGAAACAAGGAATCTGTTTTGGATGGTCTTCGATTCGCCCGAGAAACGAAAAGACCGGCATAGGGTCATCCGAGTACTGGGGCTGCATCACGCTGAAGTCGATGGTGCGGCCGTCGATCCGCGGCGGCGTACCGGTTTTCAGGCGCCCGACTCGCAGCGGTAGTTCGCGCAGACGAGCGGCTAATCGGTTGGACGGTGGGTCTCCCGCGCGGCCACCGGCGTACTGATCGAGGCCGACATGGATGCGTCCACCGAGGAAAGTGCCGACCGTCAACACCACCGTGGGTGCGTCGAAGGCGATGCCTGTGATGGTGACGACGCCGGTCACGCGACCGCCCTCGACCCGCAGATCCGCCGCCTCCTGTTGGAACAGGGTGAGGTTCGGTTGGTTCTCGAGCTGGTACCGGATGGCGGCCTTGTAGAGCTGTCGGTCCGCCTGCGCTCGGGTGGCTCGGACGGCGGGCCCCTTGCTCGCGTTGAGTGTTCGGAATTGGATGCCGGCTCGGTCGACGCCCCTCGCCATACCGCCACCCAAGGCGTCTATCTCTCGAACGAGGTGACCCTTGCCGATGCCCCCGAAGGCGGGGTTGCAGCTCATTTGCCCCAGGGTCTCGATGCTCTGGGTCAGCAGCAGGGTGCGGCAACCGATCCGAGCTGCGGCGAGCGCTGCTTCGGTACCGGCATGGCCGCCGCCGATCACGATCACATCGAAAGAGTGGGGGTGTCGCATGGGTGCGCATTTTAGACCCATTCGTCGACTTTCTCGGTCTCGGCGGAGCTGCTGCTACTGGGGCGTAATACCGGGCCATGACTAATCGAAATCTGTTTACCCGGTATCCGATCGCGGTCGCGTTGATACTGACGGGCTTGCTTTGCATCCCTTCGACCTCGCCAGCCATCGCCGCTAAGGTGTCCGAAGTCATGCCGCTGGAGGTGGAATTGCCCCGCACGATGGCAAGCACGCCCGCCTCGGGTCGGCTTCTCGTGATGTTCGCCCCCGTCGATCAGGCACCGGATCGCGAGCCGCGTGAGCTCGCTCATTGGAACGCCGAGGCGATCCCGCTCTTCGGCATCGATATTGAGTCCTGGCAACCCGGGACACGCGTACGCCTGACCGATTCGGCCGTCGGCTTTCCGTTGCGCCATTGGCGGGATCTGCCGGCGGGTGAATATCGGGTGCAGGCTCTTTGGCAGCGTTACGACACCCTCCGGCGCGCCGACGGTCGCGAGCTTTCCTTGCCGCTCGATCGAGGCGAGGGTCAGCAGTGGCGCGACAAGCCGGGCAATCTTCATTCAAGGCCGCAGCGTATTCGCTGGGATGGTCGAGCCCGCCTGCCGCCCCTAGTACTGACGGAGCGCGTCCTGGATGTTGCCGCACCCACCGATACGCCTTGGGTGAAATATCTGCGTATCCGCAGCGAACGCCTATCGGCTTTCTGGGGACGCGACATTTTTCTGGGTGCCTTCGTCACGCTACCGGCGGGCTTTCACTCGCGACCCCAAGCTCGTTACCCGTTGGTCATCCAGCATGGTCATTTTCCTGCGGCTCCTTCCCATTGGCGCGAGACACCGCCCGATCCTGACCTTGTTCCGGTTTACAGCGCCCGCTTCGGCCTGCATGGCTACAACCGCATCGTGCAACAACACGCCTACGAACTCTTCCAAGCGTGGAGCAGCGCTGAGTTTCCGCGAGTGCTGTTGGTCGAGATCCAACATCCGACACCGTTTTATGACAATTCGTATGGGGTCAACTCCGCAAATAATGGGCCTTATGGCGATGCGATCCAGTACGAGTTGATCCCCGAGATCGAGCGTCGTTTTCGTGGGCTTGGTCAAGGTTGGGCACGTTTCTTATTCGGCGGCAGCGCCGGCGGCTGGACTGCCATGGCGACGCAAATGTTCTACCCCGATGACTACAACGGTGCGTGGATCGCTTGTCCGGACCCCATCGACTTCCGTCATGTCGGCACGATCGATCTCTATCGGGATCGTAATGCTTACCATGGGACAAGTCGTTACAAGCGTACACCGCGACCCGCTTATCGTAATTCTTTGGGCCACATCGATAGCACGGTGGAAGACCAAGCGCGGTGGGAGTCGGCTCTCGCCAGCCGCGGCCGCAGTAACGAACAGTGGGACGCTTGGGAGTCTGTGTATTCACCGGTAGGCGAGGATGGTTATCCGCGACGCCTCTGGAATCGCAACACGGGCGAGATCGATCCAGTAACGGCAGCACATTGGCGTGAGAACTACGATCTTGGGCATATCCTGCGTCGCGATTGGACGAAACTCGCGCCCAAGCTGCGCGGCAAGTTACGAATTTACGCCGGCGAGCGAGATAACTACTTCCTCAATAATGCGGTCTCCGTCGTCGAAGATTTCCTTCGGTCAGCACAACCCTCCGCGGATGTCGTGATCGAATACGGCAACCGAGCCGAACATTGCTGGAACGGCGATCACAGCCGGGCGAACGCGTATTCGCGATTGCGTTATCCGCAGATGGTGCTGCCGTGGGTCGTCGAGCGCATTCTCGCGACGGCACCGCCGGGTGCCGACGTTCGAAGCTGGCGTTATTGATCGGTTATTTTCGCCAGAAGGCGCTCGTGAAGAGCACGAGAACACCAAAAATTTCGAGTCGACCTAAAATCATCGCCACGATACAGATCCAAGTCTGGACGTCCGATAGTACAGCGTAGTTACCGGCCGCACCGGTCGGCCCCAGCGCTGGTCCGAGATTGTTGACACTGGCAACGACTGAGCTGAAGGCGGTGACGAGATCGAGCCCAGTCAACAACATCAAGAAAGTCAGTACGGCAATGGTCTGGAAGTACAGGAAGATAAAGGCGAGCACGGAGGCTGCGATGCGCTCCGGTATCACCTGTCCTGCAATACGGACCGGAATGACGGCCGATGGATGTACGAGCTGCTTCATTTCGCGCAGCGCTTGTCGTGCGAGCAGCAGGGTGCGAAACATTTTGATACCACCCCCCGTTGAACCCGTCGCGCAGATGATGCACGAGAGAAATAGCATCCAGACGGGCGCGAAGATGGGCCATACATCGTAATTCTGTGACGAGAAGCCGGTGGTTGTGGCGACCGAGATGACATTGAAGGCGCTATGCCGCAAAGCCTCCAGTACGTTTGGATAGATGCCCTCGACGACCAACAGCGCGGTGATGGTGATGATGCTGAACGACAGTATCAGCAGCATCGCTTTGGCTTCCGAATCACGCCGATAGGGTGCGAAGCTGCGCGTACGTACAGCCGTGAAATGACGCGCGAAGTTCACCATCGAAATCAGCATGAAAATCATCAGCACGAACTCGATCGGCGCCGAATCAAAATGTCCAATACTGGCGTCGTGGGTCGAGAACCCTCCGAGCGCAACAACCGAGAACGCATGACATATAGCGTCGAACCAGCTCATTCCAACGAGCTTTAAAGCGATGATCGCTACAGCGGTCAAAGCGGCATAAGTCAGCCAGAGTGCTTTGGCGGTCTCGGTAATACGGGGCGTCAGTTTTTCTTCTTTGACGGAACCCGGCGCTTCAGCGCGATACAGAGCCATTCCGCCGACACCGAGCAAGGGCAGCACGGCGACGGCGAGCACGATGATGCCGATGCCGCCGAGCCAATGCAGCGTATGGCGCCAGAAGTTGAGAGAGGGCGCGAGCCCATCGAGATTGGTGATGACCGTTGCGCCGGTCGTCGTTAAACCGGAAACCGCCTCGAAGATGATGTCGGTCGTTCCGAGCTCCGGTAACGCGAGAAAAAAAGGTACTGCACCAGAGAGCGACATCAGTACCCAGGCAAGGGTGACTAGTAAAAATCCGTCACGTGATTTCAGCTCGCGCTTGTAACGGCGTGTAACGGCTGCGACGCCGAGTCCGAATACGACATTGATGGCGGCGGCGGCGAGATAAAAGTGAGCGTACCCATCTTGGAAAATCACCGATACCAACAGGGGTAACGTATACACGACGGCAAAAAACGCCATCATCAAACCGAGTACATGAGCGACTGCGAGCATTCGTGATCTCGCGCGCTCAGCGCCGACCCGAGGTTTCGCCGAGGAAGAGCTTTTCGACTTGGTCGACGTGACGACGATCGGTGATGAAGAGAATCACGTGATCATCAGCCTGAACGATGGTGTCGTGGTGAGCCATGATGACCTCATCGCCGCGAACGACGCAACCGATACGTGCGCCTTCCGGCAGCACGATTTCTTCGATCTTCTTGCCAACTACGCGCGAGCTTCTATGATCTCCGTGGATGATCGCCTCAAGCGCTTCGGCCGCACCGCGCCGCAGTGAGTGAACTTGCACGACGTCACCGCGCCGCACATGCGTCAGCAGTGAGCCGATCGTGATGGTTTGTGGCGAGATGGCGACGTCGATCATGCCGCTTTGCACGATCTCGGCATAAGAGGGCTTGTTGATCAGCGCCATGACTTTGGCAGCGCCCAAGCGTTTGGCGAGCATGGCCGAGAGGATATTGGCTTCTTCTGAGTTGGTGAGCGCACAAAAGACATCGCAGCTATCGATGTTCTCTTCGACCAGTAGTTCTTCGTCCGCTGCATCACCCTCGAGCACGATGGCGTTCTCGAGATTTTCAGAGATCTTGCGTGCCCGCTTTGGGTCACGCTCGATAACTTTGACTTGGTTGTTATTCTTTTCGAGCTCTCTCGCCAAGGCATAACCAATATGACCGCCACCGGCGATCACGACGCGTTTGACCGGTTTCTCTTCCTTGCGGATTTCGGCCATGAAGCGCCGGATGTCGTTCTTGGCAGCAAGGAAAAACACTTCATCGCCATCTTCGATGACCGTATCTCCTTCGATCTGCAGGCTGCGGCCGTTGCGATAGATGGCGACCACCCGGGCTTCCGTATTTGGAATATGTTCGCGCAGACCTCGCAGTGCCTGGCCCACGAGCAACCCGCCTTTACGAGCGCGCAAGCCGACGAGTCGGACTCGTCCGCCGGCAAAATCGAGCACCTGCAGTGCACCGGGGTATCGAATCAGGCGTTCAACATATTCGGTAACGAGTTGTTCGGGGCTGATCCAAACGTCTACCGACAGTGACTCGTCACTGAAAAGTTTCGGGTGGCGCGTGTATTCGGGTGATCGGATACGGGCGATCTTGGTCGGCGTGCGATAGAGCGTGTAGGCGACTTCGCAGGCCATCATGTTCACTTCATCGGAGCTCGTCAGAGCAACGAGGATGTCGGCGTCAGCCACGCCGGCAGCTTCTAGGACGGTGGGGTACGAGGCGTTACCGACGACGGTGCGGATATCGAGGCGATCTTGTAGGTCACGAAGGAGCTCGTCGTTGGTATCGACGACGGTGACCTCGTTGGCCTCCTCGCGCGCGAGTTGATACGCGGCCGTGCGCCCGACCTGTCCGGCGCCGAGGATCACGATCTTCATAAGTGCGCATAGGTTACTCCCAAGCATCGGCACCGAACAGGCCAGAGCAGGTATGCTTGGTAGCCATGACATCCCCGGGGGCCGCGGCGCCGAGCCGCAACGAATTTGGGCGTGGCTGGAAGGTGCTGATTGCGTCGCTGCTCGGCACGGCTTTCGGCGCTTCACCGCTGCCATTCAATACGGTCGGCTTTTTCATCGACCCTTTGCAGCAGGAATTTGGTTGGACTCGCACCGAGATCAGTCTCGGCATCACGATCTATGGCGTGCTCGGTGCGCTATTGGCGCCGGTTTTCGGCTGGTTGGCAGACCGCTTCGGTGTACGTCAGGTGGCGCTCGCTTCGCTGACGACTTTCGCGCTCGTCTTTGCCTCGTTTTCGATCATTCCTGGCGACCTCTATTGGTATTACGCACTCTGGGTGTTGATCGGTCTCTTTGGGATCGGGTCGACTCCGATCACTTGGTCGCGCGCCATCAATCTGTGGTTTTTCAAGCAGCGCGGTCTCGCGCTCGGGCTCACTTTGGTCGGCACGAGCATCTCGGCGATGGCGTTGCCGATCATCACTACTTGGCTGATCAACGATTTTGGTTGGCGCGTGACTTACGCTGCGCTCGCGCTCTTGCCGCTTGGCATCGCGCTCCCGATCGGCTTGATCTGGTTCCGAGAGCCGAAGCCGGAGGAGCGGCCGCCTGAAATTGCCGCAGCAGGCGCCGTGAGTCTCCCGGGGCGAAGTCTCAAGGAAGCGATGAGCGAACCGCGCTTCTGGATTCTTTGGGCCTCAATCGCGCTCGTTACGATCGCGTACTCCGGAGCGCTCGTACATCTGCCTTCGATGCTGGGTGCACGCGGTTTCGAGCGAACCGAAGCCGCGGCAGTGATGAGCGTGTTCGGCCTGTCGATTTTTGCCGGCCGCATTATCACGGGTTACTTGCTCGACAAGTTTTGGGCGCCGATCGTGACTCTGCCCATCCTGTGTCTACCCGCTTTGTCGTGTTGGATTCTGCTCGGGGATGGTCCGCTCGCATTTGCCGTCGCCATTTTGGCCGCATTTCTGATGGGCTTTGCTTCAGGAGCGGAAACCGATCTAGTCGCTTATCTCGCCGGTCGTTACTTCGGCATGAAGAGTTACGGGCAGATCTACGGCGTGCTCTACATGGCTTTCGGTTTATCCGCCGCCGTGTCGGCCACGCTCTACGGTTGGGTGCGTGATACCACCGGTAGTTACGATCCAATCTTGATTGCTGCTGCCGTGATGTTCATCGCCGGTGCACTATTGCTCTTGTTGCTGGGGCCTTATCCGGATTTTGGTCGGGTAACCGAAGAGGAGCGAGACGCTACCACTGCACCCAACCCATCTGCCAAGTGAGCAGGATCACGCCGCCGAAGACGATGCGATACCAGGCGAATATGGCGAATGAGTGCTGACTGACGAATCGCAGCAGGAAACGAATCGCAATCAGCGCGGCAAAAAAAGCGACCACACTGCTGATGATCATCGAGCGTGCTTCGTCGAACGTGATCGGCTCGCGCGCATCGAGCAGCTTGTAACCGGTAGCCGCGAACATCACCGGAATCGCGACGAAAAAGGAAAATTCGGCAGCAGTGCGCCGATCGAGCCCTGTCAATAATCCACCCAAGATAGTCGCTGCAGAGCGGCTCGTGCCCGGAACGAGCGCGAGCATCTGGAACAACCCCACCCGAAAGGCATCAAGCGGTCGAAGCTCATCAAGCGATTTGACGCGCTCGACATGCGGACGCTTTTCCGCCCAAAGAATGAGGACGCCACCAATCACGAGCGCCATGGCAACGGGCACCGGCGCGAACAACACGCTACGGATGATGTCTTCGAAGGCAAGACCGGCAACGGCCGCCGGCACAAATGCGAGAAACAAGCCGAGCACGAACTGGCGAGATGCGGCGCTGCTAGTCAGTGTGGTGGCGGTTTCCCACAGACGAGCGCGATATTGGAAGCACACGGCGAGAATGGCTGCGCCCTGAATCACGATCATTTGCCGAAAGCCCACTTCATCTTCGAGATTGAGTAGGGCACGCGTGATGATCAGGTGCCCCGTGCTCGAAATCGGCAAGAACTCGGTGAAGCCCTCGACCAGCCCGAGAATGACATCAATGAGCCAATCAGCCATGTTTCATCAAACCCAATTTAGTCCGGAATTTTTTGACCACGGGTTTCGATGACCCAGCCGAGACATAACAGGCCAACGATCGGCACGAATCCCACCAGAAATAGCGTATCGAGTACGACAGCAGAATTACCCGCTCCTGCAGAGGCGACTGACCCCACGAGGAAGGGGCCGCCTGCGGCGATCACGCGACCGATGTTGTAGGTGAACCCGGAGCCGGTGGCACGCAACCGCGTCGGGAACAATTCAGGCAGATAGAACGTGAAGCTGCCGAAGATGCCGAACACGGTCAAACCGATGAAGAAGTACATATAGAGCCGCACTTGCGGCTCGAGATCGAGCCCATACGTGGTCAGTAGCGCAATCGATGAGAATCCGAGGTAGAGCGCGAACATCGGCTTTCGACCCCAGTGTTTGGCGAGCGGTATCGTCAACAAGGTGCCGAGTAATCCGCCGACATTGAAGATCGCTGTGCCTTGGGTTTTCCAGGATTCGATCAAGACGCTGGTGGCCGTCTTGTCGAGGCCGAGTTGCAGTGCTTCGGCTTGGGCCAGGTTGGCGACGACGACGGGGATGAAGGCGTTACAGCTCCACCATGTGATCAAGGCGACGACCGCGACGATGAGTGCGCTGCGGGTACGAGGCCAGATCTCTGGTGCGAAGATTTCGCGCAAACGGGGCGGTGGCGCTGACGCGGCGGCTGCCTCCCAACGCTCTGGTTCTTTGACGAGGGTGCGGATCCAGAAGGCGAACGCAGCCGGTAACAACCCGAAGATCAGCACGTAACGCCAGGAGACTTCCGGCACATCGGCAAAGAAGTGACCCGCGATCAGCGCGTTTACGCCGGTTGCTAGAAACAGACCGAAGGGTGCCGAGGTGTAGAGCACGGCACCGGCTTCGACACGTTGATCCTCGGGAACCGCTTCGGCGACCAGTGCGCAACCCGCGGCCCATTCACCGCCGATCCCGAGGCTTGCGATGATGCGGCAGACGATGAGTTGTTCGATGCTAGTGACGAAGGCGCAGAGCCCGGTGCCAACGGCATAGAGCACCATCGTGATGAGCAGAACGCGTTTGCGTCCGTAGCGGTCCGAGATCGGTCCGAACAGCACACCGCCGACCGCCCAGCCGACCAGAAAGATCGCGGTGATGAGGCCGGTCCAATACAGCGTGGCCGTGCGCGCCTCGGGCGAGCCGATCGTCAGGCCAAGTAGGGTGGGGATGGCGTTGGGCGCGACGTAGTTGAACAGCAGCCCGTCAAAGATATCGAAGCCCCAACCTAACCATGCTGCGAACAGCACAATCCACTGATAGCGAGTCAGTCGCAACATCGGGCCCCCTCCGATTCATTCGTCAGTTCATTTTGAGCGCAGCGTTGATCGCGTCGCGTAACTCGAGTGTCGCATGGCCTGCGGCTACCGCGAAATCCTCTCCGGAGCCGGCATAGATAATGCCTCGCGAGGAGTTGATCACGAGACCCTCGCCCCCTGCGGTACGTCCATTGCGTACGGCTTTCTCGACATCGGCGCCTTGTGCGCCGACGCCGGGTACGAGGAAAGTCATATCACCGGTGCGAGCGCGAATATCGGCAAGCTCCTCGGGATAGGTGGCACCCACCACGAGCAGACAATTACCCCGAGAGTTCCAATCGCGCGCCACGGACTCAGCAACGATTTGATAGAGCTTGCGACCATCGACCACGAGGTCCTGGAATTCGCGCGCGCCGGCGTTCGAAGTTCGACACAAAATGACGATGCCCTTATCTGCGTATTGCAAGAACGGTTCAGCGGAATCTCGACCGAGATAGGGGTTGATGGTCACAGCATCTGCGCCATAGCGCTCGAAAGCTTCCTTGGCATATTTCTCGGCGGTGCTACCGATGTCGCCGCGCTTGGAGTCGAGGATGACCGGTACGCCGGGCGCTCGTTCGCGGATGTATCGGATGGTCTCGAGCAGAGCCTCTTCGGCGCCGACGGCAGCGTAGTGTGCGATCTGTGGCTTGTAGGCACAAACGAGATCAGCCGTCGCATCGACGATGGCGCGATTAAAGGCGAGGATCGCATCGCTGCGCGTGCGCAGGTGGATCGGGAAGCGCTCGATCTCCGGATCGAGACCGACACAGACTCGCGAGTCGTTTTGCGAAGCGGCCTGCGCGAGCAAGCCATGAAACGTGGAGGGCGAAGCGGAGGTCGTCATGGCGGCAAGTGTACCGCCGTTGCGACCAGACCGCGCCGATCAGGCGGGTTCGAGATTGGCGTATTGCAGCATCAACCACTTGCTGCCCGCCGCTTCGAAATTGACCTGCACACGGGCATGTGGCCCCTGACCTTCGATATTGAGGATGACACCGGAGCCGAACTTGGCGTGGCGTACACGGGCGCCGAGCTTGAGACCGGGCGCGACCGGTTCTGCCTTCACGCCCGACGCAGTCGACGCACGGCGCGGCGCAAAATCGCTGCGAGCGTAATCATCGCGCGCATTGAACCCGCCGGAGCCGTAGCTACCGCGCCCGGATTGCACTCGGGGGCGAACCTCTTCAAGCAACTCTTCGGGGATTTCGCGGATGAATCGCGAGGGCTGTCCGTAACTGTCGATGCCATGGAGGCGACGCTGCTCGGCATAGGTGAGATAGAGCTGCTGCATGGCGCGCGTCGTACCGACATAGGCGAGTCGTCGCTCTTCTTCGAGGCTATCGAGATCGTTCAGAGAACGTTGATGCGGGAACAGCCCATCTTCGAGCCCAGCTAAGAATACCACCGGGAATTCCAAACCCTTCGCCGTGTGCAAGGTCATCATCTGGATGCAATCTTCCCAGGCCTCAGCCTGGCCTTCACCCGATTCGAGAACTGCATGCGCGAGGAACGACTCGAGCGGCGGTAACTGTTCGCCTTCGACACCCTCGGGCTCGAAACCTCGAGCCGCCGAGACGAGTTCCAGCAAGTTGTCTGCTCGCGCTTCACCGCGTTCCGCTTTTTCTTTCCGATGGTGTTCGAGCAAGCCACTGGAGTTGATCACCTGATCGACGATTTCGTGCAGCGCCAATTCGCGCGTATCGGTAGCTAGGCGATCGATCAGCTGCAGAAACCCATGCAGCGAAGCTGCGCCTTTGGCGCCGAGACTGCCTTCCGCGATGCAGCGCTGTGCTGCCGACCACAGTGAGCTACCGTCGGTTCGGGCCCGTTCGCGCAACGTGTCGATGCTCTTTGCACCGATGCCGCGAGTGGGCAAGTTGACCACACGTTCGAACGACGTATCGTCGTTTCGATTAGAGACGAGCCGCAGATAAGCGAGAGCGTCTTTGATTTCCGCGCGCTCAAAGAAGCGTAAGCCACCATACACCTTGTAGGGAATACGGGCCGATAGAAAAGCTTCTTCGAAAACACGCGATTGCGCGTTTGATCGATAAAGGATGGCGATATCACGGCGATTGCCACCGCGAGCGACCCAGTCCTTGATGCGCTGCAGGACGAATTCAGCTTCATCGCGCTCATTGAAAGCCGCATAGAGACGAATCGGTTCGCCTTTGCCGCCACTCGTCCAAAGATTTTTGCCAAGTCGACCACTGTTGTTGGCGATCAAGGCGTTGGCGGCTTCGAGAATAGTGCTCGTCGAGCGATAGTTCTGCTCGAGGCGAATCAATTTGGCCTGTGGGAAATCGCGTCGAAAGGTTTGCAGGTTCTCGACTCGGGCGCCGCGCCAGCGGTAGATCGACTGATCGTCATCGCCCACCGCGAAGGGCGCACCTTCCGAGCCGACCAAGAGTTTCGTCCATGCATATTGAATGGTATTGGTGTCTTGGAACTCATCGACCAACACATGACCAAACCGACGACGATAATGCGCGAGCAGCTCTGGTTGATCACGCCACAATTCGAAAGCACGCAGCAGCAATTCTGCGAAGTCGACGACGCCTGCGCGCTGACAGGCCTCTTCGTAATCGCGATACAACTGGATGAACTGGCGACGCGTCGGGTCGTTACCGTCTTTGAGCACCTTTGGCCGCATGCCTTCATCTTTGTTCTGATTGATGAAGTACTGGATGTCGCGTGGCACCCAACGCGTGTCATCGAGATTTTGTGCCTTGAGAATTTTCTTGATCAGTCGCAACTGATCGTCGCCATCGAGAATCTGGAAGGTTTGCGGCAGGTTGGCTTCGCGCCAGTGCAGACGTAACAAGCGATGGGCAATACCGTGAAAGGTGCCGATCCAGAGCGCTGCACCCGGCATGCCAAGCAGCGATTCGATGCGGGCGCGCATCTCCCCCGCGGCTTTGTTGGTGAAGGTCATCGCCATGATGCTGTGTGGCGAAGCGCCTTCGGCTTGAATCAACCACGCAACACGATGTGTGAGCACGCGCGTCTTGCCACTACCTGCGCCTGCTAACACCAACACCGGACCGACCGGTGCCGTGACGGCTTCGCGTTGAGCGTCGTTGAGCGGGTTGAGTATCGGCGAGAGGTCCATGCGGGGCGCGAATTCTAGCGGCTTTCGATCGGTTTGAGTGTCTATACTTCGATCGAATCAGAGATTGATTCGGAGTGCGACGTTAATGACAGCTGAGTTTCGAGCGAATGCGTATGCCTATGCCTTGCTGAGCGTGGCTGATCTGACCACCGCGCTCGATTTGTGGGCGGGTCGCTTCGGTATGCAGATCGTGGCGCGTCGCCAAGGGAGCGATCCTGCTTGGGCAAAGCGCTTAGGGGTGGCGGCAGATGACATCGTCGATCAGGCACTGCTGGTGACACCGGGTCGACTTCAAGGCGGAATTCACCTGGTACAGTTCCGCGTGCCCGGCGCGCCGGTGCGAGCAGGCGCGAGGCCCACGGACCTCGTACCGAAGAGCGTCGATATCGTGGTGCGTGATATCCAAGCGCGCCATGCCGAGTTGCAGGCAGCGGGGTTTCGCTTTCGTTCGCCGATCGGTCGCTTCGAAACGGACGGGGTCGTGGTGCATGAGGTGCATCTGCCCGGACCCGATGAGGTGAATCTGGTGTTCCTCGAAGAAGAGGGCAAGACCGATCACGTCAGTCCGCAAGGGTTTGGCGTGGCGCCGCAGATCGTGGCGATCTCACCTGACAACAAAATAGAGAAGGCGTTTTACGAACAGGTGCTACAACTCACCGAAACCTCGTACCACCGCTTCGCCGGCCCGGAGGTGGAACGCACCATCGGCTTACCGCCGGGTGCCGGACTCGACATTCGAATTTTTGGTGATCCGCAGTACACCTATGGGCGACTCGAGATCGTGCAATACGAACGCGCGGAAAGTGAAGATCTGTATCCCAAAGCCTGTGCGCCGGCGCGCGGCTTGCTGGCAGTCAGTTTCGTTGTACCGAATGTGACTGCAGTCGTATCGCGAGCGAAAGCGATCGGCGCGCGCGTCGATGCGCCTCAACAAATAGACTGCATCTTGGGCTCGGTACTGACGGCGACCGTATATTCACCGGCCGGATTGCGTATCGACCTGCTGCAGCTCGATCACCACTGATTACGCAACTCGCGCAGGCGCAGGAATACGCTGCGCGCATCCGGATCATCGGGTAGCTCGGGGAATCGCTCGCGCAAGCGCGCGATGATTTCTGGTTCCTGCAAACGAAAGAACACGTTGTGGCGTTTTTCATCGCCGAGCGTGAAGACGGGGGCGGTTGACCCCTCGCGTTCGCCTAGTGATGCGTGCCGTTGAGTGGCCACGACATTGCCAGGCTCTCGATCGAGCGTGAAGGCGAGATTGCGCGCCAGATAATCATGGCCCGGATAGACGCGCGTCGAATCGGGTAGTTGCGCGAGTTGCTGCACGAAAGTGTCGTACAACAAGGCTGGATCTCCGCCGTTATGGCAATTGCCGGCGCCGGCATTGAACAGAGTGTCACCGCAGAGGAGACCGGCGGGCGTTGATGAATCCGCCGCTTGCAGTAGCAGGCAGATATGCGAGCGAGTATGCCCCGGCGTATCGAGTACTCGCGCCTCGACAGTTCGACCGATACGTAACAGCACTCCCGCACCGAGGCCGACATCAATGTCCGGGATACGTCCGCCTGCGCCTGAATGGGCAAACACTTTCGCGCCGGTCGCCGCCCGCAAGCCTTCGTTGCCACCGATATGGTCGCCGTGCTCGTGGGTGTTGAGGATGCTTCTGATGGTCCAGCCTCGCCTGCGGGCAACTGCAAGACAAGCCTGCCAGTCGAGAGGGTCTACGGCCATGGCGTCGCCAGTTTCTTCACAGGCGATGAGATAGTGGTAATTGCGCCACGCATTACCCGGCCAAATACGCTCGATGATCATCTTTGCAAGTAAATTTTGACTAAAGCCTTTTCACAACACTTGGGTTAGATTGGTCGTCGGGGGCTGGAGATTGTCATGTCGAGCGAGACCGTTGCCATTTCGTCCCCTCAGGCGCAGATCAATCCTTACCCGTCACGAGCCGCTTGGGAAGCCGCCAGAGCGGCCTGCGAGCGCGACCCGGGCGCGTTTCATGGTGACATCGCCTGTCGCGAATTGCACTGGTTCGAGCCGACGGTCGGTCGTGCCGGTGCATGGATCCGCTACGACGACCACCAGTCACGTTGGATCGGTTTCGATGGCGCGAGCGGTGCGTCAATTGACCCTCATCTGCCGGATACCCATCGACCTTGGCGCACCGCCCTCGATGCGAGTGAGGCACCTTTTTATCGCTGGTTCGATGGCGCACTGACCAACGCCTGCTTCAATGAAATCGATCGTCACGTGCTCGACGGGCACGGCGACGAAGCTGCGTTATGGTTCGAGGGTGATCGTTGGGATCAATCTCAAGCAGGTGGTCGCGGTGCGCCCGTCGTGTCGTACAGCGTCTCGCGCAAGACTTTGCTGCTCGAAGTGGCCAAATGTGCACTCGCTCTACGAGAACTTGGCCTCGATACGGGCGATCGTATCGCGATCAACATGCCGAACATCCCGGAACAACTGTTCTGGACCGAAGCCTGCAAGCGGCTCGGCATTGTTTACACGCCGGTGTTCGGCGGCTTCAGCGATAAGACACTCTCCGATCGCATCCACAATGCCGGTGCGCGTGTCGTCATCACCGCCGATGGCGGTTATCGCAATGCGCAGATCGTCGCTTTCAAAGAAGCGTATACCGATCCGGCGCTCGATGGTTATGTGCCCGTCGAGACCGTCGTCGAGATCGTGCAGCGTACGCTCTTGGAATTGGCCGTGCCTTCCGAGCAGGCGAGCGCCATTCTCGATGGCGCACGCACGGCCATCGCCAATGAAATCACGCTCGAGCGCTCGGATGTGATGCGCGGAGTCGGTCGCGCGATCGAGAGTATCAGTGGATTGTCTTCGGCTGATGCGAGCCGGATCCGTACCGCCATTGCCTCTGCATTGGTCGCGACGCCGCCGCGCGTCGATGTCGTCGTCGTCGTTAGGCATGCCGCACAGGCTGATCTCTTATGGCGCCCCGAGCGTGATCGCTGGGCGCATGAACTGACCGATCGAGCCGAGCAAAAAATTCTGGCGGCGGCTCGTGCCGCGGGCCATACGGTCGATTCACTCGCGGCTCTGATGGCGTTGCCCGACTCACAATTCGTCGCTGCGATCTGGGCGTCGAGTCGACCTGTTCCGCTCGATGCCGAATTTCCGATGTTTTTCATCTATACATCGGGATCCACCGGCAAACCGAAGGGCGTGGTGCACGTCCACGGCGGTTACCTCAGCGGCGTCGCTCACACGATGCGAGTGGCCTTCGATGCGCGTGCTGGCGATGTGATGTATGTGGTAGCCGATCCGGGCTGGATCACGGGTCAGAGCTACATGATCGCCGGTGCACTCGCGACCCGTGTCACGACGGTGATCGCCGAAGGCGCACCGGTCTTCCCGAGTGCCGGTCGCTTCGCGAGCATCATCGAGCGCTTGAAGGTGAATATCTTCAAAGCCGGCGTCACTTTCCTGAAAACGGTAATGACCGATCCGCAGAACGTAGAAGACGTGCGAGCTTATTCGCGCGCCTCGTTGCGCGTCGCCACCTTTTGCGCCGAGCCAACCTCGCCCGTTGTGCAGCAGTTCGGCATGGAACTCGTCACGCCTTGGTACATTAATTCCTATTGGGCCACCGAGCACGGTGGCATCGTCTGGACCCATCTCTATGGCAACGGCGACTTTCCGCTGCGCGCCGATGCCCACACTTATCCTTTGCCGTGGGTGATGGGTGACGTCTGGATCGCCGATAGCGAACCCGATTCTGCAGGACGCGTTACGGCGCGTTCTGCCTCGGTGGGAGAAAAAGGTGAGATCGTCATCTCAGCGCCTTATCCCTATCTTTGTCGCACGATCTGGGGCGATGCCGCTGGGTTCAAAGTAGACGGCACGCGCATCGCGCGGCAGTGGCGCGGCGACATCGATCGATACCGCAGTACTTATTGGTCGCGTTGGCGAGAGCAACTCGCCTACACGCAAGGTGATTTTGCCGTGAAGCATGCCGACGGCGGCTTTTCGTTGCATGGCCGCTCCGACGACGTCATCAATGTGTCGGGGCATCGTCTCGGCACCGAAGAAATCGAAGGCGCCATCCTGCGAGATAAACAGGTCAATCCGGATTCGCCCGTGGGCAACGTCATCGTGGTGGGTGCGCCTCATGCGCAAAAGGGTTTGACGCCGCTCGCGTTCGTACGCCCAGCCGCAGGACGCAAGCTCACTGCGGAAGATCGACGTCGGTTGATCGATATCGTGCGTCAGGAAAAAGGGCAGGTTGCGATTCCCGAAGACTTTATCGAAGTCACGCAGTTTCCGGAAACCCGCAGTGGCAAATACATGCGACGGATGGTTCGTGCACTCGTCGAGGGACAGGATGTCGGTGATACCTCGACACTGCGCAACCCTGAATCCATTACGGAGCTCAAGCGCAGCATCGCCGAGTGGCAAGAGCGTCAACGGGTCGCTGACGAACAACAGTTGTTCGAAGATTTCCGTTACTTTCGCATTCACTATCACCCGCTCCATAAACCGAGACGGGCGCGCCTTGCCATTGTCACCATTCAAAATCCACCAGTGAATGCGCTTAATGAGCGCGCACTTGACGAGTTGAACATCGTGATCGATCACGTGGCACGGCGCGAAGATGTCAAAGCAGTAATCTTCACCGGTCAGGGCACTTCGGCCTTCGTGGCAGGGGCGGATATCCGCCAGTTACTCGAAGACGTGCACACACTCGAAGAAGCCTTGCCGCTACCGAACAACGCCCATCTGGCGTTTCGCAAGATCGAAACCATGGAGAAGCCCGCGATCGCCGCCATCAACGGCGTGGCGCTCGGTGGTGGTATGGAGTTTGCGCTCGCCTGTCATGTTCGCGTTGCCGAGCCACTGGCGATCTTCGGTCAACCTGAAGTACGTCTGAATTTATTGCCGGGCTATGGCGGCACACAACGCCTGCCACGTCTACTCGAATTGCGCGGTCATCCAACACCGCTCGTGCGATCGCTCGAAATCATTCTAGGCGGTCGAACGATCGCGAGCGATGCAGCCTTGAATGATGGATTAGTCGATGCGCTTTGCAGCGACGGCGAAGATGTATTGAGTCTCGCTGTGCGTTTGGCCAGCGAGTTCGTGGCATCGCCGCAAGGTCGTAAGCTGGTAGCGCGTCGCTATGCTGAGCGCCGCGCTGCTGAAGCTACGTGGCAACGACCCGGCACCGATGACGTGTCTGTTGCACTGGGCGATACGGAAACGCGGCGTTTGCTCGCGCAAGCAGCCGAGGTTGGGCGCGCCAAGACGGCCGATCGCATCGTCGATGCCGTTAGGACCGGTTGGCAGCGTGGCTTACAGCAGGGATTGGCGCGCGAAGCACAGCTGTTCGCCGAGGCGGTCGTAGATCCCGAGGCTGGCAAGGCCGGGATCCGTGCTTTCATCGACAAGAAGAGTGCGCCTTTGCCCACACGGCGCGCGTCGATACCCAGCCCCGAATCGATCGCGAAGTTGATCAAGCAGGGCGAGTTGTTACCGGTCGGCGCCGCTTTCTTCCCAGGACTCACTCCAATACCGGCTTGGCAGTGGGGTCATGCGGTCGTCAAAGATCCCGCAACGGGAGCACCAGCCCACGGTTTACCGAAAAATGCCGAGCAAGAAATTTTGCTGCCCGTGCCCAAGCCGGGTCCAAACGAGGCGGTGGTGTATGTACTCGCGTCGGAGGTGAACTTCAACGACATCTGGGCGATCACCGGCATTCCGGTCTCGCCTTTTGACAATCACGATCTCGATTATCAAGTGACCGGTTCAGGTGGCGTCGCACTCGTGGCTTCGATCGGCAGTGAGATCAAGCGCGAAGGACGCATCAAGGTCGGCGATCTCGTGACTGTGTATTCGGGACAAAGTGAATTGTTGTCACCCTTGGCTGCGCGTGATCCGATGTATGCCGGCTTTTCCATTCAGGGTTACGAGACCGATACCGGTAGCCATCAGCAATTTTTGCAGGTGCAGGGTCCGCAGCTGCATCCACTACCGCCCGACCTTAGCTTAGAAGCAGCGGGCTCTTATGTTCTCAATCTCGGCACTGTCGTACGGGCTCTCTTCACGACGTTGCAGATCGAATCCGGTAAGACTGTTTTCGTAGAAGGTGCTGCAACTGGAACAGGCTTCGAGGCTTTAAAGAGCGCGGCTCGCAATGGCTTGCGTACCGTTGGCTTGGTCTCGAGCACGGAACGCGCCGCTTTCGTCAAAGCACAGGGTGCAACGGGCGCCATCGACCGTCGTGATCCTCGCTGGTCGTCGATTTGGACACCGGTGCCCGAATCGGCAGCGGATATCGCGACGTGGGAAAAGGCGGGCGATTTGCTTGTGGCGGAAATGCGCGCACAAAGCGGCGGGAATTTGGCCGACTACGTCGTCTCGCATGCCGGTCAGGAATCCTTCCCACGATCCTTCCAACTGCTTGGCGATGGCGGCACCTTGACGTTTTACGGTGCCACAAGCGGCTACTGGTTCTCGTTCGTGGGCAAAGCAGGGGCGAGTACATCGGAGGAAATGCTGCGACGTGCGCGTTTGCGTGCAGGTGAAGCCGTTCTGCTTTATTACGGTGTTGGCGACGATGCGCTGCTCGACCCTGTTGGGCTCGAAGCCATCGAAGCCGTTCGTCGTTCAGGAGGCCGACTCGTTGTGGCCACAGCCAGTGATGCGCAGCGCGAGTTCGTGCAGTCACTCGGCTTCGGAGACGCGGTGCGTGGCGTGGTGTCGCTCGAGGATATCCGTCGCAAGGAAGGCAGCGACTTCGACTGGCCGAGCGCACTGCCTGCGATGCCGGATGCCAAACGAGAAACTGCGGCGTTCAAAGAAGCGGTAAGACAGTATCAGGAACGCACCATGAAGCCGTTTGGTACGGCGATCGGTCGCTGGTTGCGCTCAGCTGACAATCCCCGTGGCTATCCCGATCTTGTCATCGAGCGCTGTGGTCACGATGCCTTGGCTGCTTCCACTTCGTTGGTGAAGCCGTTTACGGGTCGAGTGGTCTACTGCGAATCGATGCAGGGGCGGCGCTACACCTTCTACGCACCGCAGGTTTGGATGCGACAACGGCGCATTTTGATGCCTAACGCGACGATCGCCGGCACCCATCTTTGCAATGCCTACGAAGTGGCTCGCATGAACGACATGATTGCAGCCGGTCAACTCGAGGTCAGTGAACCGACGATGGTGCCTTGGCAGGCATTGCCGGCTGCCCACCAATCCATGTGGGATAACACCCATGCGGGCGCGAACTATGTGGTGAATCACGCGCTACCGCGAGCAGGGATCCGCTCGCGGGATGAACTTTTCCAGGAATGGGGAGCGAAACGATGACCGGTACAACAAAAAAGAAAAAAACGCCGGCTCGCCGTCGAACCACGAGCCGACCACAGGGTCGTTTGGCCGGCAAAGTGGCGCTCGTGACCGGTGCCGCAGGTAACATCGGCGTCACCATCGTGCGGCGCTTTCTGGACGAGGGCGCTGCCGTCGTCATGGTCGGGCGTAATGCGAGCAAACTGGAGGCGACGCGTCGTCAATTATTGAAAGCCACCGGCGCGCCGGCGGCTCGAGCCTTCGTCCTGCCGTTCGATGCGTCAGATCCAGGGCAGGCACGCTTTGGTATCGAGGCAGCCATTCGCCACTACGGTCAGCTCGATATTCTCGTAAACAATGCAGGCTCAGCCGGGCCTAAGCAAGTCATCGAACATCTGCCCTTGTCTCGAGAGGAACTCACGAGCGACACCGAGACGGTTGCCGATGCCGCCGGCAACCTGCTTGGTCTCACATGGAATATGGTGCGTGCCGCCGCGAACTACCTAAAGCCGGGCGCGAGCATCATCAATGTGTCGACGATCTTCTCGCGCACCAAATATTTTGGGCGGGCTGCCTATGTCGTGCCGAAAGCCGCCTTGAACGCTTTCTCGAAGCAACTGGCATTACAACTCGGTCCGAAAGGGATCAGGGTCAATACGGTCTATCCGGGCCCTATCGAAAGCCAGCGCATCAGAACCGTATTTGCGGCGATGGATCAGTTGCGCAAGGCGGAAGCGGGCACGACTGCCAGCGAGTTTGTAAGCACGATGGCGCTCACGCGCAGCGATCAGGAGCAACGACTCGAGCAGACTTTCCCGACGGTGGATGATGTCGCCAACACCATCGTTTTCTTGGGTAGCGATGAATCTCGCGCGTTCAGTGCCCAGGGGTTCGAAGTCACCAATGGCATGCAGGTCGTGCAGGAGTCGCGCTCGACTTGGGTGTCACGCCCAGAGCTGCGTACCGTCGATGGCACAGGCTCGACGGTGCTAGTCGCCGCCGGCGATCAAGTTGCCGATGCCCTGATGATCGCGCGTATTCAGGCGCGCTGTGGTGCGCGTGTCATGCTCGGTCTCGGTTCGGAAGAGGCCGTACAGGCTGCGATCGCTGCCCTACACGATGACGAGGTCGATTTGCGAATATTGCCTCGATTGTTCGATCGTGAACGACCCGAGACACTGTCGCAGTCGTTGGCCGATGTGGATCCGGAGACCGGACTGCAAGGTGCAATCGTACTGCCGGCCTTCGGCGCGTGGCGCTTTCAGCGCGCGCTAGCAGAAGCCACGGATGCCGACGTCGAAGCGTTTCTCAAGACTGAGCTGAGCGGTGCGATTGGCATTGCGCGTGAACTTTCGCGGCTTTGGCATCGTCTGGCGCCCAAAGGCTCAAGTCCGAGAACTATCTTCATGTCCAACGGCGATGATGCCGTCGGTAACACTTGGGCCGATATCCTGCGTGCCGGCATTGAGCAGCTGATTCGTGTATGGCGCGATGAAAGTTCCGCGCGAGCCAAATCCGGTGAACGCCCAACACCTGAATGGTCCAATCAGATTCTGCGTTGGAGCAACGCCGAAGAACATGGTCTTTTGTTCGCGGCCAGTCAGGCGGCACGTTTGCTCTATACCAAGCGCCGCGTGCCTCAAGTCAATCTCTACATGCCGGCGACCATCGTCGACGCCACTGGTTCGACTCGACCCAACTTCGGTTGGATTGAATCGCTGATGGGATTGCATCTTGGCAAGTGCGTGTTGATTACCGGTGGATCTGCAGGTATCGGCGGACAACTCGGTCGACTTCTCGCGGTGGCAGGCGCGCGAGTGATGTTGACGGCCAGACGTGCCGACCAATTGAAAGAAATGCGTGACAGCATCGTGCGCGAGCTCGAGGAGATCGGCTACAACCGACCGAAGGATCGCGTGCAGATCTTGGCCAATATCGATGTGGCCGAGGAAGGCGCCTTGGTCAAATCGGTGAATGCGACACTTAAGGCCTTCGGTCGCATCGATTATCTCATCAACAATGCGGGTGTCGCTGGCGCTGAGCAGATGGCTGTCGATCTGCAAACGGCCGATTGGCGTACCACACTGCAAGCCAATTTAGTCTCGAACTATTCCTTGATCGAAAAAGTCGTTCCCTTGATGAAGAAGCAAGGGTCCGGCTACATCTTGAACGTCAGCTCCTACTTCGGTGGTGAGAAATACATTGCCGTTCCCTATCCGAATCGTTCGGACTATGCCGTTTCGAAAGCCGGCCAGCGTGCTCTCGTCGAAAATCTCGCGCGTTTCGTCGGACCAGAAATCCAGATCAATGCGATTGCCCCCGGTCCGGTCGAAGGACAGCGACTCAAGGGCAAGGACGGCAAGGCGGGGCTTTTTGATCGCCGTGCCAAGTTGATCCTCGAGAATAAACGCCTCAATCAAGTGCACGATGCCGTATTGCGATCATTGGCGGGTGGCGCGTCGCTTGGCGATGTTTTGCAGGCACTTGGCAGCAACGATATCGGTTTGCTGCAAGGTGAGGGTGTACCCGAGCCGCTGCGTCAATTAAGCGCACGTTTGAAAGCCGATATTCACGGCAGCGACGAGGCGGGCTACTCCTCGCTGCACTTTTTGATGACGAAGTTGATGGCGCGTCGTCTCGTGGCGCGTCTCTGTAACGGCTGCATCATCCTCGCGCAGATGGAGCGCGATCTGGCGGAGCAGTGGGCAGAGGGCTTGCCAGAGGCGACAGAGCCGTTCATTGATCCACGCCGCATCGATATCGAAGCGGAGAAGATCCGCTCGGGCGTCATCGGCATGCTGCATCTGAACCGTATGCCAACCGAGACGGATGTCGCGCTCGCGACGGTATTTTTCATGGCCGATCGTGCCATTTCTGGCGAAACCTTCGAACCATCCGGTGGATTACAGCAGGAGCGCACTATCACCGAGCGCGAGCTCTTTGGTAGAGCAAAGCCCGAGCGAGTCCGTCGCATGGAAGGCGAGACCATCTGGTTGATCGGCGAACATATGACCGAACCGCTCGCGGCGGTGGCACGTTTGTTTTTGGCGGAAGGTCACGTCGGTAATGTCGTTGTGCTTACCCGTTCTCCTGCAGCCGCTGATGAGCTTCGTACTGCATTGGGACGTGCCTTAGGACATGATCGTGTGAGCTATCTCACGGTCGGCGATGATCTCGAGGCTCGTATGGACGAGGCGTACGCAACCTATGGCGCGCCAGCGGCCGTGATCTCCACTCCCTTCGCGTCGATCCCACAAGCGCTGTTCGGTGTTGAAGGCAAAGATCACCTCGATGCAGTGGGGTTCGGCGCTCTCGTCGAAACTAATCTGACACATCACTTTCGGGTGGCGCGCAAAGTGTCCCTGTTCAAAGGTGCGCGACTTATCTTGGTATCACCTGATGTACCGGTGGGCGGAAGCTTGCCGCAGTTTGCGATGGCCAACTTCGTCAAGACCACCTTGCATGCGTTCACCGCGACTCTCGGTGTCGAAAACGAACGCTTGCCGACCGCCGTACCGGTGAACCAGGTGAACCTCACGCGTCGCATGCGCAGTGAAGAGCCTCGCGATGCCGCTGAGCAAGCCGAGGAATACACGCGCTTCGCCCACGCGGTGCTGTTGGCAGCTGCGCCGATCGTCGAAGCGCAGGAGAGTCGATACCGGGCGCGTATCTATCGGGGTCTGGCGATCACGGTGTAAAGTCCGCGCGCATGAAACTCGAAGTAGTGCCGGTGACGGCCTTCCAACAGAACTGCTCTGTGCTGTGGTGTGAGAAGACACGGCGTGCGGCGATCGTCGATCCGGGTGGCGACCTCGAACGGGTTTTGAACGTTATCGACTCAAACCGACTCACGCTCGAGAAAATCCTGATTACGCACGCCCACCTTGATCATGCGGGCGCGACGGCGGAGCTCGCTCGTCGTCATTCGTTGCCGATAGAAGGCCCGCATCCGGGTGACCAATTTTGGATCGACCAAATGCCAGCACAGGCGAAGATGTTTGGCTTTCCGCCCTGCGAAGCATTTGTCCCGACCCGTTGGTTGCAACAGGGCGACCGGGTCACGGTCGGTGAGCTCGAGTTCGAAGTGCGGCACTGCCCCGGACATACTCCGGGTCACGTGGTTTTCTTCCATGCTCCGTCGCGTTTTGCGATCGTCGGTGACGTATTGTTCGCAGGCTCAATTGGTCGAACGGACTTTCCGCGCGGCAATCATGCCGATTTGATTCGTTCGATCCGCGAAAACCTGTTTCCGCTCGGCGATGATGTGACTTTTCTGCCCGGACACGGCCCCACGTCGACCTTCGGCGCAGAGCGCCGTAGCAATCCTTTCGTCGCAGACGCGTTGTTTCGCTGATTCAGCCGAGTGGTTGCAACTGCGTCGTGATGATGTAGTGGTCGATCAACAAAGCGGCAAATAAATACATCAAGTACGAAATTGAGAAACGGAAAACCTTCATCGGTAGTTCCGTCCGCTCGGTCAGTTTCAGTGCAAATGCGTAATAGAGGAAGCGCCCGTTCAAGATAATGGCGGCCGCAAGATAAATGAGACCGCTCATTCGCGTGAGATACGGCATCAAGGTCACCAACACAAGCAACACGGTATAGAGCAACACTTGCAAGCGGGTGTAGGGGATGCCGTGAGTCACCGGCAACATCGGAATACCGGCTTTTGCGTACTCGTCGCGGCGCGCGATAGCCAAAGCCCAGAAGTGCGGCGGCGTCCAGATGAAGATGATCAGAAACAACAGCAGGGCGTTTGGATCGATAGAGTTGGTCACCGCCGCCCAACCGAGCACGGGTGGCGCTGCACCCGCAGCACCACCAATGACGATATTCTGGGAAGTCGCTCGCTTAAGAAACACCGTATAGATCACGGCGTATCCAATCAAAGAAGCGAACGTCAACACCGCCGTCAGCGGATTGACCAACCACCACAGGATCGTCATCGAAGCGACGGCGAGCAACGCTGCAAACAGCAGAGCCTGACGCGTATGCAAGCCGCCAGTCGGTAGCGGGCGACCACGTGTGCGAGACATCTGTTCGTCGATTTTTTGATCGAGCACATGATTGATCGCTGCCGCCGAAGCCGCTGCCAGCGCGATCCCAATATTGCCGTAGACCAAAGCGGCAAACGGAGGCCAGCCCGGGCTCGCAAGTAGAGTGCCGACGATCGCGGTGAAGACGATGAGCGCGACGACCCGCGGCTTGGTGAGCTCGTAGTAAAGCTTCCAGGTCGGCTGTTTGACGATGCCGGAGCTAGCGACGGCCACGATCAAGCTTCCCGTAGACGACGATTGAAGATGAGCAGCGCCATTAACAGCAGCGCGGCGCCGGCGTTGTGGCCGGTTGCCAGTGACAGCGGGAATGCTTTCAGGATCATCAATAGTGCGATCAACCATTGCAGTGACAAGGCGCCGACAGCCAGGGCAGCGCCATGACGAACGAGCGAGGTTGGCGCATTACGCCAGGCGAGCCAAGCAGCCCAAAGCACTGCGAGTGTGGCAACGAGTGCCCAGGCGCGATGCGTGAAGTGGATGGCAACGCGCGCCGGGTGATCAAGCACGCCACCTTCATAGTTGATGTCGAGACCACGCCAGATAACAAATGCATTGGCGTAATCCATATCTTGGGGTATCCACTGGCCTTGGCAGGTTGGCAAATCCGGGCAGGCCACCGCGGCATAGTTAGTGCTCGTCCAACCGCCTAGAATGATCTGCAGCGCTACGACGGCGACAGCCACAACGCCGGCTCGTCGTGCTCCATCGAGCGCGGCGATTTTTGTCGCACCGATAGCGGGTTTGACGATTCCGCATACTCTTCGCATGCGCAGCCATAGCCAGGTCAACAAACCGAGTGTGGTTAAGCCACCGGTCAGATGCAGGACGACGATCAGCGGTTTGACCAACCACCACACCGTGAAGGCGCCGAGAATGCCTTGCAGGACGACCGTCACTAGCAAGCCAACGGCATATACGACACTGACGGGCTTCTCACGGCGGTATGCGATCGCGATGGCCGTGATCAAAACGATGATGAAGCCCAACGTCGTTGCGGCATAACGGTGGATCATTTCACGCCAGGCCTTACCCGAGTCGTATTCCCAACCGGGCGAGTACGATTCGATCTTGCCTTCAACTTTTTCCGCGCCTGCTGGTGTCACGTGTCCGTAGCAACCCGGCCAATCGGGGCAACCGAGACCGGCATCGGTCAATCGGACCCAGGCACCAAGCACGACGACGACGAGGCACAGCAGCATGCCGACTAGGGCGAGATGGCGCAGCGCTACAGCGCCTCTGGGAGTAGATGCAGTCATGATCAACCGATATGTGAAAGTTTGAGAAGTTTTTCGAGATCTTTGAGTAAGCCTTTCGGATTTTCGCGACTATCGAAGCGCATCATCAGATTACCGAGTGGATCGACGATGTAGATGTAGGGAATCGCAGGGTCACGCGGAAACTGCCCGAGCCAATCACGCGTGGCGCCAGCTTCTGCGGTGATCACTGTGAGTCCTGGATGCTCGCGCTCCAGAAAGGCATCGTTGCAGCAGTCTTCGTCGGCGATGAAGACGCGTTGTACCCGATCCATGTCTTCGGCGAGCAACAAGCGAGTTTGTCGAATAGTCCACAGTGCATGCTGGCAGGCCTCATCGCAACGACCGTTGTCGATATAGACCAAAGTCCACTTTTCGCTCAGCAGGGTCGCCGATGCGGGTGTGCCATCACGAGTGGTGAGCGTCGTCGCCGTCAACGGACGTGCCGGGCTGATGAGTTCCCCGTTATTGGTGCCGCCGTCCGGTCGCCAGCCGCCGATGTAGTACAGCCAGAACGAGCCGAACAGCGGCAGGAAAAACAAGGCTGCAAGACCGATCAACGCGGCGCGACCGCGGCGTACGTCGGATGTGGCGGGTGCCTCTTGGGTCATGATGACGTCCGCTTCCTCAAGTTCAAAGAAAAGTACAAAACCAACAGCAGTATCGCGAAGCTCCACCACTGTATGGCATAGGACCAGTTCTGTTCCGGTCCTTTACCGGTGGCGAACGGTTGCCACTGCCGCAGGTAACCTGCCGGGTCCGCATCGCTCATCAACAGCCAGCGCTCCTCGAGTCTCGGCTTGGGCTCAACTGCCGTCGCCATGGCCGCTTCGAGCTGTGTCACGGTCGGAAAACTCGTCACGCGTGGCCAAGACCCACTCGTCGCGGGCGCCGCACGACCGCCCGCTAGGCCCGCTTGAGGCAGTTCGTCTACGCGGCCGATCACCGTGACTTGTTCGTTCATATCCGCATCGAGCTTGCTACGTACGTCCGGCAAGCGATCTCGATAACCTTCGAAGGGAATCCAGCCACGATTGACCAGAAGCCAACGACCGTCATTCAGTCGCATAGGTGTCAGCACGTCGTAACCGGCGCGGCCCGCACGAGTTCGGTTGTCGAGTAGGAACTGCCGTTCCCTGTCCCAGCGACCCGTTATCTCGACCTGTGCGAAACGCGGGAGTTCCCTCGTACTTCGAGAGCCCAGCGCAGCGACGGCGCCGCTTTGCGTTTCGAACTCTGCCACGATTTCACGTTTGAATTCCGCTCGAGTCCATTGCCAACGGCCCAAGCTCACGAACAACACGAGCAGACACAGCGTTGCCACCGTCATCAGCCATGACGGGGAAAAGACCCTGCGGCCAACGACGATCTCGAGTTTCACGTGCCTATAATACCGGTTATGGAACTTTTCCGGATTCTGGTCGGCCTCGTTTTGGTCGGCATCGTGGCGAGTCTCGGCTCTGCCTTGTTTCACCTGATGAACGACAAGGGTGATTCCAAAAAGATGGTACGCGCGCTGACCGTACGCGTTGGCCTTTCGGTGGGATTGTTCCTGTTGCTGATGGCCGCTTGGGCGTTGGGCTTCATCCAGCCCTTGGGCGTTAATCGCTGAACCCCAAAATGACGACGGGCCGGTTGTACCGGCCCGCGTCAGGATCTTCAAGATGCCGGCGGTCGCCGGCGATGATCGTCAGACCCAGTAGACGAAGACAAACAGTCCGAGCCACACCACGTCGACGAAGTGCCAATACCAGGCGACAGCTTCGAAGGCAAAGTGACGTTGCGGAGTGAAGTGGCCCTTCATCGTGCGCAGCCAGATCACGAACAACATGATGGCACCGAGCGTCACGTGCAGGCCGTGGAAACCGGTCAGCATGAAGAATGTTGAGCCGTAGATGCCCGTGGAGAGCGTCAGGCCGAGCTCGGTGTAGGCGTGGATGTACTCCTCGGCCTGCAGACCGAGAAACACGAAGCCGAGCAGGAAAGTCAGCGCCAAGAAGATATTCAAAACGCGACGATTGCCTTCCTTGATGGCGTGGTGCGCGATCGTAATAGTGACACCCGAGAGCAGCAGGATCGCGGTGTTGATCGCCGGCAAACCGAAAGCGGGAATGGTTTCGAAGCTACCGTCGTCACGAGGGCCGAGCGCTGCGGGACCGTTGGTGGGCCAAGCGGCGTTATAGTCCTGCCAAAGCAGCAACTTGTTGAAGATCTTCACGCCCTCGCCGCCCGTCCAGGGTACCGACAGCTGGCGCGCATAAAATAGCGCACCGAAGAAGGCCGCGAAGAACATCACTTCCGAGAAGATGAACCACATCATGCCCATGCGGAACGATCGATCGACCTGCATGTTGTACAGGCCGCCTTGGCTTTCCTTGATGACGACACTGAACCAGCCGACGAACAGCGCGATCACCATCGCAGTACCGACGACGAAGATGCCGGGGCCGTACCACTCGTTGAGCCAGCCGCACAGCCCAATCATGAAAACGAACAGGGTGGCCGAACCGTAGATGGGCCACACACTGTCGTGCGGGACGTAATACTTGTCTTCGGAATGGGTGGATGCGTGTGCGTTGGCCATATCAGTCTTCCTAGTTCAGCGCGGCGACCCGCGTCGAGTTATCGTAAAACGTGTACGAGAGCGTGATTCGATCGAGGCTCTTCGGTAGATGTGAGTCGACGACGAAGCGAACCGGCATCACCTTCTCTTCGTCCTTGAGGAAATTTTGCGGCGTGAAGCAAAAGCATTCTGTCTTGCGGAAGAACGGCGTTGCCTTACCCGGCGCCACATTGGGGATTGCCTGAGCAACGGTGTCTTTGCCGGTGAGGTTGTGCGCGACGTAGTCGACCACATACAACTTGCCCGGCTGAACCTTCATCTCGGTGACGAGCGGCTTGAAGGTCCAACTGCCTACCGACGGCAGATCTGCAACGAACTCCACCGTAACCCAGCGGTTCTCGTCGGGCACGGGTGCGGCGGCTTCGTCAAACGTGCTGGCGCGCAGGAGATCTTTCGGATTACCGACGCCCGTGATGTCGCAGATCACATCGTATAGCGGCACGAGCGCGAAGCCGAACCCGAACGCACCTAGCGCGAAGCCGAGCAACCGCAAAGTCAGCTTGCGGTTGGAGCTGTCTCGTTGGTTCTGATCGATCGGCGTGTCGTCGCTCATTGCCTGAATCCGAGTACCGACATCAGGATGAACGCGAGATAGAACGCGAAGGCAACAAGGCCAAGTACGATCGCGCTGCGCTTTACGCGGCGTGATTGTTCGAGTTTGTCAGCCTTCGGTTCCATGATGTGCTCAAGCGTTTAGTGCTGAACGGTGCCTTGAGCGACGACGTCACGCGACGGCGGCGTTTCCCAGCTATGGTACGGCGCGGGCGTCGGTAGCTCCCAGTCGAGACCTTGAGCCGACTCCCACGGACGCTGCGGCGCCTTCTCACCCGAGCGCACCGCGTTCCAGATGACGTAGACGAACAGCAGCTGCGAGAAGCCGAAGATGAAGGCACCAACCGAGGAAACCATGTTCCAGTCGGCGAACTGCGTCGAGTAGTCCGGAATACGGCGTGGCATGCCAGCCAGACCCAGGAAGTGCTGCGGGAAGAACAGCACGTTCACGCCGATGGTCGACAGCCAGAAGTGCAGCTTGCCGATTTTCTCGTTGTACATGCGGCCGCTCCACTTCGGCAGCCAGTAGTACACGCCCGCCATGATGGCGAAGACGGCGCCCGGTACGAGCACGTAGTGGAAGTGCGCTACGACGAAGTAACTATCGTGATACTGGAAGTCCGCCGGCACGATCGCGAGCATCAAGCCGGATAAACCGCCGATCGTGAACAGGAACAGGAAGGCGAGCGAGAACAGCATCGGTGTTTCGAAGCTGATCGAACCCTTCCACATCGTGGCGCACCAGTTGAATACCTTCACACCCGTCGGCACGGCGATCAGCATGGTGGAGAGCATGAAGAAGAGTTGTCCCGCGAGCGGCATGCCCACAGTGAACATGTGGTGTGCCCAGACAATGAATGACAGGAAGGCGATCGAAGCCGAGGCGTAGACCATCGACTCGTAGCCGAAGAGCGGCTTGCGCGAGAAGGTCGGGATGATTTCCGACACCACACCGAAAGCCGGCAGGATGAGGATGTAGACCTCGGGGTGGCCGAAGAACCAGAAGATGTGTTGGAACATCACCGGGTCACCGCCACCGGCTGCCGTGAAGAAGCTCGTGCCGAAGAAGTGGTCGGTGAGCAGCATCGTGACGGCGCCCGCGAGCACCGGCATCACGGCGATGAGCAGATACGCCGTGATCAGCCACGTCCAGCAGAACAGCGGCATGTTGAGCAGGCCCATGCCTGGCGCGCGCATGTTCATGATCGTCACCACGACGTTGATGGCGCCGAGGATCGACGAGATACCCATCAGGTGAATGGCGAAGATCGTCAGCGGGAAGCTATCACCCGCTTGCAGTGACAGCGGCGGGTAGAGCGTCCAACCGCCGGCTGGCGCGCCGCCCGGAACGAACAAGGTCAACAGCAACAGCGTGAAAGCGAACGGCAGCAACCAGAAGCTGAAGTTGTTCAGACGCGGCAGCGCCATGTCGGGCGCACCGATTTGCATCGGAACCATCCAGTTCGCAAGACCCGTCCACGCCGGCATCACTGCGCCGAAAATCATGAGCAGCGCGTGCATCGTGGTCATCGAGTTGAAGAAACCCGGATCGACGAATTGCAAGCCCGGTTGGAACAGTTCGGCGCGGATCACCAACGCCATCGCACCACCAAGGAAGAACATGACGCAGGCGAACACGAGATACATCGTGCCGATGTCCTTGTGGTTCGTTGCATACAGCCAGCGTTTCAAGCCATGCGGCTTGTGATCGTGATCGTCGTGGGTGTGTGCGGTGGTGGTGTTAGCCATGACTAGATACTCTTTACGTTGAATTCTTTGACGATGTCGATTTCAGTTTGCGAGGCTTAACCCTGCGGAGCGGTCGTCGCGACCGATGCAACCGTCGGCGCGGCCTCGGCAGCGGGAGCGGCCTCGTTGGTACCACCCGTTTTCTGGGCGGCGACCCAAGCCTTGTACTCTTCCTTCGTGACGACCTTGACCACGATCGGCATGAAGCCGTGATCGCGGCCGCAGAGTTCGGCGCACTGGCCACGGTAGATGCCCGTCTTGCCGGCATCGACCTTGAACCACAATTCGTTGACGACGCCCGGAATGGCGTCTTTCTTCATTCCGAACTGCGGCACCCACCAAGCGTGGATGACGTCCTGTGCGGTGAGGAGCAGGCGCACCTTGGTGTCTTCGGGAACAACCAGCGGCTTATCGACGTTCAGCAGGTAATCGGCTACTTCGTTCGGGTCACGCCCGGACTGCAGCTGACGCGTTTCGTCGCTAGCGCGATCAAGCGCGGAGAAGAACTTCACATCCTCGCCGAGATAGTCGTAGTGCCACTTCCACTGGTAGCCCGTGACCTTGATGCTCAGCTCGGTGTTACGGGTATCTTCGATGGCGATCAAGGTGCGTGCTGCCGGGATCGCCATGATCACGAGGATCACGACCGGGATCAGCGTCCAGATGATCTCCGCTTTCGTGCTGTGGGTGATCGAGGTGTCAGGCACTGCGCCCTTAGATTTGCGGAACGCGACCAGCGACCAAATCATCCAACCGAATACGAACACGCCGATCGCCACACACCACCAAAAAATAGTCATGTGCAGCGCGTGGATTTGCTTGGACAACTCGGTTACGCCCACGGGCATGTTGAGGTTGCCCCATTCCGCGTGTGCTGCAAGCGGCGCAAAGGCAGCAACCAACGAGGCTGCGGCGGAATTCAGGACGTGTCGAATTTGTCTGCTCATGGTCTGCTCAGTTCTTAAACGAAATCGGATGAACGATGCCGCCCAAGAGGTTGCGACACCTCGAAAAATTCAAGGCGCACCTCCGCCGTGGGCGGGTAACGGGGGAGACTCATCCACGCGGCCGATCAGGCGCTTCAGTCGCAACGCCAGAGCCTGACGCTCCTGTTCGTTGAGAAAGGAGCCGATCTCGTGGCGGCGCCCATGCGACTCGACCGTTAGTCGACTCGGATGCAGCGGCGAATCCCCCGCGCGGATTCTAACTTGCGCCCAGTGTCGCGGGAACACGACGCATGATTGTCGCGGTGGGTGACAGTCTTCGATCTCCACCGTCTCGGACGAGATCGTGATGGTCTGCTTTTCGTATCTTCTGGCCATCGAGCTGCGCAGAGCCCAAAAGAGCAGCGCCAGTTCCGCACCGGCGAAGGGCAGTACGGGCCAGTAGCCCATGAAGGTCAGCGGCAGTGCCACCGACATCGAAGCCACGCAGACGCTCCCAAAGAACCAGCGCGCACCCTGTGGGCTCAGCGAACAGTTGGGCGACAGCTCGATCCGCATTGTCGTGTGCCGGCTCGGGAAGCGGGGTGGTGGTGGATGATCGGATGCTAAGTCAAGCTCGAAAAACTATCAATATCAGAGGGTTATGTAGAGTCCGTCTGACCTTCGGACAGCCAGCCGAGTTGCTTTAGGGCGCGTGTGCCTGCCTCAAGCTCAGCGGCCGGTGCGGGGTCGAAGCCTAGGTGCAGTAGCGGCTCACAACCGAAGGTCCCGCGCAGGGTTGCCAGGTTTTCCGCGCGGCGCGGCATCGTCGGATCGATCTCGCTAACCGCCCAGCCCGCGAGCGTGAGGCCTGATCTTTCAATCGCTTGGCGCGACAACATCGCGTGATTCAGACAGCCGAGCCGCAACCCGACCACGAGCAGAATAGGCAGGTTCAGCGCGCCGGCGAGCTCCGCAATGGTCAGTTCGGGTCCGAGAGGGGCAAACCAGCCACCTGCGCCTTCGACCACCAGCCAGTCGCATTTGGTTGCAAGATTTCGAGCAGCCGCCCCAAGTCGTGCGGGATCGACGGTCACTCCCGCATCCATGGCCGCGATATGGGGCGAAATCGCCGGCTCGAAACAGTAGGGATTGACGGCCGCATAGTCGAAGCGACCACCCGCCGCCTCGAGCAGCGCGAGGGCATCGTCGTTACGCAACTCGCGACGCCCGTCCCCGACATCAAAGAATTCCGCTCCTGAAGCAATCGGCTTCATCGGTGCCATGGCGAGACCGGCTTGGGCTCCCGCCTTCAGTAGCGCCGCGGCGATCCGTGTTTTACCAACACCGGTATCGGTACCGGTGATGAACAGCCCATCCTTCATTGTTGACGCCTTGCTCCCGGCTTCGGAAACGGCACGACGATCTCGGTTGCATCGTACGACGACGCCGACACTCTAGCCGGCGCGCCGAAGGCTGCGCCGTAGACGATCTCCCAAGTGGCGACGACATCGCCTTGCTTGCCGTTACGCGGATATGCCTTGCTTACCGCCTGAAGAACGCGCGGGCTGGTCAGTCCACGCGGCCTCTCTTGCGCCGCGTTACCTGCACCTATTTCTTTGATGCTACGCATGAGCGCAATTGGGTCCGGGTACTTCAGCACATGTCGATCGATATCGAGGACGGGTTCGCGTAATCCCGCACGCGTCAACGCTGCTCCAATATCGTGCATGTCGAAGAATTCGTGTACGCGTTGACTTGAATCGACGGTTGCCCAGGCACTGCGCAACTCATGCAAGGTGCCGACGCCGAAGGTGCTGAAAGCGAACCATCCCTGCGGCGACAGTACGCGACGCACTTCGCCGAATACCTCATCGAGGTCGCACCACTGCAGCATCAAGTTGCTGAAAATTAGATCGACACTGCCCGATCGAAAGGGCAATCGATGTGCGTCGATGGCCGCCATCTCGATTCGCTTGGATGCCCAAAGTCGATCGAGCCAGCCACTCGCCTTCTGCGCGTGACGCAGCATCCCAAGAGAGAGGTCGGCCGCAACCACCGTGGCTGTCGGGTAGCGCGCTTTCAATTCTCGTGTGGCTGCTGCAGTGCCTGCACCTAAGTCGATGACGACCTTCGGTGTTGCCGAAAAGTGATCCAGCCGCTCGAGCAGCTCTCGACGAACAGTGCGTTGCAGAAGCGCTACTTCATCGTAGCGACTACTCGCCGATCCAAAAGCCCTACCAAGCGCGCGACGATCAATGCTCACGATGTGAGCTCCGCTGCAAACTCTTGAAGCAACTCCACCACTTCATGAACATGCGAAATGAACGGAGCATGCCCGCAACGCGGCAATTCCTGATAGCGCGCGTTCGGAATCAGGGCGGCTGCGGCTTGCGTCGCACCCGGATGGACGACCCGGTCGTACTGACCTGCAATGACCAGCGTCGGTGCTTGAATGAGCGGTAAGCGCGGTCGTTGATCGATCTGGTGCAGAAGACGTAGCGAACGCAGCAAAGTCGCCGGCTGACACTCGCCTTGCGCCAGCAGTGCGTTACGAAGGTTAGTCAGAGTTTCTTCTGCGTGCATGCTGCCACGCACTTGTAACGATAAAAAATCATTGACGGTTCGACGGTAGTCGTCGCGAAGGTGTCGCCCAAGTGCATCGAGCGCAGTTGGGTTTGTCCCATGGGGCCAATCATCGCTACGGGCAAATTTTGGGGTCGCACTGATCAGAATCAGTCCTTGGATACGCTCTGGTGCTCGGGCGGCAATTTCCATCGAGACTTTTGCACCCAACGACCAGCCTAGCAGAATACAGCGCTCTGGCATTTCTTTGAGAACGAAGTCGGCGACTTTGCCGATATCCCACGCACCGTCTGCATTATCGCTATAAAGATCGGATGGCTCCGGTGCACGCCCATGTCCCGGCAAATCGAAGCGTGAGATATCGAAGCGCGGTTGGGATGCAGGCGCTTCGAGCTCCCTCACGAGCTCGTCGAACACCCGTAGATTGAGCGCCCAGCCATGCAGCATCACGAGTGGAATTGCGCTCATGTCGATGTTTCCGTTTTGAGCGCGTGCGAAATCGCTCCTTCCAGCGCTGCCAGCAAGCGCTCGACTTCGTCGGCTTGATGATGGGCGTTGAGTGTGATGCGAAGGCGCGCGCTGCCCTCTGGAACAGTAGGGGGGCGAATCGCTGCGACGTGAAAGCCGTGATCCCGCAAGTAAGCACTGGCTTGCAATGCCATGGCAGAGGAACCGCAGACGACCGGCTGGATGGCGGTCATCGATGGCATCACGACAATTCCGCGGCGCTGCGCCCCGTCACGGAACAGCTGGATTAGCTCATGCAATTTTTCGCGCCGCCAACGTTCCCGATCGACGAGCTGCAAGGCGCGTCGTGTAGCAGCAGCGATGGGTGGTGGCAATGCCGTGGTGTAGATGTAGGTGCGTGCACTCTGGATCAACCACTCGATCAATGCGGACTCACCGGCAACGAAGGCACCAAAGGTGCCGAGAGCCTTGCCGAAAGTGCCGATCAGAATAGGCACGGCTTTTTGATCAAGATGTTGCTGTTCGCAGACGCCACGCCCCTCTGCGCCGACGACACCGAGACCGTGCGCATCATCGACCACAAACCACGCGGATTCCGCTTGCGCGAGCTTGGCGAGCGCAGCCACGGGCGCGATATCGCCATCCATGCTGAAAACACCATCGGTCGCAATCAAGGCGCCTGCTTTGGGGTGTTCTTTTCTGAAGTGTCTGAGTGCGCAAGCGGCTGCTTCAGCATCATTGTGTGGGTAGCGTTTGAATTCGCGAGTACGGGCAAGCAGTGCTGCGTCGATCAAAGATGCGTGATTGAGGCGATCCTGCAGGATGAGATCATCACGCTCGACGAGCGCTGTGATGACGCCGAGGTTCGCCATGTAGCCGGTGGAGAACACCATCGCTCGCTCGCGGCCGGTGAAATCGGCGAGTGCACGCTCGAGTAAATCGTGTTCGGGATCGTGTCCGCTGACGAGATGTGATGCACCAGCACCGATCGCGCCCCGACTTGCCGCGTCGATCATCGCAGAACGCACCAACGGGTGTGCTCGCAGGCCGAGATAATCGTTGCTGCAAAAGTCGATCGTCCCGGAGGGCACGCAGTGTCGACGCCTGCGCCGTTGGCGAGCGTCGAGTGCGCTCAGTGCATCGGTGAGTGCTTCAGGCGTGCGACGCACCGATCACCCCGGGTGCTGTGCGCATACCGAGACGATCGAGCAAGCGTCGATCGTGTTCGACGTCGGGATTACCGGTGGTCAGCAATTTCTCACCGTAGAAAATCGAGTTTGCACCCGCGAGGAACGCGAGCGCCTGCAACTCATCTGACATTTGTTCGCGACCCGCCGATAATCTGACGGCCGAGCTCGGCATCAAAATTCGCGCGACAGCGATGGTGCGGATGAAGTCGAACGGATCGATCGGTGCTTGATCAGCTAATGGCGTACCCGGCACGGCGACAAGTTGGTTGATGGGCACGCTTTCGGGATGCTGTTCGAGATTGGCGAGCACCTGCAGCATACGGGCTCGATCACGCACGGTTTCGCCCATGCCGACGATGCCACCGCAGCAGACGTTCATACCCGCTTCACGAACCGCTTCCAGTGTGTCAAGGCGATCCTGAAAATCGCGCGTCGTGATGATTTTGTCGTAGTACTCGGGTGATGTGTCGATGTTGTGGTTGTAGTAATCGAGGCCTGCGTCACGCAATTCGCGCGCTTGCTCTTTGTTGAGCATGCCGAGGGTAGCGCAGGTCTCCATACCGAGTTCGCGTACACCGCGAATCATCGCCGACATGACCTCGATATCCCGCTTTTTCGGTGAACGCCACGCTGCGCCCATGCAAAAGCGAGTTGCGCCCGCTTCACGCGCCGTGCGGGCACGAGTGACAACATCATCTACCGCCATCAAGGCTTCGCGGTCGAGGCCGGTGTCGTAACGCACGCTTTGCGGACAGTAGGCGCAGTCCTCAGGACAGGCTCCCGTCTTCACCGACAGCAGGGTGCTCATCTGCACGGTGTTGGCTGCATGGTGTTCGCGATGCACCGTTTGTGCACGATGGATGAGGTCCGCGAACGGCAGTGCGAACAGGGCTTCGACTTCGTCGACGGTCCAGTCGTGGCGGGGTGCGATCGTCATGGTATTTCCATTTGTGGTGTAGATAAGCCGAAAGGCGCTTTGCGCACTACGAGAGGGCATCTGCAGGCTTCGGCCATGGCGATGTTCCTTGCGACCCCGGGGCCTGTCAACCTCGAACCCCTGATCGAGTCGACAATCGACTGGCTCGACTGGCGAGCTGGGACTGGTAGCGACGAATCACTCGGTCAGCTGCCGTTGATGTTTCGGTGGAGTTTTCGATTCTGGCCGGCTCGATGCCTTCTATGCAGCGGCGCAACGGATCTGCGCTATCTCGATCTATGTCGTCGCTGCCTGCGCGCCCTACCGTTCATCGACGGGCCGCTGACCGACGTGGTTCCGCTGCGTTACGCGTCGCCCGTGGACGAAGGATTACGCGCATTGAAGTTTCATGCCGACTGGCGTTGGGCGGCGATCTTTGGTGCCTTACTCGCGGGTTGGTCGCAGGCGAGCGGCGCTGCGCCCGTCTCGTTGCTGATACCGATGCCGCTGCATGCTGCGCGCAGGGCAGAACGCGGCTTCAACCAAGCGGCGCAGATCGCTAGGTTCGCTGCGATGTGGCTCGGCGTCGCGGTCGATCAGCGCATACTGATCCGCTCTCGCTCCACTCGTCCTCAAACCACTCTGTCGGCTGCACGGCGTCGTGACAATGTGCAGGGCGCCTTCGAACTACACCCTGCTGCTCGACTTGGAGTGGGTGATTCGACCGTTATCGCCCTGATCGATGACGTGCGAACAACCGGCGCGACCCTCGATGCCGCGAGCACTGCGCTTGAATCGCTACCGGGAGTGAGCGTTCAGCGTTGGGCGGTTGCGAGCACGATGCCGACGAACACGACAAGCCCTGCCTGATGATTGCCTAGAAAGGCGCGAAAGCACTGCGCACGATCACGATGCCTCGCCCACCAAAGATTTCTGTGAAAGACGATAGCTGAGATCAAAATGGAAATGAAATAGAGCGATCCCAGATTCGACAGGGTACCGATTTTCCAAAGACCCGCAATCATCAAAAGCTGTAACACTGCAATGATGGCGAGATCCGCTTTGCCGAACCATACCGCTGTCGAGCGCACACCGATTCTTAGATCGTCCTCTCGATCGACCATGG
>JACCEC010014335.1_pt1 | contig 44860 bp, 41 predicted proteins | sample 7450121 | NCBI WGS metagenome assembly JACCEC01 (sample SAMN15323455, study PRJNA562643) | freshwater metagenome | isolation source: river surface water | place: USA:Blue River Watershed | collected 2017-08-18 | reverse complement strand
TTAAAAGCAGAATAAACAACATATTTGAACTTAGAAAAACTGAATTCAATATGTTTTAAAAATTAAAAAGTAACATTTAAAAATAAACATTTATGGAAATCCTAAAAAATATAACAAACGCATTAACTCAGTTTTTCAAAAGTTTGAATAGTAAAACAATTGTAAATACTGAGGATTTAGACAAATTTGAATTTACATATCCAAAATTGGGAAGCAATTTAAATCAAAATCCAGAAACAAAAAAAGGGCCAAAATCTTTGTTGACACAAATGTATTCTGAAGAAAATGAAATACTTTTTATCTGATGATAGTTAGATGAAAAGTCAATAAAACTAGCAACGGGCAAGTCTTGTAATAGGGGCTGCCCGACGCTGTTTTTAATTTCGATAATAAACCAAACAGCCTAAAATTTGTTTGTTTAAAAAAATAGTGGTTAATTTGCACCATTATGTTCACAACTCTATTGAAATGTTATAAAGAAAGCCCGAGGGAATAGACCCGATGAAAGCTTAGCAACCTCCGCCCCGTCGGAAAGGTGCTACATTCTATCTCGATTTATCGGGAAAAGATAACAACAAGAAATAGTCTAGCTTACTTCTAGTTTTCTTTCTAATATTTCCAGACACAAATCATTAAAATCGAAAAAGATTTGAAATTGGAAAATAAACCGACATCAATTAAATTACAAAATTTCACGACCGAAAGTGGTGTGCTTATTCCTTCCATAAACTTAAGTTATCAAGTTTTTGGCCTAATTTTGAATACAGCTCCCATTGTTTTAGTGAATCACGCCTTGACTGGAAACTCGCAGGTGGTGGGCGAAAACGGTTGGTGGAATAATCTTATTGGCGACAATAAAACTATCGATACCAATAAATACACCATCTTGGCTTTCAATGTTCCTGGAAATGGTTTTGATAAAACTTACATTGAAAATTACTTGGATTTTACCGCTCGTGACATCGCCAGACTTTTCTTGGAAGGCATTCGATTTTTAAAAGTCAAAGAATTATTCGCCATAATTGGAGGTTCTGTTGGTGGTGGAATTGCATGGGAAATGGTGGCTTTGGAACCCAAATTAACCCATAATTTTTTTCCGATTGCTTCCGATTGGAAATCGACCGATTGGTTGATTGCCAATTGTTATTTGCAAGAAAAAATTCTGTGTAATTCCTCAAAACCTATCGAAGATGCTCGAATTCACGCAATGTTGTGTTACAGAACGCCAGAATCATTTAAAGAAAAATTTCAAAGAAATTCAACCGAATCTTTCGAGTCTTTTCAAGTGGAAAGTTGGCTGAATCATCACGGAGAGAAATTGCAAAAACGGTTTCAACTTTCGGCATATAAAATGATGAATCAATTGCTGAAAACGATTGATATCACCAGAGGAAGAACTTCTTTCGAAAATATAATTTCCCAAGTAGATGCTAATATTTACATCATCGGAATCAATTCTGATTTGTTTTTTACGGCGAATGAAAACCGAGAAACCTACCACGAAATAAAAAAATTCAAGCACAATGTTTTTTATAGCGAAATCGAATCGCAACACGGACACGACGCTTTTTTAATGGAATACGAACAATTGAACAATTTATTGGATGTTGTTTTTGCAACTAAAAAAAATAGGATGAAAATATTAAAATTTGGCGGAAAATCATTGGCCAACGGAGAAGGAATCAATAAAGTTTTGGATATAATTAATGATAAAAAAAGCAAAGGTGAAAACATTGCAGTGGTAGTTTCAGCAAGAGGGAATGCCACCGATGAATTGGAAGATATTTTGACCATTGCTGCTAAAAACGGCAATTACAAACCATTATTAGAAAGCTTCAAAAGCTATCAGCAAGATGGTTATAAAGTAGATTTTTCAGAAGAATTTGCCGTTTTAGACAAGCTTTTTGAAGGAGTAAGCTTAATTGGCGATTACAGCGAAAAAATAAAAGACCAAGTGCTTTCGCAAGGCGAAGTCCTTTCGGCAAAATTGATAACTTCAGTCCTGCAAGAAAAAGGAATTACTGCTCGTTTTGCCGACACAAGAGAATTGATAAAAACCGATTCGAATTTTGGTGATGCTCAACCATTGGAACAAATTTCGAAGAAAAATGTAGCGAATTATTTCAAAGATAATAATGATTCAGTCATTATTATTACTGGTTTTATTGGCTCAAACAATAGTGGTGACACTACGACTTTAGGAAGAAATGGCAGTAATTATACGGCTTCTTTAATTGCCAATTATGTTGATGCCGAAGAACTGCAAAATTACACCCACGTTGATGGAATTTATACCGCCAACCCAGAACTAGTGTCTGATGCCAAAAAAATTGACCGTTTGTCTTTTAACGAAGCGAACGAAATTGCTAATTTTGGAGCAACTATTTTACATGCAAAAACCATCATTCCGTTGTTGGAAAAAAATATTCCACTTCGAATTTTGAACACTTTCAACCACGAAAATCAAGGGACTTTAATCACTTCTAAATCCAATAAAGAGGGAATTAAAACACTTTCTGTATTAGAAAATGTGGCGTTGGTCAACTTAGAAGGAAGAGGTTTATTAGGAAAAACAGGCGTGGATGCCCGTATTTTTAAAGTAATGGGCGACAATGACATTAGTGTAAGCATCATTTCACAAGGTTCTTCTGAAAGAGGAATTGGGCTTGTTGTAAATTCCAATCAAGCGACAAAAGCGGTAATCGAATTAGAGAAAGAATTCGAAAATGATTTCTACTCGAAAGATGTGAATAAAATCTCAATTACCGATGATGTTTCGGTGATTTCGATTATTGGTCAGGATTTGAGTACCTTTCATAAACCCTATACTTCGTTGATAAAAAACAAGGTAGTGCCTATTCTTTTCAACAATACGGTAACGGGAAAAAACGTGAGTTTGGTGGTGAAAAAATCACAATTGAACAAAGCGTTGAACGTGATTCATGGGGAAATTTTTGGAGTTTCCAAGAAAATAAATATTGCCATTTTCGGTCACGGATTAGTGGGCGGAACTTTGATTAACCAAATTTTAGAATCAGCTGACACTATTGAAAAAAGGAAGGGAATCAAACTGAATGTTTTTGCGATTGCCAATTCTAAAAACCTGCTTTTGAACAAAAATGGGGTTTCTCCAAATTGGAAAAACGAAATTAAAACCAACGGTTTCTCCTATACAATTGATGACGTAATTGCCTTCGCCAATGAAAATAATCTGGAAAATTTGATTGCCATTGACAACACGGCAAGTGCTTCATTTGTAGAAAACTACATTACATTAGCTGAAAACAGTTTTGACCTGATTTCTTCGAATAAAGTAGCGAATACCTTAAGTTATAAGTTTTACAAAGACTTGCGAAAAGTATTGACAGAAAACCAAAAAAATTATTTGTATGAAACCAATGTGGGCGCAGGATTGCCATTGATTGACACCATAAAATTATTGCATCTTTCGGGCGAAAATATCACTAAAATAAAAGGTGTTTTCTCGGGAACGTTGAGTTATTTGTTCAATAATTTCTCAGCCAAAGAGGTTCCGTTTAGCGAAATTCTAAAAGAAGCCATCTACAATGGTTATACCGAACCCGATCCGAGAGAAGATTTATGTGGAAACGATGTGGGTAGAAAATTATTAATTTTGGCAAGAGAACTAGATTTGCAAAATGAATTTGAAGAAATCAATATTCAAAACTTGATTCCAGAACATTTACGTGAAGGAAGTGTTACCAATTTCTTAAATAAATTGCCAGCATTCGACCCCATTTACACCAAAATAAAAGAAGAACAAGAACCCAATCACGTTTTGAGATATATTGGCGAATTGTCGGGAGATTTACAAAACGATAAAGGAAATTTGGAAGTAAAATTAGTTTCCGTACCTTTGGATACTGCTTTAGGCGGATTGAAAGGCTCCGATTCTTTCTTCGAAATTTACACAGAATCTTATGGCGACAGACCCATCGTAATTCAAGGTGCTGGCGCAGGATCGGCTGTGACGGCGAGAGGTGTTTTTGGAGATTTGTTACGGTTGTCGGATAAATAATAGCCCCCTAACCCCCGAAGGGGGGAATAGAAAAGATTGCAGATTAACGATTTTTGATTTCAGATTTATAAAAAAGTAGATGCTAAACGAGGAGGTTGTAAAATATATTAAGCAAAGTGTTTTATGTTGGTTGGCAACATCAGACAAGGATAATTTTCCAAATGTTTCGCCTAAGGAAATGTTTACTCATTTTGAAAATAAAATAATTATTGCCAATATTGCTTCGCCAAATAGCATTCATAACATTGAAAAAAACAATAAGGTTTGTGTTAGTTTTGTAGATGTTTTTGTTCAAAAAGGATTTAAAATAAAGGGGCAAGCTAAAATCATATATATAAATGATGTTGATTTTCTCATAAAAGTTAAACCATTGATTGATTTGTATTCGGATAAATTTCCAATTAATGCAATAATTGAAATAACAGTTCAAAAAGTAGAAGTAATTCAAGCCCCAAGTTATTTTTTGTTTCCTGAAATTACAGAAAAGCAACAGATAGAAAGTGCATTGAAAACTTATAAGGTAGTAATCAACAAATAATCCGTTTAAATCCGTGCCATCTGTGGCTATTTTTTTTTATTTTATGAAAGTAACATTAAACAGAGTAAACGAAAACTTCCACTTCGAATTAAAAAACGAACGTGGGCATATTGTAAATCTAGATGCCCGTCCCGATTTTGGAGGCAATGATATGGGAGCAAGTCCAATGGAACTACTCTTGATGGGAGTGGCTGGTTGCAGCGGAATCGATATGATTTCGATTCTGAAAAAGCAACGCCAGGAAATCACTTCTTTCAAGGCTGAGGTCGAAGGCGAACGCGAACAAGTGGGCGAAGCAAAACCATTCAAAAATATTTACGTAGTTTTTTATTTGGAAGGTAACATCAAGGCTGATAAAGCTTCAAAAGCAGCGCAATTATCATTTGAAAAATATTGCTCGGTTGCCAAAACTGTAGAACCAACCGCAACGATACATTATAAAGTAGTTTTGAATGGAAGCCCGATATAGACAGCCCCCTAGCCCCCAAAGGGGGAACTAGCAACTAATAAACATATTATAATTTAATTAAAATAAAGGCTTCTGTTTCTCCCTACAGACGCAAAATTATTAGGCAAACGTTCTTATTTACGCTTAATAATTCCCCGTGTAGCTTACTCCCCCTTTGGGGGCTGGGGGGCTGGGGTTAGGGGGCTTATTATGGAAAACAACAATTTCGGTTTCGAAACCCAAGCCATACGCAATCAATTAGAACGCACCCAATTTTTAGAACATTCGGTGCCAATGTACTTAACTTCTAGTTTTGTATTTGAAGATGCCGAAGATATGCGAGCCTCATTTGCTGATGAGAAAGATAGAAATATTTATAGCCGTTACAGCAATCCGAATACCAATGAGTTTGTTGATAAAGTTTGCCAAATGGAAGGAGCTGCGGCGGGTTTTGCTTTCGCAACCGGAATGGCAGCGGTCTATTCCACCTTGGCGGCTTTGTTGAATTCAGGTGATCATATCGTTTCGGCTGGTAGTGTATTTGGTGCAACGCACTCTTTATTTATCAATTATTTTCCAAAATGGGGAATCGAAACAACCTATTTCGACATTAATAATCCTGGAACTATTGAAAGTTGTATCAAGCCAAACACCAAAATTCTTTTTGCAGAATCGCCAACCAATCCCGCAGTGGACATTATCGATTTGGAATTGCTGGGTACTCTTGCCAAAAAGCACAATCTGATTTTAATTATTGACAACTGTTTTGCAACACCTTATTTGCAACAGCCTATTAAATGGGGAGCCGATTTGGTTATCCATTCTGCGACCAAATTAATGGATGGTCAAGGCCGTGTTTTGGGCGGAATCACTGTTGGTGATGCCGGATTGATTCAAAAAATCTATCTATTTTCTCGATTGACAGGACCTTCTTTATCGCCATTTAATGCTTGGGTTTTGTCTAAAAGTTTGGAAACTTTGGCCATTCGTTTGGACAGACATTGCGAAAATGCCTTAAAAGTAGCAGAGTTTCTAGAACAACATCCCAACGTAAGTTTGGTAAAATATCCATTCTTGAAATCGCATCCTCAATATCAAATTGCTCAAAAGCAAATGAAATTGGGAGGCAACATTGTGGCTTTCGAAATTAAAGGAGGAATCGAAGCGGGAAGAACATTCTTGGATAAAATAAAATTGTGTTCGTTGTCACCTAATTTAGGCGACACCAGAACCATTGTAACCCATCCAGCCTCAACAACGCATAGTAAATTGTCTGTCGAAGAACGCTTGGCTGTAAGTATCACCGATGGTTTGGTGAGAGTTTCTATAGGTTTAGAAACCGTGAAGGATGTTATTGGGGATTTGGAGCAGGCTTTGGGTTAAAAATTTATAATTTTTAATTAATACAAAATAGCCCTTGTTTTCGACTGTGGGTTTTGTTATTAAGTTTTCATTTTAATGATTTTATGAGATATTATGATAGAAGAATTTATAACATTTCAAAAATTTAATGACCAAAATTCTGCCTTAGAACTAGGAGATTTTTTCAAAGATAAAAAACTCGAATATTTGCTTGAGGATAATTCTCTAAGTTTTGATCCCACTTTTGTAAATAATGGATTTGGTAAAGAATTTTGTATCAAACTCAAGAAAAGTGATTTCGAAAAAGGAAACGCATTTTTAAATGAAAAGGCAGAAAATGAAATGTTTGAAATTGATAAGGATTACTATTTATTAAGTTTTACTGACAAGGAGTTGTTTGAATTAATCGCAGCTAGTGATGAATGGAGTCCATTTGATTTATCTTTGACTAAAAGATTATTAAAAGAAAGAGGAAAAGAAGTTAATGCGGAAGAAATAGAAAATATTAAAACGAATAGAATTGTTGAACTTTCACAACCGGAAGGAAGTCAAAGGACTTATATAATTATTGGCTATATTACTGCATTTTTAGGAGGTTTTCTCGGTATATTTATTGGTTGGCATTTGTTGACATTCAAAAAAACATTGCCAAATGGGAATAGAATTTATGCTTATTCGGAAAATGATAGAAAACAAGGGAATCGTATTTTAATAATAGGTGGAACTTTTTTAGTAATTTGGCTATTATATACGTTTCTAAAATAATTAAGTTTTAATAAAATGCTCTCAAAAAAAACAAAATACGGAATCAAAGCTTTGACTTTTTTGGCACGTCAAGAAGATCAAACACCTGTTGCTATTGCTGATATTGCAAAAGCAGAACATATTTCTATCAAATTTTTGGAAAGTATTTTACTGCTTTTGCGCCATTCCGGTTTTTTGGGAGCCAAAAAAGGAAAAGGCGGCGGGTATTATTTAATTAAAGACCCAAAAGACATCAATATGGCCAAAGTCTATCGCATTCTCGAAGGACCAATAGCCTTGTTGCCTTGTGCCAGTCATAATTTTTACGAAAAATGCGACGATTGTACCGATGAATCTATTTGTGCCGTTCGCAAATTGATGATGGAAGTTCGCGATAATACCTTGATGATTTTGGAAAACAATTCCTTAGCAGATATTGCTTTATAAGGTATTCAATAAAATGGTAGCTACTTGAAAATGAGATTATAACCCACAAAAAATAACATCATAGCAATAGCATTACGAAGCAATAAATCGGGCACTTTTCCGCTCAACATACTTCCTAAATAGATTCCAGGTAGAGAACCCATTAATAATTGTACCAATAAACCCAAATCCAAATTTCCCATCGAGGCGTGTCCTAATCCTGCAACTAGCGTCAATGGAACTGCATGTGCAATTTCAGTACCAACCAATCTTGGAGTTGGTAATAGTGGATATAAGAAAAATAATGTAACCGTTCCCAAAGCCCCTGCACCAATTGAGGTTAGAGTTACCATTGCTCCAAGTACAATTCCAATAGCTATAGTAAGTAAATTTTGAGTTTTACTTTCACTATGAAACTTGTCGCCTGCATGTTTCTGTGAAAAGGATAAAAGTTTCTTTTTGAAAATAATGGCAATAGAAGTAAAAAGTAAAGCCCATCCTAAGCTTTGTTTAATGAAGGTATTTAAAGCTGTAGTATCTGTTTTTATACTCTCAAGAATCCAAAGTGTTAGAATTGCTGAAGGAATACTGCCTAAAGAAAGCCAGCCAGTAATTGTCCAATTGATATTTTTCTTTTTATTGTGAATATAAACACCACCTAGTTTTGTAAAGGATGCATATAACAAGTCAGTGCCAACGGCTTTTGTTGGAGGGATTCCAAACCATAATAAGATAGGAGTCATTAGCGAACCACCACCAACTCCAGTCAAACCAACAATAAATCCAACAGATAAACCAGCTATGATTAAACCAATTTGAAAATCCATAAATGATTTTTTTTGGCAAAAATAATAATATTTTACAATTATCCTATAGATAAAGTAGACTATTTTATAATTTATATTTCCATCAAACATTATTATATAAAAAACACTAATATTATTTTGTATTTTAGAAATAAATAGTATTTTTGCCAAATAATCTACTAAACCGATAGGGCAATAGATATTAAAATAAAAAATATGAGTACAACATTGGTTCATACCTTATTAGAAAAAACAAAAGATTTATCAATCGAGCAAACTCTGACTTTGTTGGCAAATGAATTTGAAGGGAAAGTAGTTTTTTCTACTTCTTTTGGTCAGGAAGACCAAGTGATTACGGCTTTAATCGCCAAGAATGATTTGCCGATTACCATTTTTACTTTAGATACCGGAAGATTGTTTCAGGAAACCTACGATGTTTTTCACAAAACACAAAAGAAATATAAAAAAGAAATAAAAGTGTATTTCCCGGAAGCTTCGGCTGTAGAGAAATTGTTGGAAACCAAAGGACCAAACAGTTTCTACGATTCAGTCGAAAACAGAAAAGAATGTTGTTTTATTCGAAAAGTAGCTCCGTTAACAAAAGCTTTGAAAGGAAATGCCATTTGGATTACAGGTTTAAGAGCAGAACAATCCGAAAACAGAAATAATTTGGATTTGTTTGAATATGATGCTCATTTTGAAATTATCAAATTCAATCCATTATTGAAATGGACTTTAAAAGACGTTCAGAAATATATTGACGATAATAATGTGCCACAAAATGCTTTACACAAAAAAGCATTTGTAAGTATTGGTTGCGAACCTTGTACCAGAGCAATTGCCGAGGGAGAAGATATAAGAGCCGGAAGATGGTGGTGGGAATCGAGTAATAAAGAATGTGGATTGCATAGCCCCCTAGCTCCTGAAGGGGGAATTAGTGAAGATAAAAATTAATTATTAACAAATAAACACCTCAACAGTTCCCTCTTCGTGGGGTTAGGGGCTAATATTATGAGCACATTATTAAAAACAAATGCTTTAGAAAGCGAAGCAATTTACATATTTAGAGAAGTAATTTCTCAATTTGAAAAACCAGTTTTACTTTTCTCTGGTGGAAAAGATTCAATTACATTGGTGCGTTTGGCACAAAAAGCATTCTTTCCAGCAAAGATTCCTTTTCCTCTATTGCACGTTGATACCGGACATAATTTTCCTGAAACTATCGAATTTAGAGACAAATTGGTGGCAGAATTAGGTTTGGAATTAATCGTTCGAAACGTCCAGGATTCAATCGACGAAGGAAAAGTAATTGAAGAAACAGGTCGTTATTCCAGTAGAAATATGTTGCAAACCACTACGCTTTTAGACGCTATCGAAGAATTTAAATTTGATGCTTGTATTGGTGGTGCACGTCGTGATGAAGAAAAAGCAAGAGCCAAAGAACGTATTTTTTCGGTTCGAGATGATTTTGGACAATGGGACGAAAAAAATCAACGCCCAGAATTATTCGATTTATTGAACGGAAAAATAGAAATCGGGCAAAATGTTCGTGTTTTCCCCATTTCGAACTGGACAGAATTAGATGTTTGGAGTTATATCGAACAAGAGCAAATTGAAATTCCATCCATTTATTTTTCACACAAAAGAAAAGTATTTTTGAGAGATGGTTTGATTTGGTCTCATTCGCCATTCGTTTATCAAGAAGAAGACGAAGATACAGAAGAAAGAATTGTGCGTTTTAGAACCGTAGGAGATATGAGTTGCACTGCTGCCGTTGAATCCTATGCAGGAACAATTGCGGAAGTAGTTGGTGAAATTAGAGCATCAACAATCTCCGAAAGAGGTGCCAGAATTGACGACAAACGCTCGGAAGCAGCAATGGAAAAAAGAAAACAACAAGGATACTTTTAAGTGTTGATAGTTTATGGCTATAAACCACAAACAATTAACTACAAACAATAAACAAAACAACAATGGAAGTTTTAAAAATAGCAACAGCAGGAAGTGTAGATGACGGAAAGAGCACCTTAATCGGGAGATTATTATACGACACTCAGTCATTGACTACAGATAAATTAGAAGCAATAGAAAGAAGCAGCAAGCAAAAAGGATACGATTATCTTGATTTTTCATTGGCTACCGATGGTTTGGTTGCCGAGCGTGAACAAGGAATTACCATAGATGTAGCGCACATTTATTTTTCTACTGCCAAGAAAAGTTACATCATTGCCGATACGCCGGGTCACGTTGAATATACCAGAAATATGGTTACTGGAGCTTCTACTTCTCAAGTTTCTATCATTTTGATAGATGCTCGTAAAGGTGTTATAGAGCAAACATATCGTCACTTTTTCATCAATAATTTATTGAGAGTAAAAGATGTGATTGTGGCTGTAAACAAAATGGATTTGGTTGATTATTCCGAAGATGTATACAACAAAATCAAAGCCGATTTTCAGGCCTTAAATGCAAAAAGTGATTATAAAGAACAAAACGTAAGCTATATCCCATTAAGCGCTTTAACTGGGGATAACGTAGTTGAAACATTGGGAAAAATGCCTTGGTACAAAGGACAAACCATTTTACAACATTTAGAAAGTTTGCAAGCAAAAGATGTTTTCGAAAAAGGAAAAGTTCGTTTTCCAGTTCAAACGGTAATTCGTCCAAAAACCGAAGATTACCACGATTTTAGAGGTTATGCTGGAAAATTATATGGGAACAATATCAAAGTGGGCGATGCTGTAACGGTACTTCCTTCATTGACCGAATCGAAAGTTTCAAAAATTCACTTTTTTGACCAACAATTTGAGGAAGCTACAGCAGGTTCTTCAATAGTTTTGGAATTAGAAAACGACATCAATGTAACTCGTGGTGATATGATTGTAAAATCAGGGGAATTGCCAAGAGTTGAAAAAGATATTGAAACCACAATTTGCTGGATGGACAGTAAAAAATTGGTAGCTGGAACAAAATATATCATTCAACATAATACGAATAGAGTTTTGGCAAAAATAGATACTGTAAAAAACACAATTTCTACAGATTATTCAGGAACAAAAGAAGCAACTCAATTAGCAATTAACGAAATTGGTGAAGTGACTATAAAATTAAGCAAGCCATTATATTTTGACACATACAGCGAAAACAAATCAAATGGAGCATTCATATTAATAGATACCGCGACCAATACAACCGCAGGAGTTGGATTTATAAAATAGGCCCCCTAACCCCCGAAGGGGAATTTCAATAGGATTAAATAATAATTTTTGTAAAAAACAATATTAACACAATCAAAGCTCGATTACACCTGCCTAACTCCCCCTTTGGGGGTTGGGGGGCTTGACAAACATTATATAATTATGCAAAGTTTTAGAACCGAAATAGAAAATCCGATTGTTCAAAAAGACATCATCGATTTAGAAAGAAAAATTGCTCTATTCCGCGAAGGAAAAATTGATGAAGAGCGTTTTCGTAGTCTTCGTTTAGCTCGTGGCGTTTATGGTCAACGTCAGGAAGGTGTACAAATGATTCGTATCAAATTGCCATATGGGAAAGTAACGAGCGAGCAATTGTTGCGAATTTCAAAAGTTTCTGATGAATATTCAAGAGGGCGATTGCATATTACAACACGTCAAGATATTCAAATTCACTTTGTGAGTTTAGACCGAACGCCTGAGCTTTGGGCTGAATTAGAGAAAGACGATGTTACCCTTCGTGAAGCTTGCGGAAACACAGTTCGTAACATAACTGCCAGCGAAAATGCAGGAATCGACCCTGATGAACCTTTTGATGTGTCGCCTTATGCTCACGCTTTGTTCCAATTTTTGTTGAGAAATCCAGTTTGTCAGGAAATGGGACGAAAATTTAAAATATCATTCTCTTCTTCGGATAAAGATACGGCTTTGAGCTATTTGCACGATTTAGGATTTATTCCAAAAATTGTTAATGGTGAAAGAGGTTTTAAAATAATGTTGGGTGGCGGATTGGGTTCACAACCACATCACGCCGAATTATTATCGGAATTTGTTCCCGTAAACCAAATTATCCCAACTACCGAAGGAATTCTAAGAGTATTTGACCGTTTTGGTGAAAGATCGAAACGTTTGAAAGCGCGTATGAAATTCTTAATTAAAGATTTGGGAACAGAAGCCTTTTTAAAATTGGTCGAAGAAGAGAAAAAAGCCTTGTCTTGCCAATCTTTCGAAATTGATACAACCGCATTCGACGGGCCAATTCCAGAGCCGTTAAAAGTGGCACCAAAAGTAGAAATCGCAAACGTTGCTGCTTTTGAAGCTTGGAAAAAATCAAATGTATTTAAGCAAAAGCAAGCAGGATATGTTGCCATTGGAATCAAAGTTCCAGTAGGAGATTTTTATACAGATAAAGCCAGATTATTGGCCGATTTGATTAAAAATTATGGTGCGAATGAGTTGCGTTTTACATTAAGACAAGATATTCTTATTCGTAACATAAAACAGGACAATTTGGTCTTCTTTTACCAAGAATTAGAAAAACTGGGATTCGTAGCTTTAGGATATAATTCAACTGCCGATATCACGGCTTGTCCCGGAACTGATACTTGTAATCTTGGGATTGCTAGTAGCACAGGTATCGCAACAGAACTAGAAAGAGTTTTGGCTGCCGAATATCCAAAATACAACAATAACAATGATATTACCATAAAAATAAGTGGCTGTATGAATGCTTGTGGGCAACACAATATGGCGCACATCGGTTTTCAGGGAATGTCGATTAATTCAGGAAAATTAGTTGCTCCGGCACTTCAAGTGTTATTGGGAGGAGGAAATTTAGGAAATGGTCAAGGAAGATTTGCCGATAAAGTAATTAAAATACCAAGTCGTCGAGGACCAGAAGCCTTGCGTTCTATTTTGAATGATTTTGAAGGGAATGCCAACGGTCTTGCGTTTTTAGATTATTACGATGCCAAAGGCGAAAAATATTTCTTCGAATTATTAAAACCACTCTCAGAAACTGATAATCTTACAGAAGAAGATTTTGTCGATTGGGGAAATGCCGATAATTATGTAAAAGCGATTGGTGTGGGCGAATGTGCAGGTGTTGTAATTGATTTGGTGGCTACTTTAATTTTCGAAGCTAAAGACAAATTGACTTTCGCACACGAAGCTTTAGAAGAAAAAAAATGGTCGGATGCTATTTATTTAACCTATGCGGGATTTGTAAATGGTGCCAAAGCGTTGTTGCTTTCTGAAAATCAAAAAACAAATGCACACGCAGGAATCATCGATTTATTCGATACCGTTTTTGTGGAAACCAATAAAATTGCTTTGAATTCGTCTTTCAAAGATTTAGTGTATCAAATCAACCAAAACGAACCTTCTGAGGAATTTGCCAAAAAATACATTCAAGAAGGAATTGCCTTTTTCGAAAATATTGAAAGTTATAGAACAAAAGAGTTAGCAAATGGATAACATCGTTAAACCAAAAGTAACTTTAGTAGGCGCTGGACCCGGTGATCCAGATTTACTGACTATCAAAGGCGTGAATGCTCTTGCTGAAGCTAATGTGGTTTTGTATGATGCTTTGGCAAACGAGGAAATATTGGCGTATGCTCCCAAAAAAGCTGTCAAAATATTTGTTGGAAAAAGAAGGGGCTGTCACGAATATTCTCAAGATCAAATCAACCAATTAATTGTTGATAATGCATTGACTTATGGAAATGTCGTTCGACTAAAAGGTGGAGATCCCTTTATTTTTGGTCGTGGAAGCGAAGAAATCGAATACATTGAAAGTTTTGGAATTCCTACAACAGTAATTCCCGGAATATCCTCATCGATTGCCGTTCCTGCAAATCAAGGAATTTCTTTGACAAAAAGAGGCGTTTCTGAAAGTTTTTGGGTGATTACGGGCACCACTTCGGATAGAAATTTATCAAAAGATGTAGCTTTGGCAGCCAAATCTACGGCAACTGTTGTAATTTTGATGGGAATGAGTAAATTGGAACAAATTGTGACACTTTTTCAAAACGAATCCAAAGGAGAAACCCCCGTTGCAATTATTCAAAACGGTACAATGCCCAATGAAAAAGTAGGTTTTGGAACCATAGATACAATTTCACAAGTCGTAAAAGACAACAATTTGAGTTCACCAGCCATTATCGTTATTGGCGAAGTCGTAAAAGAAAGAAATAAATTAAAACAATTTTACACGGAGTTTGCCTCCAATAAAGTTTGTGCCAGAGAATAATGGAAAGAAACGAATTATACCCAATTTTTCTAAAACTGCACCAACTCAATGTGCTCATTGTTGGCGGAGGAAACGTGGGTTTAGAAAAATTGTCCTTTATGCTCAAATCAAGTCCCAACGCCAATGTTGAGGTTGTCGCTCCAAACTTTCTACCTGAATTAGTGGAATTGTCACAAAAACACCCTTCGGTAAAACTGACTTACAAAAAATTCAATCGCTGGATGCTTCGCAAACGATATATGGTTATCGCTTGCACAGATGATTTGAAAGTAAACAAACGAGTGTACGATTTATGCCGAAAAAGACATTTGATTTGCAATATCGCCGATACACCGCCTTTGTGTGATTATTATTTGGGCGGAATCGTAACTAAAGGAAATGTAAAAATTGCTATTTCCACCAACGGAAAATCACCAACAACAGCCAAAAGATTACGCGAATTTTTCGAAGAAATTATCCCTGAAGACATCAATAAAATGGTCGAAAACCTGAACGAATACCGCAAAACCCTAAAAGGCGATTTTCAGGAAAAGGTGGATAAAATGAACGAAATTACCCAATCCTTGATGGGCAAACAATAAACCCTTCTGATGTTTGCGATTCATCTCGCTATGTCTTTACTTTGCATCGATTATTTTTAGCACTAAATTGAATTGGAAACAATTCATTTTTAGGCTAATCAAAAACATTTTACATTTTGATTAACTTGTAAACTTTGTCTCTTTGCTTCCGATATCTATCGGAATTGGCTAATAATAAATAAATATGTCAAACAACTCAACAAATACTGCAATAACGCCCCCTTTGGGGGTTAGGGGGGCTATTCAAAAACGAATTCTCGTACTCGATGGAGCTATGGGAACGATGTTGCAACGCTATAATTTTTCCGAAGAAGATTTCCGAGGTGAACGTTTCAAAGATTTTCCACATTCGCTCAAAGGAAACAATGATTTGTTGTCCATCACCCAACCCAAAGCTATTGCCGAGGTTCACGCTGCTTATTTCGAAGCCGGAGCCGATATTGTGGAAACCAATACTTTCTCAGGAACAACTATTGGTATGGCAGATTATCATCTCGAAGAATACGTTTACGAACTCAACTACGAATCGGCAAAATTAGCTCGTGAAGTAGCCGACGAATTTACAGCTAAAAATCCAGACAAACCTCGTTTTGTAGCCGGTTCCATTGGACCAACCAATAGAACAGCAAGTATGTCGCCAGATGTGAACGATCCTGGGTACAGAGCGGTAACTTTCGACGATTTGCGCATTGCCTACAAACAACAAGTCGAAGCATTAATTGATGGTGGAGTAGATTTACTTTTGGTAGAAACCATTTTCGACACTTTAAATGCTAAAGCCGCACTTTTCGCCATCGAGCAAGTCAAAGAAGAACGCCATATTGATATTCCAATTATGGTTTCAGGAACGATTACCGATGCTTCAGGAAGAACACTTTCAGGGCAAACGGTAGAAGCCTTTTTAATCTCGGTTTCACATATTCCGTTGTTGAGTGTAGGTTTCAATTGTGCTCTTGGAGCGGATTTGTTGAAACCGTATTTGCAAACTTTGTCGCACAATACTTCATTCAATATTTCAGCACACCCGAATGCTGGTTTGCCAAATGCCTTTGGAGAATACGACGAAACTCCCGAACAAATGCAAGCTCAAATACGAAGCTATCTTGAAGATAATTTAGTAAACATCATAGGCGGTTGTTGCGGAACAACGCCAGAACACATCAAATTGATTGCCGATATAGCGAAAGATTATAAGCCGAGGGTTGCGGAGGGGGTGATGTAGTTAAAATGATTTGGAATTAATTCTTATTGAAAGGTTATCTATTGATTTTAACATTTAAAAGTAGAAATGATAGAAGAAAACAAAATAATAGTAAATGAAACTAATTGGAGAGGAATAATCGTTTTTTTTGCATTAGTATTGTTGTTTGTTTTTTTTGTAAACTATAATGTTAATGAATATGATAAATATAAAAAGACTTTCAAAGGAGAGGCTATTGGTCTTACAACTAGAATTAAACATTCAAATAAAACTAGTTTTTTAAAGTATTATTTTTATTCAGACAAAAAAGTTTTATCACAGGTTTCTAGTAGAGATTATGAATTGGTAAATAAATTTTACAAAGTTAAATATGATTTGAATAATCCAGAAGAAAACTATATTGTTTTAGAAAATGAATTAAAACCTGATTCAATTACGCTTATTAAAGCGGGTTTCACTAAAATTAAATATTATATTTATGATGGTGGTGTCACTTGTAAATATATAGAAAAGTCAAAATGGAAATGATTTTCATTTCTGCTTAATAATGAATAAGTTCCGTAGGAACGACCCATTTTGTAGCAACGGATTTTAATCCGTTGGATAATGAGGATAAATTTGTAGCAACGGATTTTAATCCATTGTAAACAAAAAAAATAAAAAGTTAAACCTCCAAGATTTTGAAAACCTTGCAGGAAATAATTAAAAAAAATGAAAAAATTTTTTAGATTACTGTTTTTGTTAATCAGTTTTGTTCTCGTTTTTGGATGCGCTTCTGATAAAGACTGCACAAAAACAATTACAACTGAAAGCCGTTCTTATTGGCTTCCAAGCGGAATGGTTTACATTCCTGGTTCATCATTGGTAGTTCCTTGTGACTATGTTATTACTCCAATTGAAGAACAAAAACCACTCGCTAATTTTTCTTATGAAGTTTTGAATTTTAAATTCACACCAGATACGGGTAAAAATACTTCTAGATTGCAATTTGAAATTAAACTGAACAATTTAAATAATTTTACGATAAAAGGATTCCCGATTTTTACTGTTAATGCTGATGGTTTAGAATCATCTGGGCCTTATTTAAAAGGTGCAATTTCTACTTGCAATTCAATAGAGGCTAAATCAAGTTGTGTCTTTACTTTTGATGCAGAATCTACTTTAGAATTGGGTAAGATTAATTCTTTAAAGTTAGTCACAGTGAAATATTATTTATTGAATTAAAATATAATTTGTAATTAGATTAGTTCCGTAGGAACGACACATTTTGTAGCAACGGATTTTAATCCGTTGGATAATGAGGATAAATTTGTATCAACGGATTTTAATCCGTTGTATAAAATAGAAATAGGATTACACGGATTTTCGGTTGATGATAAAATGAAGATGTAATTCGTCAGTTGTCAACTGACGAATTGAATAATCCAAATCATCAGTTACTGACTGATGATTTTAATAGCTTTTTTTATTTCGGCAGTTGGTAACTGCCGAATTAGAAATTCTCTTTAGATAAATTGTGCTAAGAAAGAAATGAATTTTGATTATATTGGTTGGAAAATCTAAAATCCTCAAACGGTTTGAGGATTTTACAATAAAAAGTTGACTACAAATTGTTGTCAACTTAAATTAAAACGAGATGTACAAATAACAAATATGAACCTAGAAAAGCAACCATATAGCGAACTTATCAATAAAATTGGTAGCCTGTTGCAACAAGGGCGACAGCAAGCGGCACAATCGGTCAATACTATTTTGGTGCAAACCTATTGGTATATTGGGCAACATATTGTAGAGTTTGAGCAAAAGGGAAATCAAAAAGCAGAGTACGGCAGTCAGTTGTTTGAGAGGCTCTCAAAAGATTTGACCGTTGCTTATGGTAAAGGGTTTAGTAGATCTAACCTTTTGTATATGCGTAAGTTATATATTTATTTCCCAATAAGTGAGACACTGTCTCACGTATTGACTTGGAGTCATTATTTTGAAATTTTAAAGGCCGATTCCGAGTTAGAAATTAGCTTTTATAACAAACAATGCCAACACGAAAGATGGAGCGTTCGGGAGTTGAAACGCCAAATGCGCAGTTCGTTGTTTGAAAGATTGGCTTTAAGCAAAGACAAAGACGGTGTTTTGAAATTAGCAAAAGAAGGTCATATAATAGAAAATCCAGAAGATCTCATCAAAGACCCTTTTGTACTAGATTTTTTGAATATTCCGGAGCAACATCAATATTTAGAAAATGAATTAGAAGAAAAAATCATTTCCAATTTGCAACAATTTATAATGGAAATGGGAAAAGGATTTGCCTTCATCGGCAGACAATATCGAATGAGCATTGGCGGAAAACATTTCTATTTAGACCTGCTTTTTTATCATCGAATACTAAAATGTTTTGTTTTGGTCGATTTGAAAAGAGGTGAAATTGACCATCTAGATATTGGTCAAATGAATTTATATTTGAATTATTTCAAAAATGAAGAAGCGTCAGAAGGCGATAATGAACCCATTGGAATTATTTTGGGAGCTCACAAAAACCATATTTTAGTAGAATATGCCACAGATAGTATTACCAATAAAGTGTTGCTGAGTAAATATCAATTGTATTTACCAGATAAAAAAATACTTCAAAATCAGTTGGATAAGTTATTGGAAGACAATTTAGTTCCATAGTAACGACACATTTTGTAGCAACGGAATTTATTCCGTTGTTGTAAATAAAAAAAACAAAAAAATGGCAGAAGCAGTAAAAAGAAGAAACCTAGTATTATCGGGATTAGAACCCTTAATCATTACGCCGGAAAGCGTATTTGTAAACATTGGGGAACGCACAAACGTGACAGGTTCCAGAAAATTTCTTCGATTAATCAAGGAAGAGAAATACGATGAAGCGTTGAGCATTGCCAAAGAGCAGGTAGAAGGTGGCGCACAAATCATCGATATTAATATGGATGAGGGAATGTTGGATGGTGAATATGCTATGGTGAAATTCTTAAATCTGATAGCTGCTGAACCCGATATTGCTCGTGTGCCCATTATGATTGACAGCTCGAAATGGGACATTATTGAAGCCGGTTTGAAAATTGTTCAAGGAAAATGTGTTGTAAACTCGATTTCGTTAAAAGAAGGAGAAGAGCAATTTATTCATCATGCCAAGTTAATCAAACGCTACGGAGCAGCTGTAATTGTAATGGCTTTTGACGAAGTGGGTCAAGCTGATAATTACGAAAGACGTATTGAAATTTGCCAACGTTCGTATGAAATTTTGGTCAACAAAGTAAACTTTCCTCCACAAGATATTATTTTCGATTTGAATATATTCCCAGTAGCAACTGGAATGGAAGAACACCGATTGAATGCTTTAGATTTCTTTAGAGGAACCAAATGGGTTCGTGAAAATTTGCCACACGCTCATATTAGTGGAGGTGTGAGTAACGTTTCGTTTTCGTTTAGAGGAAATGATACCGTTCGTGAAGCGATGCACTCGGTTTTCTTATATCACGCCATTAAAAATGGAATGACAATGGGAATTGTAAACCCGGAAATGCTATCTATTTATGACGAAATTCCAAAAGATTTATTAGAACACGTTGAAGACGTGATTCTAAATCGTCGTGATGATGCCACTGAAAGACTGTTAGACTTTGCCGAGAATGTAAAAGGTTCCGACTCCCCTCTCCTTCGGAGAGGGGTTGGGGGAGAGGCAGAATGGCGTTTGGGAACGGTTCAAGAAAGAATCACACATTCCCTTGTAAAAGGAGTCGATGCTTTTATAGAAATCGATGTGGAAGAAGCCCGATTGGCCGCCACAAAACCGATTGAAGTAATCGAAATCAATTTGATGGCAGGGATGAATGTTGTTGGAGATTTGTTTGGTTCGGGAAAAATGTTTTTGCCGCAAGTGGTAAAATCGGCTCGTGTAATGAAAAAAGCCGTGGCATATTTGTTGCCCTTCATAAGCCCTCCAACCCCCAAAGGGGGAGTTAAAACTGCACAATTTTGGGAAACGGCAAATCCAATGTCATATGTTTTGCTGAAAGAATATGCAAAAAGCTTTCGAAATAAACCAACCGAAGCCGAAAAAATGCTTTGGAATGTTTTGAGCGGCAAAGGATTGGATGGATATAAATTTAGAAGACAACATATAATTGGCGAATATATCGCCGATTTTGTGTGTCTAAAGAAAAATTTAATAGTCGAAGTAGATGGGTCAATCCATCAATTACCAGAAAATATAATTAGTGATGCTGAACGAACAAAGTGGTTGTTAGCTGAAGGTTTTCAATTGATACGCTTCACAAATGACCAAGTTTTATATCATCTTGATGAAGTAATTGACTGTATATCTGCAACATTGGCAGCTCCCCCTTTGGGGGCGGGGGGGGCTGCGGCTGGTAAAATCCTGATGGCAACCGTAAAAGGCGACGTTCACGATATTGGTAAAAATATTGTAAGCGTGGTTTTGGCTTGTAATAATTACGAAATTATTGACCTTGGTGTAATGGTTCCTCCAGAAAAAATCATTGCAGCAGCCATTGAGCACGAAGTAGATGTGATTGGTCTAAGCGGATTAATTACGCCATCTTTGGATGAAATGGTGTATCTCGCCAAAGAATTAGACAAAAGAGGAATGAAGATTCCGGTGATGATTGGTGGAGCAACGACTTCGCGTGCGCATACAGCCGTAAAAATTGCACCTCAATATAAGGGAACCGTAATTCACGTGAATGATGCTTCGAGAGCGGTTACGGTAGCTGGAAATTTATTGGACGATAATAAAGAACAATATACTTCCGACATCAGAACCGATTATGATGCTTTAAGAGAGTCGTTCTTGAATCGTTCGAGAGATAAAAATTTCTTGAGTATCGAAGATGCACGTAAAAATAAATTGCCATTGGATTGGGATAATTTCACTCCTGTAAAACCAAATGTAATTGGCGAACAAATTATCGAAGTAGATTTGGATGTTTTGGTCCCGTATATTGATTGGACGCCATTTTTCAGAACTTGGGAATTGTTCGGAAACTATCCTGCGATTCTGACGGATGAGGTAGTTGGGGAACAGGCAACTTCTGTTTTTGCAGATGCACAAGCGATGTTGAAAGTAATTTTGAAAGAAAAGAAATTTCAAGCCAAAGGAATTTACGGAATCTTCCCTGCAAACCAGGTTAATGATGACGATATTCAGTTGTATGATGAGAACGGAAAAGAGTTGGAAAAATTCTTGACTTTGCGTCAGCAAGCGCAAAAAACTGTTGGAGCTCCAAACATCGCTTTGGCTGATTTTATTGCACCAAAAGAAAATGGAGTAGTCGATTATATGGGAGCATTTTGTGTAACAACCGGTTTTGGTGTTGACGAATGGGCGGATGAATATAGAGATAATTTAGACGATTACAATTCGATTATGGTCAAAGCTTTGGGAGACCGTTTGGCAGAGGCTTTTGCTGAATACTTACACGAAAAAGTGCGTAAAGAAGTTTGGGGGTATTCAAAAGATGAAGTCTTGACGAATGACGAAATGATTGCCGAAGAATACAAAGGAATTCGTCCAGCACCAGGGTATCCGGCTTGTCCTGACCATTTAGAAAAACCAACCATTTGGAAATTACTCGATGTAGAAAATAAAATTGGAGTAACTTTGACCGAAAGTATGGCAATGTGGCCAGCCGCTTCAGTTTCGGGGTATTATTTTGCAAATCCAGAAAGTAAGTATTTTGGACTCGGAAAAATAAAAGAAGACCAAGTGATTGATTACGCCAAACGTAGAAATATTTCAACCGAAGTAGCAATGAAATGGTTGAGCCCAAATATAGCAGATTAAAAAAATGAAAGTAACACAACATATAGAAAGCGCAAAAGGAAAACCACTGTTTTCTTTCGAAATTGTTCCACCTCAAAAAGGAACAAACATCAAAGACTTGTATCAAAATATTGATCCATTGATGGAGTTTAAACCGCCTTTTATTGACGTGACCACTTCGAGAGAAGAATATGTGTACATCGAAAAAGATGGACTTTTTGACCGTCGAATTACCCGTATGCGTCCCGGAACTGTTGGAATTTGCGCTTCCATCCAACACAAATACGGAGTAGATGCCATTCCTCACGTCTTGTGTGGTGGATTTACCAAAGAAGAAACCGAATATTTATTGGTCGATTGCCACTATTTAGGAATAGATAATTTGATGGCACTTCGAGGTGATCCTATGAAAGGCGAGAAGTATTTTGAACCAACTAAAGGCGGAAATAATTATGCAATAGATTTAGTAAAACAAATCAAGGCAATGAATTCAGGACAGTTTTTGCACGAAAATTTGCCAACTGAAAATGCGCCCGATTTTTGTATAGGAGTTTCTGGGTATCCAGAAAAACACATCGAAGCACCGAGCTTAGAAGCCGATTTAAAAAGGCTGAAAGAAAAAGTAGATGCTGGTGCAGACTATGTTGTAACCCAAATGTTTTTCGACAACCAAAGGTATTTCAAATTTGTCGAAGCGGCAAGCGCTATAGGAATTACCGTCCCGATTATTCCAGGAATTAAACCAGTAGCGGTGAAACGTCATTTGCAAATGTTGCCCCAAGTTTTTTGGTTGGATATGCCACAGGATTTGATTCATGCTATCGAACAGGCCAAAGACAATGCGGCAGTTCGTCAAATAGGAGTAGAGTTTGCAGTGCAACAATCCAAAGAATTAATCGAATTTGGTGTGCCTTTCGTACATTATTATTCAATGGGGAAATCCGATAATATTCATCAAATAGCAAGTCAGGTTTTTTAAATACAAAGCTTCCAGCCTTTCAAGGGCTGGAAGCTTTAAATTCTACGTGGTAATTTCCCTAAAAACCGCTTCCAAATTTTTATTTTTTTGATTCAATTGTAATGTTTTCAAACCATTCGCATTGGCAAAATCAAAAACAGTCGGTCGCATATCTTTATCTGCATTGAAAGTCAATTCCCAAATCATATCGTGCTTATTTTTATAGGAAGTCAAATTCTCGATTTTGGCTATCAATTGTTCTTCAACTTTATAGTCAAATTCCACTTCGATAACTTGTTCCTTGTCTGCAGAAATTAAGTTGTCTAATTTTTTATCGGCTACAATTTTTCCTTTATCAATAATAATTACTCGGTTGCAAATTGCTTCTACTTCCTGCATAATGTGTGTCGAAAGAAAAACGGTTTTATCTTTGCCCACATTTTTAATAACATTTCTAATTTCGACCAATTGGTTTGGGTCTAAACCTGTTGTTGGTTCGTCGAGAATTAAAACATCAGGATTGTGTAATAAAGCATTTGCAAGTCCTACACGTTGGCGGTAGCCTTTAGACAATTGTCCTATTTTCTTATGACTTTCATTGGATAAACCGGTGAGTTGTATCACTTCTTCTATTCGGGTTTTAGCCACTTTATAAACATCGGCATTGAAAGCCAAATATTCTCTCACATACAAATCCAAATACAACGGATTGTGTTCTGGCAAATAGCCAATAGATTGTTGCACGGCTTTGGTATGAACATTCACATTAAATCCATTTACTGCAGCTGAACCTTCATCGGCGGCAATATACGTGGTCAATATTTTCATTAAAGTTGATTTTCCGGCACCATTTGGCCCTAGGAAACCAACGATTTCTCCTTTTTGAACTGTAAACGAAATGTTGTCCAAAGCTTTTTGGGCTCCGTAACTTTTCGATATATTATGTACTTCTATTGACATTATTTTTTATTTGTAGCAAAAGTAAACAGAAAAAAGATTGATTTATTGTTTTTTTAAACTTTGTCAAAGTTTTAATCTTTTTTCAAACTTTTATGTTTTAATCAATTTGATTTCTATATTTACCATTATTCTATAATCTAAAAGTAAAATATGAAATCGCTATTAACAACAAGTTTGCGTTAGCAAATGAAATTCGCTGAACACATATAAAAAATATAAACAAAGTGAAGCAAACACCAATAAGTAAAAAAGGATCCATATATGACCTATAAAAAACAAACACATATGAAAAAAGGGAGTGTATTATTGTTTCTCTTTCTTGGGCTTTTAGTTCAAGCACAGTATAAGCCAATGATTGAACAACAAGATGTTGTAAGAATCGAAACAGAATTGGCTTCTGATAAAATGGAGGGAAGGGCTATTTTTACTCCAGGAATTGATTCGGCTTCTGTATTTATTGAAAATGAATTCAAAAAAATAGATCTTACTTATTTCAAGGATTTAAAAAATTACCGACAACAGTTTCTTGTCAAAGGAAAAGCGGCAAACAATGTAATTGGAACTCTAATTGGTAAATCTAAACCGGAGGAATTTGTAATTTTTTCGGCTCATTATGATCATTTAGGAATTGTTGAAAAAGGACAAGATAAGGTGTATAATGGAGCGAATGACGATGCCTCTGGGGTTACAGCCGTCATAGCTTTGGCAAAGTATTTTAAGCAATTCAACCAAAACGAAAGAACCATTATTTTTGTTGCTTTTACTGGTGAAGAGATTGGTGGTTTTGGTTCGAAGTTTTTTTCTGAAAACATAGATTCTAACAAAGTGGTTGCTATGTTCAATATTGAAATGATAGGAACGGAAAGCAAGTGGGGTAAAAATTCGGCTTATATAACAGGTTTTGAGAAATCAAATTTTGGAATAATTTTACAGAAGAACTTGCAAGGCTCTAATTTTAATTTCAATCCAGATCCATACCCACAGGAACAACTTTTTTATCGTTCGGATAATGCAAGATTGGCTGCTATGGGAGTTCCTGCGCATACTATTTCTACTTCAAAAATGGATATTGAACCCAATTATCATAAATTGAGTGATGAAGTTTCGACTTTAGATTTAGAAAATATGACCGAAATTATAAAATCTATTGCAATCAGCTCTGAATCGATTATCAATGGAGAAGATACACCTACAAGGGTTAAATAATCAAGTTTGTATAAATCGGTATTGAAAAAAAATAAGTAACAGTCTCAAAAATTACTTTATCATAGTTGCTTAATTGTAATTTTTAGACTTTATTTTTAATTATTTTACAATCAAAAGCGAGGTTTGATGAAAATTCTTTTTTTTGTTCAATAAAAGTAATTTATATTTTGGGTTACCAAAAAATAATTTATACATTCGCAAAGATTTTATTTAAAAAGTAGCAGTACAATGTCAACTAACCATTTTTATTTTAGCAATACTTACTATTTCTTCTTTAGGAAGTAAGGATTGTCTATGGTTATTTGAAAGAGTAAGAAACAAATAAAACTAATATACAATCCTGATGAAAATCAGGATTTTTTTTTGAATATTTATGAGCGCAATAATTGCTATACAGGGTATAAAAGGTTCTTTCCACCATCAGGTGGCACAAGAATATTTTGGACTTGATGTTGAGGTGGATGAATGTTTATCATTCGATAAATTAATAGACAGCTTATTGTCAGGCCAATCAAACCAAGCGGTTATGGCAATCGAAAATTCTATTGCGGGACCCATTATTCCGAATTATGCTTTAATTGACAAAAATGAATTACATATTATTGGAGAACATTATTTAGAAATTCATCAAAATTTAATGGCTTTGAAAGGTCAGAAAATCAAAGATATTTTAGAAGTTCATTCGCATCCGATGGCCTTGTTACAATGTATGGAATTCTTAAAAAAATATCCGAAAATTAAATTAGTTGAAGACAAAGATACTGCCGAAACAGCACGTAGAATTCAGAAAAAACAACTTTCAGGAATTGCAGCAATTGCCAGTAAAACAGCAGCTGAAATGTACGATTTAGAAATTTTAGCCCCAGAAATTCAAACGATTAATAACAATATGACACGTTTTGTTATTATCAAAAAGGAGAATTCATTTGTTTCTAAAGACGAAATTAATCGCGCTTCAATAAAATTCGAATTGGATCACAAACGAGGAAGTTTGGCAGCAGTTTTGAATGTAATGAGCGATTGCAAGTTGAATTTAACTAAAATTCAATCTTTACCCAAAATTGAAACCCCTTGGAAATATTCGTTTTTTGTGGATGTTACTTTCGAAAAATACGAAGATTACGCCAAAGCAAAATCATTAATGGAAATTATGGCGGAATATTTCAAAGTGTTGGGAGAATATAAAAATACAAAACCGTGATACAAACAGCAAAGCGATTAGAAATAGTGGAAGAATATTATTTTTCTTCAAAACTTCGTGAAGTAAGACAATTGGCTTCCGAAGGGAAACCCATCATAAATATGGGAATTGGAAGTCCCGATTTGAGACCGTCACAAGCGGTTATTGATGCAGTAACTTTGGCGATGCAGGAAGAGAACGCGCATCAATACCAGAGTTACCAAGGATTGCCAGAATTGAGAAGCGGGATGGCTGATTTTTATCAAAGCAACTATGGAGTTACCTTGAATCCGAATACGGAAATTTTGCCTTTGATGGGTTCCAAAGAAGGAATTATGCATATTTCAATGGCATTTTTGAATGAAGGCGACCAAGTTTTGATTCCAAATCCAGGGTATCCAACCTATTCTTCGGTGACTAATTTAGTGGGAGCAGTTCCAGTTTATTATGATTTGAAAGAAGTGAATAATTGGGAACCTGATTTCGAAGCATTAGAAAAATTAGATTTATCGAAAGTAAAAATAATGTGGTTGGGATACCCGCATATGCCGACAGGAGCGAGAGGAAGTTTAGAGTTATTCGAAAAGTTGGTGACATTCGCCAAAAAACATAACATTTTATTAATCAATGACAATCCGTACAGTTTTGTTTTGAATGATAATCCAATGAGTTTGTTGCAAGTAGGAGGCGCAAAAGAGGTAGCATTAGAATTGAATTCTTTGTCAAAAACCTTCAATATGGCAGGTTGGCGCGTGGGAATGGTTTTGGGAAATGCCGCTTGTATTGATGCCGTTTTGAAAGTAAAAAGCAATATGGACAGCGGAATGTTTTTTGGAATTCAAAAAGGAGCTATTGTAGCTTTAAAAAGCGATAAATCCTGGTTTGACTCAATGAATGCGGTTTATAAGAAAAGAAGAGTTTTAACGGAAAAATTAGCCGAAAAGCTAGGCTGTGAAGTTTACAAGGATGGTGTTGGATTATTTGTTTGGGCAAAATTGCCATCAGGAATCACATCGGCAGAAGATTTTATTGATAAAATATTATACGAGAACTCGATATTCATCACACCAGGAACTATTTTTGGCAGTAATGGCGAAGGTTACATCCGATTTGCACTTTGTGTAAAAGAAGAAAAAATACAAGAAGCGATTGATAGAATAGCTGTCTGCTCTTGGCTTTTAGACGTTCGCAAATTGTCAGTAGCCAAAAGCCATGAGCCAAATGCATAAAAAAATGAATATACACGTAATAGGAATAGGATTAATTGGTGGTTCAATGGTTTTGGATATCAAATCACTGCATCCAGATGCGACTATTTATGGAATTGACAACAACGAAAGTCATTTGGCAGAAGCCATTGCTCTTGGAGTTGTAGACAAAGCAGCAACGTTTGCAGACTTGGCAAAAGCCGATTTTGTAATTGTTTCTGTTCCCGTGGATGTTGCCTTAACGCTTTTGCCGAAAGTTTTGGATTCAATTGGTGACAACACAATTGTTTTTGAAGTAGGTTCTACTAAAATGCCCATTTGTGAAGCAGTAACCAATCATCCAAGAAGAAGAAACTTCATTGCCACGCATCCAATAGCGGGAACGGAATTTTCTGGACCTTCTGCGGCGATAAAAGGATTGTTTCAAGGAAAAACCAATATCATTTGTGAAGTCGAAAAAACGACTTTCAAATTACAGGAAAAAGCTTTGGATTTGTTCAAAAGCATGGGGATGAGAATCCGATATATGGATCCAAAATCGCACGATAAACACATTGCTTATGTGTCGCATTTGTCGCATATTAGTTCGTTTATGCTCGGAAAAACGGTGATTGATAAAGAGAAAGTGGAGCAAGATATTTTTGATATGGCAGGTTCTGGATTCGAAAGTACGGTTCGTTTGGCCAAAAGTTCACCAGCAATGTGGACACCCATATTCAAACAGAATAAAAAGCAAGTTGTAAAAACATTGGAAGAATATATTTCTAATTTAACTCATTTTAAGGAATTATTGGAGAACGATGATTACGATGCTATTTTCAACGAAATGCAAAGCGTCAATAAAATAAAGGAAATATTAAACGGAATAAGCCCCCCAGCCCCCAAAGGGGGAGTTTCAAAGGGGTAGAACTATAAACAATAAACACCAAACAATAAACAAAAAATAAGATGGAAAACAAGAAAGAAATGAGAAATTGGTTGAACGAATTCAATTTGACTCATCCATTTGTAATTGCAGGACCTTGTAGTGCTGAAACAGAAGAACAAGTTTTGAAAATTGCTCACGCTCTGAAAGATTCAGATGTAAGCGTTTTTAGAGCAGGAATTTGGAAACCAAGAACGCGTCCGGGAGGATTTGAAGGTGTGGGAGAAATTGGATTGAAATGGTTGAAAAAAGCAAAAGCGGAAACCGGAATGCTAATGGGAACTGAGGTTGCTACAGCTGCTCACTGTAAATTGGCTCTAGAAAATGATATTGATGTTTTATGGGTTGGTGCTCGTACGACTGCAAATCCGTTTGCGGTTCAGGAAATCGCCGATACATTAGCGGGAACTAATAAAATTGTATTGATTAAAAATCCAGTAAACCCAGATATGGCTTTATGGTTGGGTGGTGTTGAACGTTTGTATGCTGCTGGAATCAAAAATTTAGGAGTAATTCACAGAGGTTTTTCTACTTACGAAAAAACCAAATACAGAAATATTCCAGAATGGCAAATTGCTATCGAATTGCAAAATAAATTCCCTGATTTACCTTTAATTATTGATCCATCACACATTACAGGAAACCGCGATATGATTCTTGAAGTAACTCAAGAAGCTTTGGATTTGAATTATGACGGTATGATTATCGAAACACACAATGATCCAGAAAATGCTTGGAGTGATGCGGCTCAACAAGTAACTCCTGTAGCTTTACTTCAAATTTTGAAAGATTTGAAAATTAGAAATGTAAGTGGAGATAGCGATTTTGAAGGTAAAATGACAAAATTAAGAGCTAATATCGATGTTTTAGATGCTAATTTATTAGAGCTTTTAGGAAAACGTATGAAAGTAGCTGACGAAATTGGACAAGTAAAAAAAGAAAATAACGTGGCTGTATTACAAAGTAATCGTTGGAATGAAATACAGGCTAAAATGATTGCTGAAGGTGCTAAAAAAGGATTGTCGGGTGAATTTATTACTAAATTATTCAAAGATATTCACCAAGAAAGTATCGAACACCAAGAGAAAATATTGAACTCATAATTTTTATTTTTAAGATATTAAATCCTTTTGACTATGTTGTTGAAGGGATTTTTTTTATTTTAGGCAAAAAACTTTAAACTTTAAACAAAAAAGTACCTTTGCATTTATGACAGGAACCGTTTATAAATCTACAGGAAGTTGGTACACCGTAAAATCCGATCAAGGAGATTTTATTGAATGCCGTATGAAAGGGAAATTTCGAATCAAAGGCATCAAAAGCACGAACCCAATTGCAGTGGGGGATATTGTAGATTATGATCTTGAAGAAACTTCTGATGCAGTTACCGGAACCATTCACAAAATCCACGACCGAAAGAATTATATCGTTAGAAAATCGGTGAATTTATCACATCAAATGCATATAATTGCGTCGAATATTGACCGTGTTTTTCTTTTGGTAACCATTAATAATCCGCCAACAACTTTCAATTTCATCGACCGATTTTTGGTTACTGCCGAAGCGTATGGAATTGAAACTATATTGGTTTTCAATAAAATCGACACTTTCGATGAAGCTACATTAGACGAACAGATGTATATGCAGCACTTGTATCAGAAAATTGGATACCAATGTTTACGGGTTTCCGCTACAGCAAATACAGGAGTCGAGGAATTAAAAAAATCGATGATAGGGAAAGTGACAATGTTTTCGGGTCATTCAGGTGTTGGAAAATCGACTTTGGTCAATGCTTTGGAACCCAATTTAAATCTGAAAACCAAAACCATTTCCGAAGCCAGTAAGCAAGGGCAACACACAACGACTTTTGCCGAAATGTATGATTTATCCTTTGGAGCTCGAATAATTGACACACCGGGAATCAAAGGTTTTGGGATTGTCGATATGGAAAAGGAAGAAATCAGTGGTTATTTCCCAGAGTTTTTCAAACTGAAAGACCAATGTAAATTCAATAATTGTCTGCACAAAGAAGAGCCACATTGTTCCATAAAAAAAGCTTTAGAAAAAGACGAAATTGCTTGGTCACGTTACAACAGCTATCTTAAAATCCTCGAAGGTGACGACGAAAATTATCGCATTGATTCGTACGAAGAAGATCGAAAAGCCAGTGATGAAACGAGAAAATAGTGTTCAGTGTTCAGTAATTTAGTGCTCAGTCCAGAAATAGTAAATCAAGAATGAAAATAGTTATCCAAAGAGTTTCTCAAGCATCAGTTGCAATCGACTCTAAAATTGTAGCTAATATTCAAAAAGGTCTTTTGGTTTTAGTTGGAATTGAAAATGCCGATAATCAAGAAGACATCAATTGGCTTTGCCAAAAAATTGCTAATCTTCGCATTTTTGGTGATGAAAACGAGGTGATGAATCTTTCAGTAAAAGATATTGATGGAGAAATCATCGTTGTTTCGCAATTTACCCTACAGGCTTCGACCAAAAAAGGCAATCGCCCATCTTATATTAAAGCGGCAAAACCTGAAGTTGCCATACCGATGTATGAGAAATTCGTTCAAAAAATGGAGGATGAATTAGGCAAAAAAGTGCAAACCGGAATTTTTGGAGCCGATATGAAGGTTTCGCTACTAAATGATGGCCCTGTAACAATATTTATTGACTCTAAAAATAAAGAATAATGAACCTAAAAAACTCCCAACTAGAAGTTGACAACTGGATAAAAAACCACGGCGTTCGCTACTTCAACGAATTGACCAATATGGCGCAACTTACTGAAGAAGTAGGCGAAGTAGCCCGAATTATTTCCCGTCGTTATGGCGAACAATCCGAAAAAGAAAGTGACAAAAACAAAGACCTAGGAGAAGAATTGGCCGATGTGGTTTTTGTGGTTTTATGCCTCGCCAATCAAACTGGAATCGATTTACAAGCCGCTTTTGACAAAAAAATGAACTTGAAATCGGTGAGGGATATAGACCGACACAAAAACAACGAAAAGCTAAAATAATTGTGAATTCTAAATTAGGAATTGTAAATTGCAACGCTTTAAAATAAAAACCTTGCGCCATCGCGTCTTGGCGGTTAAAAATAGCTAATTAGAAAAATGAATTTACTGCTGCAATCTGCAATCTGCAATCTGCAATCTGCAATCTCAATAACAGGTTCCAAATCCGAAACCAATAGACTATTACTATTACAGGCTTTGTTCCCAAATATTACTTTAGCCAATACTTCCAATTCTGATGACAGCCAAGTAATGCAAAAAGCCTTGGCTTCTGACTCCCAACTTCCCACATCCAACCCCCAGCTTATAGATATTCATCACGCAGGAACGGCAATGCGATTTTTGACTGCTTATTTTGCTGTAAACGATGGCCGAGAAGTAGTTTTGACAGGCTCACCAAGAATGAAAGAACGTCCAATAAAAGTTTTGGTCGAAGCCTTGCTACAATTAGGAGCACAAATCTCTTATGAAAATGAAGATGGTTATCCACCAATTCGAATCAAAGGACAAAAAATTACGGCAAACAAAGTGAGTATTTCTGCTAACGTAAGCAGTCAATACATTTCGGCATTGTTGTTAGTTGCTTCCAAATTAGAAAATGGCATTGAGTTGATATTGAAGGGTGAAATCACTTCCATTCCTTACATCAAAATGACCCTGGCATTACTCAACGGAATTGGTGTTGAAACTTCTTTTGAAGGAAATGTCATCACAGTAAAACCATTAACAATCAATCATAAACCACAAACCCTCACAGTGGAATCCGATTGGAGTTCTGCATCTTACTTTTTCAGTTTAGCTGCTTTGGCAAATGAAGCTACCATTTCATTAAGCAGTTATAAAGAGACGAGTTTACAAGGTGATTCGGCTTTGGTCGAAATTTATGCCAAGATGGGTGTGGAGACTCGCTTTGAAGAAAACAAAATAACCTTAGTCAAACAGCCCAAATTTGAATTTGAAACTTTAAACTTGGATTTAAATAACACTCCTGACATTGCACAAACCATTGTGGTAACTTGTCTTGGTTTAGGAATCGGCTGCCATTTGACAGGACTTCACACTTTAAAAATTAAAGAAACAGACAGGTTGGAAGCATTAAGAATCGAAATGACAAAATTGGGAGCCAATATTTCAGTAACAAATAATAGTTTAACACTTGTCGCTTCGAAAGAAATCAACTCGAATGTAAAAATTGCTACTTATAACGATCATAGAATGGCAATGGCATTCGCACCATTGGCTTTGAAAGTGCCAATAATTATTGAAAATGCTGAAGTAGTTTCAAAATCTTATCCTAATTTTTGGGAGGATTTAAAAAAACTTAATTTCCAAATTTCTGAAATATAAAACTTCGTGATAGACCCTCTTTGCTGCAAAAAGAAAAATAAACAGCAAAACACTTGACAACGCATATCTTACAATCGTATATTTGCAGCCGTTTAAAGTTGAAGCCCAAAAAACTTCTAACTTCTAACTTCTAACTTCTAACTTTACAAGATGAAATTATCACATTTTCACTTCAATTTACCCAAAGAACTTCTTGCAGAATATCCAGCCGAAAATAGAGACGAATCTCGTTTGATGGTTATCGATCGAAAAAAACAAACTATAGAACACAAAACTTTCAAAGACGTTATTGATTATTTTGATGAAGGCGATGTTATGATTCTCAATAACACCAAAGTATTTCCTGCACGATTGTACGGAAACAAAGAAAAAACTGGTGCGAGAATTGAAGTTTTTTTGCTTAGAGAGTTAAATGCTGAACAAAGACTTTGGGATGTATTAGTAGACCCAGCACGTAAAATCCGTATTGGAAACAAATTGTATTTTGGTGATGACGATTCGTTAGTGGCTGAAGTTATTGATAATACAACTTCTCGAGGGAGAACCTTACGTTTTCTTTATGATGGCTCTTATAATGAATTTAGAAATAAATTAACTGAATTGGGAGAAACTCCAATTCCAAAATATATCAATAGAGAGGTTACACCAGAAGACGCCGATCGTTATCAAACGATTTATGCCAAAGAAGAAGGTGCAGTAGCTGCACCAACAGCTGGATTGCATTTTTCTAAACATTTATTAAAAAGATTAGAAATCAAAGGGGTGAAATTTGCTGAAATTACACTTCACGTGGGTTTAGGCACCTTCAATCCTGTTGAGGTTGAAGATTTATCAAAGCACAAAATGGATTCTGAGGAGTTGAAAATTACCGAAGAAGCATGTGAAATTGTCAATGCAGCTAAAAATAGTAGAAAGAGAGTTTGTGCAGTGGGTACAACATCTATGAGAGCCATTGAAAGTTCAGTTTCATCACAAAGAACTTTGAATCCCTATGATGGTTGGACCAATAAATTTATTTTCCCCCCACACGATTTTAGCGTAGCGACTTGCATGATTACTAATTTTCATACTCCAAAATCTACTCTATTAATGATGATTTCAGCTTTTTGTGGTCACGATTTGATGAAGAAAGCTTATGACGAGGCTATCAAAGAAGGATACAAATTTTATTCATACGGTGATGCAATGTTAATTATCTAATAGAATTAAAAATCTATTTTGAAGAATCTCGTCAGCAATGGTGAGATTTTTTTTGTTATTAAAAGCCAATTTTTTAAATTGTATTCAATTTTGAAATTATTGAGATGAAAAACATTTATTTTAATACTTTTAATATCATTTTTTATTCTAATTTTAGTAGTTTTTAAATAGCTAACTAGATTTTGCTAGTTGAATTTAATTCCTTTCAAATGAAACACCTAAGGAGATTTTTTATTGTTATTTTATCATTATTTGGAATTTTGGTATTAGCATTAATTGGTTATTATTTTTATTCGAAACCCACTTATGAAGGGGAACAAAAACTCAAAAACATTCAAAAAGAAACCACATCGTATTTTGACGATTTTGGAGTGCCACACATTTATGCTAGTTCGCAAAAAGATGCAATGACCACTTTGGGTTATGTTCATGCCCAAGATCGTTTGTGGCAAATGGAGCTATTGCGGCGTATTGCTCCTGGAAGATTATCGGAAATGTTTGGTTCTAAATTAGTAAAGACTGACCAATTTTTTGCCGGCTTGGGTATCAATGAAAATTCCGAAAAGACAATCGCTTCATTAGACAAAAAATCAGTGGCCTACCAACTAGCGATGGCATATATCGATGGAATAAATCAATATATCGAAGATGGAAAAACACCAGTCGAGTTTCAAATATTGGGGTTAAAGAAAAACAAATTTACTTTGAAAGATGTTTACAATATCTTTGGTTATATGTCATTTAGTTTTGCAATGGCTCAAAAAACAGACCCATTATTGACCGATATTCGAGATAAATTGGGTTCAGAATATCTAAACGATTTTGGTTTGGACGGTTCTCTTGGAAAAACTCAAATCAAAAATTTTGAAGGTAAAACCATAGCATACTCAGAAATTTCAAAATCAGTAGCCAGTTTGCTTGACAATTCTCCAATTCCCGCTTTTATTGGGAGCAACAGTTGGGTGATTGCACCTCAGAAAACAAAGAACGGAAAAGTAATTTTTGCCAATGATCCCCATATCGTATTTTCGCAACCTTCCACCTGGTATGAAGCTCATATTGTGGTGCCCGATTATGAGATTTATGGTTATTATTTGGCTGGAATACCTTTTCCACTTTTGGCTCACAATCGAGATTATGCTTATGGATTGACAATGTTCGAAAATGATGACCTCGATCTGTTTCAAGAAGAGGGTAATCCAACTAATAAAAACCAATACAAAACTGCAATTGGTTTTCAAGATTACACCATTCGAAAAAAAATGATCAAGGTAAAAGACAGTTCTGATGTGGTTTTGACCGTTCGAGAAACCCATCACGGACCTATAATGAATGATTTATTGGATGGAATCAATGGAGCGAAACCTGTGTCCCTATCGTGGATTTATACTCAAAAGCCCAATCATTTGCTCGAAGCGGTTTATTCGCTTTCACATTCCAAAAATTTAGAAAATTTTCGAAAAGGAGTTTCTTTAATTGCCGCTCCAGGTTTGAATATTATGTATGGAGATGCCAAAGGCAATATTGCTTGGAATACATCAGGTAAGCTCTATAAATTGGATAAATCGGTCAATTCTAACTTCATTTTAAATGGCACAAATGGCATTGATGATAAAAAGGAATTTCTAGATTTTTCTACAAATCCTTATGCTATAAATCCTAGTTGGAATTATATTTATTCTGCTAATAATCAGCCCCAAGCTGTTGGAGGTTATTTGTATCCAGGCTATTATTTGCCACAAGATAGAGCTAAAAGAATTTCGAGTTTATTGCAACCTAAAAACAATTGGACCAAAGTAGATGTTGGTGAAATGTTGAATGACAACACCTCTTCAATTACGCCAAGTATTTCAGTAAATCTAATTGCTGCTTTAGATTATAAAACGCTATCCAACAGTGAAAAAAAAGCCGTTTCGATATTAAAAAAATGGAATGGTTCCAATAATTTGAAGGATATTGCACCAACCATTTATCAGAAATGGATGTATCAGTATTTAAAAAATACCTTTCAAGACGAATTGGGCGAATCCAATTTTAAAATGCTGTTAAAAACACACATTGTCAAACAAATTATTGAGCCTCAAAGCAAGAACGAAAACTCGATTTGGTGGGATGATGTTTCAACAAAAAGCAAAAAAGAAACTCGAGCAGAAATTCTCAATAAATCCTTTCACGAAGCAATATTGGCTCTCGAAAATCAATTAGGTAAGGATGTCAATTTCTGGACTTGGAACAGAGTTCACACCCTAGAACATCAACATCCTTTAGGACAAGTGGCTGCTTTGAGAAGTATTTTTAATGTAGGTAATTTTGAAGTTCCGGGTACTACGGAAGTTATTAATAACTTGTTTTTTGATTTTAACAACAATGGAGAATATGCGGTAAAAGGAGGTCCCTCAACCCGACGTATAATCGATTTTTCGGATATTGAAAATAGTATGAGCATTTTGCCGACTGGACAATCTGGAAATCCGTTAAGTAAACATTACAGCGATCAGGCAGAAATCTATAATGCAGGAAAGTTTAGAAAAATGAAAATGAACAAAGAAGAAATTGTTCGAACATCGACCAAATTGGTTTTTCTTCCGAAATAAGAAAGTATTAATAGCAATGACAATCTCAAAATTCAATATCAAACTCTTGAATTAATACTATTGCTATTGCTGTTTTCATTGATACAGCCATTTATTTTTGCATTTATTCCTCCTCCCGATGGACTTTCATAAAATCAAATGCGGGAGTGCAAATGGCGATATATTCGCAAGCTTCATCAAATGGGTTTGAATATTGAACTCTTGTGTTTTGCTCAATTTTTATGGATTGGCCGGCTTCGAGAATTACGGTTTCTCCTTCGATGATAAATTGCTTTTTACCTTTTATAATATAGGTGTACTCTTCAAATTCAGGTGTTTGAAAAGGTTCTTTCCAATGGGGTGGTGCAATCATGTGTGCAATAGAAATTGCTGAATTATTTGTAGTTGGAATTCCGTGATGTTCTTCGATGACTTTACCATCGGTAGTTGGAACAACAAATGGTGTTTTTTGTACGAGGTATTTTTTCATTTTTTAAATATAAAGTAAACAGCCAAAACTAAAAACACAAACCCAACTAAATGATTCCAACTAAAGGTTTCGTTTTTAAAAAATAATAAAGAGAAACCCACAAAAATTACCAAGGTGATTACTTCCTGAATCACTTTGAGTTGCAACAGTGAAAATGGCCCTCCATTCCCTTCGTAACCTATTCTATTTGCTGGTACTTGAAAGCAATATTCGAATAAAGCCAATCCCCAACTAATGAGCACGATGCTAATTAAGCCAGCGTTTTCGAACCATTTGAGTTCTTTGAATTTTAAATGACCATACCATGCCAAAGTCATAAAAACATTCGAAAGAATTAATAATCCGATGGTGATGTAACCTCTCATTTAAATATAATTTTACTGAAATTTCAATTGGAATTTCCATTGAAATTGAATTTTGCCATTTCAATTGAAGTTTATTTTCTCAGCAATTTGCTCAAAACCCCAAAAGCTCCCCGAATGAAAGTGGCACTCGTCAATACTTTTATAACGGATTTTGTTACCGCTCCAGTTGCATCTCCTGATTGTTTTTCCTCTTTTTCAACTGCTTTTTCTTCCTCCCGTTTGTTAACTTCTTCTTCTACAACAGCGATTTTTTTGTTGAGCATTTCATAAGCACTTTCACGATCTATAATTTCAGAATATTTTCGTACCAATTTTGATTTGTTGTTGATTTCTTGAATTTCACTTTCGGTCAAAACGTCCATTCTGCTTTCAGGTGCACGCATCATCGTTGCAGCCAGTGGAGTGGGTATGCCTTTTTCGCTTAAGGCCGTTACCAATGCCTCGCCAATACCAAGACTGGTCAACAATTCATCTGTTTGATAAAAATCGGAAGTTGGATAATTGTCGGCGGTTTGCTTGATTGCTTGTCGATCATTCGCTGTAAAGGCCCTCAATGCATGCTGAATCTTCAATCCTAATTGTGCCAAAACACCACTCGGAACGTCCATGGGGTTTTGAGTTATAAAGTATACACCGATTCCTTTGGAACGAATTAGTTTAACGATAGTTTCTATTTGTTCCAATAAAGTTTTGCTGGCTTCTTTGAAAATTAAATGGGCTTCATCAATAAAAATGACTAATTCAGGTTGGTCTGCATCTCCTTTTTCAGGCATTTGTTGGTAAATTTCAGCTAATAAACTCAACATAAATGTTGAAAATAATTTTGGCTTGTCTTGAATATCTGTCAGTCGAATGATGTTTACATATCCTTTCCCGTATTCGTCAATGCGCATTAAATCGTTTATGTCAAAAGACATCTCTCCAAAAAACAAATCGGCTCCTTGTTGTTCGAGTTCGATTATTTTTCTGAGAATGGTCCCAGTTGTTGATGTCGAAATTTTGCCATAACTTTCTTCAATTTCTGCTTTTCCTTCTTCAGTAATGTAATTAATTACCTTTTTGAAGTCTTTCAAATCCAAAAGGGGCATTTTATTATCATCACAATATTTGAATATCACCGAAACGACTCCAGCTTGAGTGTCATTCAAATCGAGAATTCTAGAAAATAGTACAGGTCCAAATTCAGAAACCGTCGAACGAAGGCGAACTCCATTTTGTTCCGATAACGTCATTAATTCGACTGGGAAGCTGGTTGTATTATAGGGTATATTTATTTTGGTGTGACGTTCAGTGATAAAAGATTTTTCCTCTCCTTCTTTGGCAATACCACTGAAATCTCCTTTTATGTCCATCATCAATACCGGAATTCCCAAAGAGGACAATTGCTCTGAAAAGACTTGAATGGTTTTTGTTTTTCCAGTTCCAGTAGCACCTGCAATCAATCCGTGACGATTCAGCGTTTTTAGAGGAATTTTTATATGTGCACCTGCTAATGCTTCTCCATCGAGCATCGCACCGCCAAGAATTATGCTTTCTCCTTTGGAAAGGTAGCCTTCATTGATTTGTTTTATGAAATCTTCTTTTCTGTTCATAATTAGGGTTGAATTAAAAATCATTTGCAAGATATTATTTTTTTGAGCATTTAAATGAGAAGTTTTATTAAAATTCATTTTTTCTATTAAAAAAACCAAAATTGATAGCCTTAATTATTTTTAAAAAGTGTTGAAATATTATTCTAATAAGTCATAAAACACAGTATTTAAAAAAAAATACTATTTATGATAAGTTTTTGGTTATTATGCAAAGAAAAAAAAGGCCTTTTTTTTGTCTGTGTTAAATTAATTAGAATAATAGTAAAAAAAGTTTTTTTATTTCAACTAAAAATATAAATTTGCTTCTTAACAAAGTTTATTACAACAAAAAATAAATTATTTAATCTATTAAAAATTAAGAAAATGGCAAACGTTAAAAAAGAAAAAAGTTCAGGTTTAGGAGGTATGATTTCAGGAATCATAATTGCATTATGTATTTTTGCTGGATGGTTAATCTGGACATTCATTATGGGTGATGGAGCAAATTTTGAAGGAGGGGTAAACACTGGACACCCACTTCCAGGAAATTATTTAGCAATGGTTTACAAAGGAGGTCCTATTGTACCAGTTTTGATGGGATTGCTTTTAATGGTAATTGTTTTTTCATTTGAACGTTATGCTGTAATTACTAAAGCTGGAGGAAAAGGAAATCTTGATAAATTTATGTCTGATGTTCAAAAAAGCATTAAAACAGGAGATATAGAGGGAGCAATTGTAGCTTGTGACAAACAACAAGGTTCCGTTGCTAATGCAATTAGATCAGCGTTAGTTAAATATCAAGATGTGAAAAAAGAAGGTTTAGACAGTGAAGCAGCTGCCGAAACAATTCACAAAGAAATTGAAGAGGCAACTTCACTTGAAATGCCAATGTTAGAAAAACACATGACAATCCTTTCTACATTAGTATCTTTAGGTACACTTGCAGGATTGTTAGGAACGGTAACTGGTATGATTAAAGCATTTGGTGCATTGGCTAGTTCTGGAACACCTGACCAAGCGATGTTGGCAAATGGTATTTCTGAGGCACTTATCAATACTGCTACTGGTATCTCTACTTCTGCTTTAGCAATTGTTGTTTACAACTTGTTTACTTCAAAAATTGATACTTTGACTTATTCTATTGATGAGGCAGGTAATACAATCGTGAATACTTACAGACACTTTAGAGGTACACAAAATAAATAATAATAATTTTTAAGGATTTAGCGTTGTAGTTAGTATTAGCGCTTTGAACCTTATATTAAAATATAAAATTAATGGCTGTAAAAACGCAAAAAAAAGCGACGTCTATTGATATGACGGCTATGTGTGATGTGGCTTTTCTACTGCTTACTTTCTTTATTTTGACCGCTACGGCCAAAATTCCGGAAGCATTGCCTGTAGACACGCCACAATCTACTGTACAAACCAAATTGCCTGAAACAGATTTGGCCACCTTAACTATTGGTAAAGGAAAAGTATTTTTTGATTTGAAAGGAAGAGAAGTTCGTAAAAAAACACTCGAATTGATGGGTCAAAAATATGGAGTTGAATTTACGGATGAAGAGAAAGACAAATTTGGATTGATGGAAGGAATTGGTGTGCCAATTCAGAATTTGAAGCAACTTATAGGTATGGCAACTGCTGAGCGTAGTAAAGCGGGTCAACCAGGTGTACCAAAAGATTCATTAGACAATCAATTAGCGGAATGGGTACAAAATGCTCGTATAGCTAACATTGAATTGAATGACAAAGAATTGCAAATTGCAATCAAAGGAGATGCAAAGGAAGAATATCCTTCAATACGTAAGGTAATGGATATTTTGCAAGACCAAAAAATCAATAGCTTTAGTTTGGTTACTGGTTTGAGAGGAAAGAATTTTTAATTAAAAAACATACACTAAAATGGCTGAATTAAATACAGGCGACGGTGGAGGCAAAAAAGGAGACAAAAAGGTAAGGAGTAAAAAGCAAAACTCTAAAGTAGATTTAACTGCAATGGTGGATTTGGCTTTCTTATTAATTACGTTCTTTATGCTAACCACTACCTTGTCTAAACCACAATCTATGAATTTGGGGTTGCCAGATAAAGATGAACCAAATACAAAGACGAATGACATTAAAGTAGATGAAAATCGAACAATGACCATTTTATTGGGAGATAATGACAAGTTGGTCCGTTACAATGGTTTATTAGCCTCCCCAGTTTCTGGAGGAGCCCCTAAAGATTTTACTTACGGAAAAGAGGGTATTCGTAAAGAATTGTTGAAAGTTAAAAAAGATGTATTAGCTTACTCTACTGCAAAGGGGAAACCTAAAAACGGTATGATTGTAATTATTAAACCAAGCAAGAAATGTAATTACAGGAATCTAGTTGATATTCTTGACGAAATGGCAATTGTGGATGTACCAACTTATGCAATTGTAAATGATTTTACACCTGAAGAAACAAAATTGTTAGAAGGAAAATAAGAGTTGTTCTTATAACCCAATAACCTAATAATTAAGAAATATGAAATGAGCATAAACGAAAATAGTTTGTATTACTAATTTTGATATGCGAATTACATGTGACCAATAAAAACCAATAGATATCTACACATGAAATTAAATTTATTAAGTAATCACTGGCTTGAAATTGTTTTTGAGGGACGTAATAAAGGCTATGGCGCTTACGATTTGAGAAAATCAATCACTAAGAATACAACTAGAGCCTTTATCATCGGAACAATCCTTTTTGCTGTTTTGGTTAGTATTCCTACGCTTATGCGTATGATTCCAGACAGAGAGGAAGAAACAACTATAGACACAAAAATTAGAACAGTAAAGTTACCTCCAAAGGAGAAATCAAAAGATCCTACTCTTCCACCACCTCCGCCACCTCCACCTAAAGTGGATCAAGTGAAGTTTGTGAAACCCGTAGTTGCTAAAGCTGAAGAAGTTGTTGAAGAAATTGCGGTTGTAAAAGATCTTAAGGACAAAAACATTGGTAAAGAAACTATCAAAGGGGATCCAGATGCTGAATTAACTGTGGAACCTGTGGGTACAGGTGTTGCTGCAGTTGTAGAAGAAGATAACACTGTTTACAATACAGCTGGAATTGAAGTTAAACCAGATTTTCCAGGTGGGATGGATAAATTCAACCAATTTGTGGCCAAAAATTATCAAGTCCCGGATGAAGAAGGGCTTAAAGGAAAAGTATATGTTTCGTTTGTAGTTGAAAAAGACGGTTCATTGACCGATATAAAAGTACTTAGAGATATTGGTTATGGTACAGGAAAAGAAGCTATACGTGTTTTGAATAAATGTCCAAAATGGACACCTGGTGAGCAAAACGGTAAAAAAGTAAGATGTACTTTTAGTTTACCAATTTCCATTCAATCACCTGAATAATGATAAATAAAAGCATACAAAACTTTAAAGAGAAATCGCTTAAAGAGCGATTTCTTTTTGTTATAGGTATGTTGGTGTTTTTTGCTTATTTCATTTTAGGTATAATTTTTATTTGTTGGGAATATTTGCCCTTTGCCAAATCATTACCTCTACGAATGGAACCAGTTTACAGAATATCGTTTGGAGTACTTTTAATAGTGTATTCATTTATCCGCTTTTTTAGGATTTTTAACTTAAATAATGAATAATTATGTTTAAAAAAAGTAAAATTTACTTTCTTTTTTTTAGTAGCATTTTATTTATAATGTGTAACCAAAAAGAACAAACCTATAAAAAAACTGAATCAATACTCAAAGGCTCGGTGACTATCCTTGTTGATGAAACTTTGAGCCCAATAATTGAAGATCAGGTGGCTATTTTTGAAAGTAAATACGATGCAAAAATTAAAATTGTTTCTAAATCGGAAGCTGAATTAATCAAATCATTGTTCAAAGAAAAGTCAGGTATCGCCATTTTGACCAGAAATTTAACAATAAATGAAAATAAAATCTTTGAGCAAAAAAAAATTACACCAAAAATAACTAAATTTGCAATTGATGCTATTGCATTTATTTCAAACAAAAGCAATAAAGACACTTTGATTGAGTTAAAGAGTGTAATAGATTACATGCAAGGGAAACAAAATGCGAAAATTAAAGGTTTGGTTTTTGATAATCCCAATTCGAGTACTGTTCGTTATATGAATCAACTGGCAGGAATAAATGCTTTTCCAAAAGACGGAGTATATTCCTTTAAGACGAACCAAGAGGTTATTCAATTTGTTGCCGAAAATGATGGAATGATTGGTGTAGTAGGAGTAAATTGGTTGACACAACCAATGCCAATTATGGAAAAATATGTTGATAAAGTCAATGTCTTGAGTGTGAAAAACATCAATAGTAGCAAATTTTATTCTCCAAGTCAAAACAACATTGCTGAGGGTAAATATCCCTTGGCACGAGATTTGTTTATCATAAATGCACAAGGGTATTCAGGTTTAGGCATGGGTTTTGCTTCATTTGTTGCTGGAGACATTGGTCAAAGAATAATTTTGAAATCGGGATTATTGCCTATAAGAATTCCTGGCAGAAAAATTAATATTAGGAATGAAATAAATAATAAGAAGAAATAAATAAATATAACACCAAATGAATACTATTAAAATTTTTAGTATAGCTTTTTTAGCTTCAGTTACCTTTGGCTTAGCACAAGATGTTAACCAAGCAAGAAAAGCCGTAGATGCAGAACAGTATGAAAAAGCAAAATCGATTTTAAAATCGATAGTCAAGGCAAATCCTATCGATGGAAGAGCTAACTTTATTCTAGGGAATGTATATCTTATACAGACTGTAACTGATTCTGCTAAAATTTCATTTCAAAGAGGATTAGCAGGTACAGAAGGATCTAGATTAAATTATATTGGTTTAGGAACTATAGATTTGGATAATGGAAATTCCTCTGCAGCCGAAGCTAATTTTGCTTTGGCCTTGAAAGATACTAAAAAGAAAGATATAGAGGAATTAGTTGCAATCGGAAGAGCATATACCTATTCTAATAAACCTAATTACAAAAAAGCTATTGAATATTTAAACAAAGCTAAGGTCATTAACCCAAATGACGCATTGGTTCAATTGGCTCTTGGAGATGCTTTTTATGGAGATAAAAATCAAAATGAAGCTTATGCTGCTTATAGAAATGCTTTTCAGTTTGAACCGACTTTGCTTAGAGCAAAAATGCAATTGGGTGTTTTGTTGAAAGGAGCTAAATCTTATGATGAAGCGATTAAATCCTTTAATGAAGTGATCGCAATAAATCCTAACTATGGACCTGTTTATAGAGAATTAGCCGAAACCTATTATAAATGGGGAAGAAATAAGCCTTCTAAATCTTCAGAGTACATGCAAACGGCTATTGGACATTATGAAAAATATCTTAGTCTTACTGATTATTCCTTAAATTCTAGAATGCGTCACGCTGACTTCCTTGTTTTAGTTAAGGATTACAAAGCACTCGAAGCCGAAGCCAATAAAATGATTGAAATGGACAAAGTGAATCCTAGAATCTTTCGTTATTTGGGTTATTCAGCTTATGAAAATGGTAACGCAGACCTAGCCATTAAATCATTAGAAAGTTATATTTCAAATCCTACTAATAAAGTAATTGCAAAAGATTACTTGTATTTAGGTACTGCAAAATTCAAAAAAGGATTGAGTGCTGATGGACTAACAATTGATTCGAATTTATACAATTCAGGATTAAATG